>Ga0210379_10000368_pt1 | contig 14354 bp, 13 predicted proteins | sample PLMedo_2_FD_155468 | JGI IMG/M metagenome (GOLD analysis project Ga0210379, IMG submission 155468) | Groundwater sediment microbial communities from an aquifer in East River, Colorado, USA - PLM4_32_coex redo | ecosystem: Environmental > Terrestrial > Soil > Riparian zone | place: USA: East... | reverse complement strand
ATTGAACTTCGCGAAGACGGCCGGTTTTTCGCGGAAATGTTGTCTCAGCGCCTGAACGCGGTGAGCATTGCTGGGATGATCGGACAGGATCTGCGGCATCTGGGACAGATCGGCTTTGTCGAAGTCCTGGAAGAGCCACACCATGCCCCAGGGGTTATAGCCGCTGCCGGCACAGACGTCGGATCCCGTCAGGTCGGCAGCCGATTCGGCCTCTCTCGAGTAGCCAAGCGAATTGAGCTTGCCGATCAACGTGATCGCGAGGATGTGCGCGGCCGACGGGCCGAGCAGCACCGCGGCACCAATCTCACGCCGCTCGATGCGGCGCTCCTTCTCGATGAGCGCCATCGAGTCGTGATGGATGGTATGCGACACCTCGTGGCAGATCGTTCCGGCGAGCTCCTCGGTGTTCTTGACGAAATAGAGGAGCGAGTCGGTGACGTAGACGTTGCCGCCCGGCGTCGCGAACGCGTTCGGCGACGGCTCGTGCACGAGATAGAACTTGAACGGGCGGCCGTAGTACGGCTGGGCCGTCCGCGTGATGGCGGCCGCGATCGGCTGGAGCGGTTCGTAGAGCGGTGATGAGGAAACGATCTCTCCCTTCCCTTTCAGCGCATTGAACACCTGCTGACCAATTTCCTGTTCATCGCTGAGGTTGAAGGTATCCGACGCCCGCGACGAGCCAGCGCCAATGCTGGCCAGCACCGCCACGATGGCAACACAGAGCGCGATGAACAACCGTCGGGATGTTGTCTTGAGCATGGCGATCCTCCTGCTCGGCGACCCGTGCCGTTCCTCAATTGGTTCCGTTGGGCTGCGCGATCTTGTTGGGGATCACCGCCCGGGCTTTCCGCTGCGCGATACATTTGCTTCTTGAATCCCACGACGAACAGCTCTGACATTGGCGTCTCCTTCACAGTTCACGTGGTCATCAGGCGCTCGCGCGAATCTCGCGAGGACTCGTCACTCCCACTCTCTGTCGACAATCAGGGCAATTCGTGTTCCTACGCCGAGCATCGCGCAACGTCGAAATCGCCAGCAAATCCGCACGCCATGCCGTCGGTGCCAACCGACGCTGGCCATCTGCCAGACGCTGGCCACAGGCAATCGCATCCTCGCCGGCGGACCCGTGAGCGGCGCCATCGGGCTGGCCTTCATCATCCGAGCCGATACGGCGAATGAAATCGACGACGTCGTCACGGGTCTTCCTGTCTGGCCCTGCATGGTCACGACACTCACGCCGCTGACAACGTGGTCCGGGCGTGCGAACGCTCTTCGTCCCCGTCTCGAGCGTTTGCGCGCTGGCAAGATGCTCGCCGAGGCACACGGTCTGGAGTTGCGCGATGAATTTCGTCGCCCTTCGCACGCTCACCGGCGACTGTGCCGGCAATCCGGTCGCAAGAACGGCCGAGAGGAGCTGTCATGAATTCACTGATGAGAAAGCTGCTGGCGAGATTGTTGAAGCCAGCGTCTGAGGGGCGGTTCCGCTAGCCGTCAACCGATAGTCGTCATCGCCTTTACCACAGGGATATTGACGAGTTTTTCATGTCCAACGAGCGAGACACATGCCTGATGTGCAGCCCAAGCGGTGTTCCTGGGTCAACGTCGACCATCAGCTGCTGCGCGAGTATCACGATCGGGAATGGGGTGTGCCGAGCCACGATGACCACACACATTTCGAGTTTCTCATTCTCGAAGCCGCACAGGCGGGACTCAGCTGGTCGATCGTGCTGAATAAACGCGAGGGTTGCCGCCGCGCATTCAGCCGGTTCGATCCGGGGAAGGTCGCGCGATACTCCCGGTCTCGAATCGACAAGCTAACGACCGATCCGGGAATCGTCCGAAACAGGTTGAAGATCGCAGCCGCGGTGAAGAACGCCCAGGCGTTTCTCGTCGTGCAGGAAGAATTTGGCAGCTTCGAGGCGTATTGCTGGCAATTTGTCAATGGCCGGCCACGGCAGAATCGCTGGCACTCTCTGCGCCAGATTCCTGCAACGACCGCCGAGTCGGACGCATTCAGCCGTGATCTCAAGCGGCGCGGGTTCAGCTTTGTGGGATCGACGGTGATCTACGCGCACATGCAGGCGGTCGGCATGGTCAACGATCACTTAGTCGACTGTTTCCGATATCGAGACGTCCGCCGGCTCGGCATCGGCGGTAAATTGAAAGTGTGAATCATGACTGACGCTCGCGGCGAAGAGGGACGTAGTCACGCAGACCGTTGTTCACCAGGCAATCGGTTTTGCCGGCGGAAGGATTGATGGGGTGACCAGGGGAATCGTTGAAGAGCAGCCGCCGTTCGAAGTCGCATGGCGGACCATCGACGGACTCAAGGTCCGCTACGCGACGAACGGCAGAGGCGACGAGAAGGTTGTGCTCTTCAGTCCGTGGCCGGAGAGCATCTTTGCGTTCGCCCCTGTCTGGGGCGGGCTGACGAGGCAGTTCGAAGTGCTGGCGGTCGACCTTCCTGGTTTCGGGCGCTCGGAGGCGCGCGATGATCTGTTCGCGCCTCAGAAGATGGGCGAGTTCATCGCGAAGGCGATCGACGCGTTCGGGCTCGCGTCGGTCCACGCCGTGGGACTTGACGTCGGATCGCCGTCGGTCCTCTTTGCCTCGCTCGCGCGGCCAGAACTCTTTCGCAGTCTCATCGTCGGTGCCGGCGCCTCGACGTACCCGCTCGTTGTTGAGGGCGCGCTCAAGTCGATGATCGAAGCCGAAGCGTTATCGCCGCTCAATGCCGTCGAAGTCGTCGGCAGGTTCCTAGGGTCTATTCGCGGGTACGCTGTGCCACCTTTCGTCCGCGAAGACTATCTCGCGTCCTACGAGGGCGAACGGTTGACGCGGTCCGCGGCGCTCGTCCGCGCGTACCCGAACGACTTGGCTGCTCTGGCGCCGCGCCTTGCGTCGATCGAGGTCCCCGTCGCAATCGTTGTGGGTCGGAACGACCCGTACGGGCTCGCTCGAGACGCAGCGCTTCTACGCGACCGACTGCCGCATGCACGCCTGGATGTTCTCGAGGCCGGTCACTGCGTCTGGGAAGAGCGAGCCCCCGAGTTCGAGTCGATCGTCACGCAATGGGTGAGCGGCGGCTTTCGAGGAGAGACCGATGTCATCAACGAAGACCGCGAGTAATACGACCGCTCCCACGCAGTTCCTAGAGGTCAATGGCCATTCCTACGCGTACCGGCGGTTCGGCGATGGCTCCGGGCTACCGTTGCTCTGCCTGCAGCACTTCACCGGGACGCTCGACAACTGGGATCCAGCGGTGACTGATCCACTCGCCTCCGGAAGGGAGGTCCTCCTATTCGACAACGCCGGCGTGGGGCGTTCCACCGGCGACGTTCCGGAGACGATCGCCGGAATGGCAGAACACTCGATGGCCTTTCTTGACGAACTTGGAATAAAGACGTGCGACGTTATCGGGTACTCCCTCGGTGGGATGGTCGCGCTTCAAATGGTGCAGGGCCGGCCGTCGATCTTTCGGCGGATGATCCTCGTTGGGACCGCGCCGCGAGGCGCCGAGGACATCATGCACCTCGAGAAACCAAGCCTGGCGAAGCGCATCCAGGATCCAACGAACCGAGGGTACGATGTCTTGAGAAAGATCTTCTTCACATCGTCGCCCGCGAGTCAGGCCGCGGGTGAGGCATTCATCCGACGGATCTCACAGCGCAAGGACGACCTCGATCCAGTCTCGGGTCCGAAGGTCGCGAGCGCTCAGATAGCGGCATTCCGCGAATGGGAAGGATTCAAAGGCCAGCGATTCGCTGAACTCAGGGCCATCCGTCATCCCACGCTCGTCGTGAACGGTGTCCACGACGAGATGATTCCCGTCTCCAATTCCTACCGACTGAGCGAGAACTTGGCAAACGCCGTGTTGCTTACGTACCCCGACGCGGGGCACGGCTCTCTATTCCAGTATCCGGAGTCTTTCACGAGAAACGCGGCGGCGTTTCTGTCCTCCGACTCCGAGTCGGCCGTGTTCTGAGCGCTCGGTATGTGCCACGCCCTCTCGATGACGTGCAGGAGTACAAACGCGAGCGTCAGGAAGATGTAGCCAGCGAAAAGATATCCGCCAACGTGTCAGCGCCTAAGCGGTGCCGGCTGAAGCGGACTCGTGTCCGAGCATCTTCTCGATCGAGATCGGCAACGACCGGATCCGCGTGCCCGTCGCGTGATAAACCGCGTTGGCGATCGCAGCCGCCATTCCCGCAATGGCGAGCTCCCCGATTCCTTTTGTTCCAAGAGGGGTCATCGGGTCAGGGTCTCCGACGAACAGGACGTCGACATCGCGCACGTCCGCGTTGACCGCGACGACGTACTCGGCCAGCGACGTGGTCGCCAGACGGCCGGTACGGTCCGACACGGTGTCCTCCAGCAGCGCCATGCCAATGCCCATGGCGATACCTCCGATGATCTGACTGCGTGCCGTCTTCGGGTTGAGAATCCTGCCGCCATCGACGGCCGACACGACGCGAGCGACGCGCACCGTGCCGAGATCCGGGTCGACGTGGACCTCGACGAAGTGGGCGGCGTATCCACCCGCATGTGCACGCGTGCCCGTTGATGGCGCCGTGTACGGGATGAAGCGGCCGGCCTGGACGATCATGGTGGCCGAGGACGTCTCGCCCGGCGGCGCACTCTCGCCCTCAATCGTCAGCTCGTCCAACCGATGCCGCGTGAGGATGTCGGCGTACGTCTCAAAGCGCACCGGATCGTCGGTGATCTGCATGCCTCCGTCGCGAACCGTGATGCCGTCCAAACGACACCCCTTGAGCGGCGACCCCTCGTCGTCATGGACAAGATCCACGAAGGCGCGAACCAGACTGACGCAGGTGGCGTGGACGGCGTTGCCGAGTGCGCCGGTCAACCCGGATCCGCCTTCCTGCGGCGCCCTCGGCATGGCGCTGTCACCGAGACCGAAGCGCACGCGCTCGATCGGCACGCCAAGACAATCAGCCGCGAGCATCGTCATCACGGTGGAGGGGCCCGGCCCGATATCGGTCGCGCCGCTGCGAACGAAGGCCGTTCCGTCCCGCCGTATGGATGCGATGGCTTGACATGGGGGCTGGTATGCGAACAGGGCCCCTCGTGCCATGCCGAATCCGACGAGTTGCCCTTGGTTCCGCATCGACCGCGGCTGTGGAGTACGCGCCGACCAACCGAACCGCTCGGCGCCCTGTCGATAGCAGTCGAGGAGCGCGTTGCTCGACCACGGCAGGCCAGAGTCCGGGTGCACGTGGGCGTGATTCCTGACCCGCAGCTCGATGGGATCGATGCCCAGCGCATACGAGAGTTCGTCGATGGCCGACTCCAGGGCGAACGAGCCTTCGGCTTCTCCTGGTGCACGCATCCAGCCTGGGATAGGGATGCTCTGGCGAACCTGGATTGCGTGAGTCGACACATTGGGACATGCGTACGCATGGGGGGTCCCGTACGTGATCAGATTGATCAACTCGTCTGCCATGCCGATCGGAGAGGTCGACACATGCTCAATGGCGGTGAGCTGTCCGTCTCCGCTCGCCCCGATGGATAACTGTTGAATCGTTTTGGGCCGATGGCCGACCGAGGTGAACATCTGGGCGCGTGTCAGCACCAGCTTCACCGGCCGCCTCGTGATCCGCGCGGCAAGGGCCGCGAGTGTCACATGCGGCCACGCGCGCAGCCCGGCGCCGAACGCCCCACCTACGAAGGGCGCCAGCACGCGCACGCTGGCCGGATCGACGCCGAACGCGATCGCCAGCATGTCGCGCACACCATGAGGATGTTGTGTCGTGTCGTGGACAGTGAGCACGTCGCCGTCCCACACCGCAACTGTGGCAAACAGGCCGATCGGATTGTTCGTGTTCGCCGACGTGGTGTAGGTCTGGTTGATCCGCACGTCGGCTGCGGCAAAGGCGCTCGGCACATCCCCCCGCACGTAGTCGGGCGTCCATGGATGGGACACGCGAGAAGCTCGGGGGTCCTCGTAGGCGAGAACCGGCGCGTCACGCTGGTACGTGACCTCGATCAGCGCCGCCGCCGCGTTCGCTTCTTCCCTCGTCTCGGCGACGACCATCGCGACGTGCTGGCCGTAATGCAGCACGGCGTCGCTTTGGAACGGCGGCAAGGGCTGCGGACCGATCGGGTCTCCCATTCTCCCAGTGGCTGGCGCATGCGCCAGCGGGGGTGCATTGACGTGCGTGATGACGGCCAGCACGCCAGGCGCGCGCTCGGCGGCATCGACCGCGATGTGGAGGATTCGCCCGCTCGTCACGGTGCTCCCCACCAGAACGGCGTAGGCGACGCCGGGAGGATTCACATCGATCGGATAGGTGGCGGCGCCCGTCACCTTGAGCCGGCCGTCGACGCGATCCATGGGAGTGCCGACGACATCAACGATCGTTGTCGTGCTCATAGGTTCGCGTCTCTCGCGGTGGCAAACGCGCGCACGATGGTGCGCTTCGCCAGTTCGATCTTGAAGTGGTTGTGATCTCGTGCCACCGCTCCCGCCAATGCGATCTCGGCTGCATCGCGAAACGCGTCGTCAGTCGCCTTGTGGCCCATCAGGATTTGCTCCGCTTCGACCGCGCGCCATGGCTTCGTGGCGACGCCGCCTAACCCCAGCCTCGCATCTCGAATCGTGTCGCCGTCGAGGTCGAGGACCACGGCCGCCGATGCAAGCGCGAACTCGTAGCTCGCCCGGTCTCTCACCTTGAGATAGTGCGAGCGCCGGGCCGCCGCCAGGTGTGGAATGACGACGTGGGTGATCAGTTCGCCGTGCGCCAGCGCCACCTCGACGTGCGGCGTGTCGCCAGGAGCCTTGTGGAACTCACCGAACGGGATCGAACGCGTGGTGCCATCGGCCCGTACCGTGTGAACCTCGGCATCGAGAACAGCCATGGCCACGCACATGTCGGATGGATGCGTGGCGATGCAGTGGTCGCTGACGCCCAGCACCGCGTGGCCGCGGTTGAAGCCATCCAGCGCATCGCAGCCGGATCCCGGTTGTCGGCGGTTGCACGACGCGTGCACGTCTCGGAAATAGGAGCAGCGCGTCCGCTGCAGGATGTTGCCGGCGACCGTCGCCATGTTGCGGATCTGTGTGGTGGCGCCAGAGAGTATCGCCTGCGACAGCACGGGGAAGCGGTCACGTACGGCCGGGTGCCACGCCAGCTGACTGTTGGTGACGGCCGCGCCGACGGTTATCGCACGATCCGACACGTCGATGCTCGAGAGGCCGAGATGCCGAACATCCACAACGGTGTCTGGTGTCAGCACGTCGACCTTCATCAGATCGACGAGCGTCGTGCCACCAGCCAGAAACATCGCGCCCGGGCGCGCGGCCACGGCGCTGGCCGCCTCCGTCGGGCGAGACAACCGTTCAAAGGTGAAGGCGTTCATGACCGCACTTCGTTCGCATCCGCCTTCGCGCTCTGCGCTTCGGCGGCTGAAAGCACCTGCCTCACGGCGGCCACGATGTTCGGATAGGCGGCGCAGCGGCATAAATTCCCGCTCATCCGTTCGCGGATTTCCTCGTCGGTCAGTGTCGTGCTGTTGACCGTCTGTCGAACGTCTGGTGTGACGTGGCTGGGCACGCCAGCGTGCACCTCCTGAACCGCGCAGACGGCAGAGAGGATCTGCCCAGGCGTGCAGTAGCCGCATTGAAAGCCGTCGCAATGCAGGAAGGCGGCCTGCATCGGGTGAAGCACGTCGCCTGTGGCGAGGCCTTCAATCGTCACGACGTGCTGGCCTTCGCACGCCGCCGCCAGCGTGAGACATGACAAGACGCGCTGGCCGTCGATGATGACGGTACACGCGCCGCATGCGCCCTGATCGCACCCCTTCTTTGTGCCTGTCAAACCGAGCACATCGCGGAGAGCGTCCAGCAATGTCAGGCGCGAGTCCACCGACAGTTCGTGGGTCGTGTCGTTCACGCGAAGACTCGTTCTCACGCCGACTGTTTCGCTCCCAGTGAGGACTCTCGGACTCATGACACGGCTACCTTTCTCGCTGCGCCGTGGCCTTGACGGCGTCGGCTTCGATGACTGGTCTCTGCCCCTTGAAAGTGGCGACTGTGTTCATGTCGAAGTCCTCGGATAAGAGCTGAAGAATCCGATTCGAGATAGTCGGCTGAACAGCACTGGGCGCCACATCGGGCCGCGAAACGCGACCCTGATGTGGCCTGCCTCAATCGCTCGAGTTTCGCGTCGATTACCGCGTCGCGAGCGCCACGCCGTTCGCCGCCTTCGCGATGAGGTCCGCAACGGCTCGCGGTTGCGACACGTAGACGGCGTGGCTCCCTTTGGCTTCGACGACGGTCGAACCAGCGCGCTTGGACATGGCACGCTGCGCGTCGGGCGGAATCATCCTGTCTTCGGTCGAGACGAGAGACCAGCTTGGCTTCGTCTTCCACGCCGGGTCCGTAACGGCGCCGTTGAGCGCCTCAAGACCCCACGGCACCTGCGAGTCCGCCATGAATGCAGCCGCGTCAGCGCTCACATCCGCGGCGAACGACGCTCGGAACTTCGTCCGATCGAGGAGCAGGAAGCCGTCTTGAGGCGGCAGGATCGGCGGTACGGGCGCACCCGGCGGCGGGTTCTTGATCAGGGCCGACACCGACTCGCCCTGGTCCGGAACAAAGGCCGCGATGTAGACCAGGCCCGCGACTTTCGGATCGTTCCCGGCCTCGGTGATGACGACGCCGCCGTACGAATGGCCGACGAGAATCGCAGGACCGTCCTGGGCGGCCAGTGTCCGCTTCGTCACCGCCACATCATCGGCCAACGAGATCGTCGGATTCTGGACGATGGAGACGGTGTAGCCGTCTTTCTTCAGCGTGTCGTAGACGCCCTGCCATCCAGAGCCGTCGACGAATCCGCCGTGCACGAGCACCACATTCTTGATTCCGCCACTTGCTTTTGCCTGTGACATAGACACCTCCTGATAGCCGAGCACCAATGCGATGATCGTCTGCGCCAGTGACGAGCAACGCGAGCGCCAGCGCTAAGTGATTGATTCGAAAGCAACGAGGCCGCGACTGTCGACTCGGCGGTTCGCCATTTGGCGAACTCTCGCCAGTCGGCCAGGCGCGTTCGACGTTCACCGAACCGGGCTTTAGTCGGTTATGGGATTCGGAACGAAGACGAAGGACCTCGATCGGACGAACGAGCCGCATGTCCCGGTTCGATCTGCTCGCGCTCGCCGACATCAAGCGGTTCGTCAATGCCGCGACACTTCCGGCTGACGAGCCGTTGGGAGCGGAGATAGACGCGTTCTGGAAGGCCGCGGAGCGGCCTGCCTTTTCTGCCTTGCACAGCCAGGCCTTCAAGGCGGGCTACAGCCAGGGGGGCCCAGTCGAGTTCAACCTCGGGGACTTCATCGGGACCATCTCGGCCGACCCCGATTCGTACTCCACCCGCTAACGTTTTCATCAACGCAAGACTGGAATAACATCAAACAACGGGACTTTGAAATGCCACTCGCAAAACTTCATGTCTTGGAAGGTCGATACAACGAGCGTCGCCTCGGCAGCGTGTCGAAGGCCGTGCAGGATGCGCTGATCAACATCCTGAAGATTCCTTCGGACGACTTCTTCCAGATCATTTACGAGCTTCCGCGCAACCGCTTCCTGCACACGTCCTCGTTTCTCGGGATGAAATATTCCGACGACTTCATCGTGCTTGAGATCGTTTTCATTTCTGGCCGGCCGAAGGACACCCGCCTCGCCTTGCTCAAGGAACTGAACGAACGGATCGTCGCTGGTGCTGGAATATCACCGGATGACCTCATGATCCTGCTCTCTGAGGGACCGGGCGAGAACTTCTCCTTCGGTCAGGGGCTGGCACAGCGGGCGTTCGTCTCACAGGACAAGCTGACGACGGACCCGTAGATCCCGTGAGACTCACAGGTCCTGCACGGTCTCATTGCCAACTATCGCGAATATTGGAATCCGGTGGCGTTCACTGCAGCGATGGCAGGAACTCGCTTCGACAACTCGGCGAAATAGGATTGTCGCAAACCTGTCAAGGTGCGACGACTCATGGGCGCGCCTGCTTGAGTTTCCGGTAAAGCGTCGCGGCGCCGATGCCCAGTTGTGCCGCCGCCTTAGCGCGGTTGCCTCCTGACGCGCGCAGCGCGGCGGCGATGTAGTCGCGTTCCACCTCCGCGAGCGTGCGAACGTCGTCTGCGGTCTGAACGGTGGGAGGCGCCGCGCCCAATTCCGGCGGCAAATCATCGACGCCGATGCGATCCGACTGCGCAAGCGCGAGGGCCCGCTCCAATGCATTCTCCAATTCGCGCACGTTTCCTGGCCACGTGTACCGCAGCAGCAGATTCGCCGCTTCGGGCGACAGAGCCGGCGCTTTTTTGCCGAATCGTTTTGCCGCTCCTGCGAGGAACTGCCGCGCAATCGGCAGAATGTCGTCACGCCGTTGCCGCAGGGACGGCACCGTGATTTCCACGACCCTCAGCCGATAGTACAGATCCTGACGGAACCGCGCGCCATGCACATCCGCCAGCAGATCGCGATTCGTCGCGGCGAGGACGCGCACGTCGATGGTCCGCGTCCGGTTCTCGCCGACTCGCCGCACCTCGCGTTCCTGCAGGACGCGGAGCAGTTTGACCTGCATGGCCGGCGGTACATCGCCGATTTCGTCGAGGAGCAGCGTGCCGCCGTTCGCGGCCTCGAAGAGACCGGCGCGATCCTGCGACGCACCCGTGAATGAGCCGCGAACGTGTCCGAACAGTTCGGACTCCAACAGCGTCTCGGGAACGGCCGCGCAATTGATCGCGAGGAACGGGCCAGCGGTCCGTGCCGATTGGTCGTGAATGAATCGCGCCAGGCGCTCCTTTCCGGACCCGCTTTCACCGGTGATCAGCACCGTTGAGTCGACCTGCGCCACGCGCCGCGCCAGATCGAGCGTCAGAACCATCGCTGGACTGGAGCTGACCAGACCGGAAGGCGTCGTCGAGTCGACGTGTCGGAGCGCGCGACGGGATCGGAGCTGTTGTTCCTGCTTCTTGAGGATGCCGGTCAGCTGTGTGAGCGCCGAATCGAGGCAAGCCTTCTGATAGAACGGCAAATGCATCGCGAGCTCCGGCCCCCACTCCTCTTTGGCGCGCACGACCGCCCGGCAGACCGCATCGCCTTTGCCCCGGCAGCGATCTTCGATGGCGATGACCTCCTTGCCGTAGACACAGGACATGTAGCCACTGGCGAAGCCCACCAGGGTCCAGCAGACCGGCTCGTCCGCCTGTCCGAGATGCAGCAGATGCTGCTCGGCCTCGTACGAATCGTGCCAGATGCCTTCGGCGCCCGGGGCGGCGGGACTGAGCGAGGCACGTGTCACCTCGGCGCGCACGAGACCCTGTATCGTGTGCAGGCGCGCTCCCGCGGCGCGCCAGTCGTCCTCGCTGTCCCACGGGAAGCCTTTACGAAGCGTTTCGGCGACGCGCCATCCGTGCGCATAACCGAACCTGGTGAGCACGGCCCGCGCCGCGGTCGCGCCGAGCGTCTCGATGAGCTCCTTCCTGAGGAGCCCGAGCGCGACGGCATCGAGCAGGAGCACGCGTTCGCCCGCAAAGGTGATGCGTCCGCCCTCGGGAGCGAAGTGCAGTAGTTCGTGGATATCGAGATCGGCGGCGCGCATGGGACCTCCGTGAGACCATTTCAAAATGAGAGCCAAGACTATCATTTCGATAGTACGCTCGCGAGCCGAGAGAGGTGAACGACTTGTAAGTGATTGAAAACACACGATCGGCATTCATGGCGCTGGACTTGCCATTTGCAGGGTGTCCACACGATGGACGCACTCAATTCAGGAGGAGTCATGGCAGCCGAACGTTGGGAAATCGATAGCAGCCACTCGAGTCTGCATTTTTCGGTACGGCACCTCGTGATCGCCAAGGTGCGAGGGTCATTCGCGCGCTGGTCGGGCACCATTCAGGTGCCGGACGGCGACGTTTCGAAGGCGACGGTGGACGTGACGATCGATGCGTCGAGCATCGACACCGGCGTAGCCGACCGCGACGCGCATCTGAAGTCGCCGGACTTCTTCGATGCGGCGCAGCATGCGGAACTGCGCTTCGTCGGGAGGCCAGCCGCGATCCGGGTCCGAGATCGACGTCGTGGGCGATCTCACGATCCGGGGAACCACGCGCGAAGTCGTCCTCCGGGTCGAGCAGCACGGCCAGGCGAAGGACCCGTGGGGGAATGTGCGCGCGGCCTTCACCGCGAAGACGTCGATCGATCGCAAGGACTTCGGGCTCACGTGGAACCAGGTGCTGGAGACCGGCGGGGTGATGGTCGGTGACCGCGTGGACATCGAAGCCGACATCGAAGCGGTCAAGCAGGTAGAAGCCCAAGTCGCCTAAGCCGCGGAGGCGAGGGCCGTAAACCGGTCCTCGCTTTAGTCTCCGGGCACAGATCCGTTAACAGATTGGAAACGCGTCATGTCATCGCGGCTTTCAGCGTCGCGCTGTTTCTGGCCTCGGACAAGAGTTCCTATGTCACGGGCACCGATATCGTGGTCGACGGCGGCATGAAAGTCTGGTGATCACCGATCCCTGGCGTAGAGCAGTCGGGCACGATCGCATTTATGAGGAAAACCATTGAGCAGCATATCGACCTTGCTCATCCGCAATCTTGAAGATGTCTTCGGTGAAAACGACCCCCTCCGTCGACGGGCAGCAATCGATGAGATCTTCACCGAAGATTGCGTGTTCTACGAGCCCAGAGGGACCTACCGTGGCCGCGACGAGATCGATCGAATCGCTGGCGTGATCAAGGCGACTCACCCTGACTATCGGTATCAGCCCATTGTCCCGCCAGAGGAATTGGGCAATGGCGGGCGGGTCCAATGGGTATCGGGCCGCCCCGGTGAAGCGCCAGAGTACGCGGGGACCGACTTCATCATTGCCAGGGACGGCCGAATTGCCGCCGTGTATCTCTTTTTCGACAAGCTATCCTGAACTGGAGAACACGCGTAACCGGGCGTCCCCATCCTCTCTCTCAGGTACCTTGCGTGAAAAAGATCGGCTTTCTCTCCTTCGGTCACTGGACACCAGAGCCGTACTCTGACGTACGCACGGCGTCGAGTGCGCTTCTGCAGTCGATCGAGCTCGCGGTCGCCGCCGAAGAGCTGGGTCTCGATGGCGCGTACTTCCGCGTGCACCACTTCGCGCGCCAGCTCGGCTCGCCGTTCCCGCTTCTCGCCGCCGTCGGCGCGCGCACGAAGAAGATGGAGATCGGGACAGCCGTCATCGACATGCGCTACGAAAACCCGATGTACATGGCCGAGGATGCTGGTGCCGCGGACATCATCGCTGGTGGGCGCCTGCAACTGGGCATCAGCCGCGGATCACCGGAACAGGTGATCGACGGCTGGCGGTATTTCGGCTACGCGCCGCGTCACGGCGAGACGGCCGCCGACATGGCGCGGCGTCACGCTGAAGTGTTCCTCGAACGGCTGAAGGGTAAGGGCTTCGCGGAACCGAACCCACGGCCCATGTTTCCCAATCCGCCGGGGCTTCTGCGGCTCGAGCCCTATTCAGAAGGATTGCGCGAGCGAATCTGGTGGGGGTCGAGTTCCAACGCGACGTCCAAGTGGGCGGCGAGACTCGGCATGAATCTCCAGAGTTCGACGCTCAAAGATGATGAGACCGGCGAGCCGCTGCACGTCCAGCAGCGCAAGCAGATCGAAGCCTATCGTGAAGCGTGGAAGGAAGCCGGCCACGCGCGTGAGCCACGCGTGTCTGTCAGCCGAAGCATCTTCGCGCTCGTCGATGACCGCGACCGGGCGTACTTCGGTCGCGACGCCCGCGACCAGGATCAGGTCGGCTACATCGACGCGAACACGCGGGCCATCTTCGGGCGCTCGTACGCCGCGGAACCCGACGTGCTGGTCAAAGAACTCGCGGGCGACGAGGCGATCAAGGCGGCCGACACATTGCTGCTCACGATCCCGAACCAGTTGGGCGTGGACTACAACGCCCACGTGGTCGAAAGCATCCTCAAGTACGTCGCTCCGGAACTCGGCTGGCGCTGACCGCGAACGCCGCTTGGTGACTGCGCAAGGCCGACGCCGAGCCGCGTGGCCCCCGTCCAGCCACGGCACACTGAGTCTTGTAGGGAATCACGCGCTGAATCGTTATAGGTGTGGACACTCAGAGTGTCGACGCGGAATTCGGCTGCGACGGCCGTCTGTTAAGGCGCATCTACACATGGGGGTCAGCGTCGCAGCAGGATCGCGAGCCCTCGCGGCTGCAGTCACAGTCAGGTGTAGCAAACTGTTCGAGACCTCGGTCAAGTGGCCCAGGGAGATTGGCAAGGGAGAGCTGACATGGGTGAACCGAAGTCGACGCCGATTGATGCGGCC
>Ga0210379_10000364_pt1 | contig 14451 bp, 7 predicted proteins | sample PLMedo_2_FD_155468 | JGI IMG/M metagenome (GOLD analysis project Ga0210379, IMG submission 155468) | Groundwater sediment microbial communities from an aquifer in East River, Colorado, USA - PLM4_32_coex redo | ecosystem: Environmental > Terrestrial > Soil > Riparian zone | place: USA: East... | reverse complement strand
TGAATAGACGACTCGTGGTTGACGCGAATCCCCATCTTCCATTCCCTATTTCCCATTTCCCATTTCCTATTTCCTATTTCCTATTCCCTATTCCCCTGTCCAGAGCGACCAATTTCACTTCCCAACCAAGGCCCGCTAATTTGAAATGAGCCCGGATCTTGCCCTCATCGTCGGCAACAAGAACTATTCGTCGTGGTCCATGCGGCCGTGGGTGCTGCTGCGCCAGGCGGGCATCGCGTTCCGGGAAATCCAGCTGTGGTTCGATGAAGACGGGCACGCGAAAGGCATCGAGCAATACTCACCGACGGGACAGGTGCCGGTCTTGTTGGTGAATGACGAACCGGTTTGGGATTCTCTCGCGATCTGCGAGACCGTGGCGCAGTTGTTTCCCGAAAAGCGCTTGTGGCCAGGCGACACGAGGGCACAAGCGCTTGCACGCTCAGCATGCGCCGAGATGCACGCCGGCTTCCGCAGCCTGCGCAGCGCGATGCCCGTGAACATCCGCGCCTCCCTTCCTGGGAAGGGCATGAGCCCGGCGGTCGAGCGCGACATCGCCCGCATCACCGCGCTCTGGAGCGATTGCCGCCACCGTTACGGGGCCGGCGGCGACATGCTGTTCGGTCACTTTACCGTGGCCGACGCCTACTATGCTCCGGTCGCGATGCGGTTCATCACCTACGCGGTTTCCCTTCCGGCGGCAGCGCGCGATTACGTCGCGGCGGTGCGCAAGCTCCCCGCCGTCGCCGAATGGATGGCGGCGGCGACGCGCGAGACCGCTTTCGTCGCGGCCGATGAGCCGTACGCCGAGCGCAAGTGAGGCGGGAGGCGGGAGGCGTGAGGGGAGAAGGCAGAAGGCGGAAGGCAGAAGGCAGAAGGACAAAGGCGGATTTCAGTTTATCCTTCATCGTTCATCCTTCATCCTTTATTTCTCCGGTCACCGGTCACCGGTCACCGGTCACGCGTTCATGAAGATCTACTGCGTGGGCGGGGCCGTGCGCGACGAACTGCTGGGCCTGCCGGTGAAGGACCGCGACTACGTCGTCGTCGGCGCGACGCCGGAGCAGATGGTGAAGCGGGGCTACAAGCCCGTCGGCCGCGATTTCCCGGTGTTCCTCCATCCGCAGACCCACGAGGAGTACGCGCTGGCGCGCACCGAGCGCAAGACGGCGCGCGGCTACCACGGCTTCGAGTTTCACGCCGCTCCGGACGTCACGCTCGAGCAGGACCTGGCGCGGCGCGACCTCACCATCAACGCGATCGCCCGGGACGCGGACGGGCGCATCATCGATCCCCACGGGGGGACTGCCGATCTCAAGGACGGCGTGTTGCGCCACGTGGGCCCCGCTTTTTCGGAAGATCCCGTCCGTATCCTGCGCGTCGCGCGCTTTGCCGCCCGCTTCGGCTTCCGCATCGCGCCGGAGACGCTGAAGCTGATGCGGGAGATGGCCGGCAATGGCGAGGCCGACGCGCTGGTCCCGGAGCGCGTGTGGCAGGAGGTTGCGCGCGGGCTGATGGAGATGAAGCCGTCGCGCATGTTCGAGGTGCTGCGCGAGTGTGGCGCTCTGGCGCGCGTGATGCCGGAGGTGGACGCACTGTGGGACGCCCCTGACGCCGCCCCCGGGGCGATGACCGCGCTCGATGCCGCGGCGCAGGCGCAGGCGACGCTCCCGGCGCGCTTTGCCGTGCTGGCGCGTCCGCTTGCTCCGCTGGCGGTCGAAGCGCTCGCGGCACGCGTCAAAGTGCCCGCCGACTGCCGGGATCTCGCGCTGCTCGCGGCGCGCCACGCCAATACCGTGCTTGATGCCGTGGAACTGGACGCGGAGTCGATGCTGGAATTGTTCAATGCCGTGGACGCGTGGCGTCGGCCGGAGCGATTCGCGGAGCTGCTGACGGCGGCATTCGCCGGCGAGCCCAACGCGGCGCCCGCCAGGGCCCGTCTTGATCGCGCGCGGGCCGCCGCCGCCGCGGTCAAGGCCGGCGCGATCGCGAAAGCGGCGAAGGCCGCCACCGAGATCCGAGGTGACGTCAACGCGGCGCGGCTGGAAGCGATCCGCCACGCCTTGCGCGGCGGTGAATAGGGAATAGGAAATAGGGAATCGGAAAACCGCAACCGCGGGTCATCAGTGTCGGTTCACTATTTCCCATTTCCCATTTCCCATTTCCTGTTTCCTTTAGCTCGCGAAGGAGCGTGATGATAGATCTCTACACCTGGACCACGCCCAACGGCCGCAAGGTCTCGATCATGCTGGAGGAGCTGGCGCTGCCGTATCGCGTGCACGCGATCAATATCGGGCAGAACGACCAGTTCCGGCCCGAGTACCTGAAGATCAATCCCAATGGCAAGATCCCGTCCCTCGTCGACCCCGACGGCCCCGACGGCAAGCCGATCGCGCTGATGGAGTCGGGCGCCATCCTCATCTACCTCGCGGGCAAGACCGGCAAGCTGTTGCCGCAATCGATCCGCGGCCGCTACGAGGCGCTGCAGTGGCTGATGTTCCAGATGGGCGGCGTCGGTCCCATTTTCGGCCAGACGCACCATTTTCTCCGCGCGGCGAAAGAGCCGGTGCCGTACGCGATCGCGCGCTACACGAAGGAGACGCAGCGGCTCTACGGCGTGCTCAACGAGCGGCTGAAGGACCACGCCTATCTCGCGGGCGAATACTCGATCGCGGACATTGCGACCTACCCATGGGTGGCACGCTACGAGTGGCACAGGACCGACCTCAACGACTTTCCCAACGTGAAGCGCTGGTTCGACGCGCTTTCGGCGCGGATGGCGGTGCAGGTGGGCATGAATGTGCCCGCGGTAGCGAAGTGAAGAAAAACCAGGAATCCGATACCACCGCGGAAACATGCGGAACCACGCAGAAACCCTTGAAGAATTACGGGGACGTTAACCGGGTCCGGTTCTGGTCCGTGTCATTCCGTGTGATTCCGTGGCTATTGTTGAGCCCGGGGGGATACCGTTCATTCAACTTCATTTGATGCAGATCAAACCCACCCCGGTACGGCCGCCTAGACTGAGCCGATTGGCGCATGACGCGCCTCGCGCAGGAAGCCAGGAGGTCACCATGTTCAAACTGGCCGTTGTGGGACCCATCGTCTCGAGCGGTTTCGGTGTCGCTCGGCAATGCGTCACCTGCTATCGCTCGCGGCCGTCGTACGGCGGAGTGCAGTGTTTCGGGTTTGGCTCGGGATGTCTTGAATACCGAACGAAAGCCGGCGATGGGGCCGCCGGTTCGCCGCGCGTCATGGCGCAAGAATCGCGCCGCCGCCGGTGACGCGCCCGTCGCGCAGGCGCGCCAGGTCTTCGATGGCCTGATCGGGCCGCGACGCGGCGAGTTGCATTACTTTCAACCGGAGCCCTGTAGCGGTGACGAGATAATGGTGACGAAAACAGGTGAAGATCAAGGATGACGAAATGCAGTGATGGGTTGCACGTCACCTATACCTCGTCACCTGTATCTCATCACCCGTACTCGTCACTGGTTCTGGAGTTCCGTGCGCGCGTAGCGCTGCAGGAAGCGCACGATCTCCGCGGTATCGAGCACCGGGCTGGTCCTGAGCGAGTCGGGCCCGACCACCGTGTTCGCCCAGGCCATGTGCCGCTTCATGCGCTCGACCACGCCCGGCCACTCGCGCGAGGTGTGGCGCCGGGGATCGGGCAGGGAATGGCATTGCGAGCAGGCGATGGCGTACATCTTGCCCGCCTCCGAGCCCAGAGCCGGGTGGCGCAGGTCCATTTCTCCCTGCCCATGCTGCTTCAGGTAGGCGGTGAGCGCGACGATTTCCTGGTCGGTCGGCGCTTCCACCTTGTCCATCATGTCCTTCATCAAGTCGCCGAGGTTGCCTTTGCCCTGCATGCGCCAGACCATGCGCGCGACGACGTTGTCCCAGCGCTCCGCGGTGTGCATCTGCGGGTTCGGCAGGTAGTGGCATTGCACGCAGTAGCGGACGGTGAGCCGCGCGCCCTCGGAACGCGGCTCGGGCAGTTGGCGGGGCTCGACCGAAGGCGGCAGGATGCGCTCCAGCATCGCGCCGTGCGGGCTTTGCGACCATAGATCCTTCGCGCGCGCGACTTCCCGCGAACCATCGGTGGGCGGGGCGGGCGCGTCCGCGGCGGTAGCGGGCAAAGTGAAGGCGGCGGCCACGGCGGCGAGCCACCAGCGGATGGAAAATAGAATCATCGCGGATTCCGGACGCAGCCTAACCTACCAGCGAAAGAAATGCTATCCGAGGATCACGCGCACCTGGTGGACTTGACCGTCATTCACGAGCGGAACCCGCGTCGGGCCCGCCGGCAGCGCCTTGCCGTCCAGTTCGGCAACAGCGATTCCACGGTTGACGCCATGGGGGTTCTCGACCGCAATCTCGTAGCGCGCGGAGTGATACTTGAAGACGATCTCGAACCGGGGCCACTCCCTGGGTATGCAGGGGGCAAGGCACAGGAACACTCCCTGCAGACGAAAGCCGAGGATCGCCTCGAGGCCGGCCCGGTACAGGCACCCGGCCGTGCCGCTGTACCAGGTCCATCCGCCGCGCCCGACGTGCGGCGCGACCGAATAGACATCGGCGGCGACGGCGTAGGGCTCGACCTTGTAGCGCTGCACATCGGCCCGTGTTCTGGTGCGGCGGATCGGATTCATGAGCGAGAACACCTCGGCGGACTTGTTTCCCTGGCCGAGGGCGGCAAAAGCTACCACCGACCACGTTGCGGCATGATTGTATTGACCGCCATTCTCCCGAATGCCGGGCGGATAGCCCTTGATGTATCCGGGATCGAGCGGCGTCCGGTCGAAGGGTGGCGTGAACAACAAGATCAGGCCTTCGTCGCCGCGAACGAGCTGCTTGTCCACGGCGGCCATGGCACGCAGGGCACGCGCCGGATCCGCGGCGCCGGAGATCACGCTCCAGGATTGCGCAATCGAGTCGATCCGGCACTCGGCACTCGAGGACGAGCCCAATGGCGTCCCGTCGTCGAAAAAACCGCGCCGGTACCAACCTCCGTCCCAGCCATCCTGTTCAAGAGCGTTCCGCAGCGCCGCCGCATGGGCGCTCCACTTCATGGCGCGCGTCTGCTGGCCGCGGGATATCGCGAACGGCGCGAACGCCGCCAGCGTCGTGTTCAGGAACCAGCCGAGCCATACGCTTTCCCCTTTGCCCATCTCGCCGACCCGGTTCATGCCGTCGTTCCAGTCGCCCGCGCCGATCAGCGGCAGGCCGTGTTCGCCCACGCCGAGGCTCTGGTCGAGCCCGCGCGCGCAGTGCTCGAATAGTGTTGCGCTCTCATCCGCGATCATGGGCTGGAAGAAGGCATCGTGTTCGCCGGACTGCAGTAACTGGCCTTCGAGAAATGGAACGGGCTCGTCCAGTACCGCGAAGTCGCCGGTCGTCCCGACATAGTGGGCGGCGGCGCAGGCGAGCCAGATCCGGTCGTCGGAAACGCGGGTGCGGACACCCTGGCCCGAGTGCGGCAGCCACCAGTGCTGGACATCGCCCTCGATGAATTGCCGGGCAGCGGCGCGCAGGAGATGCTCGCGCGTCAGCGCCGGTTGCGACAGGGCGAGCGCCATTCCGTCCTGGAGCTGGTCACGGAAACCGTAGGCGCCGCCCGCCTGATAGAACGCCGCCCGCGCCCACATGCGGCAGGCGAGTGTCTGATATAGCAGCCAGCGATTCAGCATGATGTCCATGGAACGGTCAGGCGTTTTCACCTGAACCGTGCCGAGCACATCGTCCCAGTAGCCGACGACCTCGCGCAGGACGGCGTCGAGATCGGCCGCCCGGTAGCGCGCGATCAGGGATTTCGCATCGTCCGCCGTCGCCGCCTCACCGAGGAAGAAGACGATTTCCACCGTGCCGCCCGGTGCGAGCTCGACCGGGGTCTGCAGAGCGCCGCACGGATCGAGCCCGGCGCCGACCCGCCGGGAAAGGAAGGTCTTCCCCGCCAGCGCGGCGGGGTTGTCGAGCGCGCCATTGCGCCCTAGGAATTCCCTCCGGTCTCCGGTCCAGGCGGTCTGTCGTCCGCCCAGGTCCGCAAAGGCGACACGGGAACCGAACGTCATGTTCCAGGGGTTGCGCGCGAACATCGCGCCGGTCTCCGGATCGAGTTCCGTCACGACCGAGAGCGCGGACGCGCTGCGGGACGGGCCGAGTACCCATTCGACATAAGCCGTGACCGAAAACCGCCGGGATCGCCCCGATGTGTTGCGGATCGTCAACCGTGAGATCTTGACCGGATCATTGAGCGGCACGTATTGCAGTAGATCGAGCGCGACACCGTGCGAGGTATGCTCGAACCGGCTGTAGCCCTGGCCGTGCCTGGCGAGACAGGTCGCAGTATCGTCACGGATCGGCAGGGCCGTCGGCCCCCACAGCTCGCCGGACTCCTCGTCGCGCAGATAGATGACCTCGCCCGGCCGATCGGTGACGGGGTCGTTCGACCAGGGCGTCAACTGGTTCTCGCGACTGCTGAGCGACCAGGTGTAGCCGCCGCCCTCGGCCGCGACTTGAAAGCCGAACGAGGGATTGGCGATGACATTGATCCACGGGGCCGGTATCGACCGCCCGGCGCCGAGGATCGTCACATAATCCCGTCCGTCCATGGCGAATCCGCCGAGCCCATTGAAGAATTCCAGGTTCGGCGGCACCGCAACGGTCTGCGGCACGCGCGCGGGCGGCACGCGTCTCGGCGGTGGCGCGACTGCGGTGTCCGTTTCCTGGAGGCGATTGAGCTGTTCCGATAGCGTTCCGCGTCCTCCCAGCAGCACGGCCCGGGCCATGGAGAGGAGGAGAGCGCGTGTCTCCACCGAAATGAGGTCGGCACGCAGCACGAACACGGAACCGCGCGCGGGGTCCGCTCCGATCTGCGGTCGGGACTGGCTCGTGCGGACCAGGGTCTCCAGGGCTATCTGAAGGTCCTGGATATAGGAGGATGCCCGTTCGTTCAGGATCACGAGATCGACGGCGAGTTGCTTCATGCGCCAGTATTCATAGGCCCGCAGCAACTGGCGGACGATGGCGACGTCATCGATGCTGTCGATCCGCGCGAGAACGATCGGGAGGTCGCCGGAGATGCCCTGGGCCCAGAGTGCAGCAGGCCCGCCGCCGCCGCGGCGTATGGCCTCCGACGACGGCCGCAGCGATGGATCGGCGTAGAGCACGTGGCCGGCGAGACGCTGAAACAGCCCGGCCTGCTCCGCGTCGATGCCGAGATAGCTCAACTGCACTTGCGCCTGGGTCCACGCCAGGGTGGCAGCGCGGTCGAAGGCGGTCGTGTCCTCGTGCTTGTCGATGAGGTCCAGCACCTCTTCACGGGTCGACGCGACCAGCGTCCAGAATGCGATGCGCACGGTCCTGCCCGGCGGGACCCGCACGCGGCGGCGCAGCGCGAACACGGGATCGAGAACGGTGCCGACGGTATTGGACAGCGGCCGGCCATCCATCACGGCAATCGGCGCCCGAACCTCGCGTCCGCGGCCAAGGAAACGGGCCCGGTCGGTTTCGATTTCCAGTTCGCCCACGGTCTCGCCTTCGACGACGGCAAGATGCGCCGCCCAGATTTCGGGCTCGGCTGGCGAGCGCCGCCGCCGCGTTGCCAGGATGGCGCCGATCCTGGCGAGATATTCGGTTTGCACGAAAAGTTTGGAAAAGACCGGGTGCGTCGTGTCGGCCGCGGGCTGCGCCAGCACGAGCTCGGCATAGGAGGTGATCTCGATGTCCCGGGACTTGTTGCCCGCGTTCGAGACGGATACGCGGCGGACCTCGGCGTTGTCCTCCGGCGAGACGACAACGTCGAGGATCGTGGTAATGGTTCCGTCGCTGCGGACGAACTCAGCGCGATCTTCGGTGAATGTGACGTCGTAGCTGTCCGGTTCGACGCCGCTGGGCTGGTAGCCCGCGGACCAGACCTCGCCGCTCTCCACGTCGCGCAGGAAGAAGTAGGCGCCCCAGTCGTCGCGGGTAACGTCCTCGCGCCAGCGCGTGATCCCGAGATCGCGCCAGCGGCTGTAGCCGGAGCCGGCGACCGTCAGCATCACCGCGTAGCGGCCGTTCGAAAGCAGGTGCGCCTCCGGCGTGGCGCTGTGCGCGGAGCGGAACCGTCGCACCGCGGGGAGTTCCAGGTCGCGAATCGTCGCCGCCGTCTTGACTTCCTCCGCCCTGGGATGCGCCACCGCGACATCGCGCGGCGTGCGCTCCTGCAACAGCAACTCCGTCGCCTGCATGATCGGTTCGGCATGAAACCGTGCCCGCATCTTGCCGTCGAGGAGAGCGTTGGCGATGGCGACCACCGTCATGCCCTGATGGTGCGCCATGAAGGCGCGGACGATCGCGAAGTCTTTCCCCTCGGGCAGACGCGTGGGTGTGTAATCCAGCGCCTCGTAGAAGCCGTAGCGACCCTGCGCGCCGACGGCGGCAAGTTGGACGAAGTTGCGCGCCGCCGCGCCCGGATCGACCATGGCTGCGAGCGCCGTCGCGTACGGCGCGACAACGGCGTCCTCGCTCAGACCCCGTTTCAAACCCAGCCCCGGGACGCCGAAGTTCGAATACTGGTAGGTGCGCTCCAGGTCGCGGACGTTGTAAGCGGATTCCGAAATCCCCCACGGCACACCGAGCGCGGCGCCATAGGTTATTTGCCGGAGGACGACGAGGCGGCTCGTCTGCTCGAGCAGGCTGCCCGCCGGGGCACGCATGACGAGCGAGGGCATCAGATACTCGAACATCGACCCCGACCAGGATATCAGCGCCGCACCGCGCCCGATCGGCGTGACGGCGCGCCCGAGCCGGAACCAGTGCCGCGACGGAACATCGCCCTTGGCGATCGCCACGAAGCTCGCAAGACGCGCCTCGGAGGCGAGCAGGTCGTAACAGCTCGGGTCGAGAATGCTCTCCCCGACCCGATAACCGATCGAGAGCAGCTTGCGGTCCGGGTCGAGGAGGAAGCCGAACTCCATCGCGTCGACCATGGTCTGCGCCGTCGCCGCGAGCGTTGCCAGGCGCTGTTCCAGGGAGTGGACGGCATGGGCAGTCCGGGCAACGTCGCGGCGGTGGCTCTCGATCGACGCCAGGGTCGCCTCGGCCCAGAACAGCATATCGGCGCTGCCATCGTCGCCGCGTTCGCTGGCGAGCGTCCGGGCGATGTCGACCATGGTCGCGGCCTGAGATGCGATCTCCTCCAATCGGGCAGCGAGGGCCTCCGTTGGCGGGTGTTGGACGAGCGGGTACTGACGGAGCGCGGCGACCAGCGCATCGAGCGCATCGCCAAGCTGGTGCCGCGTGATCGTCTGCGTCCGCCGGTCGTCGGGAAGTCCCTGCAAGGTTTCGCGCGTCAGGTCCAGGCCGTCTTCGATGCCGGCAAACAATTCAGGACCTGCCATCGGGCGGCCGCTCCACTCCCGGCAGGCATTGGCTAGAGCGATCAGGTGTCCGGCCAGATTGCCGCTATCCACGGACGAGACGTACTGCGGGTCCAACGGACGCAGATCCCGCGTGTCGTACCAGTTATAGAAGTGGCCGCGGAACCGCTGCAGGCGGCCCATCGTCGCGAGTGTCGCTTCCAAGCGGCCGACGGTGTCGGTCGTGCCCGCCCATCCGAAGTCGCGGGCGCTGACCGCGGCGAGGAGGTAGAGGCCGAGATTGGTGGGAGAGGTCCGGTGCGCGATGGTCGGCTTCGGGTCTTCCTGGAAATTGTCCGGCGGCAGTCCGTGGTCCGTCGCCGCCACGAAGGTTTCGAAAAAGCGCCAGGTGCGGCGCGCGACCAGCCGCAGGGCGCGGGCGTCCGCGTCCGAGACCGGCATGCGCCCCGCCACGAGCGGCGACAGGCTCGTCCACCGGGCGATGGCCGGCGACGCGATCCAGGCGAGCACGAACGGCACCGCCACCGGCCAGGCGCCGTGCCCGGTCCACCACACGACGATTGCGGCAACGATGCCGAGCGCGACACCACCGCTCATCTGCCGATAGAACCCCGCGAGGTCGAGCTGGGGGCTCACCATCGCCTGACCTGCGGTGACCCAGTCGAGCAGATGCTGGCGGCTCACGAGCAGACGAAACAGAGTTCTGCCGATCGCGTCGACCATCAACCACGCTTGATGCGCCAGGAACACGACCAGCAATGCGATCAGGGACAAGGCAAGCCCGACATCGGCGGCGAAGGCGCGCAAGTGACTGCGTAACGTGATCCGGGTGTGTCGCGGCACGAGCGCCGCAAGAACGGGAAGCAGCGTCGACAACGCAATCGTCGACAGAACGAAGCCGGTCCAGACGACGGCGGCCTGCAGAGGCAGCGCCCATCCCGCCAGCAAGGCGAGGAAGCTCGCCGGCGCCGACAGCGAGCGCCGCAGGTTATCCAGCATCTTCCAGCGGCCGATCAGCGGCAGTGCGGCGGCGCTCCGATCATCGACGGAGGCGTAGCCGTGACCCAGTATCCACGGCAGCAATTGCCAGTCGCCGCGCGCCCAGCGGTGCTGGCGTGCGGCGGCCACATCGTAGCGTGACGGAAACTCCTCGACCACCTCGATATCGGAGGCGAGGCCGGCGCGGGCGAAGGTCCCCTCGAACAGGTCGTGACTGAGCAGCGTGCCGTCGGGCACGCGGCCGTCGAGCGCGGCTTCGAAGGCATCCACGTCATAGATGCCCTTGCCGGTATAGGAGCCTTCGCCAAAGAGATCCTGATACACGTCGGATACGGCGGCAGCGTAAGGATCGATGCCGCTGTTGCTGGAGAAGACGCGCTGGAACAGCGAACCTTCGCGGCCGAGCGGAAGCGAAGGTGTAACGCGCGGCTGCAGCACGCCATAGCCTTCGATAACGCGCCGGGTGCCGGCATCGACCCGCGGATGGTTGAGCGGGTGCGCCATCTTGCCGATCAGCCGGCGGGCTGTTTCCCGTGGCATCCGGGTATCGGCATCGAGCGTGATGACGTAACGGACGCCGGAAGGCACGGTGGGGGGTGAGGCGAAAGCGGGCTCGCCGACGGCTATGAAGGTGGTATCGGCCGCGCCGCGAAGCAGCCGGTTCAACTCGTGGAGCTTGCCGCGTTTGCGTTCCCACCCGATCCACTGCTTCTGTCCTGCATTCCAGACCCGACGGCGATGGAGCAGGAGGAAGCGGTCTCCCGCGGCTGCCGGTCCATAGCGGCGATTCAGTCGGGCGATGCCCGCTGCGGCCGCGCCGAGGAGCGCATCATCTCCGTCAGCGGTCTCGGTCGCGGCGTCCGCCCAGTCCGAGAGCAGCGCGAAATGAAGCTCGCCTTCCGGACTCGCCAGGTGGTGGATCTCCAGCCGCTCGATCTGCTCTTCGAGCGCGGCCTGCGTCGTGAGCAGGATCGGCACGGCGACCATCGTGCGCAAGTGCGACGGCACGCCGTCGCGGAGTTCCAGGCCCGGCAGGATCGTCGCGCCGACCCCACCCGTGACGCCGCGGTTCACGAGCGCCATCGTCGCATCGATAGCCGGGATCAGCCCGAGAACCGCGAGGAGACCGAGCCACCGGTCGCCAATTCCCGCTCCCGCCAGCACCAGCAACGGCAGGGAAAGAACGACCGCGGCGACCATGATTACGCAGCCGATATAGCCGCCGATTCCGATTGAGGCGTTGAAACGAGCGCGCCAGCCCTCAATGGGAGCGCGGAATCCGACCGTCTTCTCGAACGCGCGACGCCCCCCGGCGACCAGGTGGTATCCAGGATCCCGCCAGCGGGATGCAGGATCGCGCTCGCGGGATGCAGGATCGCGCTCGCGCGATGCCGGACCCCGCAAGCGGCCATCCGGATCGCCCTGTGCCTCACGCTCCGGATCGTTTGCGGCCAGAAGGGCCGCTCGCGCAATCTCAAGTTCCGTCAGTTTCGAGCCCCGTGCGAGCTTCTCGATCGCGCTGCGGTAGAGGTTGCGGGTCGAAAAATCCAAGTTCGCGAAGTCGCTGCCGGAGCGCAGCAGGTCGTCGACGAGACTGGTGTTCTCGAACAGCTCTGCCCAGTCGACGTCGGAGACCAGGCGCATGCTCGTGATGATGTTGCGGACCGTCACGTTCGTCGCGCCCAGCTTTTGGTGCTCGTCGTGCACGATCTCGTCGGCGGTTGTTCCCTGCGCCGCCAGGCGCTCCTCGAGCCACACCAGCGCCCGCGTGACCTTCGGATCCTGGTCCCGCAACCGTTGCACGAGCTGGACGGCGAAGGGCCCCGGCAAGGGCGCCTGTTCGTAATGCTGAAAGGCCGAGCGCATCGGCTCGCCCGGGCGCCCGTTCACGCCCAGGAGCCGGTCGGCGAGGGCATCCGCTTCCTGGCGCGCCGCGCGGCTCGCCACGATGCGCCTGGCCCCGCGTCGAAGATTTTCCACGAGCACGATCCGCAGCGTGATCGCGATCGCCCACAACTCCCCGATCGTCAGCGGCTGAACGCGCTGGTAAGCACGCACGAACCGGCGCAGCATCTCTGGTTCGAAGCGGCTGTCCGTATGAGCGACAAACGCCCAGGCCAGGCCGAAGACCCGCGGATAGCCGACGAAAGGTCCGCCAGCCAGCTTCGGCAATTGGCGATAGTAGCGCGGTGGCAGATCGTCACGAATTTCACGGATCTGCTCTTCGACGAGATGGTAGTTGTCGAGCAGCCACTCGGCGGCCGGTGTAATGGCCTGCCCCTCTCCGAGCGCGTCGGCGATGGCGCGATAGGCGTCGAGCAGGACCGACTCGTTGTCCCGGAGTCGAACGGCGAGAGAGCGGCCGGTCGTCGGCCTCGCTGTGACGGCCTGGGCCGCCGCAAGGCTCTCGGCGTGCTGCTCGAGGCGCTCGATACTGAAGAGCTCCTCGCGGATCGACTCTTCGTTATCCCATGGCGCCGCCCGTGACGCGCGCCCGAAGGCGCGAAGAATCGCCGATATCAAGTTTGAGCCATCTGCGTGATCGGCGCCTGCGCGTAGCACCGCAGGCACCGCCGCGCCCAAATTCCCCATCCGGAAAGTGAGGCGGGTGAGGATGGGCGCATTGTTATCAGGTTATTGATTCATTTATGAAACATGCATTATGGCCCGGCATGGGAAACCACCGCTGCCAAGATTAGCAGGAAGTCCATTCTCATTATGTTCGCCAAGGTACAGAAGGAACGACTCGGGAATGGGAGCATTAACGCCACGAGCTGGCTTACCAAACCGCGTGTACGAGTAATGACAGAAAGCTAATATGAACCGTTATCGCCTCAATAGCGAGTGGAGGCAGTTCAGCGGGAGCGTGAGGGAACAATGGGACAGGCTGACCCATGGTCCACAGCGTGAGTTTGACTTCAGGCGCGATCAGTTCACCAGCAGAATCCAGGAGCGGTATCGAATTTCGAGACAGAATGCCGACCAGTTGGCCGAACGTTTCATGAGTCTCAACCGCAAATGGTGGGATCACTCGAACAGGTAGTCAGAGAACCGTCCGGAGGGCGGCGGTAATCTGCCGGCAAGGCTTTCCGAGTATGTATTTTTGCACCAGGCCCGCCATGAAGGCATCCTGGCTCATGCGATGGCGGGGGTCACAACTTGTCCGGAATGATCTGCAGAACGATTACGCAAACGAGCTTGCCAAGAGCCGGACCGGCTCGATGGTCCTGATCGGGAAAAGTCGGGGTTTTGACGCCAATCCGGATTCACCCTTGGCGGGAGGAACGATATGAGCCCATGGCAAGGCGACGCAGGCAGAGGTTGCGCGGAAGCGCGATCAGTTTACTGTCGTGCCGGGGAGCAGGCGGTCCATTTCTTTCTTCACCACCGCGTAGCATTCACATACCCGCTGCTCCAGCTTCGGGCGGTCGAGAACGGTGATGTGGCCGCGGCTGTAGTGAATCAACCCGGCCGCTTGCAGGTGTCCGGCCGCCTCCGTCACGCCCTCGCGGCGCACCCCCAGCATGTTGGCGATCAGCTCCTGGGTCATGGCGAGCTCGTTCGAGGGCAACCGGTCCAGGCTCAACAGGAGCCAGCGGCACAGTTGCTGCTCCACCGAATGGTGCCGGTTGCACACCGCGGTCTGCGCCATCTGCGTGATCAGCGCCTGCGTGTAGCGCAGCGCCAGGTGCTGCAGCGCGCCGCCCTGCTCGAATTCCTTTTTCAGTGCGGACGCCCTGAGCCGGTAGCCGTAGCCGGCGCTTTGCACCACCGCCCGGCTGGGCGTGGACTCGCCGCCCATGAATAGCGCGATGCCGACCAGGCCATCATGGCCGGTGACCGCGATTTCCGCCGAGGATCCGTCTTCCATGGCGTAGAGCAGGGAAATGATACTGTTGGTGGGGAAGTAGACGTAGCCCAGCTTGCCGCCGGCCTCGTAGACCGCCCAGCCCAGCGGCAGCGGCACGAGTTCCAGGTCGGGCAACAGGCGCTCGTAGTCCGCCGCCGGAAGAGCGGCGAGCAAATGATTTTGCCTGGGGCTGTGCCTTCCGGATACGGCGGGCGTGCTGTGCATGGGCGCAATACTCGGTGGATA
>Ga0210379_10000362_pt1 | contig 14454 bp, 18 predicted proteins | sample PLMedo_2_FD_155468 | JGI IMG/M metagenome (GOLD analysis project Ga0210379, IMG submission 155468) | Groundwater sediment microbial communities from an aquifer in East River, Colorado, USA - PLM4_32_coex redo | ecosystem: Environmental > Terrestrial > Soil > Riparian zone | place: USA: East... | reverse complement strand
ACAGAACAGTACTCTACTCTATGGGACACTCCAGAGCGGCGGTACCTGACAGAAACAGAATAGGGCGGCGGTACCTGACCGGACGATTACTGAACAGAGCGGCAAGACGAAACGAAGCGATACCAGGAGGCAATACGACACGTTGCGATACGAGGAGGCAATACGACACGTTGCGCTGGCCGGGCTTGACAAGACGGAGCGGCAAGACATGACTCAATGAGACCTAGCGGCAAGACAGAACGCGATGTAACTCAATGATGTGGCATGACAGAGCAATGTGAAACGAAGCGGTGGAACCAAACGCGACAAGACCATACCGATGCCGGACCTAGTGGCAAGACAGAACGCAATGTAGCCTTGGCGATGCGGCAACACTATATGACACGATACGAAGACGGAGCGGCTGAACCGTACTGAATGGCATGAGCGCCAGACGGAGCGGCAAAACGGAACAGTGACTGATCTGAGTGGCCAAACTGAGACTGAAACTGAAACTGAAACTGATCGAACAAACGGGATTGGAGACCCGCAAAACGACTGCCATGACTTACACGCAAGAGGACCTGAACAAACGATATGAGGGCATGACCGGAATGGCCCAGGTAGAGGCCGTATTCGTGACGGAGCTGGTGGGCGGACAACCCGCCGAACGGGAGGGGGTGGAGGCCTTCGTCCACCACCATCTGAAGCTGACCGGGCCGGAAGCCGGACAGGCTATCGCCCGCATCCTGTCGGAGGAAATCGACCTGAGCAAGGAAACCGGCGTGGAGCCGGTCACCGACGAGGTCGAAGTCCGGGAACTGAAAGAGACCCTGACCTACGGGCTCACCGTGATCAGGCGCGATGAACACGGCCCGTGGCTGGGGGATTGGATGGTCAAGGCCTGCCTTAAATCGGCCGCCTCCCGGCTGGGCCTGTTCGTCAAGGTCCGGGGGGCTAAAGGGGACATGGCCGAAATGGGCCGGGTCAAGGCTATCAACCACAGCTTGCTGACTCCCAGGTACCCGGAGAGGATTCATCTGGTCAACGAATCCGGAACGGCGGCCCCCACCGTATTCAGGACCTTCCGTGGCCGGATCAGCGGCCCCAAGGGATCGGTGTCCATCATCAGCGACAAGGAATGCGCCCTGGTGGGAGCCCGATTCGCCTTTGAGTTCCGCTGGTTTGATCTCAATCTGACCGAGTCCCAGGTGGTAGACATTTTCTCAGCCGCCACCAACATCGGCCTGGGCTCCTGCAAGGCCTTTGAGCGTGGCAAGTTCCACATCGAACTACTTGATGTGGAATGCAAGACCCAGACCGCCAAGGCGAAGAAATCCAAGAGAGAGGATACTGGTGGAGAGGTGACGGATGTGGCGGACGGCGATCTGGAACCGGACTCCCAGGACGGTGTAATCGTGTCTGGAGCCAAACGCCACTAAAATACCTTGACGCCCGGCCCAGGCCGGACTTAATCTCAGTCTTGGGGTGTTGCTCCTCAGTCAACGCCCCAGGAGTGAGACCCGGAACTGAGACCCAAATAGAGGAGACCCGTATGGCATTCAAGATCGACGCCGGATTAACCGTCTACCAGCTTGTGGTGGACGCAATTGAGGGGGACGTAGCCGACTACGGAGCCCCATCCTTCTGCAAGGTGGGCAACGAACAATTCATGGCCATGGTCGAACAACCGGCCGCCGATGGCGAACAGCCCACCGATATCAGCATCTACAAGGTCACCCCGGTCTGCGACGTTCCCACCGTTGAACTGGTGGAATTCGACGAAGACTCGGAAGGGGAGGAAGAGGAAGGGGAGGAAGGGGAGGAAGAGATAGAGGACGCCGACCCCGACTATCAGGAAGAGGACCCCGACGCCAAGGATTAGCCTGTCAACCACCTGACCGGATTGACCGGCCAAACCGGAAACTTTAGACTCTAAACTTTTTAGGATAGGAGAACAAACGTGAAAGAGACAATGACGGAAGCGATGGGAACAACGGCCCAGGCCCAGGAGGCCCAGGAGGCACAGGTGGCCCAGGATACCCAGACGGTGGCCACGGCCACGGCCCAGACGGGGCGGTCGGCCAAGGCACGCAAGCCAACCAAGGCCCAGGCGGCCAACGCGGCCAAGGCCAACGGGGAGGCCACGGACGAACCGGACAAGGCTCTCAAGGCCGCCAAGGCCCCCCATATCGCCGGGGTCACCGACACGTCCAAGGTACTCCGGCTACGTCCCGATCAGTTGGTGATCGACCCGGCCGACAACTGCCGGAGATTCGCGGCCGATACCGACATCGACGAGCTGATCAAGCAATTGACCACGGAGGGACACCAGCTCCACCCCATCACGGTGAGGCCCAAGGATGAAAACGGGCTCTACCGGGTGGTGACCGGATTCAGGCGGGCGGCGGCCCTGTCCGATATCATCAATTCCGGGGCGGTGGAGCCGGGTTCCAGCCTGGGTGCGATCAACGCGGTGGTGCTGGAGGAGGCCTGGGACGATAGAAATGCCGTCCTGACCAACGTGTCGGAGAACACCGACCGGCTCCAGTTGACCATTATCGACTTGGCCCAGGCCGCCCAGAAACTCCTCTCCCAGGGGATGAAGGGGAAAGACGTTGCCAAGAAATTGGGCAAGACGGCTGGATGGTTGTCCCAGACCCTGCCACTGCTGACGCTTCCGGCCAAAGTGATCAAACTGATTCACGAAGACCGGATTGCCGCCAGCACGGGCTACGAACTGACCCAGGAGACGAACGAAAAGAAACGCGACAAGGCCATTTCCAAACTGCTGGAGGAGGTCCAGACCAGGGGCAAGGCGACCAGGACGGATCTGAGAAAAGCCAACAGGGAGGAAGCGGAGACGGCGTCCAGGGCGTCCAGGGCCGAAGCGGGAGAGGAGACCGGAACCGGCCGGAAGGACCTGAGCTACAAGGAAGCCAAGATGGTGGTGGAGGAAATGCTCCAGCGTTTCCGCGATGAGGACGGGGGGAGCGGGGAAAAGGGATGGGAGCCGCCCACCGGCTATCGTATCCTGGACCTCTTCGCCAAGTCGTTCGCCGGGACCAGGGGAGCCCAGAAACGGCTCTGGGACCTGTTGGCCGTTCTGAAGCCGGTCAAGTCATGACAGGGAGGAGGGCCATATGGTTTCTTCTGTCTTTCCTGGCATGGGCGCTATTACTGATGTACTTGCATTCACGGGGACACCGGCTGTGATACACTTTCCGGCATGAAGTAAGTCACCAGTTCATCCATTGATCGAAACTCCGATCTTAAAGCCCGGCCCCTCCCCTCCGATGGGGGCCGGGCTATTTTTGTGGACTCACCGGGACCAGACAACCCGGCCATAGGGGTCCAGGATGCGGATCCTACGGCCGGATTGGAGTAGGGTAACGGCCACGGCGTAGGCGGTGGGCCAGTCCACCCCGTCTCCGGCCGGAGCCTCATACCAGTATTCCCGAAACTGGCATCTGTACTGAACAGTAAACATCGGCCGCCTCCGGAGTCCGGACTAGGTCCTGGGGCGCTTGCCCTGCGTGGTCTGGGACGACCCCCTGTCCTGGGCCTGGGCGGGGCTGGGAGCGGCCGTTGGGGCTTGTCCTGGGGTCTGGATACCCCCGGACGCTCCTGGGTCCTCCTGGGCGGCCTGCTGGACTCCGGGCCGGACCTGGGCCTGGGCCGTTCTGGCCGCTTCCTCCCGGTCTCTGAGCCCCCGGTCCTCTTCCTCCCGGTCCTCCCGCTCCCATATCTCCGGGGCCTTGAAGAACTCACCCAGGAACTGGTCCCACTTGCCGGGAGTCAGAGACACCACTCCCCAGATGGGAGGATAGGTCTTGATCGCCATTCCGACCAGCATGATTCCGTACTGGGTGACCATCTCGTAAATCTGTTGGCCGCTGGTGTCGGCTCCGAAGAAACCGTTATCGCCCAACTCAATCAGCTTGGAGGCGAACTCGGCTCCGGAATCACCTTCCTGGAACGATCTCAGCAACGGGACCTGGATCAACTTAAAGAACCCATGGAACTGGGTCATGGTCTGGAGCCCTCCCTCCTGTTTCAGGATCTGGGCTCTGGCGGCTTCCGCCTGGGCCTGGGCGAACTGATTGGTGAGGGGCTGGGCGGGCGGTGGCTGATCCTGGTCCGCCCTGATCTGCCCGCTCAGTCCGGCAGTATGGCCAGCCTGGGCGGCTAACTGTTGTTCCTGGGTGAGCACGTTTTCGGGAAGTGGAGGCTGTATTGCGGTTCCCTGTCCTGTTCTGGCAACGGCCAAGTTGTGACTTGCGCTGACGATGACCGTACCCAACAGGGCAACACCTTGGAGGATGGCCGGGATGTGGTCTGTCCAACCGGCTTTGGCTTCTTTCTCTTCGCCATCGATTCCCATGATATCGCGTAACTTGTCTTTGACGGCCCCCATCTCGCTCAATTGCTCCAACAGGGTCTTGGGGCGCTCTGCCGCCTGGGTCTGGATTTGCTTGGATTGGACCGACTCCTCCAGCTTCCGGATCTGTTCGGCTTGCATCTGGAAAAACCTGTCGTAGTAGCCCTTGTCCCGCTCCATCATGAGCTTCATGACCTCCACCACGCCGCTGTCAGCCCCTTGCCCCGGTTGCGGCAACAGGCTTTTGACCAGCGTGAATGTCCTGTCGATCATGCCCATGGGATCGCCCTGGGTCTGGGAAAGCTCCTGAGTCCTTTGCACGGTCCGGTCGATCATTTCCTGACTCCTCATGGCCGCGTTCTGGACAATCTCCATTCCCCTCATCGCGGCATTGGAGTCGGTGTCCTGCCTGATCTCCGGAGGCCGTTCGCTCCTCTCCAACAGTTTATTTGTCAGCATCCGGTTACTGGACGCCATTTCCCTGACTATTTCCGCGTTTGCCATATCGTCTTCACTCCCTTCCGTCTTCAATTCCCCACGCGACCTGAGAAACACCAGATAGGACTTGTTCAGCGGGTCTTCCGTCTCAAGTCCCAGCGGGTCAAGAATCGGGGGATTGGTGCTCATATCCCGTTCCCCCACGTTTTTGATCGTGCATTGGCATACCGAGGCGTACCCGTTGCCAGCATCGTTCAACTTCAGGTTGAAATCTCCCACCCCATACAGCCGGACAAGATCGTCCATCTGAATGGGGTCCACCAGCTTACCGGCCTGCCGGTGTCCTTCCCGCATGACTGGCCAGATGCGGTACACGTACACCATGATCCGGCGGCCAAACCCTTCGGCGACCATCTTTTCCCAGAACTTGAAGAACCCGTTGCCCTTGCAATCGGCCTTATTGTTCTCATCCTTGAAGTGCCTTGTCGGAGGGTAGGGGAAATCCGTCTCCTCCCTGTGTTCCCGGTTGACCCTGGACATCGCCGTGGGCTTGGACCCCGGCTTGTACGTCGGGGTGGTACCTCGCCTGACCACACCGGCATTCCTGGACATGGCCGGTTTCCTGACTGGCTTGCCCATCCTCTTGGGGGGCGGTGCCGGGGCAGGTTGCATGATGCTTCCCATTAGCTCCCCCATCTCCTGGGTGGTCATGCCCACATCCGTATCGGGCTCACTGTCTCCGGCCCCCCCGAATGGGTCCTCCTCCACCTGTTCCACCATCCCAGGAGCCAAAGTCCGGTCTGGAGACTCCAACTCACTGTCATGTCCGGTTATCGTGGGTTCTGGCATGGGCCGCCCCCAAGTTTAGACTCTAAACTTCCCATTTTCGTGGTCTCACTCTCGTTTTGGATTGTGTGGACGCCCCGGATTGGCGTCTCTGAGATGGCCGGACAGTCCCGTATATGCGCGTGTGAAAGCGTGCATTCCGGGCGTTGTCCAGGGCCTGCCGGGGGGTGTCCGCACTGTCCTATAGATACAGCCTTGTCATTGGGAAATCAAGTTTTCCATGGTTTACTTGGGTCCGTTGGAGCGTATTCCGCCTTGACCGAATCTCACTCCGGTCACTGATCCGGATGCAAAGCGTCTCCAGCGGGCGTCCTATATACCCAGGCCGGAGGACGCGGCCCGGAGCCCGGACGCCCTCTAAAGGGGGTTGCGGTATTGGACAGGCGTCTGGAACACCGTGGAGTCGTTGACCACCCCGAACTGGGACTGGTCAAATACGAAATCACGCCAGCGCCTGGGAACGCCGATTCCCAGGTGGAGTCAACTATTGGACTCATGCGGCGCTATACCGCAGAAGACGCCCTGACGGCCGATATCCAACGGGACGCCATGCTGGCCGTCCAGGCGTCACCGGGATTGAGTCCGGAAGAGGCCGTGTTCTGGTGGGTCAGGAATCAGATCCGGTTTGTGGAGGACGACTACACTACCCGGCAGTTCCAGAGCCGGACGGTGGAGCCGGTCGTGGAGGCGCTGATCAGGCCCAGGGACATGGCTACCCTGATTTTGCAAGGCAGAGCCCAGGGAGATTGTGACGACTTCGCCATGTACACGGCCGCCCTGTTGATGGCGCTCACTATCCCGGTAGCGTTTGTCACCGTCGCCGGGAACCCACAGTCCACCGATTACTCCCATGTGTACGTTGCGGCCTACACCGGCCGGGGGAGAGTGGCGTTGGACACCAGCCACGGCCCGGCCCCTGGGTGGGAATACCAGTCGGATACCATCATGACGGTCCGGATTCAGGAGTGGCCCATCTCCACTTCGGTTCCCAGCTTCACGTCCATGGCCTTTACGCTCCTGACCTTGTGGAGCCTATGGCACACCGTCAGGCATAAGAAACTTGTCAGCCAATTGGAGACCCTATGCAAATTCCAGTCGTGACCGTGTTATCGTCCGGGGCCAAACCGCCCGGAGCCGTGATGAACAGGCTAGCCGATTCCGGATCGCTGGCCGGATTGTATGGTGGTGGGAGTGGATATGGGGGATGCGGGCGCGGCTGCCCATCGCTGTCCGGACTTGGCGGATTGGGATTCGATTCAGGAGGCTGGGCGGACGTTCTCCCAACGGTGGTCACCGACTGGAGCCGGATCGGTGGCCAGCTATTGCTCAACCGCAATCCGGCCCCCGTGTATCAGCAAACGGCCAGGGGGACAACGGTTTATGCACAGACGGGAGTACCGACCACCCCGTCATCCACTTCCGGCTGGGTCATCCCCGCCCTGATGGTGGGCGGTGTTCTGTTGGCGGTCGTGTTGATGAAGCGTAGCTAGAAACCAATCAAGGAAGGGAGACCAGAAGGAAATGCCGATCAGAGTCAAGAACGTGGCCCAGGGATTCTACAACTCCACGGGCTTCCACCCCATCCGGAGTTCATGGGACTACGACCCGGACAGGGCCGGGGACATGCACAGCGAGGGAGCGGGCAGGAGAAAGAAGAGAGCCAAGGCCAAGCCAAAGAAGCGTGTGGCGGCCAAGCGGAAACCGGCCGCCAAACGGAAGACCGCTACCAGGAAGCGCGTCGTCAAACGGGCTGTCAAGCGGACCGTCAAGCGGGCGTCGGCCAAGCGCAAAGTGAGCCGGACCAGGAATCCCATCCCCTCCAAGTTCACCACGGCCAAGGTCCGCCGTCTGCCATCGGGCGATATCCAGGTCCTGATCGCACGGTAGGAACTCCCAGTCTTATGATCCGAACCGCTCCACGCTACTCCAGACTGACCGGGATTGCCGGGAGGGGATCGTCCAACCGTATTCCCCGTCCGAGAATGGGCTTCACCGGCCTGGGTAGCGTGGGCGGCTTGGGTGGACATTATGGGGTTGGCCGTCTGGCCGGTACCGGGCAGGATCTGGTCATGAGTTCCACCCAGATTGCCGGGGCCACCGTATCGACAGCCGCCACCATGGGGGCTCACTGGGCTACCGTCGCCATACCCATAGTCGGGCCAATCATTGCCGGGGTCACCATCGCACTGGCTTTCTACTTCGCCCGCAAAGGCCCCAAACAGAAAGTGGCCACCACAGAGATCGTCAACGTGGTAGAGCCGGAACTGGTCAAGAACCTGGATGGCTATCTCTCAGGCCCCCGGACCGTCTCCTCCCAGGCCCAGGCTCTGGCCAACTTCGACGCCGGATGGAACTACGTGATGGATTCCTGCAACATCCCGGAAATGGGTGAGCCGGGCCAGCGTTGCACGTCGGATCGCCAGTCCGGAGCCTGCGTCTGGCGCGATGCCCAGGGCGAGTGCTGGAATTGGTTTAAGGGCTACCGCGATCCTATCGCCAACGACCCCAACGTCCTGCCAGACCCGGTCCAGATAGGAGGTTCCGGCTCCGGAATCCAGTTTGTCGGCTCCGGCCTGGACTCGCAACTTGTTGTAGGCACAGGACCGGGAGCGATAAGTTTAGACTCTAAACTTTTGCTGGCCGGGGTGGCGGTGGTGGCCGGACTGGCCATGATGGGCGGCGGAGGTGGGAGTAAGGGGGGTCCGAAATGGCGCTAGCGGACCTGACCGTGTACGGGTACCAGTTTGAGGTACCCAAGCCGCCCCCGAAGCCCCAGACCAGCCCGCTGGTGTACGTGGCGCTGGCGGTGGCCGCGTGGTGGTTGTGGAAGTCCGGCAAGCTGGCCGGATGGAAGAAAGTGATTGGAGGGACCGGGCAATGAGTATGTTATCGAAGACGCCATTAACTGGCGGGAGGCTGAGTGGTTTGGGGGCCGGGATGGAAGTGATGGGATTCGTGAACACCCTGAACAAGCCGGGAGTGTGGCTCTGTGACAAGGCCATCCAGGCGGACTTGCCCATCTGTGGCAGTGAGGGCGTGACCAAGTACACACCCTACGCCCTGAGCGCCATTCTGTACGGGGCCGGGGTGTTCCTGGTCCTCAAGATGTTCAAGCGGGGGAGATAGGGATAGGGAGATAGGAGGCCAGGATTCACATGATGGTTCTGTCACGTCCACAGTTTGAGAGCATGGTCGGGTCGGAGCGGGTCGTCCGGAGGGCGTTCAACGTAAGGACTCTGGCCGGATTGAGGCGGTCCGGATTGGGCGCGGCCATATCGTCTTCCGTGTCAAGACCCGATGTACTGGCCACGGCAGAGGCGGAGCTGGCCAGTCAGGGCATCCGGGCCGACTGCGTCGAAGAGGTCTACCAGTTACCGGAGGGACCGGCGACCTACAGCCGGTTGTGTACCCCGGTGGGATCGGATATCGGGCTCAGCGCCGACGTGATCGCCAGGGATTCCACCCAGGCCCAATGGTGGCAGGATCTCCAGGCCACGAGACTGGCCAGTGAGATGGCGGCCTTTAACTCGGACGTGGACCCCTATGTCGATCCGAACTTCAGGCCGTACCAGCCCACGGCGGCCGACTTGGCCCAACAGAAGATATTTGAGCAACAGGCCAAAGAGGCTCTGAGGGTATCGGCTCCCACACTGTACGCGCCGGTCACGACGGGGGTAGGCCCATCGGCTCCCAGCCCAGGAACTCCGACCAGGACGGAGACGGACAGGACGGTTACCGGCAACGGGAGCGCGGCCGACCGCCAGCCGGGGACCATGGAGACCGTTGGCGGCGGTGAAGAGACGGCCGGGGGTGGCGGGTTCCTGGGCCTGGACACCACCACGCTCATGCTCCTGGGAATCGGCGCAATCGGCCTGATGGTGGCCATGAAAGGCAAGTGAGAGGAGCGCAAAACTATGATGTCTTTTGTTGGCCGCGAAATGGCCCCCGGAATATGGATGCAGGAGTCCTACCAGACAATGCCCGACATCAATGGTGGACCCAACCGCAACGCCATGAGTCCGGTCGATCTGCAAGCCACCTTCCCCGGCATGGTGCAGACGGCCAACGGGGTCTACACCGGGGACCTCAATCCGCTGGGTGGAGAGTTGGGACAGCCCGTTCATCTGGGAGCTGACGGATGGATGGTGGGTCAGGACGGTTGCATGGTGGACGGCCAAGTGGTCCAGGGGCCGGGCGTGGCAAGTGTGGATCTACCAGACATGAGCTGGTGCGGGGTCAACGATTGGGTGGACAGGAACAAGGGACTGGCCGCGATTGGGCTGGTGGCTCTGTTCGTGGCCACCAGGGCCGGAGCGAGAAAGATTCGTGAGCGGAGGGCGAGACGGTAATGGACAAAAATGAAATGATCAAATGGGCGTTGATAGCGGTAGGGGCCTATCTGGTCTACAAGTGGATGACCGATTCCGGTTTCCTGGGCGGCGGAGATCAGGCCCAGCTACCGGCTCCAGGTGCGGGTACTGGTACGGGTACGGGGACTCAGCTACCCGGACAGCAACAGGTCCAGACGCCCGCTCCTACTCCACCGGCTCCTCCGCCCGGCAATGGTGGCAACGGTTCCGGGACCGGGATTCCACAGTACTCTGATTCGGACATGGCCCTGATGACGGCCGCCTATTACCCAGCCGGGGCGGCTCAGTACGGCGGCTCCACCAAGCTGAACGCCCATCAGTGGAACTGGTACCGGGCGAGGATGGCGGAAAAGCTGGGGGTGGAATTCGACCCGGCTATCCATTCCCCGTCCGTGGACGCCTACGCCAACCCGAATCTGGAATACACGGCGTCCGAGTATCACGCCATTCTGGCCACCATGGGCATCGGCGGCCTGGGTCTGGCCTGGGGTCAGGGACTGAATTACCAGCGCGGCTGGGCTAACTAAGGGCAACTGAAAGGGGGTCCTGAAATCCAATGACGTGTCCAGGATGGAAAAGGCAGCTTGAGTGTACGGCCACCGTACCCACTCTCCCATCGGCCGGAGCCGCTTTGGGGTGTACCCGCTGGTGGTTCTGGGCCGGACTGGCCATCGCCCTGTTCACGGGCGCGAGAAAGGGACGGGGGTAGGGAATATCACCATGGCCAAAGCGGTAGGGCGTTCCAGAGCGTCGGATCTGCATTCCCCACAGGCGGACACCGTGGGGCGTGTGGACGTGCTGGCCGCCCGTCTGCTCAAGATCCTGGTGGACCGGAGTTCGGACCCCTACGTCAAGGCGCTCTATAGCCAGTACCAACGGGTTGTGGACGCGACGATCAAAGACACCCTGGGCGGCTTCAATTGCGCCAAGGCCCTCCGGCAACTGGGTCTGGTCCAGCCAAGTGAGGTCCAGCCCAAACAGGCCAGACAGGCCAGACAGGCCAGACAGCCAAAACAGGACAGAAGGCCCAAGCCGGTCAGGCCCAAACAGTCCGGGCTTGGCGTGGTGGGAGTCGAATTCATAGACGGGCCGGGCAGGCCGGGCAGACCGGGAGCCGGGCCATGGACGCCGGGGGGAACAGCCGCATGATGCTGAGAACGTATGCTCACGGAGTTGGCGTTGGCCGGATCGGCGAAACGGAAACGGCCGATATCAGTATGGACGTGGAATGGCCTTCCGGCAAACCGGCCACGGACCCAGGCTGGTCCTGGGACGATCTCCCCGATACGCCTGGAGTAACGATCCTGCCCGGTGGAGGATCGGGTATTCCGGGGGGTGCTCCGTATAGTGGCAAGGAACCGGCCATGGTCCCCACCCAGACCGCCCCGTCTTGGCTGGACAAGCTGTTCGGAGGAGACACCAGCGGGAGCGGAGGCGTCCTGACCACTGGCGGTATCGACATTGGAATACCCGGTTTCGGCCTGGGTCCGGAAGCGAACATAGACTATCCGGGCCGGGAAAAGCTGGCCCAGATGTCCAATGTCATTCTGGCCATCGGTGCTCTAGTGCTGGGCGTGGTCGTGATAGGGCAGATCAGAAAGTAGAGGGAGAAAAGATTATGGCGCATATCGGTTACCATCCGGCTCCGGGCTTGGGGGATCTCCTCCCCGGTTTCTTCGTGGTCCCCCAGAATCCGATCATGGCGGCGGAACAATCGGCGGCGGGCAAGCCCGTCCAGACTACCCGTATCCCACAGATGGGCGAGCTGGTCCGGGCGTCCTTCACCGTTCCCCAGAACCCGCTCCTCAACGCTCTGGCCACGGTGGGGCGTCCTCCCGGAATGGCCGGTCTGGCCTGTCCCTACTGTGATGACACGGTGGCCCTGTCCGGCCTGGGAGACTTCAGCCTGGGGGGCGCGTTCGGGTCGCTGGCCGAAAACTGGCAGACCTGGGCCATGGTGGGAGGCGGCCTCATCCTGGTCATGCTCCTGATGGGAAGAGGAAACAAATCCGCCTACAAGTCCGAACTGTCGGCGGCCAAGGCGGACTACTACAAGCGGGTAGCCGGGGCCAAGACCAAGTACGCCCGCAGAGGAGCCCGTATCGCCCGTGCGGCGGGAGCGGCGGCGGAAGCCCTATAGGGATACGAAACCGGACCATGGCATACGGAGACCGCTATCTGGTGGAGACAAGGTCACAGACCATTCGGCTCATCACGCCCGAAGAGGCCGACGACCTTGGCCGGATACTGTCCAGTCAGCGGTATGTGATCACCGGGACGGACCCCAGATTCAAGCGCCTGTTGGCCCATGGGTACAGGCTGGCCAACCCCCAGCCCAGGAGAGTCCGCCCCTTCGACGCCGTCATGAACGAACATATCCCAATGCCGGGATTCCCCCAGATCATTGTCACCCGTGGATTTGCCCACCAATGGCTGAGGGCTCACGGCTGGGACGAATCGGAGCACGGCTATGGGAGCCTGGACTATTCGATATTCCAGACCAGGGCTACCAGCGAACCTCTCACCGACCCAGCCGAACGGGACCGCTACCTGAACGACCCAGGAGTGTCCAGGGGTCTGAGCCGGAACCGGGACCGGAATCCCCAGACCGGCGTCCATACTATCAACTCGGACACCCTGCCCGTCCTCCGCTCCGTCGCCTCCAGTTATGGCCAATCCAAGCTGGTCAAGACCTTTACCGGCACGACCGCATCGGAGACCCACCGCAAGGCCGAAATCCTAGAACAACAGGGCAAGACGGACGGCCAGCAACTTGAAATCTTCCACGTCCATGGCAAGTCCGGTACCTACGGTTACGCCCCCTCCGGCCTCCTGGACCAAGCCACCGACGCCCAGGAATCGGAACGGGACCAGGACTCAGGCCCGGACCCCAGGGAGGCCGCCCGTGCCGAAAGGGCCAAGAAAAGTTTAGAGTCTAAACTTTTGAAGGTCCGGGGGGAGTACCAGGACAAGGCGGAAAGGCTGATTGATGAGGCTAACCGGGCTCTGGACAAGTACTTAGATGGGGATTCGGTCCAGGCGGCGGTGGTGGCCGGGGGAGTGGAGAGGGGCTGTCAGGAGGCCGATAAAGGGGGCGGAAAGGGGCTCAAGGCGGCCTGTAAGGTGTTTGTGAGGGAGTTGACCAGGGTGGAGAATCCCAACCGGCAAAGGAATATCGGGATACCCCAATGGATGAAACCCAAGTCCTGCTGGTATCACGGGACTATCGAAGACGGTCCGGACCCAGGACAGGAGATGCATTGTGGGGGGAGCAAATACAAACTGACCGGGACTGGTGTGGAAGTCAATCCTAGGCGGAAAAGCACGTCCTGGGGAGTCAGGAAAGAGACTTACAAGGGGGAAGGGATTTATTGGGGCGGGTCTTACAACGTAGAGGGAAACGGGGATTATGGGACCATCGCCGAGGCTAGGGAGGCGGTGGATAGGTATTGGGCCGACAGGGAGGAAAAGGAAAGGCTGGAGGCGTCCAGCAAGTTGGCTTCCGGAGCCATAGCGGTGGAGAGGTCTGGGGATGTGGTTCATCTGACTTATCCGGACAGATCGACCGAGTCCATGCCGATTAGGGAATTCAGGCTGAAGGTGTATGACATAGAGGAAAAATGGGGCGTGGAGACAGTGTGGGTCTAAATAGAAAGGTCACAGGAGAACGGACATGGCATTCGTAGAATTCAGCCGGAGAGCGCCAACGGGTTTCCTGGTCGTGCCGGACAACGGAGATCCGGAGGACGACTCGCAGACCACCCTGATACAGACCGATTGGGACTACCCCGGAGTGGCGCGGTCCATGGGCTGGGGTGGTGAGGACGACCAGTTTAGCGAGGCCTACGACTGGATTAGGGAGCATGAGGGCGAAGAGTTTGAGGGGCTGGACGATTATCTGGCCCAGGAGAATCCGTGTATGAGTAACCCAGGTACGGCCGATAGTTGGAACGCCGGGCGCGAGTGGGCTAAAGCCGATATGGCTTCGGGGATCAAACAACAGTACACGGCCGAAGCCTGGGAACGCTGGGCCAGAACGAAGGACTGGACCGGCTACACCCAGAAGGATCTGGATAACTCCAGAAGGAATTTCATTCACGCTTACGAACAGGCGATGGGTAGAAGGGGGAAAAGGAACCCCAACCCGGTATCTGAGACCACGTTCGGCAGTCTACCGGTAGGGGCCGCCTTCCGCTTCACCAGCTACGGGTCCGGGTCTTTCCTGGGACAGAGCGACTACGTCAAAACTGGGAGCCGGACTTACCGCCCGGCAGACCTAGAGGCGGCCAAGGAAGAGTACAGGCGTTTGTACCAGGGCTACCCGGACATTCTGAAGAAAATGGAGCGGGAGGGATTCAGGAAGTCCACCGGACTCAAGGTGGGGAGTATCCATGCCAAGGTGATTCCGGCTGAGGGTAATCCAGTGATGAATGGCCGATC
>Ga0210379_10000361_pt1 | contig 14492 bp, 29 predicted proteins | sample PLMedo_2_FD_155468 | JGI IMG/M metagenome (GOLD analysis project Ga0210379, IMG submission 155468) | Groundwater sediment microbial communities from an aquifer in East River, Colorado, USA - PLM4_32_coex redo | ecosystem: Environmental > Terrestrial > Soil > Riparian zone | place: USA: East... | reverse complement strand
AAACGTCGACCCCTACCCCTAGGCACCTACCGAAACCAGAGGGAAACGGTAGGACATCGGCCCTCGGCGCCAGGCACGAGACGATCCGATGCGCCCGCGCGCCGACGACGATAGGCTCGAGCCCTCGAGGGTACGCGCGCCCATGCGCCGAGCCATCGCCCATCCGATCGCCGGCCCATCGGTCCCGACCTCGAGCCGGCGTATGCCATAGCGACGCAACCCACCCGGCCGGCTCGAGCGCTTGACGCGCGCGCGCCCGCGTACGCGAGGCTCTCGATGCTAGGTCGACGCAACCCCTCGGTTCGGCCATCCTCCGCCACACTACCGCTCGACATCCTCGCCCGTGGTAGATCCTTCCACCCCTCGAGCGCTTGCCCGTCTCCGCTCGTCCCTACGACCAGCAACAGCCAGTGCGCGCCGATGCCGAACAGCGGAGCGCCCGGCCGGATCCCTCCCGACCGGGCGCCGTCGCCCTACGCTCCGAGCCTACGTCGATCGGAACACGAACACGCCGCCGGCCGGATCGTCGATCGCCGCCATCCCGTCGCCGAGCTCGAGCTCGCGCCACGCCCGGTCCCAGTCGATGCACGTCATCGGCCACTGTCCCGACACGTCGACCGGCGCGCGCCCGTACCCGTCACCGCCGACCATGAACGCGCCGAGCTCGTCGGCCAGCTCCTCCGCGTAGTCGGACCCGGAGTCAGCATGGCCGGCGTAGGCGTCCTCGAACCCCTCGCGTATCTCGTCCCACTGCATCGGCGTCCGACCCGACCAGCCCACCCAGCCTATCCACGCGCGGACCGCCTCGACCTCAACTCCGTCGGCCTCGATCGCCTCGAGCAGCTCGGCCACCCGTTGCGCCTCGGCCGGCGAGCACTCGCCGTCGACGAACCCGCCGAGCCCCTCGAGGTCGAAGCACCATAGCTCCTCATGCGGCGAGCCGCCGTCCTGAACCTCGACCAGCGCGCGCGTCGCGCCCGACCCATGCACCCGGTCCCGGTCGAAGTCGCCGGCGTCGATCGCGTCGACCCATGCACCCATCAGCCGGCCCGCGTTGTAGCAGGCTAGGCACCCGATCCATACTCTCGGTTCCACCGTCGTCGTCGCCATCAGTACCCGCCCCTCTCGCACCGATAGACCAGCCGCACCGACCCATCCGCTCGCCGATCGAACACGACCAGCCGCACATGCGCCGCCGCATCCTCCGCCAGGTACGCGCCGCATCCTCGCACCGTGGCCGCGTAGCCGGCCGGCTCCGAGCTCGAGCTCGCCGAGCCGGCGCCGAACCCCACCACGCCGGCCACGAGCGCCAGCGCCAGGACCGCGCGCCGTGCCTTGCCCTTGTCGATCATCACGCCCACCCCTTCCCGTCGCCGGCCCATCCGGTCGACGGCCCGGGCGCCCACTGCCTAGAACTTGCCGGCCGCGCGCGCCCAGACTGTCGACCGCTAGACCGACTCGAGCTCGGCAGCCGCCGCCGCCGCGTCGAGCAGGAGCCCGGCCAGGGTTGCCGCCGCCGCCGGCTCGACCGCCCACCCCTTCTTGGTCGGACCGGAGTAGCGCTTCGAGTCGACGAACCGGCGCGCGTCGATCCTCGGTCGGCCATCGGGACCGCCGACCAGCCGCACGCGCACGCCGCCGGCGTCGCCCACGTCGGCGAGCTCGCACCATTCCTCCGAGCTCGTCGACGCCGACTCCCGGAGCCGAGACACGAGCGCCGTTCGGTCGATCGTCGACCCGTGGCCGTTCCCGTTCCCGTTCCCGTTCCCGTTCATCACGGGCGCCGGCGGTAGGTCGACCACGTGCCCGGCGCCGTCGTGCTCGTCGGCCTCGAGCTCGGCCGGCTCCGGGTCGGGCTCGCGCACGTAGTCGACCTCGACCTCCGGCTCGGCCGTCTCGGCCACCCCCGGGTCGGTCTCGTCGTCGTCGACCTCGGGCGCCGGCTCGGGCGCCGGCTCGACTGCCTTGAAGTCGTCGCGCGCCGGCTCGACCGCCGCCGGCATCCTCACCGGCATGACCAGCGCCACCCGTGCCAACCCGTCGCCGGGCGCCCGCACCACGCCGGGCTTGAGCCCGTCCCGTAGGTAGAGCACGGGCCCGCTCGCACCCTCGAGCGCCGAGACGCACCCGCCCAGATAGGTCGGATTGAACGCGACGGTCAGATCATCGCCCGACCAGTCGCACCCGCCGACCTCCGCCACGTACTCGCCGAGATCGGGCGAGCTCGCCGAGATCCGAACGCCGCCGGCGTCGAACCGCAGCCGCATCGGCGAAGTGTCCCGACAGTAAGGCGCCGCGTTCCCGATCGCCTCGACCAGCGCCGCCGGCTCGAAATGGAGCTCCCCGCCGCCATCGCCCGGACGGTAGGGCTCCGGGATTAGCTGTCGATAGTTAGGGAACTCGCCCTCGATCACGCGCGACACGTACGACGTCGCCGGCTTGCCCTCGAGCTCGAGCTCGAATCCGAGCGCCGACTCGCCGATGGTACGGACGCGCACCGTGCCCGCACCCTTGGCGCCGATCGCCTTGGCCACGGCCGCGAGCGCCCGACCCGGGACGATCGCCGAGCGCTCGACCGACGCGCCGGCCATCGACCCGGAGTGAAGTCGGTAGGAATCGGTCGCCGTCAACGTCACCGACCCATCACCGCCGAGCTCGAGGTAGGCGCCCGTCAGGACCGGGCGCGCCGCATCGTCCGAGCACGCCGGCTCGACCGATCGCACGAGCGAACGGAAGCGCTCGGCGTCGAGCACGGCAACGAGCTCGCCGACCCGCTCGAGCGTGGGGAAATCCTCGAGCACGAGCAGCCGGAGCGAACCCGACCCGTTGACCACCAGCGCGCCGGCGCCGTCGGGATGGAACGAGAACCGCCCACCCTTGAACGCGCGCGCGGCTTCCTTGAACGGCTTGAGCGGAACGAGCGCCGCCCACGTTTCGCCGGCCGTCTCGGGCTCGGCCTCGAGCTCGAGCACCACCGACGTCTCGAGATCGGTCGCCGTGAACGTCACCCGTCCCGGCTCGGCGTCGACCTTGACTCCGGTCAACGCCGGGATACCCGGCCGGCTTGAGACCGCCGACCCCACCGCGGAGATCGCCCCGCGTAGATCCTTTGTCCCGACCAGCATCGGAACCACTCCCTCCGCCGAGCCCTAGGCTAGGTCAGCTCGGCACCTAGATAGTAGGGACCCCCAACGCCGACGTCAACCCTATTCGACCGACCGGCCGAAAGATTCCTCGAGCTCGGCGTCGGCCTCGAGCGCCGTCCCCCACAGGCACGACAGGCACGACCCTCGCGCGTAGGCGCGCGCGAGATACGACCAGCCGACACGAGAGCACAATGCCGATGGCGGATGCTTGACGGGAATCCCAACTGTAGGTAATCTCTACGCATGGACACGGACACGAGCACCCACCTACGCGATCTGTGGCACGTGTACCGCCGGCGCACTCGCTCCCTCGAGCGCGCGCGCGTACAGCTCGACGAGCTCATCGAGGAAGTGCTCATGTGGGGCGAGGGCGAGATCACCCAGGCCGACATCGCGCGCGCGATCGGCGCCAGCCGACAGGACGTGCAGGAGTCTCTACGCCGGCAGTCACGCCGGCGTCAGCGAGGGGAGATCCGATGACCGACGCCTACTACGAGCTGCTCATCCACGACCGCGCGCACGAGATCGTCGCCACCATGCGCTTCGTCCCTCAGCAGTCGATCCAGCTCCGATTCCCGCATCAGCTCATCGAGATCGGCGAGGTCAGCGTCGTGTATCACCCGCCGAAGTACGACGACCCGGGCCTCGGCCCGATCATCGCCGTCCGAGACGTGCCATGACCACGACCCGACTTCCTAAGCCGTACACCGCCGCCGAGCTCGAGGCCCTGTACTCCGCCGCCGATCGGGCGGACGTCGCCGCGGCGATGCGGTTCCTGCACGAGACCGGCCTGCGGATCGCCGAAGCCTGCGCCATCCCGACCGAGGTCGCTGCTCGCTGGCCCGTCCCGCCGTGGTGGTGCCGGCGCAAGGCGTGCCGCCGTCACTCGAGCATGGTCCGCGTGATCGGCAAGGGTGACCGGGAGCGCGTCGTCGTGCTCTCGCCCGTCGCCCTACGCGCGGCCGACGTGCTGCGCTCGGTCTCGAGCAACGGACATCTCATGCCGTGGACGGATCGAGGGGTGCGCTACCTATTCGCCGAGGTCGGAGCCAAGGCCGGCGTGCACTGTCACCCGCACCGCTTCCGGCACACGCTGGCCTCCGAGCTCGTCGAGTCGGGAGTCCCCATCGAGATCGTCGCCGACATGCTCGGCCACTCGAAGACCGACATCACGCGCCTGTACTGGATCGCGTCGGAGCGGTCGAAGGTGAACGCGCTCAGCCGGCGCGCGCGCCACTGACTAGAACCTGGCGAGCAGCCGCGGATCGCGCCGGCGGAACACCCGAACACGCACCCACTCCCAGCGCGTCAGCGGTCGATCAGCGTAGAGCACACCGCCTCTGATGTTCAGCACGCGAGGGGGCGACCACGCGAAGTCGGCCATGTCAGGGTTCGCCATGCCTACCTCCTGCGGTTGTTCTCGGCCTTCGTCGTGACCTTGAGATTCGATCGGCGGTTGTCGCCCTTGCGCTTGTTCTTGTGGTGCACCACGCCGCCCGTCTTCCCGCTCTTGGAGCCCTTCTTCCCACCCACACCGGCGGCCTCACGGTGCGCGTAGACCTGTTTCCCCTTGCCCTTGGCCCCTCGAGTCACGCGCTTGTAGCCGTCGCTGCGGGTGGCGACCGTCTTCGCCGACTTGCGCGGACGCCCGCCCTTGCCCTTGGCCGGCCCGGGCTTGGCCATCAGAACACCGCCTCGACCATGACCCAGGCATCGCCGTCGTACAGGATGTTCAGGTCGTCGACCGCTATGCGCGCGGTCCCGTTGTCCGCGAAGCCCGGACCCCAACTGTTCTCCATCCGCACGAACGGCGGACCCTTGTCCGGCGCGAGGTCGATCCCGGTCAGGGCGTACAGGTGGAAACCGCGGAGGTCACTGTCCGGGTTGACCTTCACGTACCACTTGCCGATCCGGTCCTGCAGATTCGTGCGCTGGACGTCCATCGAGCTCCACCACGGCGAAGCGAACATGAGCGGCCCCGTCGTCAGCAGCGCATCGAGACATTCCGTGACCGTCGCCGCCCGGTGGTAGCTCGAGATCAGTCCCCGGTCGAGCAGCTCGACACACACGTCGCGCGGGTACATGCCCTCCTGGTACGTCGCGTCACCCGACGCCTCGAGGTAGAGCGCGCGCGCCCAGTCGTGCGCCGTCTCGGGGGTGGCGAACGGCGGGTAGAGCTCGTGCTCGGTCGGCGAAGCGAGCAGCACGTTGGTCGCCCCATGCGCGACGCACGTGCCCTCTCCGCCCTGGTTGATGCGGAACTGGGGGCCTACCATGCCCCAGAACCGGCGACTCTCCGCGAACGCCGCGCCTAGCGCCGCGTCCCGGTACAGGTAGTCCCGCTCGTCGGGTCGATACGGCTTGGCTCCGAGGAAGAACTCTTGCTCCGGTCTCATTCCACGGCCCTCAGCTTTCTCCTGCGCCGCTTGCGCCGGCGTCCAACCTGCTCGTCGATCACCTGCAGCGGGTGCCCGTCGTAGACCTCGAGGACGACGAGCCGCTCGCTCAGTCCTTCGCGTGAGGTTGTCTCATCGACGTCAACGCATGTGGCCTCGAGGTAGATCGCCACGCGGTCGCCGTACTTGATGCCGGCGGTGTCGGCGAGGTCGTTGGCTCCGCGCACCGACAGCCTCAGCGTGTCGAACGAGCGAAGGATCTCATCACGCTCAGCCGGGTTCGGCGGTCGCGTGTTCGGTTTCGGGCGTGTAGGCAAGGCCGGCCACTCTCCATTCCTCAGCGCTCGCCACCCGCCACGGTCCGGTCGTCGTCGCCTCGAAAGCCATCTGCTCGAGGACTTCGATCCGCTCATCGCGCGGGAGCTCAGCGGTTGCTTCGCGTTGGTCGTCGGTGGTGCCTGCCCACACGCCGCCGAGCTCCTCGTCAACGACTAGCTCGAGGCACTGCCGGCGTACCGGGCACCGAGCGCACACTCGCCGAGCTCGGCGGATCTTCTTCGACCCCGGCACCAGGTGGGTCGGGTCGGGGAAGAAGTGACGGAGTGGCGGGACCGTGCGTGCTGTACACGCTGCCTGTACCCGCCACCCCGTCTCGAGCCGCTCGAGCTCTCGGTACCGCCGCATGAACGCGATCACCGCACCCATGTCGCCCGGCACGTCAACGATCTCGGCGGCCCGTCCCATCAGTCGTCGTCTCCATCGCCGAGCTCAGCCTGGTTCGGATCCTTCGCGGGCATGATCCGATCCAGCGTCGACTCCTCGGTCATCGTGGCCGGCGCCGTCTGGACGACCTTCATCTCGCCGCCCTTGCGCTTCTTGCGGTCCTTGTGATCGCCGTCGACCTCGGCGACGAACGACCCCAGGACAACCGACCCCATCGACGGGATCTCCATGCCGGCCGGCAGCTCGATGTAGCCGCTGATCTTGAGTCGCTTCTCCATCACACCCCCGTTATCTCGTAGGCCAGTCGCTCCCCGGGGGGTCCGTTGACCCGCCGGGCCATGCGTTCGCACTCGTCCCGGTGGCGGTAGCCCTCGCTCGAGTCGGCGAGGACCCGCCCGTTCGGCGCCGAGCGGCGCCAGCGGTACTCGTTCGCCGTGTCTCGGTAGACCACGACCCGATCGGGACGATCGTCGTCCTGCTCCTCGAGGGTGACGTCGGTCATGCGTCGCACCCCTGCAGCCGTTCGCCACCCAGGCAGGTGTCGAAGCCCGGACCTCCCCGGAGCCGATCGCGTCCCGGGCCGCCCTTGAGCAGGTCGTCGCCGATGTTCCCGCGCACCTTGTCGTTCCCCGCGCCGGCCTTCACGGTGTCGTCGCCGCCACGGGCCCGAACGATGTCGTCGCCACCACGGGCGCATATCACATCGTTGCCCGGCGTGCCGGTCAGGATGTCGGCGCCGGCCGAGCCGGTGATCGTGCACGGTCCCACCGTGTCGCCGCCACCGCCATCGCCGCCACCTCCGCCTCCTCCGCCACCGCCGGTGTCCTCGACGAAACGGTTGAACTGGACGAGCGGGTTGAACCCGGCCCAGCACCCGTTGTCGAAGCGGAACACCGCGGACCCACCTTCGCCGCCATCGCAGTAGGCGGAGCCGAACACGGAGTATTGCCACGCACCGTTCGGTGACTCGTCGGTGCCGACGAACGGCGGCGCCGAGCCTTCGACGCCAAGATTCAGCAGGTCGTACGGGCAACCGGCGTACTGCGCCGCTGCACACGCCGCCTCGTCACCGATCGGGTGGTAGCCGAACGAGCTCGTGTCGAACGCGATCCCGTAGACGATCTCGTCGGGCACCACTGCGCCGGCGAGGTTGAACGTGATGATGTCCGCCCGTCCGAGCAGGCAGTCCTGCCCCCAGCCCTGGCCGTTCACAGTCTCCGGGCAATCCGGGTTGCGGCTCGGCCGGAAGGGGATGTCGAACGTCCGGCTGATCGAGTCGAGCAGCGCCATGTCGTCGTGCGGATCGTAGATGTTCAGCGTGATCGGCATGGCGAACGTCGACCCAGGTGTCGTCACGCATGGGATCTCGTTCTCCGCCGCCCAGCCCGTGCCTTCCTCGCACGCCCAGCTCGAGACGACGACCTTCACGTTGTCGAGCGTCTGCGGTCCGCCGGTGCTGAACGAGATCCCGTCGCCGGCCTCGGCCACGCCCCACGACTCGTAGCTGTAGCTCGCCACGTTGCCGGGCAGCGGGCTCGGGATGTAGTCGAAGATCGGTTCCGTCGATGCCGACGCCACGCCGGGCAGCGCTAGCAGCAGCGCCAGGCCGGCGAGCGTCACAAGTGCTCGTTTCATGTGGTGCCTCCCGTCTCTACGCGCACTCCCACGGGGCCCACGAGCCGCCGTGACCGACGAACACGATCGCCGTCGTGAGATTCGCGCGGATGTTGTGTACCCGCTCGGCGATGTTGCCGTAGCGCCGGCGGATCGACGTCTTGAGCTGGTCGAACTGGCTCCTGAACGTGCCCCGCATATACTGCATCGGGCCGTGGCAGCAGTCCGAATGGGGAGGCTCGTACGCCCACCCGCTCTCGCACTGCCACACCGACAGCGCCCCGATCGGATCGACGCCTTCCTTGTCCGAAACGCACCGGATCGTGCGCTCGACATCGGTCGTCGACCATGTTCGGGTGCCGACGTTCTTGAACCTGCACTGCTCGTACCTCCAACCTTGCTCCGCGGCCGGTGCGTGTCCTCCCGTCCCGGCCAGAAACAGCCCCATGACCAGGGCCAATCCGATTGTTCGCCTCATCCTGTCCTCCCGGAGTGGAGCCGCGCGCGGGCCGCGCGGGCGCTATCGGGTCGAGTTGGCCTCGGCGTCACCCCCTTCCAGCCGGAGCACGCGCGCGTTCTGCTCGGCGGAGTAGTGCAGCCACTCGAGGTCCCGCTCCACCTGCTCGAGGAACCGCGCCTCCCGCTCGATCAAGCGGTCGAGGTCGCGCATCCGAAAGCCGTAGTCGGCGAGCTCGCCGTCGACCTCGGACCGCAGCCGGACCGGGATCACGGGCTCATCCATCACTCGCCACCCCAGCCGCCCGGGCCGGCGAACGTGCAGTAGCACGATCGGTTCTCGTCGCTGCGGATCCTCGGGTGGTAGAGCCGGGTGCAGGCCAGGGTCAGCGACCACTGGGTCAGGCCCTCGTATGGCGCGCGCAGCATGAACTCGAGCGCTCGCTCGAGCTGGCCGATCCGGTCCATCCGCTCGGCGAGGAGCGCGGCGAGGTCGTCCGGGTCGTCGGTGCCGACCGCCTCACGGATCAGCCGGATCCGGTTGGCGAGCAGCCGCGCGTCGATCTCGGCCATCCGGCTCATTCGGGCATCGCCCACACCTGAACCTCCGCGCCGGGTCGCTCGCCGCCCTCGGCGTATTGCTTGATCGCCTGCAGGTAGACCACACGCGCGTCGTCCTCGATCAGCGTCCCAGTGATGGCATCGAGCACCAGGCGGGCGAGCTTGTCGATGTCCGGCGCTCGGTCGGGGAACGTCCGCCGCTTGGGCGCCGACTTTGGCTTGGACAGGTAGAACCGCACGGTCACGCTCACGGGCCCGGTCAGGAACTCGTTGTCCTCGGCGACCTGGCGGACCACCGAGAGCACTCGGTTCGTCCACTCGGTTTGCTTGGCCGAACCTCGAGCGGTGACGACGACCTTGCCCGTCAGCGCGCCGGCCTTGCGGATCGGGAACGCGCTCATCGCACCCTTCGGCGCCGGGATCCCATCGACCCGGAACTGGATCAGCCGCGTGCCCGTGAGCTCCATCATCGGAGCACCACCCACACGGACAAGATCAGCCCCCACGCGGCGAGGCCGAGCACCAGCCCGATCAAGATGCCGCGTGCCGGCGCCAACGGATCCTCGCTCATGCCTTGCTCCGATCTCTCTTGAGCCGGGCGTACTGCTCGCTCACCGGCTCGCCCGGGTCGTACTGGTCGTCCGGGATCGCCGCCCGGAGCTCGGTCACGGTCGGCGCTCGGTCGATGCGGACAGGGCGCGCGCCGAGAGTGGGCCAGTGCTTCGCCAACGACCCGGGCGTGAGCTGCCAGTCCGCGTGCAGCCGGCGGTAGCGCTCGGCCCGGTACCGGATCTCCTCGGCGAGCTCCTCGTCATGCGGCGCTGGCCCGTCTCGCTCGAGCCGCGCACCTTCGGCGACCGCGATCTCGGCGAGCTTGACGCCGATGGTCTGAGCCGACGACCGGGTGAGGGCCGTGAGCTCGTGGCCTGTCTCGGCAGCGAGAGCGTTGAACGCCGGGTCCGGCGGTCGCACTGCGGGGGTGGCAATATCTGCCCCCTCCTCAGAAGTTGACTGCTTACGTTCTTTACGTTCGGGTGGCGCTGGGGGGGTCCCAGCGCCGGGGGGGTGACTCTCTGCCACCCTCACCACAGGCATGACCTCGTAGATGTTCGTCCGGTACTTCGCGTGGACGCCGATCTTGACGAGATCCCCCAGCTTCACGAGCCGCTTGATCGCACGCTGCACGGTTCGGACATCAACCCGGCACTCGAAGGCAAGCCGGTCGGTGCTGGCGAAACACTCGTCACGATCGCCGCCGGCGCGGTTCGACATCACCAGCAGGACGAGACGCTCCATGCCCGCCGCCTCGGAGTCAGCCATCACACGCGCCATCGCCTGCACACTCACAGCAGATCCGCCTTCCCTCGCTCGGACAGCACCCACACGATCGCCGGCGAGCCGGTGTCGGTCGGACGCCGACGACCGGAGTCCACGACCCAGCCCATCGACACGAGCTCGGTCACGCGCGGCGCGATCGAGTAGTGCCGGTGCCCGGTGTCCTCGGCGAGCTCGCCATGCGTTAGCCCGGCCTCGCCGGCCCGGTCCAGGGCGATGAGCGCCGAGAGCCGCAGCGTGCCGGTCCTCGGGAACACGAGCCCGCTCGCCGTCCGCTCGGTGTCATGCGCGTTGCGGTGAACCGGCCCGGGTCGATTCTCGCTCGGGTCGGGCAGGTTGCTCCGCTGCCACGGCTTGAGCTCGTCGACCTTCGACTCGAACAAGCGGTCCTGGCTCATGCCGCTGCCTTCCGCATGGACGTGATGATGTCCTCGAGGTCGGGCCGAGGGGCGGCGCGCTCGCGCTCGAGCAGCTCCTCCCACAGGCCGGGCTCGTGCTCGGCGATGAAGTCGACCCACACCCGCGGGTTCCGGGTGAAGTACACGTGGTGCTCTTTGCACAGGGTGACGGCGTTCTCGGGATCCCACCGCAGCCGCGGGTGAGCGCCCTTGCCGTGGATGTGGGCCCACTCGAGCCAGTGGTACGAGCGGCACCCGCCGACGACGCACCCGCCGTCCCGCAGCTTGACGAACCGACCGACCAGCTTGTCAGCCTCGTCGGCAGCGCACGATCGGCACCACTTCTCGAGGATGGCGATGGGCCGGCCGCACCGGCACCGCCCCTCCGGCGGCTGCCACTTGCTCACGCCGCCTCCGCCTCGAGGATCTCGGCGACAGGGCTCTTGCGTGGTGCTGGGCGCCCTAGGTATGTGCGTCCGTCTCGTGTGCGTGACTTATAAATAGCGACGGGCTTCGGCGGTCGACCTCGACCGTACAGCGGGAGCCTTAGCTGCCCGGGGGTCTCCGGTCCCCGAACGTGCCACACGCCGCCGCCGTTCTGGAACAGGGCCCACGAGGCCCGGAGCTCGGCGACACGCCGGCATGTCTGACGCCGGGGTCGACCCTGCCGGCGGTGCCCACGACGGAACGCCTGGTCTCCACCGAACGATCGGCGACAGCGCGGACAACGGATCGGCTCGATCACGGCTCGAGCTCCTCGGGCTGCAGCCGGCGAGCGTCGGTGATGATGTCCGCGATCTTGGCGACGCACTCGTCGCACAGCAGGGCGGTCTTCTTCTTCGCCTCGTGCGTCCACCACACGCGCGTCGTCGCGTTCTTCTCCCAGTGGACATGGCACGCCGGCACCATGCGGTCGATGATCTCGTCGCTGATCTCGAGCTCAGGCTCAGGATCCACGCTGCACCCCCGCCTTGGCATCGGCCAGCGCGGCGAACGCCTTGGCGAACTGGAACTTGGTGATCTCGGACTTCGACTTCGGCGGGTTGTCCGGGAACAGGTGGCGGACCCGGGTCAGGATCTTGGTCGGCGTCACGGTCTTGTGACGCTCGAGGAGCTTCCACTGCTCCGGCGTGGCCGGTGTACCATCGTCGACCGCGGGGGAGGGCCCTTCCCCAAGCCGCTCCCCCCGGGTTGCGGTCGATGCCTCCGGGTCGGACGGGGCCACACTCCCATCCTCGTCGGAAGAAGCGACCGCCGGGGTGAGTGCTGGCTCATCCCCGGCGGTCTCGTCACCCTGCTCTGTCCTAGCCGACAGCGCAGGAGTGCCCTCGATTATCTCACCCGTCTCCGGGTCGAACGGCTGTCCCGGCAGCTCGGCCGGACCCTGGCCCATGCCGGCGCCGAGCTCCTGCAGCGAACGCGGGATCCGTAGCACCGGGACGATGAAGTTGCGCGTCGTGCCCTCGCGCTTGGACGTTCGCGCTTCGATGGCGATGACCGCCTCGGGCATCTTGCCGCGCGCGACGAACTGTTGCAGGACGTCGACCGTGTTGGCGAGCTCCGACGCCGCGTTCCACCCGTGGGTCGTCAGCCGCCACACGCCGATGTCCGGGAGCTGGGGCAGCACGACGAGCAGGTGAGTGGTAACCGAGCACTGCCGTTCCTTGTCGGTGCCCTCGATCTCGGTCAGGCATACGCACGGTCCGTCTGACTCAAACTCCGTCGTCCCGTCACACCGGCGCAGGATCCCGCCGCCGGAGTACAGGGTGTACCACTGCGATGCCTCGAGATCCTGGGCTGGCACCAGCACGGGGAGCTCGGCGGTCTCGGTGATGAGCTCGTACCCCTGCTCCCACTCCTCGACCTTGCCGCCCCACAGCCGGGACGCTTCGCTGATCGCCTCGAGGTTGGACGACGTGAGCCGCCACGTCTTGAGCTTGACCGGGATCTCTTTCCCATCCTTGCTCTTGCCCTTGGCCCCCATGCGGAGCCGGCCGATCTCACGGTGTCGGCGCTGCAGATCACGAACCGGCATCGTCGACCTCCATCTCGATCGTGACGGGGGTGATGATCCACGTGGTCGCCTCGCCCAGCGCCCGGCCGTCCAGGGAGACCTGGATCTTCTCCCGGTCCGCCGAGAAGCGCGTCGTCGTGATTTGGACACGCTGGCCGAACTGGATCCCGCCCCAGACATCCGCCTCCACCCGGATCATCGCCGTGCGCTTGGTCGTCACGGCAGCCTCCTCGCTGTTCGGAGCTCGCGCAGGCGCTTGGCGTCGGGCGATGCGACGAGCTCGTCGATCTCCCGCCGGCGCTTGGCCTTCGCCTCGGCCTCGGCCTTGAGGGCTTCCTCGTAGCCGGGCTGGGTCGAGCAGGTCGGTCGGTGCATGAAGAAGCCGATGTTGCCGATGTCGGGCCCGTCGCACTCGGGGCACCGCGCGTAGCCGAGCCCGTAGTCCCAGTAGCCGGGCATCAGATCCTCGCCTTCTGGGGCGGGAGCGGAGCGACGCAGTGGTCGTCCTTGAGATCCTCGGTGCTACCGCACTCCGGGCACTGGCCGATCCCGACGCCGGATCCCTGCCATCCGCAGTGGAGGCATCGCTGCCAATACGCCCCGCCGCCTTGGGCGTGGACCCACCCTCGGCTGGTAGCGACCACCACCCGGTCACAGAAGACGCATCGGCGACGGTCGCTCACGACGCCTCCCTGTCGGCGAAGATTGCGTCGTAGACCTCATCGAACTCGAGGCCGAGAGCCTGCGCGATCTTGCCGACCGTCACCGGGTCCGGCAGGCGGAAACCCGTCTCGATGTTCGAGAGCGTCTTCTGGCTCACGCCGGAGCGCTTGGCGAGCTCGCGCTGGCTCATGGCGACCCGCGAGCGGATCCGCGTGAGCGGGTGCAGCTTGTTCGTCATGGGGCGCCACGCTACGCGCCCCTGACTACGGTGTCAACTAGGTTCGCGGTGAAACTGGGCGCTTAGCCACGCCGGACAGCGCGTCGAACGCCTCGTGCAGGAACCCAGCGGCTCCGAAAGCGAGCAGTCCGGTGAGCACCTGACCCGGCAGGCCGGTCAGCGCCTCGGCGTTCTTCGCCAGGGCCGGCACCAGCGCCAGGATCGCGGCCGAAGCGTCGAGCTGCCACCCGATCGCGTAGCCCAGCGCGATCACGAACGGCACGACGTTCCACACCCACTTCGGCCACGTGTCGCCGGAGTCGGCGATGTTGCGTACGAAATCGGTCGACTTGGTGACGACCGCGCCGTACGCCAGCAGCAGGACGAATACGTCCATGTCCACCCCTTCTCTAGCGCCGGGCGATCCAGACGACCAGGCACACGATCGCAAGGATCACCAGGACGGTGATGAGCAGGTTGTTGGTTGCGGCAATCACACCTTCTCCCCTCTCATCGGATGGTCACCTTCACCCGCTGGTCAAGGACATGGGGGCGGCGGACTGGCCGGCGGCGGACTACAGGGTGGAAACGGCACGGTCACCGTCCTGGTCTCCGTCACGGTCACGGTCACGATCACGGTCACCGGGGGACTCACCACCGGCGGCGGGATCGTGCCGGTCACATCCCCGAGGAGCTCGGCCCCGAGCTCGAGCGCACCGTTGAACGCCGAGCCGAGCCCGTTGGCAAGGCGGACGGTAGCCCCACGAAAGATGTGCTCACATCCCCGTACCACGTCGCCCTCATCCCCGAAGCACGCATCCTCGCCTCTGCCACCCAGGAGCGTGTCGGTGCCTCGACCGTCCACGGCGAACAGCCGGTCGCGCGACTTGCCACCGCGGAGCCTGTCGGCGCCCTTGCCTCCGACGATCGTGTCCCGACCGACGTCGCCGAACAGCCGGTCCGCGCCGT
>Ga0210379_10000359_pt1 | contig 14517 bp, 9 predicted proteins | sample PLMedo_2_FD_155468 | JGI IMG/M metagenome (GOLD analysis project Ga0210379, IMG submission 155468) | Groundwater sediment microbial communities from an aquifer in East River, Colorado, USA - PLM4_32_coex redo | ecosystem: Environmental > Terrestrial > Soil > Riparian zone | place: USA: East... | reverse complement strand
TTAATTTCTCGGTGATCTTTTGGTATTCGATTTAGAACCAACTCTAGACATTGCACATCTAAAACCAATATAATCTGTTGCCATATCTTGAGGGAAATATCTTCTTTGTGCTGGATCCAACCAATACGCTCTGTCTCTCCAAGAACCTCCTTTGTAAACTCTTACTGCATCATTTATCAAAGTTGTTCTCTTGCTTGACTTGTCATATTTTCTGTCCATATTCCCTAAGCTGTCAATTTTTACATTGTGTTTAGGAGAATTATACATCGTTTCTTTTTCGGTCATTTTTCCACTATCCGCATCAGTTGCGCCAAATTTATAATATTTCGTAGATTGTTTATCACCATCTCTATAGTTGATATTGTCACTTGTACTAAAATTTTGTCTTAGGTAAGTTTCGTTATCGTCAACTGACACTTGAGCTATTTCTCCGGGCAAATAAACAGCAACTAATTTTCCATTGCTTAATGTATCATAAACAACATTTTGATTTGTAATGATGTCTAACTTGCCGTCTTTTCCAATTTTATTTTTAGTATAAACGTTACCTCTAAAATAATTAAAATCATTAGTTTCAACATCCACAATTGGTCTATAAACATCTGCTACCCATTCAGCTACATTTCCAGCCATATCGTATAACCCGAAATCATTTGCAGGATAGCTTTTCACAGCAATTGTAATATCTGCACCATCATCAGACCATCCAGCTATTCCGCCATAATCTCCATTACCTTGTTTGAAATTGGCTAATTGAAATCCTTTATTTGATCTTTTTCCAGAGCGAGTATAACTACCAGACCAAGGATATTTCTTTTGACCTTTATATATGTTATATTCTCTTTGTCCCACATCGGCTGCAGCAGCATATTCCCATTCAGACTCAGTAGGCAATCTATACTCTGGCAAAAGAATTCCAGTAGACCTTTGGGCATAAACATTTTTCTCTTCAACCACTTTGCCATTTTTATCCGGCTTAGGTCCTTTTCTAGCTCCTTTTGCTCCTTTTAAAACGATTTCTTCATTTCCTCCATAAGTAAGCGTTGGAGCAGCTAAATAGGTTTCAGTACTAAAAGTACTTTCAGCTGAGACATCCAATGATTTAGCATTTTTCTTTAGATATCCGTTTTTTTCTAAAACAGCTTCGTTTACACGATCCGTTCTCCATCTACTAAATTCAACAGCTTGAACCCAGTTTACTCCAACTACAGGATAGTTTGCATAAGCAGGATGTCTCAAGTAATTATTTGTCATGGTTTCATTGTAACCCAACCTGTTTCTCCAAACTAAAGTGTCTGGTGAAGCTCCTTCATAAATATTTTTGTAATTTTCTTCAGTTGGAGGATAGACTTTTTTCAACCATTCTAAATATTCTAGATACATTAAGTTAGTAACTTCGGTCTCATCCATATAAAAAGACATCACGTGTTGTTGATTTGGAATATTATTCCAATCATGCATAACATCATCTTGAATCAATCCTCTGGTAAAAGTTCCACCTTCCACAAACACCAATCCTGGTCCAGTCTCTTGTGTTTTACTTGAAGCATTACTAAACCCGCCTTTTGAACTGCTCACATTCCATCCGGTACCTCTTGAAGCACTCTCGGATTTGGATTTTTTGCTACAGCTAGCAAGTCCCATCACTAATGTTAGAGATAACATTATTCTTAAGGTTATAATTTTTTTTACTTTCATCTTTTAGTAGGTATTTAGTAGGTATAATTTAGGTGGTGCAATGTATGGATTAACCATTAAATCACAAAACCATTTTGCAAATTATTTTTCTATATTTCTTATTAATTTAACAAAACGCAAAAATATACTTTTTATTACACAAAACAACAAAAACTTATCTAATATTTTTTCCTTACTTTTAGCAACTATTCCCTTTTCAACTCGTTAAATATTTTCATGAGAAAACTTGTTTTATTTTTTACTCTACTGCTCTCCCATATTTCTTTTGCTGAAATTAAAGGAAATATTTCTATAGAATGGCTTAAAAATAACGAAGTATCTTATGGCAATTCCAAAATACAGATCCCCCAATTTAAAGGGAACTGCTTTTATTATGATACCTCCCAAAAAGCCATTTTTTACAATCTAAATTTATCTAATTCAAGTTCTTTTGACCAAAATAGTTTGCAAATCACCAATGTGACCTATGAAACTATCCCAGTTTCACAATTGGGGGATCTAAATACTGCAAATATTCCAACTACCACTAATGCTGTTATTACAACTGTCGATTCAAGAAATTTAAGACAAACATTTTTGAAATTGTCTCCTATAATAAAGGACAATCTAGGCTACAAAAAAATAATTTCTTTTTCGTATATCCTTAATTTTGGTTCTAACAGAAAGATTAATTCCAAAAAAGGTATAAAAGCAATGTCAAATTCTGTTTTAGGAACGGGAGAATGGTATCGATTTTACATTGAAAAATCAGGTGTATATAAAATTTCAAAAGATTTTTTACAACAACTTGGTCTAAATATAAATGGTTTGGATCCAAAAAAAATTAAAATCTATGGTAATGGAGGCAAAATGCTCCCCTTATCAAACGGCATCGACTATCCCTCTGATTTAACCGAAAATGCAATTGTGGTTTCTGGTGAAAATGATGGAGTTCTCAATGCCGAGGATTATATCTTATTTTATGGAGAAGGAACTGATAATTGGAATGAAGAAAGCCGAACAAATTTAAATCTGTATGATTCTAAATCCTATTATTACATAACTGTTCAAGGTAGTAACGGAAAAAGAATTCCTGACATGCCACAACCAACAGAATCAAGCACATTAAATCTATCGACTTTTGACGATTATCAATTTCATGAGCTAGACCTTGCAAATATTGCGCATCTTGGCCGTCAATGGTTTGGAGAATCCTTTGATATTAATCAAAACCAAGAATTCACCTTCGATTTTCCTAATATAGACACCGCTACTCCTGTAAAAATTAACGCTTCCTTTGCATCGGCAGCTTACACAACTACTTCATTTAAAATCAATGCAAATGGGCAAGATATCGGAAATATTTCATTCCCTGCTTTGAATAGCAGCTCTGATGTTCAATACTTTTCTGGAAATTTACCAAACAATACCAATTTTACAGGTTCTTCAAACTTAAAAATAAAATTAACCTATGATAACAATGGAGTTCCCGGTTCTAAAGGTTATCTAGATTACATTCGAGTGATTGCAAAAAGCAAACTTAAAGGATACGGGAAGCAATTTCGTTTTCAATATGATTTATCGAGTTCAAGTCTTGGAGTAGCAACCTACACAATAAACAATGCAACCTCTATTTCACAAGTGTGGGATATTACAGATATTTTTAATGTTACAAAAACAGAAAACACCAATCTAAGCTCTTTTTCATTCAAAGCAAATCTTGGCGAACTCAAAAAATATATTGCTATCGACCCACAAGATTATTATACTCCATTAAAAGAAAGCAAATCAAAAATCTCAAATAGCAATATTAAAGGAACCGTTTTCAAAAACACTCAAGGTCAGTTTCAAGATGTTGATTATATAATTATCACACCCGAATTTTTAAAAACACAAGCGGAAAAATTAGCCAGTTTTCACCGATTAAATTCCAATTTGAATGTAAAAGTATTAACTCTTGAATCCATTTACCAAGAGTTCTCCTCTGGCAAACAAGACATTTCTGCAATTCGAAACTGCATTAAATACATATATGATAACGCTTCCTCAGATGACAAATATGTCAATCTTTTTGGCGATGCATCCTATGATTACAAAAATAGAACTACAAATAATTCTAATATTGTACCTATATATGAGTCCTTAATAAGCAATACAATTGCTGAAGCTTCTTTTGCTTCTGATGATTTCTATGGATTAATGGATGATTCCGAAGGAAATATCATTTCCTTTTTTGGCGGAATAGACATTACTGTTGGCCGAATGCTAATAGCCAACACTATTCAGGCAGACGAAATGGTAAATAAAGTCATAGAATACTACGACAAAAAATCATACGGCAACTGGAGAAATAATTATGTAACACTTGCTGATGATTCAGATAAAGCATCCGATTCTTCTTTGCAATTTCGACAAAATAAATTGGCTGACGAAATAACTGTTCAAAAACCTTTTTTTAATGTATCCAAAATATTCTTAGACTCCTATACTCAGGAAGCTTCTGCTGGTGGATCACGATATTCTAAAGCAAAATCTGATTTTTATAATGAATTTGAAAAAGGAGCTCTGGTCTTTAATTATTTAGGACACGGTGGCGAAGATGGCTTGTCCAGCGAAAGAATTTGGGATAAAGCCGATAGTCAAAACGTGAGCAATCAATATAAATACCCTTTATTTATAACTATTACATGTGAATTTTCGCGTTTTGACAACCCATCACGACCAACAGCTGGCGAATATATTTATTGGAATCCGAAAGGAGGGGCAATTTCTTTAGTATCCACTATTCGATCTATTGGACAATTTAGTGCCGAGAATTTTAATGATTTGTTTACAAAAAATCTATTATCCTATAGCTCAGACCAATACGCATCAGTAGCCGAAGCCTTACGGATTTCTAAAAACGAAAATCCAAATTCAGCAACAAATGTAGTACTTTATCTTGGAGATCCTGCATTAATTCTAGCCATCCCAAAACCAAAAGTCACCCTTACCAAAGTAAATGACATCCCTATCTCTCAGACAATTCCAGACTTTAAATCATTGGCAAAAATGAAAGTGACTGGCATAATAACAGATGAAAATGATATTCCGATAACAAATTTCAACGGCGTACTCTCAACAATATTATTTGATAAAACGATCACAAAAACAACTCTAAATAATGATGGATTTAGTCCGCCCATGAATTTTACAGTGGTAGGAGAAACCATTTTTAGGGGAAATGCATCTGTTACAAATGGACAATTTGAATACAGCTTTATTGTTCCAAAAGATATCCGTATTCCATTAGACAATGGAAAATTAAGCTTTTATGCAAAAAAAAACGACATCTTAGAATACGTAACTGGCTATAATTCGACTATAAAGGTTGGTGGAATAAATGAAAATGCTGTTGTAGACAATATTAGCCCAAAAATTAAGTTATATATGAATGACGAAACTTTTGTTTCCGGAGGCATAACTAATGAATCGCCCTTTTTTCTCGCTTTTATGGAAGACGAAAGTGGTATAAATACTGCCGGAGGAATTGGTCATGATATTGTGGCGGTTTTAGATGGTGATGTAAGCAATCCTTACATACTTAATGATTATTACCAGACCGAATTAGATAATTATACTAAAGGAGAACTTCGCTTTCCTTTTCGGAATTTAAAAGTTGGTTTACATACTATTACTTTTACAGTTTGGGACGTCTATAACAATCCCACAACATCTGAAATTCAATTTATGGTTGTTGGTAATGAGAGTATAACATTGACAAATATTTTGAATTACCCAAATCCATGTATTAATTATACAGAGTTTTGGTTTACGCACAATAAGCCAAATGAACCATTGGAAGTTCAGGTTCAGGTTTTAACAATAACTGGAAAAGTGGTTTGGACTAAAAACCAAATCATCACAACGGATGGCTTTTTATCAAGAGGGATTTCCTGGAATGCCAGAGATGATTTCGGCAATAAAATTGGAAAAGGAGTTTATTTATATAAACTTACCGTAAAATCAACACTTACAAATAAGAGAGTCGAAAAATACGAAAAGCTTGTAATTCTTTAATAATATACTATATTTACCACATATTAATTTTTAATGAATAATGAAAAAAGCAGTCCTTTTAATTATATTCTTCAACACATTTAATTTCATAAATGCCCAAGAAAGCGTTATAACAACAGCAGTCCCTTTTCTTTTAGTCGCTGCAGATGCTAGATCGGCTGGTATGGCAGACAATGGTGTTGCCACTGCGCCTGATGCGTTTTCTCAACAATGGAACCCTGCCAAATACGCTTTTTCGACGGATCAACAAGGCTTATCATTAAGTTATACCCCTTATTTAACAGATTTGGTAAACGACATTTCTTTGGGTCAATTAACCTATTATAATAAGTTTAATGACCGAAGTGCTTTTGCAACCAGTTTTCGTTATTTTGGATTGGGGGATATCGAATTAAGAACTGATTTTGATAGTCCAGTAGTCATTGTTTCTCCAAACGAATTTGCTTTTGACTTGTCCTACTCCTTACATTTAAGCAACAAATTCTCCATGGCAGTTGCCGGGCGCTACATAAATTCTAACCTAAAAGTAGCCTCCGATAATAATGATGCGTCGGCTGCAAGTAGTTTTGCAGTTGACGTTGCCGGTTTTTATCAATCTGAAGAAATCGCTTATAGCTCTTTTAACGGAAGATGGAGAGGGGGATTCAATTTCCAGAACATGGGACCCAAAATGACTTACGATAATGATGATATAAATAACAATTTTTTGCCTGCTAACATGAAATTAGGAGGCGGGTTTGATTTCATATTAGACGAATACAATAAGGTTGCCGTTAATCTAGAGTTGAGCAAATTATTGGTTCCTACTCCACAAAATCCTGATTTAAATGGAGATGGAGTAATAACACCTGAAGAAAGACAACAAAATTTAGATGACTATCGATCTATCGGGTGGTTTTCTGGTATATTCCAATCCTTTGGTGATGCTCCCGGAGGCTTTAGTGAAGAGCTGAAAGAGGTTACATATTCATTAGGATCCGAATATGTTTACCAAGACTCTTTTTCATTTCGTGCAGGATATTTTTACGAAAATCCGGACAAGGGGGCACTTCAATTTTTCTCTCTAGGTGCGGGTTTTAAATACAGTTCGGCTAAAATAGACGTATCATACCTTTTCTCTGCTTCAAAAGTAAAAAATCCTTTAGAAAACACTCTACGCTTTTCATTGACATTTAATTTTGGTGAAAAATATGAAAATTATTAAAATTACTTAATAATAGAATAAAAAATCCAAACTTCATTCAATTGAGATTTGGATTTTTTTTTAACTACAAACTTATGAGAGATATTACAATAAAAACAGAACTGATGGTTTTTGATTCACTACAAGAATTGCCTCCTGACATTCAAAATTTGATGGAACACGCTATCGAAGTTCGAAAAAATGCATATGCTCCTTATTCAAAATTCAAGGTTGGTGCTGCAATTCTCTTGGATAACGAAAAAATTATTACAGGGTCAAATCAAGAAAACGCCGCTTACCCATCAGGACTTTGTGCAGAACGTGTTGCTATTTTTCAAGCGGGATCTATTTATCCTCAATCTAGTATTTTAAAAATAGCGATTACCGCAGCTTCCGAAATTAACGTAACTAATGTTCCTGTTCCTCCATGTGGTTCTTGTAGACAATCAATTGCTGAATACGAAATTCGGCAAGAATCCCCCATAGAAATCTATTTTATGGGCGAAATAGGTGAAATTTATAAATCTACATCCCTAAAAAACCTACTCCCTTTTATGTTTGAAAAAAAATTACTTTAAAAAAACCCAAAAATCAGGCTATAAATTTTAGTTCTTAGTAGGAATGTCTTATTTTTGCATCCCGATCCCTTCGGGGCGCAAATTTGTGGTGAGGAAACTATTTTGCGTTATAGGTCATGATTGATAAAACAATAACACTTAAGCAAAAGAAAGAATTCAGATGAAAGAAATTACAAAAGAGGTGTATTTAAAATGGTATGAAGACATGCTGCTTTGGAGAAAGTTTGAGGACAAACTTGCTGCATTATACATTCAACAGAAAGTTAGAGGTTTTCTACACTTATATAATGGTCAAGAAGCGGTATTGGCAGGAGCTTTACACGCGATGGATTTGACAAAAGACAAAATGATTACCGCTTATCGAAATCACGTACAACCTATAGGAATGGGTGTAGACCCAAGACGCATTATGGCGGAACTTATGGGAAAAGCAACTGGAACTTCAAAAGGAATGGGTGGATCGATGCATATTTTCTCCAAAGAGCACCGTTTTTATGGTGGGCATGGAATTGTAGGTGGTCAAATTCCATTAGGAGCCGGATTAGCATTTGGAGACAAATACAATGGAACTGGTGGTGTTACAATGACTTATTTTGGAGATGGAGCAGCACGTCAAGGTTCTTTGCATGAAGCTTTCAACATGGCTATGTTGTGGAAACTTCCTGTAGTTTTCATAGTTGAAAACAATGGATATGCTATGGGAACTTCTGTAGAAAGAACGGCAAATCACACTGATATTTGGAAACTAGGTTTAGGATATGAAATGCCTTGCGGACCAGTTGACGGAATGAATCCCGTAAAAGTTGCTGAAGCAATGACGGAAGCAATAGACAGAGCAAGACGTGGTGATGGACCAACTTTTCTTGAAATGAAGACCTATAGATACAGAGGACATTCTATGTCTGATGCACAATTATACCGTTCAAAAGAAGAAGTTGAAGAATACAAAAAAATAGATCCAATTACTCAAGTTCTTGATGTAATTTTAGATCAAAAATTTGCTACGGAAGACGAAATAGAAGTAATTGATCAAAGAGTAAAAGCGCTAGTTGAAGAATGTGTTCAATTTGCAGAAGAATCTCCATATCCTGAAATTCAACAATTGTACGATGTAGTATACGACCAAGAAAACTATCCATTTACACCTCATAAACTATAATCAATTATGGCAACAATTATAACTATGCCTCGTTTGAGCGATACTATGACGGAGGGAACAGTAGCGGCTTGGCTTAAAAAAGTAGGAGACAAAATAAGCGAAGGAGACATCTTAGCGGAAATTGAAACCGACAAAGCAACAATGGAATTTGAATCCTTCAATGAAGGAACACTTTTATATATTGGAATCCCAGAAGGAGAAACTGCTCCTGTAGATTCATTATTAGCAATCATTGGTAACGAAGGTGAAGATGTATCCGCTTTGATAGCTGGAGGTTCAGCAACACCAGTTGTAGTAGAATCAGTACCAGTTGCTACCGAAGTTAAACCAACCGAAACTCCAAAAACTACCGCAGCTTTACCAAAAGGTGTAATCGTAGTGACGATGCCTCGTTTGAGCGATACTATGACCGAAGGAACTGTAGCTACATGGTTGAAAAAAGTAGGCGATGCAGTGGCTGAAGGTGACATCCTTGCCGAAATCGAAACTGACAAAGCAACAATGGAATTCGAATCTTTCAACGAAGGAATTCTTTTGTACATAGGAATTCAAGAAGGAAATACAGCTCCAGTGGATAGCCTTTTAGCAATTATAGGACCTGCAGGAACAGACATTAGCGGAATCGCTGAAAATTATAAAGCCGGCGGTGGTGATCCAATAGCTGCTGGGGCAAATGAAGAAGTTAAAACAACTTCATCCACTACACCTGAAGAAGTAGTTGAAATAGCGAGCGACGGAAAAAGAATTTTGGCATCACCATTAGCTAAAAAAATAGCAAGTGACAAAGGAATTCAATTAGCACAAGTAAAAGGAACAGGTGAAAACGGTCGTATCGTGAAAAGCGATATCGAAAACTTCACTCCAGCAACTGCCGTAGCTACTCCAAGTACAACAGCAACTAAAGCTCCTGAAACAGTAAAGACAGAAGCTCCAAAAGTGTTCGTACCGGCAGGCGAAGTTTTCACAGAAGAAATCAAAAATTCGCAAATGCGTAAAATCATTGCGAAACGTTTGGCCGAATCATTGTTTACGGCACCTCATTACAATCTGGTAATAGAAGTAACAATGGATGAGGCAATGAAATCAAGAGCAACGATTAACAGCGTTCCAGATACAAAAGTATCTTTTAACGATATGGTAATTAAAGCTTGTGCATTAGCATTGAAAAAACATCCAAAAATAAATTCTCAATGGAGAGAAGATGCTATCATCATTAATCATCACGTGAATGTAGGTGTAGCTGTAGCTGTTGAAGATGGATTGGTAGTTCCTGTTTTGAGATTTACAGATGCCATGAGTTTATCTCAAATTGGGTCAAGCGTAAGAGATCTTGCAGGAAGAGCTAAAAACAAAAAACTATTGCCTACCGAAATGGAAGGCAGTACTTTTACCGTTTCTAATCTTGGAATGTTCGGTATTACTGAATTCAATTCAATTATCAACCAACCAAACTCTGCAATCTTATCTGTAGGAGCAATTGTTGAAAAACCGGTAGTGAAAAATGGTCAGATTGTAGTAGGGAACACCATGATGTTATCATTGGCTTGTGACCACAGAACAATTGATGGTGCAACTGGTGCACAATTTTTGCAAACATTAAAACAATACATCGAAAATCCAGTTACTATGCTGGCGTAATAGATTGATTTTTATATTTTAAATCCCGTTTTGATATTCAAAACGGGATTTTTTTATTTAATTTACATTCTTAAATTTAGCACTTCATAAAATGAAAAAAATATACCTGCTTACTTTCTTTTTTGCAGCTTTAGCCTGTCAGAAAAAAGATGACACCCAAAAATTGACAACCGTTAATGACGAACATTCCTTCTCAAAACCAAATCTGGCTGTTGTAAAACATTTAGATCTTGATATTAAAGTAGATTTTGAGACGCAATCCATTTCTGGAAAAGCATCTTGGCAAATTGACAATATCAGCAAAGGCAACGAAATTATCTTCGATGAAAACACACTAAATATCACCAAAGTAACGCTGGGCGATGACGAGAAAGAAACGAAATTCGAACTCGGTGCAGCAGTTAAATTTCACGGAAAACCACTTCGAATTACAATTGAACCCAATACCACTAAAGTCAATATTTATTATAACACCACCACAGATGCTATTGCGCTGCAATGGTTGACAGCACAACAAACTGCAGATAAGAAGAAACCATTTCTTTTTTCTCAAGGTGAAAGCATCTGGTCGCGCACTTGGATTCCATGTCAGGATTCACCCGGAATTCGATTTACTTATTCAGCCAAAGTTTCCGTTCCTAAAGATTTAATGGCTGTGATGAGTGCTGTCAATCCGCAACAAAAAAACGATACTGGAATATATACTTTTAAGCAAGACAAGGCAATCCCCTCTTATTTAATGGCTATTGCCGTTGGTGATATTGAATTTCAGTCCATAGACAACCGAACTGGTGTTTACGCCGAACCGTCATTACTAAAAAAAGCAGCTTGGGAATTTGCCGAATTAGGAAAGATGGTTGGTGCCGCCGAAAAATTATTTGGTCCTTATCGTTGGGGTCGCTACGATGTTTTGGTTTTGCCGCCAAGTTTTCCTTATGGCGGAATGGAAAATCCAAACTTAACCTTTCTGACTCCCGGGGTTATTGCAGGAGATCGGTCATTAACCAGTTTATTGGCGCATGAATTGGGTCATAGCTGGAGCGGTAACTTGGTCACCAACGCCACTTGGGATGATATTTGGCTAAATGAAGGTTTTACAACTTATGTAGAACACCGCATAGGCGAAGCTATTTTTGGCGAGAAAGAAGCAAAAATGCAGGATGTTTTAAGTCGTAAGGTATTGAATGATATCATAGCTGAATTTGGAAATACAAATCCTGATACACGACTAAAAGTAAATACCACGGGAAGAAATCCAGATGATGGCTTGAATGATATTCCATACGAGAAAGGATATGATTTTCTAAAAGTAATTGAGCAGGCAGTTGGACGAGAAAAATTCGATATTTTCCTTAAAAGCTATTTTGATGCGCATGCTTTTCAATCCATATCGACGGAAGATTTTGTGGATTATTTGGACAAAAACCTCATAAAAAACAACAAATCCCTTGCTGATAAAATAAAAGTAGAGGAGTGGATATACAAGCTAGGAGTACCATCAAACATTACTCCTGTTGGCTCTGAAGATTTTAATGCAATAGACAGCATCCAGAAAAACTGGCGGAAAACTGGTATTAAAGGATTAAGTCAAAAAATAAAATCTACCAATGAAAAACAGCATTTCATAGATTATCTTCCTGAAGATATTACACCAAAAGAAATGGCTGCTATTGATGCAGAGTTTAATTTTACCAAAGGAGGTAACTTCGTGATCAAACGTCAATGGTTTGTTGTCGCTATTCGTCATCACTATAGCGTTGCCAACCCTGCAATAGAACAGTTTATGATTGCTACCAGTAGAACCGGATCATTGGAGACACTTTACAAAGAAATGGTAAAGACGCCAGAAGGTAAAGTTTGGGCAAACCAGATTTTTAATAAAGCAAAATCGGGTTATCATTTAACAACGGTTCAGGATATAGAAGGCCTGTTGAAATAACTAAAAAAATAGCCAGTCCTATAAAGTGTCAACTTATTTTTTATAATATAAATCCCGCCTAATTTTAAAACTAGGCGGGATTTTTTATTTCCTGTTTTTAGCCTCAATCCAGCGAGACATATATTTCGTGCTATTTAAAGTATGATGTTGTAACATCGTTCCCATGAAATTATTCAATCGATGTTGTTGCAAATTGGATAATACAAATTCCATTTTTTTCTTAAAACCATCTTCAAACAAGTTTTTAGAATAGTGTTGATTGATAATCTCAATTCCTTTTAGTTGTGCCTCAATCCAAAGTTTTTTATTTTGATATAAAAGTACGGCAGCATCCGCAAAAGCTTGTGGATCATCTGTAACAAACCCATTCCAAGGCAAATTTCCATGCATTGATTCGGCACCAATAGTTGTTGTTACGCTCGGCGTACCGCATTGCATAGCTTCAATCAATTTACCTTTTATGCCGGCCCCGAAACGCAAAGGAGCCAAAACTACTCGCGCATTCTGTACTACTTCTTGTGCATCAATTGCACGTCCCATAATGTAAAATCCATCTTTTGGCTGGTGCAATTGCATTACTTTTTGCGAAGGATATGCCCCATAAATATGCAAAATAACTTCTGGCAATTGTTTTCTTAATAGAGGCCAAATCGTTTCTTTCAAATATTGAACGGCATTCCAATTGGGTTCATGAAGAAAATTACCAATGAAAATAAAATTATTTCGTTCTTCAAAAGAAGGTAGGTTTTCAATTGTTTTAAGCTCAATTGGTTCCAATAAAAAGGGCAAATAATATAATAATGAAGCATCGATTCTAAATACAGTTTCCAGTAATTCCATTTCAAATTCGGATATCATCAAAGAAAGATCACAACGCAAAATACTGGCAATTTCTCTTTTGGCCACATCTTCAACCAACAAATCTGAAAAGGTAAATTTTCGTTTCTCCTTAAAAGCCTTTTGACGTGCTAACCGCAAACAATGTAAATCTTCTGTATCTAAAATGCGTAAAGCATCAGGACAATTTTCAATAACACGCCACCCAAACTGTTCTTCCATCATAAATCGGTCAAACAAAACTACCGACGGATTCAATTCTTTTATATAAATATCAAAACTGGAACAATTCAAAGCAATGGATTTTTTTTCAACATCCCAAGTTTTTAGATCAATCATAAAATCACTGTCTTGTGCTGGACTTGCAAAAATAATTTCAAATCCTTGATTCTTGAAAAGCGAAATCAACTGTAGTATTCTTCCTCCGGCCGCAGAAGAATTTGGCTCAGGCCATACAAAACCAATTATTAAAAGCTTCTGAATTTGATCCATTTGTCAATATTTATTGTTTTTTTGTTTTTCTTGTACAATTTCTTTACTATTCGAAAAAAACTCGATTCTCACATCATATATACGATAACGTTACAGTTGCAAAATAATACAATTTTAGTCGTTAAACCCTCATTTTAAGCTAAAAATAAGCAAGAAAACACTAATTTTGCACCACCAAATAAATCTCTTATCATGTTAGGATTAAAATTAGTTACGGACCCACGTTGGGTAAATATAGTAGAAACAAATATTGAAGAAATATTAACCGATCACGCTTGGTGCGAACAAAAAGCAGCTTCAAACGCAATAAGTCTGATTACATACAATTCCGAGTTAGAAGAATTGGTAACCGAGTTATTAATTATAGCAAAAGAAGAATTAGACCATTTACAGTTGGTTCATAATCTAATAAAGAGCAAAGGATTGACATTGGGCAGAGAACGAAAAGACCATTATGTAAACGAACTTTTTAAGTTTATGAAAAAAGACGGCAGCCGTAAAGATGCCTTGGTTGACAGATTATTGTTTTCGGCAATGATTGAAGCTCGTAGCTGCGAACGTTTCAAAGTACTGTCCGAAAACATCAAAGACCCTGAATTGGCCAAGTTTTATAGAGATTTAATGATTTCAGAAGCGGGACACTATACCACTTTTCTTGGCTTTGCCAGAAAGTACACAGACAATTTTGATGTAGACAAACGTTGGCAAGAATGGATTGAGTTTGAAACTTCCATTATTGTAAATTATGGAAAAAAAGAAACGGTGCACGGATAACAAATAGTTTATTCAACTCAAAATGAGTTAAATTTTTTTATTACCATACACCTCAAAAAAAATGTCTCCTTTCAATTTCAAATTAGTCGCTTTCAAGATTTCAAAATATACAGGAATAACAATTGTAATTACATTATCACTAATGTTTATTACGCCTTTTGTTTTTTCGGATAAAATTAAA
>Ga0210379_10000358_pt1 | contig 14518 bp, 15 predicted proteins | sample PLMedo_2_FD_155468 | JGI IMG/M metagenome (GOLD analysis project Ga0210379, IMG submission 155468) | Groundwater sediment microbial communities from an aquifer in East River, Colorado, USA - PLM4_32_coex redo | ecosystem: Environmental > Terrestrial > Soil > Riparian zone | place: USA: East... | reverse complement strand
AGATCCATAGGGAATGGGTGAAGGTGGAAGGAAAAATCCGGCGGGTGCCGGGCGGACGTATTCTACTGTACCAAGGAATTGGCCGGACGCCCACTGATCCGGCCAATTCCTCATACGAGACCATTTCTGGATGCGACCGGGAGACCATGCTTCGCGAGCCGCCTTGATGTTTCGCGCGTTCGGGCGGACTGCTAAGCGTCAAGTATTCGCCCCGTTTCGATAGGTGGTTTCAACTAGGGATTTTGTCGGCAAAGTCCGACAAGATCCTCCGGTCAACCGCCGGGGGAACTGGCGCGTTACTGTCCTGACCGGAGCAGACATCCGGATCATCAAACCACTCGAGGAAAGGAGTCTTTACATGAGCAAGTTACTGACCACGCTGATCGCCATCGCTTTCGCTGCTGCCGCTTCCGGCGCCGCGGCCCAGGCCACGCCTGCGGCCCCGGCCAAGGGCGACGCAGCCAAGGCGGCACCGGCGACCCCGGCCAAGGCGGCGCCGGCGACTCCGGCCAAGTCCGACAAGTCGAAGGCCGCCAAGCCCAAGACGGAGAAAAAGGCCAAGGCCGAGAAGAAGAAGTCCGAGGGCAAGCCCAAGGGCGAAGCCAAGAAGGGCGAAGGCAAGAAGGCCGAAGGCAAGCCCGCTACCGCGAAAAAGGACGAAACCAAGAAGTAACCCGGGGCGTTCACGCGCCCGCAGCCAACCGCGGCGCGCGATGCCGGAAAGGCAGGGCTTGCCCTGCCTTTTTCTTTGTACTGAGCTGCCCGTCGGGGCTAAGCGCCCGACATGCAGCTGAATTGAAAACCGCATGGAAAATTTCGATAGAATCGATTCCGCCGGCGCCCTTGCCTGCCTACGGCTCTAAGAGCGCCTAACATAATGAAACACACGCTGCGCTGTCACGGTTTTGGCGACGCGGGACCAGCGGCACGGTCAGGCCCCGCAACGGGCATGCGCCGAGCAGGTAGCCGCGGGCCAAAACCGTGCCAGCCCACGAGGGGTTGCGGCCAGAATCGCCGACGCGCCGGAACGTGGAGCAGGGACCCGCCTTGCGGGATGCGACCGTGAAGGCGCGTGAGAGGACCGCGCATCCGGCGCTCTCTTGTCCCGCTCCGGGGTCACATCCAAGCACACGACGCTTGGAACCTGCTCCGCCCTGCGCGGGACGCTTTGTCGCGAGGCTTGCCAATACAGCGAGTATTGGCTGCGCCTCGCTTCGCGCTATCGACGATTCTGGCTCGCAACGCACGCGCGTTTCATTATGTTAGGCGTTCTAAGGATCGGAGTTTCCTGATGGCGCAGCTCATCCGCACGTTGCGGCGCAGGTTCGGGATCTTCGCGCCAAGGGTGGCGGTGCACGCGCATGTGCCGTGGTACTGGCGCTGGCTCGGCTATATCTCGCTCGGCGGGCTGGTGGTCGGGGTGGGTTGGACCACCTACGAATACGGCATGGAGCTCGCCGGGTTCCGCCAGAGCGAGGCGGCACGCACAATTGCCCATATGACGGAGGAGCTCCAGAACCGCGATGCCCGGATCATCGAGCTGCGAACGCAGGTAGCCGCTGTCGAGCGACAGCTGCAGATCGATCGCGCCACTTACGGCGACCTCGGCCGGCAGGTGAAATTGCTGGCCGAGGAAAACGCCGCGTTGAAGGAGGACCTCGGCTTCTTCCAGTCGCTGATGGCGTCCGGCGAAAAGGAGATGGGGCTCAGCATCAACCGCTTTCGCGTGCAGCCCGATTCGCTACCCGGTGAATACCGCTACCGCCTGTTGCTGGTGCAAAGCGGGCAGCGGGTGAAGGAATTCCAGGGAACGCTGCAGTTCGTGGTGAACCTTGAGCAGGGCGATCGCGCGTTCGTGGTCACGCTGCCGCTGGAGGAGCAGAAAAGCGCCAAGGAATATCAGGTCAACTTCAAGTTCTTCCAGCGCGTGGAGGGCACGTTCAAGGTGGCGCCCGGCACAGTCGTCAAGAGCTTGCAGGTGCGGGTCTTTGAAATCGGCTCCATTACGCCTAAACTATCGCAATCGGTGAGCCTTTCCTGAGGAAAACGGGCATGTTTGGTGGCAAGGGCGGCAGCAAGCCCCATAACAATATCGAGTGCTTGATCGGCGCCGGCACCACCGTCGAGGGCAACATCATCTTCGCGGGGGGCTTGCGCGTGGACGGGCGCGTGCGTGGCGACGTGATCGCGGCCGACGGCCAGCCCGGCACGCTGGTGCTCTCCGAGCAGGCGCAGATCGAGGGCGAAATCCGCGTTTCCCACGTGGTGATCAACGGCACGGTGATCGGACCGGTGCACGCCGCGGAATACGTGGAACTACAGCCCAAGGCGAATGTCACAGGGGACGTGCACTACAGGACGCTGGAGATCCAGCTCGGTGCGGTGGTGCAGGGAAGGCTCGTCTACCAGAGCGAGGGCAAGTCTGAAAACGTGGTCCACTTGAAGCCGGCTACGGCGGAGTAAGGCGGGTTCCAGGCCGTCTAATCAATGCAGGAGTATCGAATGAACACGATGACCGAGAAAATTCCCGAAGCACTGGTGTTTACGGATGCCGCCGCGGCCAAGGTGAAGCGGCTGATCGACGAGGAGGGCAATCCCAACCTCAAGCTTCGCGTGTTCGTCCAGGGGGGTGGCTGCTCGGGCTTTCAGTACGGATTCACCTTTGACGAGGAAGCAGGCGACGACGATACCCGACTGGAAAAGGGCGGAGTGATGCTGCTGATCGATCCCATGAGCCTGCAGTACCTGGCGGGCGCGGAAATCGACTACCAGCAGAACGTCGAGGGCGAGCAGTTCGTGATCAAGAACCCGAACGCAACATCGACCTGTGGATGTGGGTCGTCGTTCTCTGCGTAGAACGATCTAAGATCAACTGAAAAAGGCGGCTATGCCGCCTTTTTTATTTGCCGGGGGCCCTAAGAACATGACCTGTTAGTCGTCACTCGTCAGTCGTCACTCATCACTTGGGATAAATGGCGCCCAGCACGCGCGGGCCCCGTGCGCCGGTCACCGCTGGCAGGTTGCCCGGCCGACCCTTGAGCGCCTCGCGCGCGAGCCAGGCGAAGGCGAGCGCTTCGACGTGTTCCGGCTCGATGCCGAGCGCGGCAGTTGTCGCGACCCGTTTCCCCGGCAGCAGCCCGGCCAGCCTTGCCAGCAGGGCCCGATTGTACGCGCCACCACCGCAGACGAAGACCTCGCGAGCACCTGCGCAGTAGCGCCGCACCGCGCGGGCGATCGTGACCGCAGTCAGTTCGAGCAGCGTAGCCTGGACTTCCACCGGCCGCTCGCTTCCCGCGAGCGCGCGCTCGAGCCACCTCATACTGAACTCGTCGCGCCCCGTGCTCTTTGGCGGCCGACGCTGCAGGAATTGATGTGACAACAATTTCTTGAGCAGCCGCGGAATAACGGTGCCGCGTGCTGCCCATGCCCCGTTATGATCGTAGTGTTTGCGGCACCGTTCCATGATCCAGGCGTCGAGCAGGCAGTTGCCCGGCCCGCAGTCGAAGCCGGTCACGGTACCGCGCGCCGGGAGCACAGTGAGATTGGCGATGCCGCCCACGTTGACGATGACGCGGCTGCGGCGCGCGGCGCCGAACATCGCGCGGTGGAATGCGGGCACGAGCGGCGCGCCTTCGCCGCCGGCCGCGATATCGCGGCTGCGGAAGTCGCAGATGACGGTGATGCCGGATCGCTCCGCCAGCCGTGCTCCGTTGACGAGCTGCACCGTGTAGCCATCGCCAGGACGATGGCGCACGGTTTGCCCGTGGCATCCGATCGCGGCAACAGCGCGCGCGCCCACGCCGGCGCGCGCGAGCAGCCGGCGCACGGCGCCGGCGTAGAGATCGGACAGCTCGTTCGCGAGGACCGCAGCGCGGTGCAGCTCGTTGTTGCCGTGCTGCTGCAGGGCAAGCAAGTGCGAGCGCAGCCGCGCCGGGTACGAAAGATGGACACATTCCAGAAGTTGGAAGCGCTTGCCGCGCGCGGTGGCCAGCGCTGCGTCAACGCCGTCGTGGCTGGTGCCCGACATTATTCCAATGTAGAAGTCTGACATCGGAATAATGTAAGCGGTCAGCGGCGAGCGGTCAGCGGCGGGAAACTTGCAGGGTGCTGTCTACCGCTCACTGCTCACCGCTGACTGCTTGCTGCTCTAGTCCAGTCGCGCGAGATGCGTGCTGCGCAGCAACCTGAGGTGCTGCACCAAAGGCGCGACATCCGCCTCGAACGCGGGTTTCAGCTCGGCGCTGATTGGCGGCGCGGGGGGCATCACCGCGCGCAGGGGGTTCTGGTGCACGTCGTTGATGCGGAACTCGTAGTGCAGGTGCGGGCCGGTGGCAAGGCCGGTTGCGCCGACATAGCCGATGGTTTCGCTCTGGGCGACGCGCAAGCCTTTGTGAAGGCCCCTGGCGAATCCGGAGAGATGTCCGTACCAGGTGGTGTAATTCGACTGGTGGCGCAGCACCACCAGGTTGCCATAGCCACGATGATCGCGTCCCGCGAATTCGATCACGCCGTCACCCGTGGCCTTGACGCGGGTGCCGTGGGGGGCGGCGTAGTCGATGCCCCGGTGCGCGCGCCACTGGCCCAGGATCGGATGGAAGCGCGAGTTGGTGAATCCGGAGGCAATACGCGAATACTCGAGCGGGGAGCGCAGGAATGCCTTGCGGATGCTCCTGCCGTCGGGCGTGTAGTAGCCGCCCCTCTTTTCGTCGTACTGAAAGTAGACCGCGCGATACAGGCGGCCGACGTTGATGAACTCCGCGGCGAGCACGCGGCCCGCGCGCACCGGCTCGCCCCGGTCGTGGAACATCTCGTAGATCACCGAGAAATGATCGCCGCGGCGCAGGTCGCGGTGAAAATCGATGTCGGTGGAGAAGATATCTGCGAGCTGCGTCGCGATCGCATCGGATAGCCCTGCAGCGTCGCTCGCGGCGAAGAGCGAGCTGCGGATCTCGGCGGATTTCATCAGCACGCGACGTTCGAGCTCGGCCGGCTGCTCGACGACGCCGATGCCGTCGCCACGGCGCTCCACGGTGAGCACGCTGCTGCCGTTGCGGTAGCGCAGCTCGAGCAACCGCCCCTCCGTGGTGATCTGCGCGCCGACCGTCCTGCCCGGGACCAGCTGGTAGAGGGCCCTGGCCGCGCGCGCGCTGCGCAGATGCTGCAGCACTTCCGGATCTTCGGCGCCGAGCCGCGCCAGCAAGGCTGGCAGCGTGTCGCCGCGCTGAATGCGCTCTTCGCGCCAGTAACCCTCGGCGGGGACGCTCCCGGAGAGGGGGACGGGCAGCGCAAGCTCCAGCACGACCGGCGTCTGCACCGCCGGTTCGGTGACGGTATTGGGCGCGATGCCGAACGCGGCCACGACGCCGAAGAATGGCAGCACGAGGGCCGCAGCCGCGCGGAAGAGCCGCGATCCAACAATGAGCTGCACGAGAAATTTGCCGGACTCGCGCCCGACAGACTTCCTGGGGGCTGCTACAATCACGCCATTCTCTTGCTGCATGATTTCCCTGATGTTTTTAGGGTGCGGCCAGCTTAGCAGAATCACCCGCTGCGGCAAACCCATTTTTTGCATCGTGAAATAACGCACAGTAGCCAAGCATTCCGTCGGCACAAAGAACCGACGGAATGCTTAAGGCATAGGGATCTGGGGATTTACGGAGAATCTGGACAAAAGGCCTCGGCAGACCGCCGGATATGAATCACGTGACGCCCCGTGAGAGGGTTCTCGCCGCCGCCGGATGGACGCGGTTTTCTCTAAGGAATTTGTCGGACGCCTGTCCGACAAATTCCTAGCACCATGACCTCCACAGAACAACAACTCCAGATCATCCGGCGCGGCGCGAACGAGCTGCTGGTCGAATCCGAACTGCGCGGAAAGCTCGCGGCGGGACGGCCGCTGCGGGTGAAGGCCGGGTTCGATCCCACCGCCCCGGACCTCCATCTCGGGCACACGGTGCTCATCAACAAGCTGCGCCAGCTGCAGGACCTCGGGCATCACGTTCTCTTCGTGATCGGAGACTTCACCGGCATGATCGGCGATCCCTCGGGCAGGAACGCGACGCGGCCGCCGCTCTCGCGCGAGGACGTGCAGGCGAACGCGAAGACCTACACCGACCAGGTGTTCAAGATCCTCGACCGCGGCCGCACCGAGGTGGTGTTCAATTCGGCGTGGCTGGACGGGATGAATGCCGCCGGCCTGATCCGGCTCGCGGCGAAGCACACCGTGGCGCGCATGCTCGAGCGCGACGACTTCGCCAAGCGCTACCGCGCCCAGCAGCCGATCGCGATCCACGAGTTCCTCTATCCCCTGGTGCAGGGCTACGACTCGGTGGCGCTCAAAGCGGACCTCGAGCTCGGCGGCACCGACCAGAAGTTCAACCTGCTGATGGGCCGCGAAGTGCAGAAGGAGCACGGCCAGCCGCCGCAGTGCATCCTCACCCTGCCGCTGCTGGAGGGCACCGACGGCGTCAACAAGATGTCCAAGTCGCTCGGCAACACCATCGGCATCACCGAGCCGCCCGGCGAGATCTTTGGCAAGCTGATGTCGATTTCGGATGAGCTGATGTGGCGCTACATCGAGCTGCTATCTTTTGAGTTGCCTCAAAAGATAAATGAAAAGAAGCGGGCAATAGAACATGGTGGCAATCCTCGCGACGTGAAATTTGACTTCGCTCAGGAGGTCGTGGCGCGTTTCCATGGAGATAACGCAGCCCGGCTTGCCGCGACGAATTTCACCGCGCGCTTCACCCACCATGAGGTTCCCGAAGATCTGCCCGAGGTGAAGCTCACCGCGAAAGGTGCCGGTCTTGCGCTCTCCCAGGTGCTCAAGCAGGCGGGGCTTACTGCGAGCACGTCGGAGGCTCTGCGCATGATCGAGCAGGGCGGGGTGAAGGTGAACGGCGAGAAAGTGAGCGACAAGGCGCACCAGCTCGCCAAGGGCGCCCGCGTCGTGCTTCAGGTCGGCAAACGCAAGTTCGCGCGCGTCACCATTACCTGAATCCTGAATGAAGAATGCGGATCGATGGACGGAATTGGTTTCCGCTCATCGCGCATCGTTGCGGTTATAGCGCCACCAAAGAAACGGGCGCACGGGTCTTGCGACCCCGTGCGCCCGGCCTTACCAAGAGACTTGCGGAAACCGCTTTACGCGGTCAGATCGGGTGTGGACCCCTTTGGATAAGGAGACTCGTCACCCTCGGCGATCAGCTCGGGCTTCTTCTCTTCCTTCTTCTCCTCGTCGCTTTGCGCGACGATCAGCTGGGATTGCTCGAGCTTCTTCTCCTCCTTTTTCTCCTCGTCGCTTTGGGAAACGATCAGCTGGGATTGCTCGGGCTTCTTCTCCTTTTTCTCTTCGTCGCTCTGCGCGTAAGCGCCGGAAGCGGAAAGAGCGAACGCGCTGGCAAGCGCGAGAGCTAGTACAGTCTTGCGATACATGTGAACCTCCTGTGATAGTCGAAGTTAAACGCGTTGGCGATTGGGCCAACCATCCAATTGGACGCGCGAAGGATAAGCGAGGTTTACACGCAGCACACACTCTTACGAATTTGTAATCCGCTCGTAACGCCGATGTAAGTTTTGACGCGACTCCTGTCGGGACCTTACACAAAGCTTACGGATTTGCGGCTGGAGCTCGCATGTCCCGGGCGCGATTGGCCCGCCGACAGTCACTGCGTCCGAGTGGTTCGCAAACGTACTTGGGAGCGGTACGGAAAAGCAGCAGTGCGTTGCGAAAGCAGCCGGGCTTCTGTCAGAGCGATCAATATTGCTCGACACGAATCGGCGCTAAGGGCCGGGTGATCCTCGGCGCTGTGCGCGCGGAACGCGGTCTTGCGCCACCGTCCCTGCCGCAGGAAAGCGGACAGTAACGCGAAGACCGGGTTGTTTGTCGGACAGTTCGACCGACGCCCCGTGCAGGTCGGCAACGGCCTTCACGAGCGCGAGGCCGAGACCACTGCCCGGCGTGGTCCGGCTTGCCTCAAGCCGATAGAAGCGGCGGAATACTTTTTCGCGCTCTGATGCGGGGATCCCCGGGCCGGTATCGGTGACGAACAAAGTTGGCATGCCAGCTTCCTGTCTCAGCGTGACGGTGATCCCTGCCCCGGCGGGACAGTGGCGGATTGAGTTTTCGATGAGGTTGGCGAGCATTTGGGTCAGTAGTTCGCGGTCGCCGTGGATCGACAGCGCGCTGTCGACAACGGCCTCGAGTCGCTGGCCGCGATCTTCCGCAACCGGAGCATACGCTTCGGAAACGCTGGATACGATCTGCCCCAGGCTCACGTCGGAAAAAGCCGCGCGCCGGGCTCCGGACTCGAGCTGGGCGATGCGCAACAGCGCAGAAAATGTCTCCAGTATGGCGTCGAGTTCCGCGATGGACTGCTCGATGACCGGCTCCCCGTCCGATCCCGCTCTCACCCGCGCGGCTTCGAGCCGGTGACGCAAGCGGCTCAGCGGTGTCCGCAGATCGTGGGCAATGTCGTCGGAAACCCGCTTCAGACTTTCCATCAGCACTTGGATCCGGTCGAGCATGGCGTTGAGGTTGACCGCCAGTTGGTCCATTTCGTCGCCGCCACCCGACGCCGGCACGCGCTTGGACAGGTCCCCGTCAATGATGGAGCGGGTGGTACGGTTGATTTCCTCGATGCGCCGCAGGAACCCGACGCCGAGCGCCGCGCCGCCACCCGCGGCAAGCAACACCGTGATCAAGATGCCCCAGACGAGCGCCCGGAAGATCGCTTCCTGCGCCTTCACTGCCCGAAAACGGTTTTCGCCTACGAGCAGATACTCGCCGTTGTCGAGCTGTCGCCCCTGGGCCACCACGGGATACGCATCGGCTGGGTCGTCCGCCTTCGCACCCCGATCCGAAAACAGGAAGGACACGGGAAGCACCATTTCCCCCTCGGCGGGGTCCATCGATGGAAGATTTCCGGCAATGCGTTCGCCGGCCGCATTCTGCAGCAGGTAGTACCGGCGCGGCGGCCGCAAGTCCACCACCCTCAGCTGAATCGCGCGCACGACGCTGTCGAGACCGCGGCCGCGATAAAGCTCGACCAGCACCTGCGTCTCGCGCTCTACGGATTCGTTGAGTTGCTGGTCGAGCGCAGCGAGCGTGATCCAATAGACGATGAGGAGCAGGATGGCGACCGACGTCCCGAAGACGGCGGCGTACCACGCCAGAAGACGGAAGCTTGTGCTGCGAAAAAAGCTATTCGGAGACACTAAGCGAGTATCCAGAGCCGCGCACCGTACGGATCAACTCTTCGTCGAACCCCTTATCAATCTTGGCGCGCAGCCGGCTGATGTGGGTTTCGACCACGCTGGTGTGCGGGTCGAAGTGGAATTCCCAGACGTGCTCCAGAAGCATGGTTCGCGTCACCACTTGTCCGGAATTGAGCATCAGGTACTCGAGCAGCCTGAATTCCTGTGGCTGCAGTTCGAATCGCTTGCCGCCTCGGGTCACCGTGCGCTTCAGCCGGTTCAGCTCGAGATCTCCGACGCGCAGCACCGTCGCTTCGTCCGCCAAGGGGGGGCGACGCGCGAGCGCGTTCACTCGAGCGTGCAGTTCCGAGAATGCAAAGGGCTTGGTGAGGTAATCATCCGCGCCGGCCTCCAGTCCCTCGACGCGGTCGTTAACCCCGCCCAGTGTAGTGAGCAGGAGCACGGGCACCTTGATTCCCGCGGCGCGGATCGTCTTCACGATGGCTAGACCGTCGAGATTAGGCAACATGCGGTCTATGACCATGATGTCGTAGCCGCCCCCGGAGGCGCGGAAAAGCCCGTCGCGGCCGCTCGCCGAGTGGTCCACCACGTGCCCGTGCTCGCGCAGCCCGTTCGCTACGAACATCGAGGTGTGCGGATCATCTTCGATCAACAGGATCTTCATCGGCAGGCTTATCGTGAGGCGACACGGCAAAGGGAGCGGCAGGCTACGCAGATATTGAAGGTCAGTCGCTGCGTCCACTGCGTTCTGCGCGGAGAAAACGCCCTGGTGGCATCCCCCTTCGCATCGGTGCGTAAGATAGCGCAGCAGCGCCAGCCTCACAAGCAATTTCCCAGACCGCCGACTGTTCGATAACAGAACCGTAATAGCCTGGTAACCGTCTGGCAAACAACGCTGGCGTGCAGTCGTTCTCGCCGATCGACGTCACGAAGAGGAGATTGTCGTGGCACAACGCATGGTGCATACCTTGTTGTTCCTCTGTCGCGCCATCTAGCGACGGTCGATGCAGTCCGTCCAGCGTCACAAAGCGGCCGGCGCTTGTCTTACCAGTTGCCAGAAGCGCCGCCGCCCCCGGAACTGCCGCCGCCGCCGGAGAATCCGCCTCCCCCCGAGCTCCAGGAGCCGCCGCTGCCGCCGACCGTGAACCCGCCGATCGTCGCGTGGCCCTTCTTCCTGAGATCCTCCATCGCTTTCCGGTACATCGCCGAGCGCGACACGAAGAGCTTTGCGACCGGAAAGCCGATGAGATAGGCGATCAGGATATAGAACGTGATGCCGCTGCCGAAGATCATGACCGGAAACATCGCCCAGAACGGGATCAGGAAGAAATAAAGAAACCATCCCATGCCGGGCGTGACGATGCCAATGAAGGTGAAGAGGCCGATGATGCCGAAGATGAACGCGCCCATCAGCACCTTCTCGTGCAGCGCCATCGGAGGCGCCTTGAAAAACTCCGACTGCCGCGCTTGGGCGCGCGGCGCGCCTTCCGCGCCGCGCGCCGCTGTCTTCCCTTCGAGTTGCGCGAGGATGGCACCAACGCCTTGGTAGATGCCGCCGTCGTAATCACCCTGCCGGAAGCGCGGCGTCATGACGTCGCGGATGATCCGGCTCGCGGCGGCATCGGTGAGCGTGCCCTCCAGGCCGTAGCCCACCTCGATGCGCATGCGGCGGTCCTGGGGGACGACCACCACCAGCACGCCGTTGTCCTTGCCCTTGCGGCCGAGCTTCCACTGCTCGAACACGCGCACGGCGTACTCCTCGACGCTCTCGCCGTGTATCGTCGGCACGGTCAGCACCGCGACCTGGTTGGTGGTTTTCTGCTCGTGCGCCTGCAGCAGCTCTGCCAGCCGGCGCCGTGTGTCGGCCTTAAGAACTTCTGCGTTGTCCACAACGCGGCCGGTCAGGTACGGCACGTCGGCGCGCTGCGCCTGCGCCGCGAGAGGTAGCGCGAGCAGCGCCGCGAGCAGCCAGCCGGACGCGCGCGTCACGACGGGCCCCGCTGCTGGATCAGTGCTTCCGCCACTTCGTTCGGCTCGCCTGGTTGCGCCCGGAAGCCGCTCGCGGCGAGTGTTTCCTCCAGTCGCGCAAGACCGTCGAGCAGGGCCTCCTTCACCTGCCCGCGCTTGAGGGTCGCCGTGACAGCAGAGATGACCTTGTCGAGCCCGGCAGGGCCAATCCGCTCGCGCACGCCGAGGTCCGCGAGCGCCACGACTTCGCGCTCGAAAAGGGCGACCAGCAGCAGGATGCCGTCGCGGCGGGGCGTGCGTTGCAGCCCGGCGTCGAGAAACATCGCCTGCGCGTACTGCAACACCTCCGCCTGCCGGCGCGCCCGGGAGAGGAAAAGCCGCGCCAGCGGCGCGATCCACACCGTCGCAAGGGCGGCCGCAGCACCGACCGCAAGCGTCGCCACCGCGGTTTCGACTATCGCTTCGGCCGCTTCCCAGCCCGGCGCGGTGAGCGCTGCGGCAACCGCCGCGAGCAAGGCGAGCGAGGCGCCCAGCGCGAACGCTTTCCAGGGGATCTCGGGATGGGAGTCGGCGCGCGCAATGACCGCGGCGACCACCTCGACCCCGGTCGAGCGCTCGAGGTCCGCTACGCGCTGCTTGACGGCGGATTCCGCTAGCGCGTCGAGAAACACGCTGCCTCCCGGCTCAATGCCCGCTCAACCCCACAGCTGCTTCAATCGCGCGTCGCGGCCGCAACCACTCTTGTAGAACTTGTAACGCGTCGGGTTCTTCAAATAGAAGTCCTGGTGGTAGCCCTCGGCGGGGTAGAACTGGGACGATTTCGTGATTTCGGTGACGATCTCCCCCTTGAACGGCTTGCTCTTCTGGAGCGCCGCCCGGGACGACTCCGCGAGCTGTTTGTGCTCCTCATCGTGATAGAAAACGCCGCTGCGGTACTGCGGGCCGTGATCGCAGAACTGGCCGTCCTTCTGCGTCGGATCGATGTTGCGCCAGAATACTTCCAGCAGCCGGGCGTAGCTCACCTTGGCGGGGTCGTATTCGACCTGCACCACCTCGGCATGGCCGGTGCCGGCGGCGCTGACTTGCTCGTAGGTGGGGTTCTTGACGTGCCCGCCCATGTAGCCGGAGACGGCCGCGATCACGCCGGGAACCTTTTCGTAGACTTCCTCCATGCACCAGAAGCAGCCGCCGGCAAAGGTCGCCCGGGCGGTCGCGGGCTTGCCTCCGGCCTGGGGCTGCGCCTGCGCCCAGCTCCAGGCCGGCGCGGCGACGATGAGCACGGTGCTCCACAGCAGCGGTAGCAGTCTGTTTACTTTCATGGTCGGACTCCTGTCGGGTTGGCGGTTTTCCTGCGCCTCAATTCGGCGAACGCGGCGAGCTCCCAGTGCCGGATGGCGACCAGCAGGCTCATCGCCGAGCGCTCGGTGAGCGGCAGCCTGGCATCCTCGTTGTGCAGATCCGAGAACTCGCGGGCAGCGCGCTTCAACCGCGTGACGACCGCCGCGCTCGAGTTGCGGGACAGCATGCCGTTCACCACCACCATGAACTCGCCGGGGCGGTCGAAGCGCGAGCGGAAGTACTCGGTGTGGGCCTGCTGGTTGAAGAAGCGCTGGATCGGGCCATCCGGCAACCAGGCGAAGTTCCGCGACACCAGCAGCTTTATACGGTTGTTGGGCTGCAACTGGATGAACCCCAGGCGGTCAAGCCGGGCGAGCAGCTGGATGCACTCCGCCTTGGAGACGTCGTAGATGGACGTGATCTGGTCAAAGCCAACGTGGTTCAGCACGCACACCGCCACCAGAAAGAGTTTCCGGTTGGAGACGATCTCCTTTTCCTGCACGGGGGTGAGCTGGGAAATCTGGCTCTCCTCCTGGTAGAGCGCGCGGGCGAGATCGGAGAACTCGCTCCCCGCGAGCTGGCAGACCTGGTCCAGCCGCTGCAAGCTGAAGTCCTTCTTCGAGAACATGCGCTTCACGCTCGCCTCGCTCAGGTTGAGCTTGCGCGCCACCTGCGCGTAGGTGATGCCGCGCGTCCGCAGCTCGCGCTTCAGTACGTCCACCAGGCCGGCGCTCGTCGCCATGCATGCGCTCGCAGTTTCGGGTCACGGACACGGTATCACCACATGATACCGGCAGGCGCATGGGTGGCAACGTCGCAGCGGACGCTTGCCGGTTATTTTGCGCCGCAACAATACTGGTCTCGCACGCAGGCGCCGCCTGCGGCAAACCGCGAGGGAGGAAGCCATGCAAGCAACCGCAACGAAGACGGCTCAACGAGCAAGAAGCGATCAGGCACGGACCCGCGCCATCGTTCGCTTCAACGGGCTGTTGTTCCATAGCCTCGCCGCCGCCTCTTTTCTGGAGACGGCCGTGCCGCTGCACGTCAACCGGCTCAACCAGGTGTTTGCCGCGCGTCCCGACGTCGTGCTCTGGCTGGAGCACGTCTGGTGGCCGCAGCGCGCCGCGCACGGGCGCCGGCTGCGCGACTACGTCGAGGCGACCTGGCCCGAGTTCGACTGGAACGCGGCCTACCAGGAGTTCTACGAAACTTACCGCCCGCGCTCGGGGCTGGAAGGCCGGAGTGCGGGCACGGCGCTCGAGGCACTTGGCCTGTGCGTGACGGCGGCCCAGGCCGCGGTGTTCTATCGCGCGCTCGCCAACTGCGCGGACGAGCCGGCGCTGCGCGCACTGGCGCGCCAGGCGGCGTGCGACTACGGCCGCTCCTTCGATTATTTCAGCGCCCTGCTCGAGTATTGCAAGCGCGACGAGCGGGTGGGTCTCGTGACGAGCTGGCGCACGGTGCGCGCGGTGTGCCGCTCGGCGCGTGATTTCGACGCGAGGGCGGCTTTCGAGCCGCTCGGCCGCCACTGGGGCGGCGCACCCACGATACCCGAACTCCGCTACGGCGAATTCCAGGCGCGCATGGGGGCGCTCGTCCAGCGCCACGCCGCGCTGGGGCGCATCGAGCGCCTGCTGTTCCGGCCGTGGCTCGAGAGCGAGCGCAGCGTGCCCGCGCCGCAGCTGCCGGAAAAGCGCCCGGAACGACGCTTGCTGCTCGCGCAGCAGCCGGTTGCCGCCTAGTGCCGTTTCAACTAATTGGCGGAACGGACGGCGCGGGGGGCGGTTCGCTCCCCGCGCCGTGAATCCGTTACACTGCTCGCTCCGTAACAGAAACTCCTGGTACCTTGGAGCGATACATTTGAATTCCGTGACTACAGTTCCCGCCGGCAAGGAAGTTGCAACCCTCGCCGGCGGCTGCTTCTGGTGCCTGGAAGCGGTGTTCGACGGCATGAAAGGGGTCGCATCGGTCGAGTCGGGGTACATGGGCGGGCGGG
>Ga0210379_10000356_pt1 | contig 14565 bp, 13 predicted proteins | sample PLMedo_2_FD_155468 | JGI IMG/M metagenome (GOLD analysis project Ga0210379, IMG submission 155468) | Groundwater sediment microbial communities from an aquifer in East River, Colorado, USA - PLM4_32_coex redo | ecosystem: Environmental > Terrestrial > Soil > Riparian zone | place: USA: East... | reverse complement strand
CTCGATGGTCAATAGGTCGCTGCGGTTGGCCTGGATCGCATCCATCAGCCGGCGTACGGTGTCGGGATTGGCGGCCCGTCCGGGCCGCATCTGGTCCTGCAGGCCGAAGCGCAGCAACACCTGCTGCCGCACGATGGCGCGACGCCGCGTCCGGAACCGCTCCTCGGTGTCGCGCAGCTTGTTGGCCTGGTCGTCGGACAGCCCCAGCCGCTGCTGGACCACGGTGCCGAAGCGGCGCTCGATCTCCCCCTGCAGGCGCTCCCGCTCGGCGGAGTCGGGTCCGGCGGCCGAGTCCTGTTGTGCGGCGAGCGCCGGGGCCAAGGCGAGACACACGACCCACATGAGTTTCCGCATCACCCCTCCAATGACTGCAGTAACGCCCGAAGCTGCTCCGTCGTCAGATTGCCGAAGTCGTCATCGGCGGACTCGATCGTGGCGTCGTTCAGGGTCTGATCGAGACCGCCCAGCACCTCGCGCAGCTGATCGGCGGTCAGACCCTGCAGCTCCTCCTGGACATAGTGGCCGTCAGGCGTCCCATGCTGGAGCAACCGGCCGCGGACCACGATCCCCACCCCGACCATGAGCACGACGAGGGCCGCAGCGCGCAACCAGGATGGCTGGATCCACCGGTCCCGCCACGACCGGCGGTCGGCACGAAGGCGTTCCACGACCGCGGCAGCGGTGCGCTCGACGTCCAACCGCTCCGCGGCCCGCACGCCCAGCCGGCCGGCGAGCCGCTCCAACTCGATATCGCGCGCTTCCTCGTCCGTCATTTCAGCCACTCCTTCAGCCGCTTCACGGCATGGTGATAGTGCACCCGGGCCGCCCCCGGCGTCGTGCGCAACGCCACCGCAATCTCATCGTATTCCACACCTTGCTGTGCCCGCAGCAGAAAGACCTCGCGCTGCATGCGCGGCAGCCGCTCGATACCGCGCCGCAGGCGGTCTTCCGTTTCCCCAGCCTCCGCTCGCTCATGCGGGTTCCCGTCTCTCGACTCGACCCCCTCGTCCAGGGGCACGATCCGATGCCGCACCAAGCGGCGACCCAGGTCCTTGAGCGCGTTGCCACCGATCGTGAGCAGCCAGGTGCGAAACTGACACTGATTCCGGAACCCTTCCATCGCGCGGAACGCGCGAATGAACGTGTCCTGCACCAGATCGTCCAGATCCGCCTCCGGAGCGCCGGCACCCGCAAGGAACCGCGCCAGCGCCCGCGCATGGCGGCGCACGAGCTCGGCCGCCGCCCGCTCTTCGCCCGCCAGCCAGGCGGCGATCAGCTCGGCATCTTCCGCCGGCTGGACGGCCGGATCCGCAGGAGGCATGGGTGCTGAGTGGACGTGGGAGATGAGTGGAAATTAAGGTGCTCGTGCCCAGTCCCCTACCATCCCGGGCCGCGTGTCACTAGCTTCACAATTCGAACAAACGTTCGAAATCCATTGCGACCCTACGACGAGCGCTTCCACGCCCTGCTTGCCCATGCCGCCCGGGTCTTCGCCCAGCGGGGGTACGATCGCACCACCATGCGCGATCTGGCGGCGGTCAGTGGCATGTCCCTCGCCGGTATCTACTACTATGTGCGCGGCAAGGAGGACCTGCTGGCGCACATCCAGGAGCGGTGCTTCACGCAGGTGCTGGAAGGCTCTGACGTGGCTCTCGCCGCGGAGGGCGTCCTGGACCCGCTGGACCGCCTCGCGACGTTCATCCGGCACCACGTGACCTTTTTCGCCGCCCATATGCCCGAGATGAAGGTGCTGTCGCACGAGGCGGCGGCCTTGACCGGTGACCGACAGCGCAAGATCAACCACATTAAACGCCGGTATGTGGATCGACTCGAAGGGTTGTTGCGCGACGCAGCGCCCGACCAGGCTCCCGCGGAGCGCTCCGCGGCCGCCTACGCCCTGTTCGGGATGATGAACTGGATTTACAACTGGTACGACCCCGCAGGCCCGCTCGACGCCGGGCGCCTCGCGGATCTCCTCACGCGATTGTTCCTCGGCGGCTTCGTCGAGGTTCGTTCCCCGGTCCAGGGAGGCTGAGCAGCGACTATGGCAACCATGACAGAACCCCAGGTGAAGACGCTGGTGCGCTATCACGTCGAGGACGGGCTCGCGATCATCGAGCTGGACGACCCACCGGCGAATACCTACACGCATGAGATGATGCGTCAGCTGGATGAGGCCATCCTCCAAGCGCGCTTTGACGACAGCGCACACGTCATCGTGCTGCGCGGCCACGGCGACAAATTCTTCTCGGCCGGCGCTAACATCGCCTACCTGAACAGCATCACGCCGCGCTACAAGTATTTCTTCTGCCTCCATGCCAACGAGACGCTGAACCGTCTCGAGCACACTCCGAAACTCACCATCGCGGCCCTGAACGGCCACACGGTGGGCGGCGGGCTCGAGATCGCCATGGCGTGCGACATCCGTCTCGCCCGGGAAAACGCGGGCAAGGTCGGCTTGCCCGAAGTGAATCTTGGCGTGCTGCCCGGGACGGGCGGCACGCAACGGCTGTGCCGCATCGTCGGCAAGTCCAGCGCCATCGAGCTCATGGTGAAGGGAGAAACCTTCTCGTTCGAGCGCGCGAAGGAGATGGGACTCGTCACCGAGGTCTTCCCCGCCGACGGGTACTGGGAGCAAGTGGTCCTGTACGCCAAGCAGTTCTGCCCCCCGCACAAGGCGGCCAAGGCCGTGGGGCTCATCAAGCGCGCGGTGCAGTCGGGCGCCGAGGTGCCGTTCGAGTCCGGGCTCGCGATCGAGCGCGAGCTGCAGCAGCAGCTGTTCCAGAGCGACGACGCGAAGGAAGGCATCGCGGCCTACGTCGGCAAGCGGGTGGCGGAGTTCACAGGCCGGTGAACACCGACCTCTTCATCAACAACGAGTGGCGCCCCGCCGCATCCGGCAAGCGTTTCCCGGTGGAGAATCCGGCCACTGAGGAAGTGATCGCCGAGGTCGCATTGGGCGACGGCGCGGACGTGGACACCGCCGTGGCCGCGGCCCGGACGTGCTTCGAAGCCGACGCCTGGCGCGGGCTCTCGGCGCGCAAGCGGGGCCGGCTGCTGTCGCGGACCGCCGATCTGCTCGAAGCCCGGCTCGACGAGTTTGCCCGGCTCGAGACGGCGCACAACGGCAAGACGCTGTTCGAGTCGAAGATCGAGCTGACGATGACGGTCAACACGCTGCGCTACTACGGCGGGTGGGCCGACAAGATCACGGGTGACACACTGCCCGTCGACGGGCCGTTCTTCTGCTATACGACACGGGAGCCGGTCGGCGTGGTGGGTGCGATCGTGCCCTGGAATTTCCCCCTCAACATCGCCAGCTGGAAGTTCGCCCCCGCGCTCGCCGCGGGGTGCACGGTGATCCTCAAGCCCGCGTCGGAAACCCCGCTGACGGCGCTTGCGATGGCGGAGCTGATCGGTGAAGCCGGCTTCCCACCGGGGGCCTTCAACGTCGTGCCGGGCGGCGGGTCGACGGCCGGGGCGGCGCTGGTGCGCCACCCCGACGTGGACAAGATCTCGTTCACGGGATCGACGGAGATCGGGCGCCAGATCATGCGCATGGCGGCCGACACGAACAAGCGCGTCACCCTCGAGCTCGGGGGAAAGAGCCCGAACATCGTCTTCGCCGACGCCGATATCCCCGCCGCCGTCAAAGGTGCGCAAACCGGAATCTTTTACGGCAAGGGCGAGGTGTGCGCCGCCGGCTCGCGCCTGCTCGTGGAGGAACGCGTCCACGACCAGTTTGTGGAGCAGCTGGCCGCGGGGGCGAAGAAGCTCACGCCCGGCGATCCGCTCGACAAGAACACGCGGATGGGCGCGCTCGTCTCCCGGAAGCAACAGGAAACCGTGTTGTCCTACATCAAGAAGGGCGTGGACGAAGGGGCCTCGCTGGTGGCCGGCGGCCACGCGGTGCGCCCCAACGGCAAAGGCTACTACGTCGAAGCCACCGTGTTCGACGGCGTGCAACCCGAGATGACGATCGCGCGCGAGGAGATCTTCGGTCCCGTCCTGGCCGTGCTGACGTTCAAGGACTTCGACGAGGCGATCCGGCTCGGGAACCGTTCCATGTACGGCCTCGCCGCGGGGATCTGGACCAAGGACGTGCAGAAAGCGCATCGGGCGGCGCGCGCCATCCACGCCGGCACCGTGTGGATCAACAGTTACAACTTCTACGATTCCGGCGCGCCGTTCGGGGGAGTCAAATCGAGCGGCTTCGGGCGCGATCTCGGCAAGGAAGCGCTGGACGGATATCTGGAAACCAAGACGGTGTGGGTGGGGCTGTAGGAGACGTCATGGGTCGAGAAGCGTACATCTATGCCGCGTTGCGGACCCCGGTCGGCAAGCACGGGGGCGCCCTCGCCGGGGTGCGTCCCGACGATCTGGCCGCCGTCCCGATCAAGGCCGTCGTCGAGCAGTCGCGGATCGATCCACGTGCCATCGACGACGTCATTCTGGGCTGCGCCAACCAGTCCGGGGAAGACAACCGCAACGTGGCACGCATGGCGCTGCTCCTCGCCGGATTGCCGGTCGAGGTGCCGGGACAAACGGTGAACCGCCTGTGCGGCTCGGGGCTGCAGGCCGTGGCGAGCGCGGCGCACGCGATCAAGGCCGGCGAGGGAGACGCGTTCATCGCGGGAGGCGTGGAGAGCATGACCCGCGCCCCCTACATCCTGCTCAAGGCGGCGGAGCCGTGGAGCCGCCGGGCCCCGGAGGTCGCCGATTCCACCATCGGGTGGCGGTTTACGAACCCGCGCTTGAAGAAGGAATGGACCATTTCGCTGGGCGAGACGGCCGAGGTGGTGGCGGCGCGCTGCGGGATCAGCCGAGCCGAGCAGGACGCGTTCGCGGTCGAGAGCCAGCAGCGCGCCGAGCAGGCGCAGCGCGATTGCGTCTTCACCGAGGAGCTGGTCCCCGTTCCGCTGCCGGACGGGTCGTCGTTCGCCAAGGACGAATACCCGCGCCCCGGGACGACGATCGAAGGCGTAGCGAAGCTGAAACCGGCCTTCCGGAAGGACGGCACGGTGACCGCCGCGACCTCGAGTGGCATCAACGACGGCGCGGCGGCGCTGCTGGTCGGATCGGCAGATGAGCCATTGGGCGGATTGAAACCGCTCGGCAGAATCGTGTCGACCGCCGTCGCCGGCGTGGATCCGAGCTGCATGGGGCTGGGGCCGATCCCGGCCACGCGCAAAGCCCTGCAGCGCGCAGGACTCACGATCGATCAGATCGATCTCGTCGAACTGAATGAAGCGTTCGCCGCGCAGACGATCGCCTGCATCCGCGAGCTCAAGATGAACCCGGCGAAAGTGAACATCTATGGCGGTGGCATCGCTCTCGGCCACCCGCTCGGCTGCACCGGCGCGAAGCTTCTCACGACTCTGCTACACGCCTTGCACCGTACGAACTCGCGTTACGGTTTGGTGACGATGTGTATCGGCGTCGGTCAGGGGATCGCGATGATCGTGGAGCGCGCATGAGTCTCGTGCTGGTGGAGATCGCCGGCGGCATTGGAACGGTGACCCTCAACCGTCCCCACAAGCTGAACGCGTTCGACCGGCATATGTGCGGGGAGTTGATCGACGCTTTGCGGGCGGTCGCCGCCGATCGCACCGTCCGGGTCATGATCCTGACCGGTGCGGGTCGGGCCTTTTCGGCCGGCGCCGATCTCAACGTGCTGGCGGAGGATGGTCCGGCCCTCGTCGCCGCGGGCAAAGCGCTCGCCCTGGTGCTCCGGGGGGCCCCACAGCCGGTGATCGCCGCCGTGAACGGGCCCGCGGCCGGTGGCGGAGCGAACCTGGCCCTGGCCTGCGACTACCGCATCGCGGCGGACACTGCGGCGATCGGGCAGGTCTTCGCCCGGCTCGGTCTCGGGCCCGACTGGGGTGGGAGCTACTTCCTCCCCCGACTCGTGGGGCCATCCCGCGCGCTGGAGCTCCTGTGGAGCGCCCGCATGGTCCCCGCGCCGGAGGCACAAGCCCTGGGGTTGTTCGATCGCCTGGTGCCGGCGGAGCGCCTGGCCGCGGCAGCCCGGGCACTGGCTGCTGTGTGGGCCGGATTCCCCGCGCTCGCTCTGCAGCGCGCCAAGGAAGCGATCTATCGGAGCGAGCGTGCTACGCTCACCGAGATGCTGGATGTCGAGATCACCCTGCAGCACGAGCTCTTCGCCACGCCCGACGCGCGCGAGCGCATCGGTGCCTCACTCGCCACGCGGAGCCGCTGAGCCATGGTACGGAAGCTGAGCAATTTCGACGACTGGATCGACTATTTCCGGTACTGGCAGGAATCGATCGGTCTCCCGCAGGGAGCGCTGCGCGACTTCCAGTTCGACGCCAAGTTCGGCGACCAGGAGGTGCCTCACATCGAGTTCGGGCACTACAGAGGAAGCCGGAAATGGCCGACGGTGATGCATATCCCCGACCAGCGCATCCGCGACGCTCTCCTGAACCTCATCGTCTATCAGGGAGACACCGAGTTCGCATCGGTGGAACAACAGCGCAACCTGCTCCACAACGCGCCGTCGGACTACGATCTCCTGTCGCTGCAGCGTGTCATGACCGAGGAGATGCGGCACGGCTGGCAGATGTCGTACCTGCTGTGCGCGCATTTCGGCGACGAAGGGAAGCGGGAAGCCGCGAAGCTGCTCGAGCGGCGCGCCGATGAAGGGGAGCGGCTGCTCGGCAGCTTCAATGAGATCGTGGACAACTGGCTCGACTTCTTCACCTACACCCAGTTCATCGATCGGGATGGGAAATTCCAGCTCAAGATGCTTTCCGTGAGCGCGTTCGATCCCCTCTCCCGCTCGATGGGACCGATGCTCAAGGAGGAGTCGTTCCACCTCGGGACCGGGAATAACGGCCTGCTGCGCATCGTGAAGGCCGGGAAGATGCCGCCCGAGGTGATCCAGCGCTTTTTCTACAAGTGGATCCCGACGGCGTTCGACCTATTCGGCACCGACAACTCCTCCTCCGCCCATTGGGCGTACGTGTGGGGCTTGAAGGGACGGTACGACGAGCGCGAGAACGAGGGGGAGCCCGACAAGAGCAAGCTCAACGAGATGTCCCGCGGGCTTTACCGCCAGGAGATCGTGAAGCTCATCGAGCGTCTGAACCTGTTCATCCCGGAGCGGGAGCGCTGGCTGCGGGTCCCCGAGCTGACCTTCAACCGCAAGATCGGCATGTACGCTCACCAACAGTTCGCCGTGGACGGCGCGCCGCTGAGCCCGGAGCGCTATCCCGCCTACCTGGAGAGCGTCCTGCCGCGCCCCGAGGACATCGCGCTGGTGCACACCATCGAGAAAGAGCCGGACTGGATCGAGGCGAAGAAGGCGGACAGCCTCCTGCAGTGAGCAGGCCCCTCGTCATCGCGCACCGTGGCGCGTCGGCGGTCGAGGTCGAGAATTCCCTCGCCGCCTTCCGCGCCGCGGGCCGGCTAGGTGCGGATGGCGTCGAGCTGGACATCCACGCCACGCAAGACGGCGCCCTCGTCGTCCACCACGACGCCACGATCGCGGGGCTGCACATTCCAACCGCGTCCGCCGACCAGGTGCGGGCGCAGCGCCTGCCCAACGGTGAGCCGCCCCCGCTGCTCGACGAAGCTCTGGCGGCGGTGGACGCCCGGTTGCGCGTGTACGTGGAGGTCAAGACACTGCCAGTCACCTGCGACGCCCGACTGTTCGCCGCCCTGGACGCCGGGCCTCACCCGGCAGGCTATGCCGTCCACAGTTTCGACCACCGGCTCGTGGCGCGGTTGGGCCGTGCGCGACCCACCTTGCCGCGCGGCGTGCTGAGCGCGAGCTACCCGATTCGGCCGCTCGTGCCGTTGGCCGATGCCGGCGCCGTCGCGTTCTGGCAGGAGCGCTCCCTCGTGGACATCGACCTCTCCGCCATGCTGCATCTGGCCGGGGCGCAGCTGATCGTCTGGACGGTCGACGAACCGTCGGAGATGCGCCGGCTGGCCGGGCTCGGCGCGGACGCGCTCTGCACCAACCGGCCCGACGTCGCACGGCGCACGGTGGACGCGTTTCCCGCATGACCGTCCCGGCTGTCCCGGTTCCACCACGGGTCGCCGTGATCGGCGCCGGGACGATGGGCCACGGTATCGCCTACGTCGCGGCCATCGCCGGCTGCCGCGTCGCGCTCTACGACAGCTCAGCCGATGCCCTGGCCGATGCCCAGCACCGCGTCGAGTCGCTCGCCGCCACCGGTCTGCAACGCGGCAAGATCACGGAAGGGGATCGCGCGGCACTCCATCAGCGGATGCGATTCGTCAAGGATCTCGACGACGCCGTGATGGACGCCGACGTCGTCGTCGAGGCAATCGTCGAGCGCCTCAATACCAAACAGATGCTGTTCGCCGCCGTGGAGCGGCAGGCGCCCAAAGAAGCGCTCTTCGCGACCAATACGTCGTCCCTGTCGGTCGGGCAGATCGCCGCGGCGGTACGGGAGCCCGCGCGCTTGATCGGTTTGCACTTCTTCAATCCCGTGCATGTGATGCGCCTCGTGGAAATCGTGCTGCATGGGCGGACGACGTCCGATACGGTGAGCCGCGCCATCGCCTTCGCCCGGCAGCTGGGGAAAGAGCCGATCGTCGTCCAGGACTCGCCCGGCTTCGCCTCCAGCCGCCTGGGGGTCGTGCTCGGGCTCGAGGCGATGCGCATGCTCGAGCAAGGCGTGGCCTCGGCCGAAGACATCGACACGGCGATGGAGTTGGGCTACAACCACCCGATGGGTCCGCTCAAGCTGACCGACCTCGTGGGACTCGACGTCCGGCTCGCCATCGCGGAGTATCTCCACCAGCAGTTGCGGATGCCGCACTACGCGCCGCCACAGATCCTCAAGGACAAGGTGGCAAAGGGTGAGCTCGGCAGGAAAACGGGAAAGGGGTTCTACACCTGGAGCGACTGACCCGCATTACCGACGTCCACATCCACATCCAACCATGGCGCGACCTCAAACCGAAGGTCCAGGCGGTGATGCGCGCCGGCAAGGAGGATCACTGGGACTTCCTCCTGTCTCTGATGGACGATCCCCGGGCACTGTTGGACGTCATGGACCGCGCCGGGGTGTGGCGCGTCGGCCTCGTGAACTACCCGAGCCCCGACATCATGGGGTTCACCGACTCGACCAACGAGTTCGCCGCCCGCTACGCGCAGGCCGATCCTGCGCGGCTGCTCCCCTACGGTGGCGTGCACCCGCGGTTCACGACGGATGGAGCAGCGGGCGTCGATCACCTGCTGGACCTGGGCATCCGCATGCTCAAGATCCACCCGAATCACCAGGCCTTCCCGGCAAACGCGTACACCGACGGCTTGGATGCGCTGGCCCGGATCTACCGCCGATGCGAGGAGCGCGGCTTACCGGTCCTGGTGCATACCGGCACGTCGATCTTCCCCGGCGCCCGCTCCAAGTGGGGCAATCCCATGGAGCTGGACGACGTGGCGATCGATTTTCCCGATCTCCGCCTCGTCATGGCCCACGGCGGCAGGCCCCTCTATATGGAAGAAGCGTTCTTCATCCTGCGGCGTCACCGCAATGTCCGGCTTGATGTATCCGGCATTCCGCCCCTCAAATTGCTGGACTACTTTCCCCGCCTGGCGGAGATCGCCGACCGGGTCCTGTGGGGCACCGATTGGCCGAGTCCCGGGGTGAAGGAGTTGCAGGCGAATATCGACCAGTTCCTCACTCTGCCGCTCACCGACGCCGTACGTCGGGCTATTCTCGAGACGAACGCGCTGGAGCTCTTTCCCGCGCCCTGACGTCGGTCCACGACCTCTCACGTCCGGAGTTCCGTGCATGCGTGCGTTCCTCTTCGCTACCCTCGCTTGCGCCGCCACCGCGGCCGTCGCGCCACCCCTCGGCGCACAGGCGGGCCGAATCAGTTACGACACTTTTTCCCTCGCCAACGGTCTGCGCGTGATCACCTCCGAGGATCACTCGACGCCGGTCGTCGCGGTGGACGTGTGGTACAACACCGGGTCGCGCAACGAGCGACCGGGCCGCTCCGGATTCGCACACCTGTTCGAGCACATGATGTTTCAAGGGTCGGCGCACGTGAAGAAGACACAGCACTTCCAGCTGGTGGAGCGCGCCGGCGGGAACGAAAACGGGAGCACCCAGGAGGACCGCACCAACTACTTCGACCTGCTCCCCTCGAACCGCCTCAACCTGGCGCTGTGGCTCGAGGCCGACCGGATGCGCTCGCTCGCGATCACGCAGGAGAACTTCGAGAACCAACGCGAGACGGTGAAAGAAGAGCGCCGCCTGCGCGTGGACAATCAACCCTACCAGCGCGCGTTTGTCGACGGCCTCACCCTCCCCTACGACAGCACGAGCTGCTTCGCGTACGCGCACTCCGTGATCGGTGACATGGCCGACTTGAACGCCGCCACGCTGCCCGACGTTCAGGCGTTCTTCGACAGCTATTACACCCCGAACAACGCGACGCTCGCCGTCGTGGGCGACTTCGACCCGACCGATCTGCGCCGGCTCGTCACCCAGTACTTCGCCAGCATTCCGAGCCATCCGGCTCCCCCCGCAGTCACCTGCGGGTATCGGCTCAGCCCCGGCGTGCTGCGACGCGAGTTCAGCGACGAGCATGCCAACCTCCCCGCGGTGGTCCGGCTGTACCGGATCCCCCCGCATGACGACGCCGACACGCCGGCGATCGAGCTGATGAACATCATCCTCGGCCAGGGCGAAAGCTCCCGGCTCAACGTCGCCATCGTGCGCCGCGCCAAGGCGGCGCTGGGCGCCGGCGCCGGCACCCCGGGGACGCACCGCGGACCCGGGACGATGTTTGTCTTCGGGGTCGCCAACCAAGGGATCGGCATCGACTACCTCGACAGCCTGCTCGCTGCCCAGCTGGATACGATCCGGGCCGGCGGCGTAACGGCCGACGAGCTGACCAAGGCGAAGAACACGTTCCGAGCCCAATTCATCGAGAATCGGGAAACGGTCCTCAACAAGGCGGAAGAGCTGCAGCATTACGCCATGTTCCATGCGTCGCTCGCGGTCATGAACAGCGATCTCGATCAGTACATGGCGGTGACCAACGACGACATCCGACGTGCCGCGGCCAAGTACCTGGACCCCGCCAACGCCGTCATCCTCGTGATCAAGCCGGCCGCAGGAGGTGGACAATGAACGTGGCCCGACGGAATCGAATGCTCGCCGCGCTCGTGGCCCTGGCGGCCGTCCGGGCTACCTCCCTCTGCGCCCAGGACTCCTTCCCGAGCCAGCCGCCCGCGCCGACGCCTCTCGCCCCGGTCCGGTTCCCGCCGTTCCGGGAAGCGGTGCTCCCCAACGGCATGACGTTGCTCGTGGTGGAGAATCACGAGCAACCGGTGGTCTCGATCAACCTGAGCTTCCGGGCCGGCGCGGTGTACGATCCCGCCGGCAAAGCGGGGACGGCCGAGCTCGTCGCCCAACTGCTCACCAAGGGCACGCCAACCCGGACGGCGGATCAGATTTCGGCCGCCATCGAGGGTGTCGGCGGCAGTCTCGCCGCGTCGTCCGGCGAAGACTTCCTCACCGTGTCGGCCGGTGTGTTGAGCGACCAGGCCGAACTCGCCTTCGACCTGCTGGGAGACGTGGTCCGGCGGGCCACCTTCCCCACCGATGAAGTGGAGCTGGCTCGCACCCAGGCACTGTCGGCGCTGGCGCTCGCGCTGTCCCAGCCGGGAAACGTGGCCGACCGCTTTTTCCTGGGCGAGATCTACGGACGTCATCCGTACGGGCGCAGCCCGGGAATCGAATCGTACCGGGCGATCACCCAGAATGACCTCAAGCAGTTTGCGGCCGCGCGCATCCGCCCGGGCGGAGCGCTGCTCGTGATCGCGGGTGACGTGACGCTCGCGCGAGCCCGCGCCCTTGCCCTCAAGGCGTTCGCCGGGTGGACCGGCACGCCGGCGGTGGTCGTCGCGCCCCCGCCCCCCCCCGTGCGAGGGGCCACCGACATTCTACTGGTGCATCGGCCCGGATCGGTCCAGGCGAACGTCCAAATCGGGAACACGACCTTCGCCCCGACCGACTCGGGCTACTTCGCGGCCCGCGTCGCCACTCAGGTCCTGGGCGGCGGCGCCGACGCGCGCCTGTTTCTCATCCTCCGGGAGCAGAAGAGCTGGACCTACGGCTCCTATGCCAGCCTCACCCGGCGGCGGGGCCTCGGACAGTGGGAGGCGACGTTCGAAGGCCGGACCGAGGTCGCCGACTCCGCGCTGGTCGAGATGCTGCATCAGATCGACCGGATGCGCACGGAGCTCGTGCCCGACAGCGAGATCACGAACGCCAAGGGCTTCCTCGTGGGCTCGTTCCCGCTCAGCATCGAGACGCCCGACCAAGTCGCGTCCGCCGTCACCAACGCGCGACTCCTCGGGCTGGGGGTGGATTACGTGCGCCTGTACCGCGAGCGACTGTCCGCGGTCACGGCGGCACGGGCGCGGGCCGCGGCGGCGCGGACCTATCACCGCTCGGCGTTGACGATCGTCGTCGTCGGGGATGGGGAGAAGCTCTACGACCGGCTCAAGACGATCGCCCCAGTGCGCATCATCGACGTGGACGGGAAGCCGCTCACCGCCGACGACCTGCATCCCCAGACCGGCGTTCCCGCGCTCGATCGTGCCCAGATTGTGTCCCGCACCGACAGCTTCCAGATCGTGATCCAAGGCACTCCGAACGGGACGCTGACGGCTCAGACCGCGGTCTCGGCCGACTCGATCGTATATCAGGAGCGCACGGTCATCGCAGGGGGGATGGTGCAGCAAGGCACCACGGTGCACTTCAGCCCGGCCGATCTCAGCGTCACCCAGGTCGATCAGACGGGGCGGGTCCAGGGACAGCCGGCCGACATCCACCTGACCTATCAGGCGGGCCGAGTCCAGGGCAAGTCCACGACCCCGCAGCCCGGGGGTACGGCGCAAACCCTGCAAATCGACACCACGGTGGCGCCGGGCACCTACGACGACAACGCGCTGAGCTTCCTCCTTCCCGCGCTGCCGCTGGCCGACGGCCGCACCCTGGCCGTGAACGTTTTCGAATCGGGGAAAGGCGTAACCCAGATAATGCAGATCAAGGTGTCGGACGGCGGGAGTCTCACCGTCCCGGCAGGTACCTTTCCCGTTTTCCGACTCGACATTTCCGGAGGACAGGTGCCCACGGCGTTCTACATCACGAAGGACACCCCTCGTCGCATCGTGAAAATCGAACTACTCGGCGCGCCGTTTGTCTTCGAGCTCGTGAAGTAATCCATCATGCGGGAGACCCTTCCGATGCGACCCTCATGGTTCCTGGCACTCCCCCTCATCGGGGCCTGCGCCACGGCCGGCGCCAAGCCCGCGACGCAAGCGCCGGTCCCGTCCGCCGCAGAAACGACCAGCGTGCAACGGCCGCAGTACTCATCGACCTATCGACGCCACCCCAGCCCACCGGTGGTGATCCGCAACGCGACGATCCTGACGGCCACGGGTCAGGAGATTGCGGGCGGCTCAATCTTGTTCCGGGACGGCCGCATCGTGAGCGTCGGCACCACGGTCGAGGCCCCCGCCGATGCAGTCGTGGTCGACGGCACCGGTAAGTATGTGACGCCGGGGATCATCGACGACCATTCGCATCTCGGCGTGTACGCGGCTCCGGGCACCGATGCCGAATCGGACGGCAACGAAGACACGAACCCGGTGACCGCGGAGGTGTGGGCCGAACACTCTTTCTGGCCGCAGGATCCGCAAATTCCTCTCGCCATCGCGGGCGGGATCACCACGATTCAGGCCTTGCCGGGTTCGGCGAATCTGATCGGCGGGCGCAGCGCGATCTTGAAGCTCGTTCCTGCCCGGACCGTTCAGGAGATGAAGTTCCCGGGCGCTCCCTATGGATTGAAGATGGCGTGCGGCGAGAACCCCAAACGCGTCTACCACAGCCGGGGGCCGTCCACCCGCATGGGCAACATGGCCGGTTATCGCGCGGCGTTCATTCAGGCCGAGGGGTACCGCCAGCGCTGGGACAAGTGGGATAGGACTCACCAGGGCGATCCCCCGCAACGCGACCTGCGGCTCGAGTCGCTGGCCGACGTGCTGCGGGGGAAAATCCTGGTTCAGAACCACTGCTATCGCGCCGACGAGATGGCGCAGATGCTCGATCTCGCGCACGAGTTCGGCTTCAGAATCCGGTCGTTCCACCATGCGGTGGAAGCGTACAAGATCGCCGATCTCCTGGCGCGCGAGGGCACGGCCGCTTCCGTCTGGGCCGACTGGTGGGGCTTCAAGGAAGAGGCCATGGACGGGATTCACGAGAACGCCGCGTTGGTGCAGGCGGCCGGCGGCCGGGTGGTCATCCACTCCGACAGCCCGAGCGGCATTCAGCGGCTCAACCAAGAAGCGGGCAAGGCGATGCAGGCCGGCAACCGAGCGGGCCTGCCGGTCACCCGCGATCAAGCGGTCCGCTGGATCACGGCCAACCCGGCCTGGGTGCTGGGGATCGATTCGATTGTCGGAACCCTCGAGCCGGGAAAGATGGCCGATGTAGTCGTCTGGTCGACCGACCCGTTCTCGGTGTATGCGAAGGCCCTCCAGGTCTA
>Ga0210379_10000352_pt1 | contig 14604 bp, 10 predicted proteins | sample PLMedo_2_FD_155468 | JGI IMG/M metagenome (GOLD analysis project Ga0210379, IMG submission 155468) | Groundwater sediment microbial communities from an aquifer in East River, Colorado, USA - PLM4_32_coex redo | ecosystem: Environmental > Terrestrial > Soil > Riparian zone | place: USA: East... | reverse complement strand
CGGAGGGGGCACATGCGACGACGGAGGCGGGCTCGCTGAGAGCGCACAGGGCGGAGGTGAGGGCGCCCGTTCCGCACCCGACCTCGAGCCAGTGAGCCGACGGCTTCGGCTTGAGCCACGCGAGGAACTCCCGGGCGAGCGGGCGGCTCCATCGGCCCATGTACGCCTCGTAGGCGTCGCCGGCGCTCCATGCATCGCCAGGCGTCTCACGCGCCGCGCGCCCGCCTGCAGCCTCGGGCTTCCGGGTCATCGCAGCGAAGCGCTCCAGCCGCCGTCCACGATCATCGAGTGTCCATCCTCCGCGGAAGGCGCGGAGCATATCACCCCGCCGGCCCGCGATCGCCGAGCGCTGGACACGGGGCGCGGGGCTGAAGCACGATGCCGGCTCCTTCCACGAATCCCGTCCATTTCGGGAGGTTCATCCATGCGATCGCGCGTCGTCGCCATCCTGATCCTGCTGGCCGCAGCGCCCGGCCTCGCCCGGAGCGCGCCGGCGGCGAAGAAAGCGTTCCAGCCGCTCGACGTGTTCGAGCTCCAGTGGGCGTCCGATCCGCAGATCTCGCCGGACGGCAGGCAGGTCGCGTACGTGCGCTCCTACATGGACATCATGAAGGACGCGCGCAAGGGCGATCTGTGGATCGTGGGCGCGGACGGGAGCGGCCATCGGCCGCTCGTGAAGAACGCATCTTCACCCCGCTGGTCGCCCGACGGCGGGCGCATCGCCTACGTCGCGAGCGACGGCGCGGGCGCCCAGATCTTCGTGCGCTGGATGGACACCGGGACGACCGCCCAGGTGACGCGCCTCCAGCACGGGCCGCGGGATCTCGCGTGGTCTCCCGACGGCGCCGCCCTGGCGTTCGTCATGGGAGTGCCCGAGGAGACGAAGCCGCTCTCGAAGCCGCTCCCGAAGCCGGAAGGCGCGGAGTGGGCGGCGCCGCTCAAGGTGATCGAGCGGCTGATCTATCGCGCGGACGGCGCGGGCTACCTGCCGGACGAGCGGGCGCAGGTGTTCGTCGTGGCCGCCGAAGGCGGCACGCCGCGGCAGCTCACCACGGGCCCGTTCGATCACGGCGGCCCGCTGGCGTGGACGCCGGACGGCAGGTTCATCCTGTTCGCGGCGAACCGCCGGGCGGACGCCGAGAGCGAGCCGCTCGACACCGAAGTCCACGAGATCCGCGTGGAGGATGGAACGCTGCGCGCGCTCACCAGGCGTCACGGCCCCGACGGCTCTGCGGACGTCTCGCGCGACGGAAAGCGCATTGCGTGGAGCGGCTTCGACGACCGGTACCAGGGCTATCAGGTCGCGCGGCTCTCCGTGATGGACCGGAGCGGCGGCGAGACCCGCGTGGTGAGCGGCAGCCTCGATCGCTCCATCGATGGTCTGCGGTGGAGCCCCGACGGCAAGGAGATCGTCGTCCAGTACGACGACGAGGGCGGCGTGAAGCTCGCGGCGATCACGCTCGACGGCAAGGTGCGGCCGGTCGCGAAGGACGTGGGCGGTCTCTCGCCCGGACGCCCGTACTCGAGCGGGGACTTCTCGATGTCGCGGACCGGGCTCCTGGCCTACACGCAGGCCGGTCCCGACCGGCTCGCCGACGTGGCGGTGGTGCCGCTGCGCGGCGGCACGCCGCGGCGCCTCACCGATCTCTCGCGCGACCTCTTCGCCCAGCGCGACCTGGGCCGGCTCGAGGAGATCTGGGCGAAGTCATCCTTCGACGGCAAGCGCATCCAGGCGTGGGTGCGCACGCCGCCGGCCTTCGACCCGGCGAAGAAGTATCCGCTGCTCCTCGAGATCCACGGCGGCCCCTTCGCAGCCTACGGGCCGACGCTCGCCGTCGACATCCAGCTCTACGCCGCCGCGGGCTACGTCGTCGTCTACTCGAACCCGCGCGGCTCGACGGGCTACGGGGAAGCGTTCGGCAACGCCATCCACCACGCGTATCCGGGTCACGACTACGAGGACCTCATCTCGGTGGTGGAAGCGGTGGTGGCGAAGGGCTCCGTGGATCCCGAACGGCTGTTCGTGACGGGCGGGAGCGGGGGCGGCGTGCTTACCGCCTGGATCGTGGGGAAGACCGATCGCTTCCGCGCGGCCGCCGTGCAGAAGCCGGTGATCGACTGGACGAGCTTCGCGCTCACGTCCGACGGCTACAACTTCTACTGGAAGTACTGGTTCTCGGGCTACCCGTGGGACAAACCCGAGGAGTACTTCTCGCGCTCGCCACTCTCGCTGGTCGGCAACGTCAAGACCCCGACCATGGTGCTCACCGGCGAGCAGGACTTCCGCACGCCGATCTCGGAAGCCGAGCAGTACTACCAGGCGCTCAAGCTGCGCGCCGTGCCGACCGCGCTGGTGCGCGTACCGGGCGCCGGCCACAACCTCGACGGACGCCCGAGCCAGACCTGCGCCCGGGTCGCGGACATTCTCGCCTGGTTCGAGCGCCACGATCCGAAGGCGGCGAAGAAGGCGGAGTAGCGGCGCGGCATGCGAGACCCCCTCCGCTTCCGCCAGAACCTGCGCCTTCTCGCGGGTCTGACGCTCCTTGCCGTCGCGGCGTGCAGGCCGCCGGGAGAGCCGGCCGACCTGGTCCTGCGCAACGGCCGGATCGTGACGGTCGATGTGCGCAAGCCCGAGGCGCAGGCCCTCGCAGTTCGGGGTGGGGTCATCGTGGCGGTCGGGACCAACGGCGAGATCGCGAGGTGGATCGGCGGGCGGACCGAGATCGTCGATCTCGGGGGCCGACTGGCGACGCCGGGTTTCATCGAGGGCCACGGGCACTTCCTGAGTCTCGGGAACGCGCGCCTGCAGCTCCGGCTATCCGACGCGAAGAGCTGGGACGAAATCGTTCGCAGGGTCGCCGAGGCCGCGAAGCGGGCGCCGCCCGGCGAGTGGATCCGAGGCCGCGGCTGGCACCAGGAGAAATGGGAGACCGTCCCGAGTCCCAGCGTGGAAGGGTTTCCGACGCACGAATCGCTCAGCCGGGTCTCGCCGGACAATCCTGTGTTCCTCACGCATGCCAGCGGGCACGCGTCGTTCGTGAACGCGAAGGCGATGGAAATGTCGGGCATCGCGCGGGCGACGCCGGATCCCCCCGGCGGTGAAGTCCTCCGGGACGCGCATGGCGATCCCACCGGGCTCCTCCGGGAGACCGCGAGCGATCTCGCCAGGGCGCCGCCGCTCGACGACCCGGATCTCGTCCGCAGGCAGGCGCGCGTCGCGGCCGAAGAGGCCGTCTCCAAGGGCATCACGACGTTCGAGGACGCCGGCACTCCATTCGCCTCGCTCGACGTTCTGAAGGCCATGGCCGCCCGCGGCGAGCTGCCGGTGCGATTGTGGATGATGGCCCGCGACTCGATCGACCGACTGCGCGAGAGACTGGCCGCGTACCGAACCATCGGGGATGCCGGTCAGCACTTCACGGTCAGGGCGGTCAAGCTCCAGGTCGACGGGGCCCTGGGCTCGCGCGGCGCCTGGCTGCTCGAGCCGTACGCCGATCAGCCCGGAAGCCGCGGGCTCAACACCGCGCCGCTCGAGCTGGCGAACGAGATCGCCGACCTCGCGGCCCGCCATGGCTACCAGTTCTGCGTGCACGCGATCGGCGACCGGGCGAACCGCGAGGCCCTGAACATTTTCGAGCGCATTTACAGGGCGAACCCGGGGCGCGAGCTGCGGTGGCGGATCGAGCACGCGCAGCACCTGCACCCGGACGACATCCCGCGCTTCGGCCGCCTGGGCGTGATCGCCGCGATGCAGGGCGTCCACTGCACCTCGGACGCGCCCTGGGTCACGGCGCGCCTCGGGGCGAAGCGGGCCGAGGAGGGCGCCTACGTATGGCAGAGCCTGATGAAGAGCGGGGCCATCGTGGGCAACGGCACCGACGCGCCGGTCGAGGACGTGGACCCGATCGCGAGCTTCTACGCGAGCGTCTCGCGCAGGCTCAAGGACGGCAGCGTGTTCTACCCCGCGCAGCGGATGAGCCGCACCGAGGCGCTCAAGTCCTACACCTGGAACAATGCCTACGCCGCATTCGAGGAGGGCGTGAAGGGCTCGCTCGCCCCGGGCAAGCTCGCCGATATCGTCGTGCTCTCGAAGGACATCATGACGATCCCCGAGGAGGAGATCCCGACCGCGCGCGTCGTCATGACGATCGTGGGAGGGAAGGTCGTGTACCGGGCGGAGGAGCGCCGGCCCGGCCCCTGATCGCGCCTGCGGCAAGCCGTGCCGCGCGCGTTCTTCCGCCCGGCCCGGATGGATGAGCTCGAGGAACAACGCGACGCGCGGCGCGGCGCGGCCCAGGCCTCGAGCCTGGCCGCCGTCTCGGTGAACAGTGCGCTCGTCTCCGGGCGTTCGTTCATGAAGGACTCCTCACGCGGGAATGGGTGGATGCGGCCGGAACCTACCCCCGGCCGAGAGTAGATCCAGCGGGCCCACGCTGTACGCGCTATGGCATGTCGCGTAGGCTGTGCGGAGATGCGCTCGCCGTGAGACCGCCTTCTGCGGGAGACCACATGACTCGCAGCGCTCGAACCGGCAGTCCGGTCATCACGGGAATCCCTCGATTCCTCAACGGTCTCGTCGGCCTCGTGGGCGCAACGGCCCGGCGCACCATGACCGCCAACGTGCCGGCCCTGGCGGCTGCGATCTCGTATCACGCGCTGCTGTCGCTGGCGCCGCTCCTGCTGCTCCTGCTCACCGCCGCCTCGTCCATCCTCGGCTCCGAGGCGGCGCGCGCGCGCCTGCTCGCCGCGATCGAGGCGCTCGGCGATCCCGCAGTTGTGCCGCCGCTCCGCGCCACGGTCGAGATGATTGTCGACGCGCGCGGCAGCGCGCTCGCGACCGCAGCCGGCGTTCTGATCATGATGTACTTCGCATCCGCGGTGTTCCACGAGCTGGCCGCCGCCCTGGACCGGATCTGGGACGTGCCGCCTCGCGCCGGGCTCGGAGGTCTGCTGGTGCAGCGGCTCATCGCTCTCGTCCTCGTGCCGGCGGCCGTCGCCGCCGGGTTGCTGCTGATGGCGGTCTCGTTCCTGCACGCGCTGGTCGCTCCCATCGTGTCGCACCTGCTTCCCCCGGGCGCGCTGGCGTGGACGCTGGGCCGCGCGCTGATTCCCCTGCTGTTGATGACCCTGCTGCTGGCCCTCATCTACCGATACGGCCCGCGCGCGGCGCCGAGCTGGGGCGACGTGCGCATCGGTGCCACGCTCACCGCCCTCGCATTCACAGCGGGCAACGTGATCCTGGCGACGATGCTGCGGAGGAGCGTGCTGGCCTCGCTCTACGGCGCGGCCGGCGCGCTGGTGCTGCTCCTGCTCTGGATCTTCTCAGCGGCGCACCTGCTGCTGATCGGGGCGTGCTTCACGCGGGAGTATTCGGAGCGGTTCGGGTCGCGAGCCGGGGGCGGGAAGCCCGTGGGAGAGCGACCGTGACCCCGCTGCGCATGGCCTCGGTGACCTGCGTCACGGTGGCGCTCGCCCTCTACACCGCCGGAACCCTCAAGGAGCAGCGCGCCCGGCGGGCGACCGCGGGGGCGCGCGGGTTCCTCGCGGCGGGCGTGTGCACGGACGTGATCGCCACCGTCCTCATGATCCTCGCCACCGAGCGCCGGGGCATCTCACTGCACGGCATCCTGGGATACTCGGCGCTCGCGGCCATGGCGCTCGACACCTGGTTGCTGTGGCGTCACCAGCGGCGCCACGGTGCCGAGGTCGTGCCGCGGGGACTTCATCTCTACTCGCGCGCGGCCTACCTCTACTGGGTCGCGGCCTTCATCACCGGCGGGGCGCTGGTGATGATGGCCCAGCGCGCATGAAGCCCGCCGGGAACCCACGCGCCCCGAGGAGCCGAACGTGCCCGCTGAACCGCTGATCGTCTGGTCCGATCCCCCGCTCGAGCTGTTCGGCTTCATCGCCGCGTTCCTGACGGCGGGCGCCGTGGGTTTTCGTCTCTCCGCCCTGCGCGGCCTGCACGGCTCGCCGGTGGGCGATGAGCGCGACTTCGCCCGCGCCGCCGCACGCCGCGCGGCGCTGCTGGGGCTGCTGGGAGCGGCCATCGGCGCCGTGCTGCTCGCCCAGCGCCTGCCCGTGTTCGCCGCGCGCCGTCACATGACGGTCGCAGCCTTCGTCGCCACGCAGCCCCCGGTGGCGCTGCAGATCATCCTGCTGGTCCTGTCCATCGCCGGGTTCGCCCTGGCGGCGAGCGGCCGGGGCCCGGGCTGGGCGATCGCTGCCTTCGGCGTGCTGGTGTCGCCGGTGCGCGCCGCGTTCTTCGGCCAGCTCGAGCGGATCGTGAACCCGGTCCACGAGCTTGCGGCCGGGCTCTGGATCGGGACGCTGTTCATGCTGATCGCGGTGGGGATCGCGCCCGCGTTGCGCGCCCCGCTCTCCGCCGAGCGCAGGGGCGCGCTCGCCGCCCGGCTGGTGAACGGCTTTTCTCCGCTCGCGCTCGGGTCGGCCGCGCTGCTCGCCACGTTCGGCGTGATCACAGCTTGGCGGCACCTCAAGAAGATCGAGGCGCTCTGGACCACTCCGTACGGATACACGCTGATCGCCAAGCTCTGCGTGGTGGCCTGCGTCCTGGCATTCGGCGCGTGGAACTGGCGGCGTCAGAAGCCGCGCCTCGGCAGCGAAGCCGGCGCGATCGCGCTCCGCCGGTCGGCGACGGCCGAGCTCGCGTTGGCCGGCGTCGTACTGTTGATCACCTCGGTTCTGGTGAGCCTGCCCGCGCCGGAGTAGCCGGCCGGCGCTCGCGGGACTCCACGAGCAGCGTGTATCCTCCACGGCGATGCTCGGCGTCTCGCTCTCCCAGCTCCTCGGCCAGGCCGGGGTCTCATCGTTCCTGAAGGGGGTGGTGGCGGGCGGGCGCTTCGCCAACGCCTACCTCTTCCACGGACCCGCGGGCGTCGGCAAGTGCACCGCTGCGCTCGCCTTCGCGCGCGCGATGCTGTGCGAGCGCGTCGCCGGCGCATCGCCCGCTGAGCCCGATCTCTTCGCGGCCGCGGCTCCCGGCGGAGCCGCGGGTACGAGCCCATCGCCCGGGGCGGGCGTGGCGCGCGACGACTCCTGCGGCTCGTGCGGCTCGTGCGGCAGGAGCGGAGCGCTCCAGCATCCCGATCTCCGCTTCCTCTTCCCGGTCTCGGGCGAGGAGAAGGACCTGGAGGAGACGGTACGGGAGACCCTCGCAGCGCTCCGCGCCGATCCGCTCTTCGTATTCAAGTACGAGAAGGCCGCCTCGATCCGCCTGAGCCTCACCCGGGAGCTGCTGCGCGAGCTGGCCTACAAGCCGTTCGAGGCCGCACGCCGCGTCGTCGTGGTGCGCGACGCCGACCGCATGCGCGAGGACCAGTACTCGGCCATGCTCAAGAGCATCGAGGAGCCGGGGGCCTCCACGGTGTGGATCCTCACCACCGCGCGGCTCGCGCGCCTGCCGGCCACGATCCGCTCGCGCTGCCAGCGCGTGCGCTTCGCCCCGCTCGGCGAGCCGCTGGTGCGCGAGTTCCTGACGGAGCGCGCCGAGGTCTCCGAGCCCGACGCGCGCATGCTCGCGGCGCTGTGCAGCGGATCGCTGGCGCGCGCGCTCGCGCTGCGCGAGAAAAACCCCCTGGAGCTACGCAACAAGGCGCTCGCACTGCTCGAGCCCGCGCTGCGCGGCGATCCCGCCGCCCTGTGGAAGGCGGCCCAGGGCTTCATGAGCTTCGGGCGCACGGGGCGAGAGAGTCTGCGGCTCATGATCGAGTTCCACGAGTTGTGGCTGCGCGACCTGCTGCGCGCCCGCTACGGCGCGCCGCGCGAATCGCTGGTCCACCGCGACCGCGAGGTCGAGATCCGCAAGCTCGCGGCGGGCGTCGACGCGGCCGAGATCCGCCGGCGGCTGCTGGTGCTGGAGGAGGTGCTGCGCGCGATCGAGGGCAACGTCACGGCCGAAGTGGCGCTCTTCTCCGGGCTCTCGCGGGTCGCGGGCGCGCGGCTCGGCGAGGGCGAGTGGCCGCGGGCTGCGACGGCGAGGTGGGACTACTGAGCGAGGGTGCGGGGCGGCGCTCGAGGGTTCGAGCGGCCCCGGCCGCGGGGGTCCGTGCGGGGCTTCGAGCGCGCCGACTCGGCGCGTTGATGGCGCGACCGGCGCGCCGCTTCGCCCGGCGAACGCAGCCGCCCCGGGCCCCGCGCAGGCGGCCCGCCGGCGGCCGCATGTGATACCGTTCAGCCGCTCCAGAGGCTCCCGTTCCCCACCTTTCCCGGAGGTGCTCCGTGAAAACGCCGCATCGCATCACCGCGCTCCTGCTCTTCGCCGCCGCCGCCTTCACCACGTTCGCCCCGTCCCCTGCGCGCTCCGAGCTGCCGCCGCTCGTGCCGCGCGACGTGTTCCTCGGCAACCCGGTGAAGTCCCAGGCCCGCATCTCTCCCGACGGCACCCGCCTCACCTACCTCGCGCCGTCCCCGACCAACGTGCTCAACGTCTGGGTGAAGACCATCGGAAAGAGTGACGATCGGATGATCACGAACGACGCGAAGCGCGGAATCCGCAACCACTTCTGGGCCGAGGACGGCAAGCACATCCTCTACCTGCAGGACGTGAACGGGAACGAGAACTTCCATCTCTACTCGGCCGACCTCGCCTCGAACGAGGTCAAGGACCTGACCGCGTATGAGGGCGTGCGCGCGCAGAACCTGCTCGTGGACCGCAAGCACCCCGACGAGGTGCTGGTGGGCTTGAACCAGCGCGACAAGACGGTCTTCGACATGCACCGGATCAACCTCGCGACCGGCGAGTCGAAGCTCGACACCCAGAATCCGGGCGACGTGCAGGGCTGGGGAACGGACGCGGACTTCGTGATCCGCGGCGCGCAGGCGCAGAGCCAGGACGGCGGGACCATCATCCGGGTGCGCGACAGCGCGAGCGCCCCGTGGCGGGACCTGCTCACGTTCCCGGCCGAGGAGAACGGCGGCTTCGTGGACTTCACCGCCGACGGCAAGTCCATCTACGTCGAGAGCTCGCTGGGCTCGGACGTGACGCGTCTCATCAAGGTGGATGCCGCCACCGGCAAGGAAACGGAGCTGATCGCGACCGATCCGCGCTGCGACGTGGGCGGCATCATGGTGAACGACGTCACGCACAAGATCGAGGCGGTGGGGTTCAACTACCTGCGCAACGAGTGGAAGGTGATGGACCCGGCGCTTGCCCCCGACTTCGATGCGCTCAAGAAGGTGCACGATGGCGACTTCACGGTGGTGAGCCGCGACCGCGCCGACCGCACCTGGATCGTCGCCTACACGGACGACAACGGGCCGGTCGCCTCCTACGCGTTCGACCGCAAGAGCAAGAAGCCGACGTTCCTGTTCGTGAACCAGCCGGCGCTCGAGAAGGCGCAGCTCGCGCAGCGCGAGCCGGTCGTCATCACCGCCCGCGACGGCGTGAAGCTGGTGAGCTATCTCACCTGCCCGGTCGGGGTCCCGCGTAAGAACCTGCCGATGGTGCTCTACGTGCACGGCGGCCCGTGGGCGCGCGACCAGTGGGGCTACGATCCCTCCGCACAGTGGCTCGCGAACCGCGGCTACGCGGTGCTCCAGGTCAACTTCCGCGCCTCCGAAGGCTTCGGGAAGAAGTTCCTGCACCTGGGCGACAAGCAGTGGGGCGGGACCATGCAGGATGATCTGACCGACGCGGTGAAGTGGGCGATCAGCCAGGGCATCGCCGATCCCAAGCGCGTCGCCATCATGGGCGGCTCGTACGGCGGCTACGCCACGCTGGCGGGCCTCACGTTCACGCCCGACCTCTACGCCTGCGGCGTGGACATCGTGGGGCCGTCCAATCTCAAGACCCTGCTCGCCTCGATCCCGCCCTACTGGGCGACGATCCGGAAGACCTTCGACATCCGCATGGGCGACATGGACAACGACTCGCTCCTGAACCAGAAGTGCTCGCCGCTCTTCCACGTGGACAAGATCCGCTCGCCGCTGCTGATCGGGCAGGGCCAGAATGACCCGCGGGTCAACGTGCGCGAGTCGGACCAGATCGCGGCCGCGATGCGCGCCAAGAACCTCCCGGTCGAGTACATCGTCTATGCCGACGAGGGGCACGGTTTCGCGCGCCCCGAGAACCGGATGGACTTCTACGGGCGCGCCGAGGGCTTCCTCTCGAAGCACCTGGGTGGCAGGTCCGAGCCGTTCGTCGAGGTCAAGGGAGCGGCTGCCCAAGTGAAGTAAGGGCGGAGGTCCGTTTCGCGGAACGGGCAGGCAGGGTGGGGGCGTGGGGCGGAGGTCCGTTTCGCGGCGCTAACGCCAGGGCACCGAAACCGGCCGACAGGCACGGCGCCCAAGGCCTCTGCGCCGCGAAACGGACCTCCGCCCCCGCCCCCGCCCTGCCTGCCCGCTCCCAGGTGAAACCCACCTCGCGCGTGAGGAGAGATGGGTCAGGGCGTGCAACCTGCCGATAGCTGCGATATGCTTGAGTGACCGATGACCCTCCGGGATCTGCCGGGGGGCTGTTCATAGCCGGACCCGCAGATGCGGCCCGCTTGCAGGGGGGCGCCTCCCGGATCCGGACCCTGACGACCAGACGCGCCGGCTCCCAAGCCGGTTGATACGGGCGGCTCCCGCCCCATAGAGGTTTCCATGAGCGAGATCGTGCAGGTCTCCCTGCGCGGCACGCGCAAGGATTTCTTTCTCAACTCCCGCAACCTCTGGCTGCGTCTCCGTGACAAGGTGATCGTCCAGGCCGAGCACGGCGAGGCCATCGGCTCCGTGTTCCTCAAGGACCCGGCGCTGATCCAGCTCAAGCGCCCCGGCAACGTCACGCGGGAGGTCATTCGCAAGGCCGAGGAGGAGGACCTCGACCAGGACGACCACAACCGCCAGCGCGAGCAGGAGGCCTTCGCGTACTGCCGCGAGCGCATCGAGTTCCGCGAGCTGGCGATGGACCTCTCGGACGCCGAGATCTCCTTCGACGGCCACCGCATCACCTTCTACTTCTCGGCCGAGCACCGCGTGGACTTCCGCGAGCTCGTGAAAGACCTGGCCTCCCGCCTGCACGCCCGGATCGAGCTGCGGCAGATCGGCGTGCGCGACCAGGCCCGGCGCATGGACGGGTGCGGCCCCTGCGGCCGCGCGTTCTGCTGCTCGACCTGGCTCAAGGACTTCCACCCGGTCACGCTCAAGATGGCGCGCGAACAGCAGCTCGCGCTCAATCCCGGAAAGATCTCGGGCGCGTGCGGGCGGCTGATGTGCTGCCTGGCCTACGAGCTGTCCCAGTACCGCGACAGCGCGGAGGGGCTGCCGCCGGTGGGCACCGTGCTGCGCACCGGGCAGGGCGCGATGACGGTGCTGCGCACCGAGGTCTACCAGGAGTCGGTCTGGATCCGGGACGACGAGGGCGGCGAGCACCGGATCGCCATGACCGACCTGCCCCCCGGCCCGTACCACAAGTGCGGCGACTGCAACTGCGGCAAGAAGCCGAAGGCGGGCGGGAACGGCACGGCTTCCGGCGACGGGGAAGGGGGGCCATCGCCCGGGGCGCCCCACGACGACATCCTGCCCGAGTCAAAGCCTTCCGACGGAATGGAATAGGCGGCTCCTCGCCGCCTCCCGGCATTCCGCTATAATCCCCGGCGCTTTTCGCTCGGCCCTTCCGAGGGCCGACACGCCCCGCCGGGAACGCGGCCGGGGCCCTTCGCGAACCCGGAGAACCCGTGCCCAAACGTTTCTACATCACCACCGCCATCGACTACGTGAACGGCCGGCCCCACCTGGGCCACGCCTACGAGAAGACGCTCGCCGACGCGCTGGCCCGCTACCACCGGCAGCGCGGCGACGCCACGTACTTCCTCACCGGCACCGACGAGCACGGGCAGAAGATCGCGCGCGCCGCCGCCGAGGCGGGGATCGAGCCGCGGGCGTTCACGGACCGGATGGTGCCGCACTTCACCGAGGCATGGAAGGCGCTGAGCATCGGCTACGACCAGTTCATCCGCACGACCGACCCGCGCCACGAGCGCGCCGTTCAGGAGCTGTTCTCCCGGCTCCATGCCGCGCGCACCCCGAAGACGGGAGAGCCGGCGCTGTTCGAGGCGGACTACGAGGCGCTCTACTGCGAGGGCTGCGAGGAGTTCAAGCAGGAGAAGGATCTCGATTCCCGCGGCCGCTGTCCCATCCATCGCCGGGCGCCGAAGAAGGTGCGCGAGTCCAACTTTTTCTTCCGCCTCTCGGAGTACAACGAGGCGCTCCTCACGCACATCGAGCACCATCCCGAGTTCATCCAGCCCGACTACCGCCGCAACGAGGTCGTGAACGTCATCCGCGAGGGGCTTCACGACGTGAGCATCACGCGCCCCAACGTGCCGTGGGGGGTGCCGCTTCCCGAGGAGATCCCGGGGGCCGAAGGGCACACCGTCTACGTGTGGGCCGACGCGCTGCTCAACTATCTCTCCGCGATCGGCTGGCCCGAGCGCCGCTACTCGCTGTGGTGGCTGGCCCGCGAGGGCGAGGTCGGGGGCCCGGGCGCCGCGCGGCAGGACGAGTTCAAGGGGCTGGACGGGCAGGGCCGGCCGGGCGCCGCCCGGGCCGGGACGTCCCAGGCGCTCTACACCAACGCGTTCCACCTGATCGGCAAGGACATCAGCCGCTTCCACTGCGTCCTGTGGCCCGCCCTGCTGCTCGCAGCTGGTGTGCCCCTGCCGCGCCAGGTCTACGTGCACGGCTTCATCTACGCGCGCGGCGAGAAGCTCTCGAAGTCGTCCGGGAACGTCGTGGACCCGGTCGCGATCGCGAACGAGTACGGCGCGGACGCGCTGCGCTACTACCTGCTGCGCTCGTTCCCGACCGGCCGCGACGGCGAGTTCACGCTCGAGCAGTTCGTCGAGCTCTACAACACCCACCTCGCGAACGATCTCGGCAACCTCACGAGCCGCACGCTGACCATGGTGCACAAGTACTGCGACGGCCTGGCGCCCGCAGCGTGGGACCCGTCCTCGCTCCAGGACCCGGCTGCGCGCGCCGCGCTCGACGCGCTGATCGTGGCCGCGACCGGGGCGTCCATCGAGGTGACGGAGGCCTACGAGGAGTTCCGGCTGCACGACGCGCTCGAGGCGGCCTGGTTTCCGGTGGTGCGGGCGAACGAGTTCATCGAGCGCGTGAAGCCGTGGGCGGTGGCGAAGGACCCCGCCCGCAGCACGGAGCTCTCGACCACGCTCCGCGCGCTGCTCGAGACCCTGCGCGTCACGGCGCTCCTGGCGTGGCCCGCGATCCCGGGAAAGTGCGAGGAGCTGTGGGGCATGCTGCGGCTCCCCGGCACGCCGGGAGAGACGCGTGGCGCCGCCGCGGCGGCGAGCTTCGGCCCGGGCGAGCCGGCGGGGGAGAAGCTGGCGGAAGTGAAGAGCCTCTTCCCCCGGCTCGAGGTCCGGACCGACGCACAGGCCTGACGCCTTCGGCCGGCCGATCCCTTCATGAAACACACGCCGGGCGGGCGGGGCCTCATGAGCCGCCCGCGAGCCCCGCGCGCGTGATCGACACCCACTGCCACCTCGCGGACAAGCGGTTCGACAAGGACCGCGAGCCTGTGATCGAGCGTGCGCACGCGGCCGGCGTGCGCGCCTTCGTCGAGATCGCCTACGCCCCCGCCATCGTCGAGCGCGCACACGCGATCGCGGCGCGCCATCCCGATCTCTTCCTGTGCGTCGGCGTCCACCCGAGCGAGTCGGGTCGCGTCCCGGAGAGCTACCTCGAAGCGCTGCGCGACCATGCCCGTCACGCGCGCGTGGTGGCGATCGGCGAGACCGGGCTCGACTTCTACCGGGACCACGCGCCGCGCGAGGCGCAGGAGCGCTGGTTCCGCGTGCAGCTGGCGCTCGCGGACGAGATGGGCCTGCCGGTCGTGATCCACCAGCGCGCGGCGCTCGAAGAGACTCTCGCGATCCTCGAGGAGACGCGACCTAAGGCGGGCGGCGTGCTGCACTGCTTCGACGACGGACCGGCCGCCGCCGAGCGCGCCCGGGCGACCGGGTTCAAGCTCGGGATCGGCGGCTGCGTCACATACGGACACGCCGCGCTCGAAGCGGCGGTGCGCTCCGCCCCGGACGACATGTTCGTGCTCGAGACCGACTCGCCCTACCTCGAGCCCGAGCCGCGCTCGCTGCGCCGCAACGAGCCCGCGCTCCTCACGCGCGTGGTGGCACGCCTGTGCGAGCTGAGGGGCTGGAGCGCGGAGGAGGCCGTGCGCGTCACGACCGCGAACGCGCGGGCGCTGTTCCGCTTTCCGCTGGTAGACGGGCCGCTGCCCGGACCGGGGAGCGCGTAGGCGGCGCACGCCCCGCGCTCGCGAGACGCTCGGGGGATCGAGGCCGCCGCTGGCGGCCACGCTCACCGCCCACCCATCGCGCCATCACTTCTCAAGGCCGCCGCGAGCGGGGCCGAAACCCATCCCGATGACCTCCACGCCGGCCCTGCCCACCTCCGCAGCCCTGATCGCCACGGGGGGAGTGCTGGCCTCGATCGCGCTCGCGTACCTGGTGGCCCGGCTCGCGAGCCGGGGGGCGCGCCATCACGCGCGGGAGAGCGCGCGGCGGCTCGAGCGCCTGCTGCGCAGGTTCCTCGAGGAAGGCAGCGGAGCCCGCGAGCTGC
>Ga0210379_10000351_pt1 | contig 14622 bp, 18 predicted proteins | sample PLMedo_2_FD_155468 | JGI IMG/M metagenome (GOLD analysis project Ga0210379, IMG submission 155468) | Groundwater sediment microbial communities from an aquifer in East River, Colorado, USA - PLM4_32_coex redo | ecosystem: Environmental > Terrestrial > Soil > Riparian zone | place: USA: East... | reverse complement strand
GATCTCGACCGGGTCGCCGTTGATCTTGAGCTTGACCAGCATTTCGGACTGTTCCTTGCGAACCAGCCCGAAATTATATATGGCATTGAACCGTTAGAAGGCTGCAGGGACAGCCCGTTTGTGGTGAGGGAGATATGAGCGCGTGCCGGCGCTCCCCAGTGCGCCGACGACCGCCGAGTCCGGCATGCCGGAACTGGTGGTGATCACCTGGTGCGGGCTGTTCGTTCCCACGGAGGTGAGGCCATAAATCGTCGCCAGGTTGAGCACGGAGATGAACCGGATATGGAGAGCGCCGGACGTAAGGAGGGCGCTCGCCCGCGTGGAAATCGAACCGGCGCCGAGTTCACCGCCCGAGTTCGCGGTTTCCTTCAGAAAGGAAGTCGCGAAGTGGGCCCATGTCATCCGCGACGCCGACATACGGGTCGAATGAGGGGGCGAACGAGCCAATCCCAAAGGCTTGCGGCGACGCAAGTCCTTTCTTTCTGCAGCCGTGCGCGCCGCGGCAGCGGTTAGTTGTTGCGGGCGCGGTAGTCGGCGATCTTCTTGCTGAGGTCGTCGTACTCCTCGCACACCCGCGGGCACGATCTCTTGAGGGCCACGAGGTGTTCTTCGGCCTTGGCGAGATTCTTGGTCATCAGGTACGCCTCGCCGATGTATTCGTGCGCCCCGCGGTGGCGCGGGTCGATCTTCAGGGCCTGCTCGTAGCGCCTGAACGCGGCGTCCAGCTGGCCATCGTTGCGATAGGCGAAGCCGAGATAGTTCTGGATGTCGGCATTCCTGCCGGAGCGTCTTTCCGCGGCGGTGAGCCACTTGATGGCAGTCTTCCAGTCCCTGGCCTCTACCGCGCGCTTGCCTTCCGCAAAATCCGGATTGTTGCCGATCAGGACATCCAGAGGATCGGCTTCCATGGCAGGCATCGCGGGCGCGGCAACCATGGCCAGGGCGATCGCGGCCGCAATGGATGCGAGGACGGATTTCGTGTGCATGTTAGCGCTCCTCGGGGGGTGGATGAGCATGATGCTGCGGGTGCTATTGGGCGATATGCGGAGGATAATAATTTCTTAACACTTAACAAACACAGACTCGGCCGTCATTATTCCACTGGAAACGAGGGCTGTCCGCTGAACCGCCGCGCGGCGCTTGCTTGACGGGCAAGGGGTGCAATCCTAGAATCGCCTGACCCCGCGCGGCACTGGTTCGCGAAGCGCGATGGGCCCGGAAGAAGGAAGCGAAGATGACAACCCAGGCGAAAAACAAGTACGTGCACGATCTGCACAACATGCCCAAGACGGCCGTTTTGGGCAAGACGTCGACGGGACAAGGCGCGTCGTTCAACGGCGACCGGATATACTGCGGCTTGGTTACGAAGAAAACGGGCACGGGCTCCAAGCCGCACTTTCATCCAGACGAAACCTTCAATTACGTGCTGAAGGGCGCGCTCAAGGTGCGCATGGACGGCCTGGAATTCGTGGTGCCGACCGGCAACCTGCTCCACATCCCGGCCAACATGGTTCACACCGCGGTGGCTACCGATGACGGCGACGCCACCTATCTGGTCTGGCGCGACCGTGTCGCCGAGAAGCAGGGTAAGCCGATCACGACCGAAACCTAGCGGTCTGCCAGACCGGGCGCCATCACGGTTTCGGACCTGATTTCAGAGACGACTGGGCTGAACTGCAATTCAGGCGGAATTGGTGATGGAGCTTTCCGGCAAGATACTACCGGGGTTGACCGGCACGGCCGAGATCATCGTCGGCACGCGCGACACCGCGCCGCACGTGGGCAGCGGCAAGATCGGCGTACTGGCGACGCCGATCATGGTGAATCTCATGGAGGCGGCCGCGCTGCAGGCGGTGGAAAGGTTCATGCCGTCCGGGCATCAGACGGTCGGCACGCACCTCGACGTCAAGCATTTCGCCGCGACGCCGGTCGGCCTGCGGGTTGTCGCGCACGCCGAACTGGTGAAGGTCGAGGGACGTACGCTGACGTTCAGGATACGGGCGGAGGACGAGCGCGAGCCCATCGGCGAGGGTTTTCACGAGCGGCTCATCATCAACGTCGAGCGCTTCGACGTGCGTATGCAAAAGAAGCTGGGCAATGCCTGAGTCCTTGTTGGATGGGCAACGAGAAGTTGCCAAGGCGGCAACCACGGCTACTTTTGGGACGCGCGGCGGCGGGAGTTCTGAGTCGCCGCTTCGGGCGACCGAGAAGTCTTCATGTCGCACCTCCGTCCAGGACGGTTCCTGAGCAGCGTCGCGCAGCCTATGATTGAGAGTATTATTTATGTTTACTTTAATTGCCGGAGTTGCGTTTTGAAATTGTTTTCCAGAAGGAGCTTGCCCAAGTTCCATTCCAAGGGAAGAAAGTCGCAATCGGCGTATTGCGTCCTGCTGCAGCGGGCGCCTGCGGCGGGGTGGCTTGCGGTGGCCCTAAGCGGAATGGCGCCGGCGGTACTGGGCGCCGACGATCCGGGAGCACGGGCGCTGCAGCAGCACCAGCTGCAGCGTCAGCAGCAGCAGGATGCGCTGCAACTGCGCATGCAGCAGCACCAGCGCAGGTTGCACAATCCGCCCGCGGATGCGCGGCAGCAGCAGGCGCTCGGCCAGATGGAGGCCGATCAGCAACAGCGGCAGCAGGAATTGTACTACCGGCAGGGCATCGAGCCAGCCACGGCCCAGCCGTCCGACGACGCGGGAACGCGGCACGCGAAGGCGCAGCTGGAGGAGGAACGTGCGCGCGAGCAGAGCCAGCGACAACTGCTGCGTTTCGAGTCGGAGGCGCAGCGGCGGGTGGAGCAGGCGCGCAGGGAAAAAAGCCGGGGCGAGATCATCCCGGCGCAGCAGGAATAGCCGGATCGGCGCACTACTGTTTGCGCTCGGGGTGAGCGTCGGCCGGCATCGAGAACGTTATGCAATTCCTGCCTTTGGTCCAGGCATAGCGCACGTTCTTGCCCAACTCCTGGATCAGCAGCACGCCGAGCCCCCCCAGCGGACGCAGTTCGACGGTATCCGAGAGCGAATGCTTGGGGTTGAGACTTTGGAAAGGATCGTAGCGACAGGCGCCGTCCTCATAGCGGACCTTGAGTTCCCTGTCCGCCAGCGTGAAAGTGAGGTTTACCGGCACCGGCTCCACCCCGCCGCGGCCGTGCTGCACCGTGTTTGTGAACAATTCCTCTATCAACAGGATTACGCGCAGGCGCTGCCGCGTGGAGCATCCGGCACGAATGCACGACTGTTCCACAAATGCCTGAAGGCGCGGGTATTCCTGGTTGGCGGCCAAGCACACCAATGAAATGCTAACGGGAGTCTCCACCATGTGTGAAAGAATACATCATTCGGGATACTGTTTTATGCCATGATTGCCGCGCCGGACGAAGGAAGCAGATCACGGGCCGGCAATGTCAACTTGAGGGAGACAGGGTCATGTCCATTAATCGCAGTTCTGTATTCGGAGCGTTGGTCGCGGCAGCCATGCTGCTCGTTGCCGCGCCGGCGATGGCCAACGATATCGCCCAAATCAAGACCGCGACCGGCACGGTGATGGTCGAACGCGGCGCGCAGCGCCTGCTCGGCGCCCCGGGCATGAAGCTGCAGCAGTCCGATGTCATTCGCACCGGCATAGACGGAACGGCCGGCATCACGTTCATCGACAATACGATGATGTCTGCCGGCCCCAACAGCGTGCTGGCGCTGGACCGCTTCTCGTTCAATTCGACCACGCACGAGGGCAAGCTCGACGCCACGATGCGTAGCGGCACGCTGTCGGTGATCTCGGGCAAGATCGCCAAGCAGTCGCCCGACGCCATGACGGTACGCACGCCGGCGGCAATCCTCGGCGCGCGCGGCACCGAGTTCTTCATAAAGGTCGATCCGTTGTAAAATCCTGCTTCATGGGGTTCACGCCACGCGCCGGGTTGATCCTGCTGCTCGCCGGACTGCTCGGCGCGTGCGCATCCGAACCTCCGCGAACGCGCGAGTTCGTGGTCCTGGTTCCAGACCGCGATGGCAAGCTGGGGGCGGTGGCAGTCACCAGCACTTACGGCAATGCGATGCTCGATAAGCCCTACATGGCGACGCGCTACGAGCATGGCGGCATGATCGAAACGGCACCGGCAGCGCAGGAAGACGTCAGGAAGACCTTCGCCGTTGCCATAGCGGCGCAACCGCTTCGACCGGTGTCGTTTCTGCTTTATTTTCTGGAAGGCACCGACGAGTACACGTTGGAATCGAAGGCCGCTTTCGAGAAAATTTTTTCCGAGATCGCGCGCCGCCAAGCGGCAGAAATCGCCGTGATCGGCCATACCGATACCGTTGGCAGGGTCGATTACAACGACACGCTGTCGTTGCGGCGGGCGGAGCGTGTACGCAACGACTTCGTGGGCCGCGGCATTCCGACACATGCCATCAACGTTGCCGGGCGCGGCGAGCGCGAGCCCATCGTGCCGACCGCCGACGATATCAACGAGCCCCGCAACCGGAGGGTGGAGATCAACGTCCGCTAGCACTTGCGGTGATTGAGTGATGCGGTGGTTAAGTGCTTATGTAAATTTTAGTTTGGTTGGACGGCGACTCAATTGCTCGGTTGCCCGGTCACTTAATCACTGGTTCCCGTGCCAGCGGACAACCAGTATCGTCACGTCGTCCGCCATCTCCGCGCCTGCGGCGTACTTTCGGACTTCTTCGCGCACCGCGTTGACCCGCTCCCCGGCACTGAGTGTCCGCGGCATTTTCACCAGAAGTTTGGCGAGGCGCGCGCGCCCGAACAGTTCACCGGCCGGATTCATGGCTTCCGGCACGCCGTCGCTGACCATGACGAGCGACTCGCCCGGCGCCAGGCGCTCCCGCCCAGCCGCATAGGGGAAGTTCTCCAGCGTGCACAGAGGCGGCCCGCCTCCTTCCAGGCACTTCAACGTTTTTCCGTCTGCGACGACGATATGCGGCCGCTCGTGCCCGGCGTTGCAATAAACAAGGTCGCCGGTGCCCACGTCCAGCACGCAGGCGAGCGCCGTCACGAACAGCATTTCGGGATTCTCGCGCGAGATCTCGATATTGGCTTCGGCCATGGTGCGGCCGAGATCCGGCAGATGCCGCAGTACCGTGCTCTTGTATAGGGCCTTCGATAGCGCCATGAAGATACTGGCGGGCAGGCCTTTGCCCGAAACGTCACCGACCATCATGAACAGGCGCGACCCGTCCAGCATGAAGAAGTCGTAGAGATCGCCGCCGACTTCCTTGGCCGGCTCCATGCGCGCGTCGAGTTCGAAGCGCCGCTCGCCCCGGAACGAAAGGGACGGCACCGGCAGCATCCCGATTTGCACGCGGCGCGCGGCTTCCAGCTCTCCGGCCATGCGCGCAGCAGCTTCCCGTTGTGCTTCGAGCTCGCGTTTCAGGCGCTCCTGCTGCCGTCCTGACTCCGCGAGCGTCGCCCGCAGCAGCCCGCCGAACAGGATATTGAGAACCACGATTGGCGCAGCTGCGTCGAACAGCACTCCCGCGTAGCGGAACAGGATCATGCCGAGCGCGAGTAACCCGCCGGTGGCGGAGATCAGTATCAGGGAAGAGCGCACCGGAGGCAGTACCGGCACGGCGAGCACCAGCAGGGAGCCCAGGACGACGATCAGCGCCGTCTCCGTCCAGCGCGTCCAGCGCGGGCGTCCCAACAGGCTGCCGTCGAAGATGTTTTCCAGGAGCTGGGCGTGAATCTCGATGCCGGGCATGCGTTCGCCGAGCGGCGTCGCCAGCTGGTCCAGCAGCCCAATGCCGGTGACTCCGAATAGGACGAGCTTGCCGGCGATCTCCGCGCGGTTGGCCGAACCGGCGATGACGTCGCTTGCCGAGATGTAGCGGTCGGGATCGTGCGGGGTGAAACGCACCCACACGTGACCGTCGTGGTCGGTCGGAATCACGACGTCACCGAATCCGATCGATTCTATGCCGTGCGCGCCGGCGCGGATCGAGAACGCCGGGGCCGCCACGCCGACCCGCAAGGTTTCCATGGCGAGCGAGGGAAAAGGCACGTTGCCCACCGCGGCGAGCAGCGGCACGCGGCGCACGACACCGGCACGCACGTCCGCGCTGAGCAGGGCACGGCTCGTCGCGGCAGAGTCGATTTCCGCGAGGCTCGTCAGCGCCGAGGTGAAATGCCAGAGATAGGGCAGCGGGTCGCCCTGCACCTCGAACGCCGCCGCCGCACGCGGCGGGGGCTCGTTGGTAGGCCGGTCAATTCCCGCGACTCCGAGCACCACTGGTAGCCGCCTGATGGCGGCGGCAAGCGCAGCGTCGTTGCTTGGCAACTGCTTCAACTGGAGCGCGAGGGCCGGTCCGATATGCGGATTGTTCTCCGCGACAATGTCCGGCGACAGGCGGTCGGGCTCGGCGAAAATAACGTCCACGCCCACCGCCAGCGGCTGGAATTCGGCGAGCCGATCGAACAGGCGCGCGATCAAGGTGCGCGGCCACGGCCATTGCCCGAGTTGGGTGAGGCTCTTCTCGTCCACTTCGACTATGACCACCGGCGCCGATGCGCGCTGCCGCGGCATCATCACCTGGCAGGCATCGAACCAGGCATTGCGAAGCCAGGACTGTACGGGGGTGTCGGCGAAGACGTGCAGGGCGGTGAGAACGATCGCCAGCACGGCGCCGAGCGCGCGTGGCCGCAGCAACCCTGCGCGCCACGGGGCGGTATCCGCGGACTTGGGCGCCACGGGCTGGAGGCTCACGCGGTCATCCGTCTATGCCGGGATCCCGCGGCTCAGACCACGATTTCCAGGCCATCGTAGGCGCTTGAAATTCGCAGCTGGTGATCGCCGCGGGTGATCTCCTCCAGTCGCAGGGTTTCTTGCAGCACCGAGGAAATTTTCTCGTCATCGTGAACCGGCTCGTGGTGGAAGATGCAGAGGTGCTTCGCGCGCGCGATCTGGCACAACTCGACGCCGACCACGTTGCTCGAATGGCCCCAGTCTTCCTTGACCGACACGCTGTCGGCCAGCGAGTACATGGCGTCGAAGATCACCAGGTCGGCCCGGCGGATGAATTCGACGGTTTCCTGCGTGGCATTGACGTCATCGGTCTTGTGCTCGGAGTCGGTAGAGTACACGACCACTTTGCCCTGGTGTTCGAAGCGGTAGCCGTAGGAGTCCCCGCCGTGCAGTTGCAGCTTGGGCGTTACGTCGAGGCCGGCAATCCGGGTACGCTTGCCCGGCTCGAGCGTGACAAACTCGATTTTCGCCCTGAGCCTGGAGAAATCCACCGGGAAGCACGGCGCCGCATGCTGCCTGCGGAAGGCTTCTTCCAGCTCGGCGTGGCAACCGTGAATCACGATGCGGTTTCCCGGGATGTAGGCATGCAGGAAAAGCGGGAAGCCCATGATATGGTCCCAGTGCAGGTGGGACATGAACACGTGGAAAGTGCAGGGTGTCCGGGCGCCGCGTCTGGCGAGCACGTGGTGGCCGAAGGGGCGTATGCCGGTGCCGAGATCGCACAGCACGTAATCATCGGAGCCGGTATCGATCTGCACGCACGACGTGTCGCCGCCGTAAGTATGGGATATGGCGAAGGGCAGGTCGTTCTCGACGAAGGCTATTGCGGCTTCCCGCGTTCCCAGCTCCCTGCCGTCCGCGGCGAGAAGCGCCTCGATGATCTTGTGCTTGATGTCCTCGGCTGCAAGGGACACGGGCAGCGAGCCGCGCGTGCCCCAGAAACGTATGCGCATCGTCCCCTATCCCGACAGAAGGGCGGCGAGGGCGGCCGGAGACAACTCGCGCAGCGCGCCCTGAAGCGATTCATGGGTATCGAACACGAGCGTGAATCGGCTAATCTCGAATATCTCCCGCACCACCGGCTGCAGCGCTGCCGCGACCAGCTTGCCTTGCGCGGCATGGACCTCCTTGGCGGCGATCATCAGCACGCGCAGTCCCGCGCTGCTGATGTATTCCAGCCCGGACAAATCGAGCACCGCCTTGTCGCCGCCGGCGCTGCAGTTCTTGAGATGGGGCAGCAAGGCGGCCCTGAATTCGTCCGCGTTGACGTAGTCGACGCGCCCCTGGACGGCAACAACGAGGACGTCGGCATGGCGTTTGGTGGTGACTTGCACGGGCCTTTTTCCTGTCGGCGCCGCGGGGGAGGGTCCGCATCCAACCCCGGTGTCCCGGCGCTCCTGCAGTTTGCGAGATTGTATCCGATTGGACTGTTGACGCAGGCGAGTCCTGTATTACCGTCCGGGGGGCAGGCCGGGGGGCGGCGGTTTCTCCCGCTCGACTACCGTGTATTCGGTGGAGAGGTACCGCTCTTCCTGTGCTTTGCGCACCCTGCGCCTGAGCCACCACAAACGCAACAGCGCCACCGCCGCCAGTATCGACCCGGCCACCAGCGCCGCCACGATGAAAAAGATCCCCAGCACCAGCAGCGCCAGCGCCAGGATTCCGAACAGAATGCGCTCGGCCAGGCTGCTGCGGCGAAGGTTGACGTCAACGACCGCCATGCTCAGAAATCGGGATTGAAGCTCTTGATGATCACGCCGCCTGACTTCTCGTCGTGCTCGAGCTTCACCAACTGGCGCGATTCCAAATCGTCGAGCAGTTTGCTGAACGAGCGGAAGCCGTAATACGACTCGTTGAAGCCCGGGTGCCGGCGCTTGAGCGCCTGCTTCACCATCGAACCCCAGATCTTTTCCTCCGCGCCGCGCTCGGTGGACAGGGCCTCCACCGTTTCCATCACGATGTCGAACGCCTGCTGTTTTCTGTCGCCTTCCACGACCGGCGCTTTTGCCGCCTCCGGCGCGGCGGCTGGCGGTTTCCTGCGAGCCTGCTTCTTCGGTTTTTCGCGCACCAGATCGTCGTAGTAGATAAACTCGTCGCAGTTGGAAATGAGCAAGTCGGAAGTCGACTTCTTGACGCCGATGCCGATGACAGTCTTATCGTTCTCGCGCAGCTTGCTTACCAGGGGCGAGAAATCGGAATCGCCGCTGATGATGACGAACGTGTCCACGTGCGACTTGGTGTAGCAGAGGTCGAGCGCGTCCACCACCATGCGGATGTCGGCCGAATTCTTGCCGGACATGCGCACGTGGGGAATCTCGATCAGCTCGAACGCCGCCTCGTGCATCGCTTTCTTGAAATCCTTGTAGCGGTCCCAGTCGCAATAGGCCTTCTTGACCACGATGTTGCCCTTCAGCAGCAGCCGCTCCAGCACTATCCTCACGTCGAATTCCGCGTACTTGGCCTCGCGCACGCCGAGCGCGACGTTCTCGAAGTCGCAAAACAGGGCCATGTTGGTGTCCGTCGGGGTGGGCATGGGTTTTGCGTTCCAGTTCTCCAGGAGTGCCGTGGGTGGGGGCAAGCGATCTTGTAGCGCATTCTACCTTTGTTTGACGGCGGCGACGGGCCAAATTGCGATTTGCTCCGGCAGGAGGATACTATGTCTGCATGGCCGAAGATTCCATCGAGGACCGGCGCCGGCGGATGCTGGCGGAGGTTGTCGCTGAGGCGGCGCTGACGGCGGGCCACACCGGCCGCGCGGCCTTCAGCGAGCGGGTGCTGCGGGTCGTCGGCAGCGTGCCGCGCCACGAATTCGTGCCGATCGAACTGCAGCCCTACGCCTACCTCAACCGGCCGTTGCCCATCGGCTATGAGAAGACCGTGTCGCAACCTTTCATCGTGGCCCTCATGACCGACCTGCTGGAACTGGAGGAGGGCGACGCGGTGCTGGAGATCGGCGCCGGGGCCGGTTATCAGGCGGCGGTGCTGGCCGAACTCGCTCGACACGTCTTTTCGGTTGAAATCATCGAGGAGCTGGCGCAGGGCGCGGAGCGCCGGTTGCAGCGGCTGGGCTACGACAACGTCAAGGTGCGGGTCGCCAATGGTTATTACGGATGGGCGGAACACGCGCCCTACGACAAGATCATGGTGACCGCGGCGCCGGACCTGATTCCGCCGCCCCTGCTCGCGCAGTTGAAGCCGGGCGGCCGCATGGTGATTCCGACCGGTATCCCCGATCGCCAGGCCCTGGTGCTGGTGGAGAAATCCGCTGCGGGCAGCCTGACCACCCGTGAAATACTTCCGGTGCGGTTTTCGGAACTGGAGGATCCCGGTGATGCGGCCGGCGTTGCCTGAGCGCACGTACCGAATCGAGGGAGATGCACCCCTTTTGCTCCCCTGGAATGGCGGCTGATTCATTCATGTAGAAACGGCCCCCAAACGTTATCGCATCCGATCTGTATATAATCGCTGCGGATGGCAAGACAGACGCGCATGATGGCGGTGATGTTCGCTGATATCAGCGACAGCACCAGCCTCTATCAGAATCTGGGAGACGCCGCCGCCCGCAACATCGTCAATGCCTGCCTGACGCTGATCACGGGCGTGCTCACGCGTTACGAGGGGCGCCTGGTGAAGACTATCGGCGACGAGGTCATGTGCGTTTTCCCCGGCGTCGATCTCGCGGTGCTTGCCGCGAGCGACATGCAGGCGCAGGTTGCTGCCATCAGGCCCGGAAACTACCCGGTGTGCATCCACATCGGCCTCCACTACGGCCCGGTGCTGGTCGAGGACAGCGACGTGTTCGGCGACACGGTAAATGTAGCCGCCTATCTACGGGGGGCGGCGACAGCAGAACAGATTCTCACTACCGAGGCCGTGGAGCACTGCCTGTCGGAGGCGCTGAAAGCCTGCGTGCGGCCGATCTTCCACGCCGTGCTGAAGGGCAGCGAGAAGGAATCCACCGTCTACCAGGTAATGTGGCGTAGCGACAAGGCAAACCTGACCGACGTCAACCTGCATTCAAACAAGTTCATCCCCGGCGACACCGGAGCCCTGCTGGTCATGCTGGACGAGGAGCGCGTGCGCGTCGACCAATGGCGCCCCAGCATCGTCATCGGGCGCTCAAAGGATTGCGACCTGGTGGTGAACGACAACTTCGCCTCGCGCCGCCACCTGTCGATCAAGCTGGTGCGCACGCAGTTCTACCTGTTCGACCATAGTATCAATGGCACCTTCGTATCGCTCGGGAGCGGGGAAGAGCTGCACGTGCTGCGCCGGGAAGTGCACCTCGACGGCTCCGGCCAGATCTGCATCGGGCGCAGCCGCAGCGAGCGGCCGTCCGAGGTCATTACTTTCGAGCGCGACCGAAGGTCGATGTATCGCGTCTGAACGCGAGAGGCGAGAGGGTAAGAAGCTGCGAAGCGGTGCTTTTACGCCTCTCTCCTATCCCCTCTCTAGCTCTTATCGGCGAGCTCGCGCGTCACATCGAGTCCATTGCGTCCCGCCGTGCGCGCCTGTTCCGGGCTTTCCTTGCCGAGTGAGGTCGCCGCGACCATCTCGTAGATGTCGGACGCGCCCTCGAAGATGCGCCGAGTCATGCCCAGCTCGCCAAAGGTCTTGGCGATCTCCCGCATCTCCGGCACCCAGCGGTAAGCCTTGGGCGGCATGACGGCGATGTTCCTCACCTGCCAGTCAAATACGTCGTTGCGACTTTCGCGCAATTCCTTTTCCAGTGCCTGCTCGACGCCCAGTTTGCGTGCCGCCACCAGCAGTTCGACGGCCAGCGCTGTGGTGCCCTTGGTCATGGCGGCGTAGCACATCTTGACGCCCGAAGCGTCGCCGACGTGCTCGGACATCACGCGCACCTGCAGGTTGGGATGGCTGATCTGCCCGAACAGATAGGCATCGGGCCCCGCAACGTAAATGCGCGGCCGGTCCTTTTCACCGCGCGGCGGCGGCCCGATGATGCCGCCGTCTATGAATATGCCGCCGGCGTCGCGGATCAGGCGTTCGGTGTCGCGCGCCGTTTGCGGCGAAACGGCGTTGAGATCGGCGAAAGCGATCTGGCGGCCGGTGGTCCTGATCGCCGCAGCGGCCTTGCGCGCCACGGCGAGTGCTTCCCCGGGATTGATGACCGAGATCACCAGTTCGCAGGTCGCCACCAGCTGTTCCATCGAGCCGCAATCGGCGAGGCCGGCCGCGCGCGCGAGGGCCTTGGTACGCTCGCTGCGGCCCTCGAGAGCGGTATGCACGTTGAAGCCGCTTTCCTTGAGGCGTCCGGCGATCGCCTGTCCCATGTCGCCCGGGCTGACGACGCCGATATTCCGTATCTGCATGCGTGTTCCTTTCCTGGCTGAGCTGCTTGACGCGGTTGCGTGAGGGACCACGATAACGCTTGCGTTAGAATAGCGCTTTTCCGCCGCGGTCGGCGGCAATCTTCGCCGCCATTAGTATCATTCTCAAGTCCATTCCGTACCGGCCACGAAGCATTACGCGCCTGTTGTTGAGATAGGTTCCCATGATCATCTATCTCATCCTGTTCCTCGGGTTGCTCAACTGGATGTGTTTCATGAGCAGCCGCGTGCTGATGTCGCTCTACGCCATCGAACTCGGCGCTTCGGCGGCGGCGATCGGGGTGCTCATTGCCCTCTACGGGCTGGGACCGCTCGTGCTATCGGTGTACGCAGGCAAGGTTTCCGACCGCTTCGGCAGCTTCTGGCCCATCGTGCTGGGTTCCGGCGGTCTCGCCGTCGGACTCGGGATTCCCTGGTGCTTTCCAGGACTCGATGTCCTCTACTTCGCGGCGCTGGTGATCGGCATCGCGCTGGTATTCATAAACATCTCCCTGCAGCACCTCGTCGCATCGCTCGGCGACGCCGAGCAGCGCACCCGCAACGTCAGCCTGCAGAGCCTGGCGATCTCTCTCGGTGCGATGGCCGGGCCGCTGCTGGTGGGCCTGTCCATAGACCATCGCGGTCACGTGCCGACGTTTCTTTACCTGGCGCTGACGGTCGCGATTTCCTGCGCCGGTTGGGTCGTCTGCCGGCGCGTGATCCCGCACTCGGGGCGGACGTCCAAAAGCGGGGCGACCGGCGGCATGCGTGACCTGCTGGCGCAGCCCGGCCTGCGCCGCATCGTCGTGGTGAGCGGGGTAGTGATCGCGGGCGTCGACCTCTACAGCTTTTTCATGCCGATTTACGGACATTCGCTCGGGCTCTCCGCCACCATGATCGGAGCCGTGCTGGGCGCCCACGCCGCGGCGACCTTCGTCGTGCGCGTCGTGCTGCCGCTGCTGGTACGGCGCTGGGGCGAGGAACGGGTGATGACGGCCTCGATGGTGCTGGGCGGAATGGTGTTCCTGTTTTTTCCGTTCGTGCAGCACGTCGCGCTGCTGTTGCTGCTGTCTTTCGCCCTCGGCCTGGGGCTCGGCGTCGGCCAGCCGTTGTCCATCATCATGACTTACAACTGCGCGCCGGCGGGCAGGGCAGGGGAGGTGCTGGGGCTGCGTTTCTCGTTCGTGAACCTCACCCACATGGTGGTCCCGCTCGCGTTCGGTACCGTCGGCGCCGCGCTGGGACTGATCACCGTGTTCGTCGCCAACTCGGTGCTCATGCTGGTCGCTGGTTATGCGCATCACCGGGGCACGAAGAAAGAGTGACGTGACGTTCTACCTGATCATGCTGGTGGCGCTGCTGAACCACACCAGCTTCAAGGGCAACAAGGTGCTGATGTCGCTGTTCGCGATCGAACTCGGCGCCAGCCCCGCGACGATCGGGGTGCTGTTTGCGATGTACTCCCTGTTCCCGATCGTGCTCTCGTTCTACGCCGGCAAGTTCTCGGACCGCTTCGGCTTCCGGCTGCCGGTGACAGTGGCGTCGTGCGGCATCGTTGCCTCGCTGCTCCTGCCGTTCTTCTTCCCGCATCTGGCAACGCTGTTCGTCGCCGGTACGCTCGCGGGAATCTGCAATATCTTCTACGTCGTCTCGATCCAGCATGCCGTCGGCGCCCACGGCGAGGGCCCAGAGCGCATGCGCAACTACAGTGTCTTCAGCATATGCATCGGCGTGACGTCGCTGGTGGGCCCGGTCTTTACCGGCTTTGCCATAGATGGCGTTGGCCACCGGATGACGTTTGTGTTTCTCGCGGTGCTTCCGGCGGTCACGGTTCTGACGCTGCTGCTGTACCCGGCCATGCTGCCGCGCCCGAAGCACCAGGAGAGGCGCTCCGCCCGGCGCGGCATGCTGGATCTCCTGGGCAACGTGCGATTGCGTCGCGTGCTGATCGCCACCGCTTTTCTCGAGACCGGCATGGAGCTGTTCACGTTCCTGATGCCGATTTACGGGCACTCGATCGGGCTCACTGCCTCGCAGATCGGGATCGTGATGGGCGCGTTCGCCCTGGCGCTGATGGGGGTGCGGACGGTAATGCCGGCGCTGGTCCGCCACTCGAGCGAGGAGCGCGTATTCAGCCTGTCGATGTTCGTGGCCGCCGTGGCGTGCATCGGGCTGCCGTTTGCGTCGAGCCTGGGGCCGTTGCTGGTCATGTCTTTTGCGCTGGGGCTGGGCGCGGGCTGCGGGGCGCCGCTATCGATGGTGCTTTCCTACAACCGCTCGCCGGAGGGGCGCACGGGGGAGGCAATGGGGCTGCGGCAGACGGTGAACAAGACCATGGAAGCGAGCATGCCGCTGGTCTTCGGCTTCCTCAGTACGGCGCTCGGCTTCATGCCGGTGTACTGGATCGGCGCGCTGGTTCTGGCCTGCGGCGGATGGCTGATGGCGAGCGATGCCCGCCACAAGCCAGTGACTAAGTGACCAAGTGATTAAGTGATTAGGCAAACGCGAGTGCGGAGCTGCTTTCTATCCGGTCAC
>Ga0210379_10000350_pt1 | contig 14639 bp, 11 predicted proteins | sample PLMedo_2_FD_155468 | JGI IMG/M metagenome (GOLD analysis project Ga0210379, IMG submission 155468) | Groundwater sediment microbial communities from an aquifer in East River, Colorado, USA - PLM4_32_coex redo | ecosystem: Environmental > Terrestrial > Soil > Riparian zone | place: USA: East... | reverse complement strand
CATCGAAACGTCCACGGCGGGACTGTCCGACGCGATCCTCGTGAACCGCCCGGATAATCGCTGGTCGGTCATCGACATCGTCGAGCACCTGCAGCTTGCCTATTCGGGAACGGCCAAGGGCTTCGACCGCTGCCTCGAAGCCGACGCGCCCAGCGCGAAGCGCTTCTCGTGGGCGGAGCGGGCGCGCAAGTTCGTCGTCGTGCGCGTCGGTTATTTTCCACCGGGCTTCGAGGCGCCCAAGTTCATCCAGCCAAAAGGTGGTGTCGATTTGCGGACCGTGATCGACCGCGCGCGCCGCGATCTCGAATGGCTGGATAGAAGCGCGATCCGCGTGCGCGAACGCTTCGGTTCCTCCGCAATCCTCGACCATCCGCTGCTTGGCGCGTTTACGCTCGACGACTGGTTACGCTTCCATTGGATCCACACCAGGCATCACCAAAAACAAATCCGCGCAAGAAGCCGCCGCTAATGTCGGTGGCGTCCGTTAAACGCACACCACTGCCTGCGAAGTCTTGTCGAGCGGGGCTAGCGCAGCGTGGAGGAGTGGACGATAATCCGAGTGTGGTGAGAGAACCGTCTCCCGTGATTCTCGTGGTCGAAGACGACAGCGCCGTGCGGCAGCCGCTCGTCAAGTTCCTGCAGATGCGGCAGTACACGGTGGTGACCGCCGAAACCGCGGACGAGGGGCTCGATGCGATCAAGACCCATCGCCCGGCTGCGGCGATCGTGGACTTGCGCTTGCGGCGCGGTTCAGGCCGCGAGGTGGTCGTCTCCGCACCGCCCGGCGTTCCGGTGATCATCTTCTCCGGCTTGCGATCGGAATCGGCCGATCTCGAAACCATCCGGCCGTTGACGCGCCTCGTCGAAAAGCCGTATTCGCTGGTGATGTTGATGGATACGCTCGAGGACATGCTCGAGCAGGCCAAAGGCAACCAGAGCGGTCTGAACCGCATCTCCGCCAGCTAGAACACCCTCCGGTTCCCAGCTCCCGGTTCCCGACAAGTTACAGTATCCGCTTGCCTAGCGCAGAGAGCGCGAGCTCTGTACCGAACTCCGCCGTGGCGTTGCGCAGATCGAGGGTCGGGTTGACTTCGACGAGGTCGAGCGACGTCAGGCGACCCGACTCCGACACCATTTCCATCGCAACATGCGACTCCCGGTAGCTGAGGCCGCCCTTCACGGGCGTTCCCACGCCCGGGGCCACCGTGGGATCGCACGCGTCGAGGTCGAATGAGACATGGAAGCCGCCCGTGCCTCGCGACGCCAGCGAGATCGCGCGCTCCATGACTTCCGCCATGCCGAGGCGATCAATTTCTTTCATCGTGAAGACGTGGACCTTCGACGCGCGGACGATTTCCTTTTCGGTTTCATCGAGATTGCGAATGCCCACCAGCACGGTGTGCTTGGGCAGGACCGCCGGCGCGTCGCCGGCGAACCGGGCCAGTTCGATCGGTTCGCGGCCAAGCAGGGCGGCCAGCGGCATCCCGTGAACATTGCCCGAGCCGCTCGACGCCGGCGTGTTCATGTCGCCATGCGCATCCACCCAAATCAGTCCGAGCGCCTTGCCGCGTTTGCGGAGGTACGCCGACGCGGCGGCCACCGAGCCGGCGCCGAGGCTGTGGTCGCCGCCGAGCGCCAGCGGGAGCGCGCCGTCTTCGAGCGACGCGAGCGACATCTGAAAGAGTCGCTGACAGACCTTGGCAATCTCGCGCACGTATTTCTTCTTCGAATCGCCCGGCCCCTTCGCCTCGGGGATGGGCGACGCGATGTCGCCCTTGTCGGTCACGGAAAGTCCGAGGGCCGCGAGCTGTTCGGCCAGTCCGGCGATGCGAAACGCCGACGGCCCCATGTCGGTGCCGCGCCGATTGCCGCCCAGGTCCAGCGGCACGCCGATGATGTGAACGGCTTTCATCGCGTCTTGTACGTGATCGAGATGCCTTCGAAGCCCGGCGACACGATCGTCGTTTGCGCTTTCGGGTGGGTGTGAATCGCCGCGAGGAAATCGCCCATCTCGCTTTTCTTGTTGATCACGTTGTGCGCCAGGAACAACCCGCCCGGGTTGACGCGCGGAAATACCAGGTCGAAGAATTTCTTGTAGTCGGGTTTCCACGCGTCGAGAAACACGAGGTCGAAGGTGCCTTCCACTTTCGGGATCTCCTTGAACGCGTCACCGGAAACCACCCGAACGATGTCGGCCAGACCGGCCTTCTGGATGTTCGACGCAGCTTCTCTGGCGCGAACCGGATCGTATTCAATTGTCACCAGCCGTCCGCCGGTCTGCCTCAGGCCCATGCCGATCCAGATGGCGCTGTACCCGCTGGCCGCGCCGATCTCGAGAATCTGACGTGCGTTGGTAGCCCCCACCAATACCCGCAGGAAACGGCCATCTTCTTCGGAAACCGCCAGCTGCCCTTTGTCGGCGGCGCGGATCGATTCGAGAAGGCGGGCCAGCGCCGGATCGACGCCGGGCGTTGGCGCCGGTTGAGACCGGGCGCTGAGGCCGGTGACCATGGCCGCGACCATAAGAAAGGCGAATGCACGCGAAAACATCCAACTATCTTAAGCCGCCGTAATGCTATAGTGACGCGCGCAAAGCGAAATTTCCGGAGGAAAAGTGAGCCCGATTCTCACACGGCCCGTTCGAGAGCAACTTGAGCACGACCGTGTCATCCGCCTGCTACAGGCCCGATACAAGCGCAAACACGACGTCATCATGAACCCCGGCCCCGAACAGAACCAGTCGGTGACCGTGGGGGAGCTGGCGGTATTTCCCGATTTGTTGCTATATGCGGAAAAGGGACAGAAGCTGCAAGGAACCGTCGAGGTCGAGACAGGCGAGTCGGTCAACCAACTCGAGGCGCTGGCGGAGTGGGGCGTGTTCAGCAAGCTCCGCGTGCCGCTGATCCTCTACGTTCCTCCTTCGTCTGTCGACGCGACCCGCCGCCTGTGCACGGAGTTGCAGATTCCCGTCGCGGAAATCTGGACGTTCCATCTGCAGTTCGATCAAGCGCGCTTCACGATGGTCTATCGCGCGCCCGATGCGGCGATGCCCAAGACGAAGCCCGCGGCGGCGGCGAGGAGCGTCAAACCCAAGGTCGCCGGCAAAGCCAAGCCCGCTCCGAAATCGAAGGCCGCCAAGGCCAAGCCCGCTGCCAGACCCAAGGCCGCGGTCAAAGCGAAGCCCAAGGCCGGCGCGAAGAAGAGCGTGAAAGCGGGAAAGCGCCGCTAGGACAGAGCCCGTGCCATTCCTCCGCCTCACGCGAGACCGCCGCGGTTTCGAGAATACATTCCTGCTCCATGCAGATCGGCCCGGTGAACGTCCGCGGCTGCTCTATTGGTATCGCACGGCGCCGGGCATCGTGTTGGGCCGTTCGCCGCTCGACGAAGATGCGATTCGCACCATCGAGGAGCAACACCCCGAGATCGATTTCGACTGGCCGGCGATCCTCGCCTTGGGCGAGGCGATGATCCACGAAGACGAGGCGCCGGTGCGACCGGAGAAGCGGGGCCGGCAGGATCTGTCGCGGCGATCGCGTCAGCGCGAATCGCGACCGGCGGAGCCCGAGACCGCCGATGAAGTGCCGCCATCCGAGGACGTGCCGCACGATGAAGTGCCGCAGGACGATGACGTGGCGCGGGAAGCGCAGGCGCGCGACGCGGTGGAGCAGGGCGCGCCGCCCGACGCGATCGAAGACGACATTCCGATGGAGCGGCCGCGCACGATGCACGGTTTGCTGGAAGAATTGGTGGGCCGCGAGATTGCCACGCGACTGCGCGCGCGGCACTCCGAAGTCTTGGCACGCATCCACGAGAAGAACGCCGATCCCGGCGCCCGCGATGCGTGGCTGCGCCAGGCCGAAGCACTGGATCCCGATCTGTGGGTCACGCCCGAAGCCATCCTCCACGGCGTGCGCAACGCCGACAGGTTGTTCGATGATCTCCGGCGGTCTCTGGGCCAGGGCTAAAGCTCTTGGCGAGGGCTAAAGCCCTCGCCCTCCACACAACGTCGCCCTCCACACTCGGCGAGGGCTGAAGCCCTCGCCCTCCATACGACCATGGAGAGCGACGGCTTTAGCCGTCGCTAAACATCCTTCGCAAAGCGCGATTCAATCGCGTCGATCTTGGCCAGGCGCGCCATGTGACGCTCTTCGCCCGAGAATCCCGCGGCCAGGAATGCATCGGTGAGGGTGCGCGCCAAGGCCGGGCCGATGACGCGCGAACCGAGACACAACACGTTCAGGTCGTCGTGCTCGACGGCTTGCCGCGCCGTGTAGGTGTCGTGGCAGACCGACGCGCGGATGCCTGGGAATTTGCACGCGGCCACCGCCGCGCCGGCGCCGCTGCCGCAGACCAGGATGCCGCGGTCGGCCTGGCCGTTGCGGATCGCGGAAGCCACGGCTTCGGCAATGTCGGGGTAATCGACGGCCGCCGTGGAGTGGGTGCCCAGGTCGGTGATTTCGTGGCCCCGCTGGGCCAGGTAACCGGCCAGGTCGCGTTTCATCTCGAATCCGGCGTGATCGGCTCCAATGGCGATGCGCATGCAGGCCTGATTCTACGTGTAACCACGAAACCCACGAAAGATCAGGAAAGGCCCTACGCGGGGCCCGGGCGTCTTATACTGTCAGCATGAAGAAGGCCACCCTTCGTCTGGTCGGAATGGCTCTGCTGGCGGGCTCGACGGTCCTGGCGCAGGCGCCGGCGCCCGCAAAGGCCCCGGCGCAGCCGGCGGGCCAATCAGGGCAGCCCCAGTTTCGCGTGGCGATCGACCTGGTCCAGACCGACGCCATCGTTCGCAACCAGCAAGATCAGTTCGTCGCCGACCTGTCGACGACCGACTTTGAGATTTACGAGGATGGCGTCCGGCAGTCGCTGGCATCGTTGACGCTGGTGCACGGCGGACGCGTGCACAACCTTGCTACGCCGCCACCGGCGCCCACCGAAGAAGGCATCATCCTGCCGCCGTCGCGCCCGAAGAACGATACCGCCGGCCGCATCTTCCTGATCATCGTCGACGACCTGCACCTGGATTTCCGCAACACCGGGCGCATCCGCGATCTGTTCAAGAAGATTTCGAAGTCACTGGTGCACGAAGGCGACATGTTCTCGATCGTCTCGACCGGTCCGTCCTCTCTCGCGATCGATCCCACTTACGATCGCAAGATCCTGGACGAGGCCATCAAGAAGATCACGGGCAACGGGCTCAAGCCGTCGGACGTGATCCAGGGCGCGGAGGGCTCTGATGGGCCGTCCGAAGTGCGCTACCGCGCCCACGTCGCGTTCTCCACCGCCTACGACATGCTCACGCAGATGGAGAAGATCAACAATCGCCGCAAGGCGGTGATCTGGGTGAGCCAGGGTTACGACTTCGATCCGTTCAAGGAATCCCGGCTGGGTGAAGATCCGGTCTTCGGCGGCCGCTTCGGCCAGACCCGCGAAGAGGGGCAGCAGCAGAACGATCAGTTCAAGAACAACAACCAGTTTGCCGACGCCGACCTGGCGCGGGAACTCGGCGAGATCACGCGGACCGCCAACCGCGCCAACGCCACGCTGTACACCATCGACCCGAGGGGACTCGTGGCGGGCGTGGATCTCGACGAAACCCTGGACCCGGTCGAGTACGGAGAGTACGTCCGCAAGTCGCAGGACAGCCTTCGTGTGCTGGCGGAGGAAACGGGCGGGATCGCGGTGGTGAACCAGAACAACTTCGAGAAGGCGCTGAAGCGGATCGACGCCGAGACCAGCGACTACTACGTGCTGGGGTACTACTCGACCAACCCCGACCCGCTCAAGCGCACGCGCAAGATCGAGGTCAAGCTGACCGCCAAGCCCGGCCTCAGCGTCTGGTCGCGGACGTCGTATTCGCTGCGGCAGGTGCCGAAACAAAGCTCCCAGCAATAGGGGCCACCGGCGCCGACTCGCAAGGATCTGCTGGCGGATCCATTCGACCGGCCGCGGATGCGTCCGGACAAACGCCTGCCACTCCTGCTCGCTGAGGACGATCGAGATAACGCGTTCGCGGGATTCCATGGTGCCTCGCTTTGGGAAAGAGACCTCGATCCTAACGACGGTCTAGCTACCCGGAAAATAGAATGATCGTATCTGGTCGATGCTCCAGGATCATCGATGGCTGCAGCCTGAAGCCCGGAGCCCGCTAAGGTGCCAGCTTGAGCTTGGGCCGCACGCGTTCGAACGCGCGGATCACTTCCTGGACGGCGCGGGGCGTCCGGCTCATCTTCGGGTAGACCCACCCGGTCTCGCGCACGAGCGACCGCCCTTCGATACGGGCGCAGAACATCTGCCCGTTGGTCACGTCCCGGGCGACCGCTTGATACGGGATGATCGTGATGCCGAGACCGTTGCGGACGAGCGCCTTGATGATCTCGACGTTCTCGGTCTCCATCACGATCTGCGGCTCGATCCGGGCCGTCATGAAGAACTCGTCCACCGCCCGGCGGGTGTTCGAACCCGATTCGAACAGGACGAACGGCTGGCCGATTAGGTCCTGGGGCAGCACCTTCCGCTTGCGCGACAGAGGGTGCTTGGCGGCGGTCACGACCAGCAATTCTTCCTGCAGCACCGGGACTGTGACCAGGTCGGGCTGATCGACCGGCAGCGTCAACAACGCCAGGTCCCCGGCGCCGGAACGCAGCTGCGCCAGGCACCGCTCCGAACTGCCCGACATCAGCTTCAAATCGATTTCGGGATGCTGCCGTTTGAGTTCGGTCAGCAACGGCGGAAACACATACAGGCACACGGTCATGCCGCCGAGCAGCCGCACCGTGCCGCGGAGCGATTCTTGGCTGTCGGTGATGCCGGCAATCGTGTCCTTGAGATCCTGGAAGACACGATGGCTGAGCTGCAGCAGCGATTCGCCCGCAGGCGTAATCCGGATGCGACGCCCGACCCGCAGGAACACCGGTTCTTTCAGTTCGTCTTCGAGCAGCAAAATCTGACGGCTGATGGCCGACTGCGACACGTGCAGTTTGTGGCCAGCCGCCGTGAACGATCCGGTCTCGGCAATGGCCCGGATGATCTCGAGTTGTCGAAGATCCAAGCTCCCCTCCAAGGTGCCTGCGAATATATCTCAGGGAGAGATGGATGCAATCAAAACTATTTCAGATGCTTCTCAACAGCAAAACGCGTCCGAGCCACGGCCTCGTCGAGATAGTGGGCGTCGAGTTCGACGCCGATGAAGCTGACACCCAATTCAGCGCAGGCGACCGCCGTGCTCCCGAGACCGAGGAAGGGATCGGCCACCAGGCGCAGGCGCGACAGGCCATGCAGGCGCAAGCAGTAGGCCGGCAGCCGCCACGGGAACGTCGCCGGGTGAGGCCGCTCCCGATCGCGGCTCTGAATGGTGTCGTAGGGCAGGAACCAGGTATTGCCGCGGCACCGTAATCCGGATCCCGCCTGCTTCCACCTGGTGACGTTCGATTGGTCCTGGTACTTGACGCCAACGGCTCGCCGATCGAGCGGGGTCCGGCCGTGCGGCGTGAAGTGGAACACGAACTCGTGGCAGTCGTTGAGAAAACGGTCGCTGTTGATCGGCTTGTAATGCCCGACCGCCAGGTCGTCGGCGAGGCCTGAACGGGCGCCGGCCAGGTCCTTCTCGATGGCGATGGATTTCACCCAATGGATGATGTTCTGTAATTCGAGATGGGGCCGCACGGCCTGGGCCACGTCGAGGGCGGTCCAGGGGTCCTTGGGCTTGGCGCCGACGTTCAAGAACAGGGAACCCTCGGGGCCGAGGGCCCTCGCCACCTGCTGCACCCAGGCCGATGTCCACGCCAGGTACTCATCCCGCGGCCGGCCATCGTCGTACGACCGGTACTTGATACCGAGGTTGTAGGGCGGGGAAGTCACCACGGCGTCGATCGAAGCCGGCTTCAGGGCCTCGAGGATGTCCAGGGAATCTCCGTGAAAAAACCGCAGCCGGGCTCGGCCACGATGGACTTCTGCGTAAGGTTTGGGGAGGCGCGGCACGTGAGCGCGATTGTACCCGCGGCTGGCTTACCCGCCGCAGCGCGCGGAGGGGCGAACTCGGCTGTCCGCGGGGGGCTGGGTGGCTCGCGACCTAGGACGCGCGGGCGGTCAACGCGGTGAGGGAGACGGCGGCGAAGCGTTCGCGTTCCGGGGAAACCGTGTGGTTCCGCCGATGCGCGTGGCTCTCACAGGCCAGACCCTTTTCTTCCACGTAAACCACTTCGCGCGTGCTGGCGATGTCGCGATAACGACCGACCACACACCCGCAAGACAGCGTGGCAAACCCGATGATACGAACCACGCTCATATGGATCCCTTCCTCTTACCCATAATCGGCTAGCAAGTCCCATGCCGTAGGGCATCTGATCTCTTGGCTAGAGGAATCGCATGTCGGTGATCGGCGCGCGTCTCGTAAAACGTGTCAATGCTTACACAGTCGGGTGGTCGCGAGCACACAGAGTTCTCTGAAGTCGGCCCTAGTCTTTGGATTGATCTTCAGCGAATTGGATGGCCGAGGATCGATGTCAGGCCGTCGCGCGCGGACGTGTTGTTGGGATCGACAGTTAATGCCTCTGCGAAGTGACGAATTGCGGCAGTTCGATTTCCCGACTGGAGCTCGAGGGTGGCCAGATTGATGTAGGTGCCGGATTCGCGAGGGTCGGCCTTCAGCGAGGCGAGAAAAGCGGACCGGGCCTGGTCGCGCTGACCCAGGCCCGCGAGACAGGCTCCGATCAGGTTGTGGGCCTTGGCGTGCCCTGGGTCCAACGCCACGGTGGCGCGCGCTTCGCGCAGGGCTTGGTCGGGCCGATCCTGTAGGAACGCCAGGGTGGACGCGTAATAGTGGGCCCAGGGATCCGACGGGGCTTCGAGCAACAGGCGGGCCGCGACCGGCGCCAGGCGTTCGGCGTCGTTCATGTCGGCCAGGACCGAGGCCAGTTGGATGAGGGCCGGGACATTGCCGGGGTTGCTCTGAAGCAGACTAAAGGGAATCAGAACCGCTTCCTTGGCGTTTCCCTGGGATGCGAGGATCCGTGAAAGAGTGAGCTTGGCCAGGTCATTGGAGGGCCCCGACGCGAGGCGTCGCACCAGGGTCTCCGCGTCAGCCAGGCGGCCGCTCGTCGCTGCCGCTCGGATGAGGCCGTCGAGCGCCTCGGGGTCGTTTGGACGCTGGTCGAGGGCCCTGGCGAGGTCGTCATACGCGGGGCGATGCGCTTCGGCGCCCAGCAGCATCATGCCCCGATCCCGCCAGTCGTCCGGGCTGGCCGACGCGAAGGCCCGCGCCACCGCGGCCGGCGGCGTCGTCCGCTGCGCCAGGTCGCGAAGGGCGGCCGCATTGTCGTCCCTCGCCCGTCCAAAGATGCTTCGTGGTCCCGAAAACTCGAGACGCGTGCGATCGTCGGTCTGCCAGGGCGCGCCGGCGGCCCAGGCTCCGAGCGCCGCCCCCTGTGCGATGAACAGGGACTCCACCGAAAAGGGAGTCCGGACCCCGACACTCGCGAGGTCGGCGGCGACCCCCGGCCGCTGCCACGCGGCCGCGATGTTGGCGATGCCCGCATCGAGCGGCTCAGTGGAACCGATCAGGAGGACGTCCGCATCACCGACGAGCCAGAGCGAGCCTTCAGGAAACACCGCGAGGAAGGTCGCGACGATCGATCGCAGGTCGTCGCTGCTGATGTCGTAGGTGTGAGCCCATTGGCACAGCACGCCGCCCGGGGCGAGCCGCGCCCGCGCCGCCTCGAAAAACTCACGGGTAAAGAGCGACGCGATCCCGGCCATCCACGGATTCGAGGGCTCCGACACGATCACGTCGTACTGCTGGTGGCTCAACAATAGATGCGTGCGGCCGTCGCCGACCACCAACCGCGTGCGAGGGTCCGCGAGCGCCCGATGGTTTTCCGTTTCGAAGAAGCGAGACGCGTCCACGACGTCCGGCGAGATCTCGAGCGCGACGGCATCGGTGAGGGGATGCGTGAGCGCCGATCCCAGCGTGACGCCGCTGCCCAGGCCGAGAATGGCGACGCGGCGGGGATTGGGATGCAACAGCAACGGCACGTGGGCGAGCAGGCGCTGCGTGACCATGTCACCGGCATTGGACGCATCGACCTTGCCGTCGATCGCCAGCGACACCGTGCCTGCCAGCCGCCGCACCGCCACCGTTCCGGTTGCGCCCTCGCGATAGGAGAGCAACTCGCCGGCGGTGAGCGCCGTTTCGAGTCCGGGCCCTCGCAAGGCCGGGGCATATTTGTAGGCTCCGCTCGAGAGGAGGAGCTGATTCCACGGCGGTAACCACGCCACTGTGCCCAGGACGAGAACCCCGGCCACCACTGCCATGGCACGCGGCCGGCCGCGCCCCGCGATGAACAGGATCGCGCCAGCGGCGAGCGTCACGGTCACCGCGATCGACCTGATCGTCGTGTGCAGGCCAAGCATCGGCACCAGCACGAACCCGGACAGGAGCGCGCCCAGAATCGCGCCGATTGTGTTCACCGCATAGATGCGACCGAGGTCCTCGGTCACGGTGGCATCGCGGCCAGACGACACGGCCACGGCCAGCGGGAACGCCGCTCCGAAGGCCAGGGTCATCGGCAGCATCATCCCGGCGACGAGCATCGCTTCGCGGGCCAGGACATCGCCAAACTGAATCTCGGGCCGCGCGATGAACTCGGCCATCATCAACAGCGCCCAGTCCATCGCTGCGGCCGCCGCCATCGCGAACGCGACGCTTGCGAGCAGGCACATCGCCAGGCCCACGGCCGGTTGCTTCGATCGCGAGGCCAGCCACGCGCCGATCGTGGCGCCGCCTGCGAGGCCGACGATGAAGATCGCGACGACCAGGCTGAACGCGAAGGTCGTGGGTCCGAGGATGAGGACGAGCAGGCGAGTCCAGACCACCTGCAATGTCAGGGATGCAAACCCCGAAACACCCAGCGCGACGGCTGCCAGCCACGGCCGTGGCACTTGGAGGGCGGAGGCTCTAGCCTCCGCCTTGCCGGTTCTCTTTGGTGATCTCGCAACGCTCGGTTCGACTGGCGCCTCGTCGCCGATCGCGGCTGTTCGTGCGATCGCGAATGCCCCTGCCGCCGCCACGATGTTCAGCACCACGCCGATCCACGTCGATCCGCGCAGGCCGAGAGACGGGATGAGCACGAAGCCCGCAAGCACCGCCCCCGTCGCGGCCCCGAGCGTGTTGGCGGCATACAGTCCGCCGGCGTCCCGTGCCGCGCGTGCCGCTTTCCGCACCATCCACCGTGACGCAATCGGAAACGTCGCACCCATCGCGGTGGCGGGTACCGCGAGGAGAACGATGCTCGAGGTGAGGCGTAGCATCGCAAAGGTGGTGCCGCCGCTACCTTCGGCGTACGCGCCGGCGAGCAGCGGCCGCAGCGCCAGGAGACCGGCCGGCAGCACGAGTGCCAGGCCCGCGATCGCCATTTCGAGTGCTGCGTAGACGCGCAGGGCTCGCGCGGGATCGAGCCGTCCGCCGATCCGCCCGGCCATGGCGGATCCCATCGCCAGCCCGCCCATGAACGCCGCCAGCACGGTACTCGCGGCCGCGATGCCGTGTCCCATCTGCAGCGTCAGCAGGCGGGTCCAGACGACTTCGTAAATCAGGGCAGCGGCGCCGGAGACGGCAAAGAGGGCGAGGAACGGGCCACGACGCATTGGGGGAAGAGTATCAGGACTCTAAGACTCGTGGGATGGTGGGAAAGCGGATGGCGGGAAAAAGAAAAGGACTCGCCCCACTCTGTAACGAGCGAAGCGAGTCCCATACTCCTCTACGCGCGCCAGCGGCGCGCGTCGCAACTAAAAGGCGTAGCGCAGGCCGAAGCGGATGATGCGCGGGTCGAGCAGCGCGGTCACTTCCTTGTAGGTGGCGCCGGTGGCGTTACGGAAGGTGGTGACGGTGCCGGCGTTGGTCAGGTTGAAGGCGTCTAGCATCAGGGTCGCCCTGCCGTACTTGCCGAACCTGACCGTCTTGTCGAAGCGGATGTCCAGAATCTGGACGGTCTCACCGCGATTGGCGGTGACCGGTTCCACGCGGACGTTGCGGGCGCCGTCACCTGGGAACGGCACGCTGATGGACCGGCCCCAGTTGCCGCCGCTTTGGACCTTCCACGATCCCGAGAACCCGATGTCGAACGGCATCGAATAACGGCCGATGACCTTGTAGTTCCACAGCGTGGAGGTCTCGTAGCCGTTGTCGCCGAACATCAGGTCCGACGGCCGGTAGCTGAAGGCCTGGCCCGCGCCGCTCGAGACGGTGGTGGATGAACCGTGAACCTGATTCATCCACGTGTACCCGAATGAAGTGAGCAGCATCCATTTATCCTGGAAGCGGCGGTTGACCGCGACCTCCATGGTGTTGAAGTCGGCCTTGTTGTTCGCCGGGTTCGTATAGACACGATCCGAGCCGATGTTCGCCGGACGATCGAACGTGCTGAACCGCTGGTCATCGGACGTGCCGGTGACGTTGTCGGCGCCGATGTCGACGATCGTGTACGGGACCGTGTAAGCAGGCGTGCGGATCGCATCGATCTCGCCCCAGAGGTTCCGGATGTTTTTGTAAACGTACGAAACGCGGCCGGATACCGCCGGCACGATTTCGCGCTCAACGCTGACCGACATCTCCGAGGCGGTTGGGCGGTTCAGGCCACGATCGATCCGGACGAATCCGCCGCCGCCCTGTGTCGAGTTCAGTGTGCCGAGCTCGGACGGGCCGTCGAGGAGCCTGTTCCCGTTCTGATCGAGGAAATTGTATCGGAGTTGCGCGCGGCCTACAGGATTCTCCAAATCCGCCAGGGTGTCGGCCGAATTGAAGTTGAACCTGCCCCCGAAGACTTTTAGCACCGTCCGGTTGTCGCCCGTCAAGTCGTAGGCAAATCCGACGCGAGGAGCCAGGTCCGTCGTCTTGGCGACCGTTCTGGCCTCGACGGTTCGCTTGGCAACGAACGACGTGTAGGTCGGGTCGTTCCAACCCGCGAGGACGGGAATGCCGTTGGGCACGAATTCCTGATCCCCCCAGCCGTCTGTGTACCTTTCGAGACGGACGCCCAGGTTGATCGTGAGGCGGTCGTTGAACTTCCAGGTGTCGCTGATCCACGCGGCGTTGTAGATCACGTCGTTGACCGGCGCCGTTGGCGTGTTGTAGATGTCCACCTGGTTCACGCGGCCGTTGGTGTCGCGGTAGAACAGGTCGAAGGGCTGATCGTTACCCAGGATCCGACGGTCACGCTTCCAGTCGTAACCGCCTTTCAGATCGTGACTGCCCTTCCATCCGTCCTTGAAATACGAGAGGGACGCGTAGACCTGCGGCTTGTAGCGATTCTGGTTCTGATAGGACGAGTTCGCGCCGCCATCGAACAGAACACTGGTCGTGGTTTCGATCCGGCCGGGGCCCCAGGGGCCGTCATAGAGGCCGAAGTCGCGGGTCGGACGCAGCGGGAAGAAGTTGTACCAGTTGCCGTACATCACGTCGAGGAACGCGCGGCTGCCGAGCACGCTCGTCCACTCGGCCTTCCAGGGATAGTTGCGCGAGGCTTGGTACTGGGCTGCGGACAGCGGCGTACTTGGACCGAGGCCGCGGGTCTCCTGCAGTTTCTCGCGTTTGTTCTGGAACAAGATCAGCTGGTTGTTCTGGCTCAACTGGAAGGTGCCTTTGAGGGTGTACTTGTTCGAGAGCTTGGAGCGTTCGATGAGATCCGAGCCCAGCGAGAACTTGTACTGATCGTTCAAACGCCAGCTATAGAAGAACCACACCTTCTTCTTCCAAATCGGGCCGCCCACGTTGAAGTTGATGTCGTACTGGCGGTCGATCGGGTTGCCGCGCGCGAGCGCGGTTCGCGAAAAGTAGCCATTCTCGTCTTTGGTGTTAGCGGTTCGGAGGAAGTCGGGGACGTTGTCGCTGATGGTGGCGTCGCTTTCGTAGTCGCTGTACCAGTCCCCCGAAAACTTGTCGCCGCCAGACTTGACGCTGATGCTCATCGATGCGCCGCCGGAAAAGTTCGAGGCATCACTGCCGGCGCCGCCAATCTGAAACTCCTCGAAGCTGCCGAAGTCGAAGTAGCCGGCGTTGGCGCCGTTGCCTTCGGTCGTATCGATACCTTCGAGCTTCGTCTGGTTTTGTCCGGAGAAACCGTAGGTCAGGAAGCCGGTCTGGGTGCCGGTGTGCGAGCCGCCCACGTCGTACGCGGTCATCTGCATGCCGGGCGCCTGGGACATCGCCGCCCAGATATCGCGGGCGTTCGGGATTTCTGTCAACAGTTCCTTCGTGAAGTTCGTGCCCATGGAGGTGGTCGTGGTATCGACCACTGGTGACGCGCCACTCACAGTGACCGTTTCCTGAAGCGTCGCCACCTGAAGCTGCTGATCAACGGTCAGCGTCTGGTTGATGACTACGCGGATGTTTTCGCGTTTCGTGGTCTGGAATCCGGCGAGCTCAAAGGAAATCTCATACACGCCTGGCGCCAGCGCGAGAAAACGATAGGCGCCATCCGCCCCGGTTATCTGGACCTGGGGCTGCATCAGTGCCGGACTCGATGCCGTCACTGTCACACCCGGCAGTACCGCGCCGGAGTTATCGGTCACCGTGCCGTTGATTCGGCCACGGAAGTCCTGTGCGTGGGTCGGCGCCGCAACCAACAGCAACGCCGAGCACA
>Ga0210379_10000349_pt1 | contig 14646 bp, 12 predicted proteins | sample PLMedo_2_FD_155468 | JGI IMG/M metagenome (GOLD analysis project Ga0210379, IMG submission 155468) | Groundwater sediment microbial communities from an aquifer in East River, Colorado, USA - PLM4_32_coex redo | ecosystem: Environmental > Terrestrial > Soil > Riparian zone | place: USA: East... | reverse complement strand
GATGGTCGTCACGACCCAGTCCCATGCCGCCGTGGAGAACCGCAAGGGCGTGCTGCGCCTCCTGCTGGAGCGCTACCCCGCCGACCATCTGCGGAACAGTGGGCGGGCCGACCCGCGCAACGAATTCGAGCAGTACGTGGTGGACTATGGCGTCATCCCCTCGACCACCGCCGGCCGCGACCTGCTGCTCCGCTCGGGCGACGAGCGCCCCGGCGATCCGATGATCCGCCACGACATGACGACCTGCATCCTGTGCACCCGCTGTGTGCGGGCCTGTGAGGACATCCAGGTCGTGGGGGTGCTGGACGTCGGTCAGCGCGGCGAGCATACCGAGATCATCGTGGGCGCGGACGGCGATCCCGACAAGGCCGGCTGTACGTGGTGCGGGGAGTGCGTGCGAGTGTGCCCCACCGGGGCGATCTTCGAAGTGATGCCCCGGGAGCGGTTCCGTCCCGAGCAGGTCCGCCGCCCGGAGTCGATCGTCCGCTCCACCTGCCCGTACTGCGGGGTCGGCTGTCAGATGGATCTGCACACGGCCGACAACAAGATCGTCCGCGTCACCTCCCCCGACATCGAGCTCGACACGCCGAACCAGGGCAGCACCTGCGTCAAGGGTCGGTTCGGGTACGACTTCCCGCAGCACCGCGACCGACTCACGCGGCCGCTCATCCGCCGCGGGTGGCAGCGCGAAGGCAGCCGCTGGGTGTGGCGCGGCCCCGGGGGCACGGACCGCCGCAGCGGTCCGTGGCGCACGATCGAGGGCGAAGGCCAGCAGTCCAAGCCCGGCACGCCCCCCCGCAGGACGGGGAAATCAATCCGCCAGCTGCCGCTCCTCGAGCGGATCGACATGGACATCCGAGACCGGGTGGCAACGCCCGCGTCCTGGTACGAGCCGTTCCGCGAGGCGACGTGGGAGGAAGTCCTGGGGCTCGCCGCTCAGGAGCTGGGGCGGATCAAACGCGACCGGGGACCCGACGCGCTGGCGTGTTTCTCGTCGGCGAAGTGCTCCAACGAAGAGAACTACCTGATGATGCGGTTGTTTCGCGGGGCGATCGGCACCAACAACGTCGATCACTGCACCCGCCTGTGTCACTCCACCTCCGTGGCGGCGATGCAGCGGGCGCTCAGCACCTCGGCGGCATCGGGCTCGATGCGCGAGGTCGAGCACGACAGCGACGTGATTTTCATCGCCGGCGCGAACACGACCGAAACCCACCCGGTGTTCGGAGCCGCCATCAAACGCGCCCAGGAGCGCGGCGCGAAGCTGATCGTGGCCGACCCGCGGCGCATCGAGCTGGCCGACCGCGCCGACATCCACCTGCAGATGCTGCCCGGGACCGACGTCGCCCTCTTCTCGGCGATGCTGAATCACATCCTCGCCGCGGGCCTCGAGGACAGCGGATTCATCGCCGCCCGCACGCGGGAATTCGACGCCGTCCGGACGAGCGTCCGCCCATACACGCCGGAGCGGGCGGCCAAGATCACCGGCGTTTCCGCCGACCTTATCCGGCGTGCGGCGGAGGTGTACGCGCGGGGCCCGCGCACCTGCACCCTCTGGGCGATGGGCCTCACCCAGCACGCCAACGGCACTGACCTCGTGGCCTCGCTCCTCAACCTGATGCTCGCCTGCGGCATGATCGGCCGCTGGGGCGCGGCGATGATGCCGGTGCGCGGCCAGAACAACGTGCAGGGGGCCTCGGATGTCGGCGCCATCCCGTTCGTGTACACCGACTACCAGCCCGTAAGCGACCCGGCCGTGCGCAATCGGTTCGCCCACGCCTGGGGCCTCGCCCCCGAAGCGCTCTCCCTCAAGAACGGGTTGATGGTCACCGAAGTCGTGAAGCCGGAAAGCGGCGTGCGCGGCATGTACATCATGGGCGAAAACCCGATCATTTCCGATCCCGATATCGCCCACGCCGAGCACTGGTTTCAGGAGCTCGAGTTCCTGGCCGTGCAGGACCTGTTTCTCACCGAGACCGCCCGCTACGCCGACGTTGTGCTGCCGGCGTCGAGCTTCGCCGAGAAGACCGGCACCTTCGTGAACACCGAGCGCCGCATCCAGCTCTCGAACCGCGCCCTGGATCCCCCCGGGGACGCGCGCGGCGACCTGGAGATCCTGATCGATCTCAGCCGTCGCCTCGGTCTCACTACGCCGTTCGAGACGGCGGAAGAGGTGATGCGGGAGATCGCGTCGGTCACGCCGTCGTGGGCCGGCGTCAGCTACCCACGACTCGCGGGCGCCGGGCTGCAGTACCCGGTCCCGACGCCGGATCACCCTGGGACGGCGTTCCTGTTCGACCACAGTTTCCCGACCCCGGACGGCAAGGGGATCTTCGTCCCCGTCGAGTACACCGACCCAGTCGAGCTCCCCGATGAACAGTACCCGTTCGTGATGAATACGGGACGGCAGCTCTATCACTGGCACACCGGGACGATGACGCGGCGCGCCAGCGGGCTCGACGCGCGAGAGCCGACGGCGATCGTCGAGATCCATCCCGACGACGCCGCCGCGCTAGGCGTGACCGATGGCGACCTCGTACGGCTCACCTCGCGTCGCAACAACATGGTCACGGCGGTTCGCGTGTCCGATCGGGTCGCCCCGGGGCAGGTTTTCGTGCCGTTCCACTACCGAGAGGCGGCCGCCAACCTGCTCACCAACCCGGTGCTCGACCCCTATGCGAAGATGGCGGAATTGAAGATCTGCGCGGTTCGCATCGAAGCGGCCGGCGCGACCGTCGGCGCCGGCAGCAGCAGCCACTGACACGCGCGCGCCGTCCCGCTCCTCCCCCACACATGCCTGACGCCATGCAAGCCGTCGTCAAAGACCGGCGCGCGCCCGGCCTCACCGTCACCCGCGTTCCCAAGCCTCGGGCCGGCGCCGGCGAGGTGCTGATCGCCGTGCGCCACGCCGGGGTCTGCGGCACCGATCTGCACATCGCCGACTGGGACGCCTGGGCGCAGGGCCGGATCAAGCCACCGCTCGTGATCGGGCATGAATTCGCGGGCGAGATCGTGACCGTGGGTGACGGCGTGACCGAGCTGACCCCGGGGCAGCTCGTCACCGCCGAAGGGCACATCATCTGCGGCCACTGCCTGCAGTGCCGCACCGGCAACGGCCATATCTGCAAGAACACCCGCATTATCGGCGTGGACCGCGACGGGGCGTTCGCCGAGTTCATCGCGATGCCCGCGACCAACGTGCTGCCGCTGGACGGGATCCCGACCGAAATCGGCGCCATCATGGACCCCATGGGGAACGCGTTCCACACCGTGCTGAGCGCCGAGATCCCCGGCAGTACGGTGTTTATCGTGGGGTGCGGGCCGATCGGCTGCTTCGCGGTCGGTATCGCGAAAGCGGCCGGAGCGGCGAAGGTGATCGCCTCCGATGTGAACCCGAAGCGCCTCGCGCTGGCGCGCGCCATGGGCGCGCACGTCCTGGTCAACGCGGCGTCCCAGCCGGTCGTCGAGACCGTTCTGGCGGAGACCGGCGGCGAGGGGGCGGACGTCGTGTGCGAGATGTCGGGGGTTCCGTCGGCACTGCATCAGGCGTTCCACTCCGTGCGGATGGGCGGGCGCGTGCAGCTGCTGGGCATCCCCAAGGGAGAGGTCCCGGTGGATTTCGCCACCGAGATCATCTTCAAGGGCATCACCGTCTACGGCGTGATCGGCCGCAAGATGTACGAGACGTGGCACCAGATGCGCCGTTTCCTATCCGCCGGGCTGTTCGACCCGCGGCCCGTGATCACCCATCGCTTTCCCCTGGCCCGGATCGAGGAGGCCCTCACCACCATCCGCTCGGGGGACGCGGGCAAAGTCATCCTGGAGATCGCATGAGCTTCGTCACGAGCCTCGCGGCCGAGCTGGAGCAGTTCAAGCAGGACGGCGTCTACAAGCGGCTCAACTACCTCGAGGCGCCGCAGGCGGCCCGGACCCGCATGGAAGGACGCGGCGAGGTCGTCATCCTCTCCTCCAACAACTATCTGGGCCTGTGCAACGAACCGGAGGTGGTCGCGGCGGGCAAGGCCGCGCTCGACCGGTTCGGTGCCGGCACGGGATCGGTGCGGTTCATCTGCGGGACGTTCACGGTGCACCGTGAGTTGGAGGCGGCCCTCGCACGGCTGGTGGGATGCGAGTCGTCGCTGACCTACGTCAGCTGTTGGAACGCCAACGAGGGGCTCTGCCCCACGCTACTGGGCGAGCAAGATATCGTCATCTCCGACCAGTTGAACCACGCCTCCATCATCGACTCGGTTCGCCTCGCCAAGGCCATGACCAAGTGTCAGACGGCCGTGTACCGGCATTCGGATATGGCCGATCTCGAAGCGAAGCTCGTGGCGGCGCGCGAGGCCCGGCGGCGGCTCATCTTCACGGACGGGATCTTCTCCATGGAGGGCGACATCGCCCGGCTGCCGGACATCCTGGACCTGGCCCGCAAACATGATGCGATCGTCGCGGTGGACGACTCCCACGCCACCGGCGTCCTGGGAAAGGGCGGCCGCGGAACTGCGGAGCACCACGGAGTCACCGGACAGGTGGACATCATCACGTCCACGCTGGGAAAGGCGCTGGGCGGCGCCGCGGGCGGGTTTACCGCGGGACCGGCCGTCCTCACCGATTACCTCACGCAGCGCTCCCGACCGCAGCTGTTCAGCAACGCCCTCCCGCCCACGGTGGCGGCCAGCGCCCTCGCCGCGGTGCGCTGCCTCGAGGCGCACCCCGAACGGGTCCGCCGGCTGCACGAGAATGCGACGTTCTTCCGAGCCGAGCTCCAGGCGCTGGGCTTCAAGCCGCTACCGGGGGAAACCCCGATCATCCCAGTGATCCTCGGGGAGACCGCGAAGGCGATCCAGATGAGCGAGCTGTTGCTCGCGGAAGGCGTCTTCGTCACGGGGTTCGGGTATCCGGTGGTGCCTCAGGGACACGCCCGGGTCCGCTGCCAGGTGTCGGCCGCGCACACGCGGGATGACCTCGATTTCGCGCTGCGGGCGTTCGCCAAAGTCGGCAAGCGCCTGAATCTGATCTAGGCCATTATCAGAACAGTTTAGCAACACAAGCAACAGTGACTTACGGCAAATATTCGGGTTTCTAGCATGCACTTCAAGTAGTTTCACGCAGCTATCGCTTAACCGACACCGCCACAATGGACTAGCTTTGACCCCACGGCTTGCCAAAAACCCGGAGACCCCTATCTTGGGGGTCCACCCGGCAGCCATTGCTGCCCGCAAACTGTGGAGGAGTCCGATGAAGCCGCTGTCTCGTCTGGCGATCGTAGCCCTGCTCGTTGCCCCCCTCGCTCGGCCGGTCTCGGGGCAGGCGATCATCGACCGATCGCACCGCTGGTACTGGGGCGCTCAGGCCGGCGGGATGCTGTACCAGACCAATGACGTGGGGTACTTCTTCGACCCGGTCATCGGCGTTCATTGGCTCATCACCGGCAATCGCACCGCCCTGTATCTCGGGGGGGAGCAGGCGTTCTTCCTGGCTGACGCGCGCGCCACCGTGGTGGATCCCACCACCGGCAGCGCCCACGATGTGACGTTCAACCAGGTCCGGCGCCTGTTCGTCGGCGTCCTCGCCTTCCCGCTGCAGCGGCGCATCGAGCCGTTCGCCGGGGGGGGCTTCGCCATCATGAACGTCCAGAGCCCCATCCCCGATTGCAGCGGCACCACGGCGAATTCCCAGTGCCCCACACCGGCTGACGCCCAGGCGGCACAAGCCCTCGCCGACGACGCGGCCAGCAAGGCGGTCGCCTGGTTCCTGGGAGGAGTGCAGATCAACATCGGAAAGCTGGCGGTCTATGGCCAGTACATGATCTCTTCGGCGGCGAACAACTTCCTCCTGCTGGGCGCCACGCACACCATCCAGGGCGGTATTCGTTACTCGCTGGGGAGCGCCAAAGAGGACGTGGAAACGTCACACTGACGCTTGCAGGGATGCTGAGGCGCCAGACGTCGGGGATCCGACATCTGGCGCCTTTTTATCATCTTGAGGTCCAGGCAGAGCCCTCGATCGTGAACCGCAGTGGCCAGTCGGCCGCTTCCGTGACCCCGATCCTGGGCGTCACTGCGACTGTGGGCCGGCGGCCGCCACTGCGCAGGATGCGCACCTTCCCACCGATCAGCGACGTCCCGTTCTGCGCCCCCGTGATGCCCAATGCCTGGCACAGTCGGGCCGGCCCGGCACAGAGCTGCCGGTCGGTTACGCCCCCCCGCCGCCGCCGCATCAGGTCGAGACCGACCAGCGGCTCGAGCGCCCGAATCAGCACCGCGGCCGGGTAGTCGACCGGCTCGGTGACGACGTTGAGGCACCAGTGCATGCCGTAGGTGAAATACACGTAGGCCGTGGCCGGGGCGTCGTACAGCACCTCGGTACGCGGCGTGCGCCGGTACCCGAAGGCATGGCACGCCGGATCGTCGGGGCCGATATACGCCTCGGTCTCGACGATCCGCCCGCTGGTGCGCCGGCCGCCGATGTCGCTCACGATAACGTGCCCTAAAAGCCGACGCGCGACCTCTGACGTAGGTCGCGCGTAGAACTGCCGGGCCAGCGGCTGTGCGGTCACTCCCCGCCGGTGAGCCCGCGCTTTACCCGTGACCAGAAGGAGTCCCCGTCGTCCTTGTGGACCGGGGGAGCCGGCGGGGCGGACTTGACCGGCGGCGCAACCTCGGGAGCGAATGACGGCGGCCGATGACTCGTGATTGGCTCACTGCGCTCCCGCTCGCCGCCGGTGCGTTCCCCACCCCGGTCTTCGGTGTGACCGCGGCCGCTTCGCCCCCGGCCGCCGCGGCGGCCGCGAGGAGCACGATCTCCCCCCGATTCGCCCCCTTCTCCGCCTTCGCGCCCACGGCCGCCGCGCCCGCGGCCACCGCGACCGCGTCCGCCGCGCTCGCGGCGCGGCCGCTCCTCGTCGTCATGTCCACGGCTGGGGCTCGGGGCTTCGTTGCCGCCCTGGGGCGCCGGTCGCGAAGGCGCCGGGTCGACGCGCTGACGGGAATTGGCGTCCACCTCGACCACCCCTACGCGCGGCGCGGCGGGGCCGGCCGGCCGAGGCCCGCGCGAGCCGCGCCGGAACCGCCCGCCCCGGGCCGGGACACCCACGTGCGGCGTCCCGCGTTGGGAATAGGGCGGCGGCGGCGCCGAGGAAGTCGGCATCGGCGGCTCTGGCTCGTCGGCCTCCTCCGGCCGCGATGGAGTCACGAGGCTGGGGCTCGCCTCTTCCTCCGGACGCACACGGACCGAGTACGATCCACCCTCACTGCGCGACAGGTCGATCAGCTCCGCATCCTGGGCCTGTCGCAGGAGTTTCGGCATGCTGCGCGAATCGACGCGCCGGGTCCCCTCCGGGGCCAATTCGTTCATCGTCTCGCGCACCGTTTCCAGGGTCACTTCCTGCTCACCACCCAGACGGCCCAGGGCCTGCTTGAGCAGCCCGAATGCATCGGCCACCAGCGACCCACGGCGCGGCGCGGGTGCAGCGACGGGAACGGGCGCCGGCGCGGGCTCGGCCGCCCGCACCCCCGGCATCGCCGCCGCCGCTCCGGTCTTCTGGCCCAGGGCGATCTCGTACTGTCCGTTGTCGAGGCGGGCCGTGGCGATCAGTCCGCGATGCGCCGCCTCCTGCACGAACTTGCTGAAACGGGAGAAGCCGACGTCCTTCTCCTCGAACGACGGGTCGATCTCCTGCATCACCTGTTTCAGTCGATCGGAGCGCATGACATCGTTGTGGGCGGTCATCTGCTTCACCGCCTCGACGACGAGCTCCCACGGGTCGTGCCGCACGTAGTTGATGTCGGACTCTTTCGTGAGTCCGGCCAGCTCGTTGTAGGAGAAATACTCGTCGCAGTTCTGAATCAGCAGGTCCGAGGACGATTCGCGAATCCCGACCCCGATCACGTATTTGCCGTATTCCTTGAGCTTGATGACCAGCGATGAGAAGTCCGAATCCCCCGACAGCAGGATGAACGTCCCGATCTCGGGCCGTGTGAAGACCAGCTCCAGCGCGTCGACCGCGAGACGGATGTCGGTGGCGTTCTTCTTGGTCGCTCCGTACGCCGGGGCCCAGATCATGTCGATCGATGAGGCGGTCAGGGGCGCAACGTACTGTGGGTAGCGGCGCCAGTCGGCATAGGCGCGCTGCACGGCCACCTTACCCTTGATCAGATCCGATGACAGCAGGCGCTTCAGCTCGGTCTGCAGGTCTGAACGGATCCCCATCGTCACGTTGTCGAAATCGATCAGCAGCGCTGCATTGGGGGCATGGGTGGGAGGTTCTTTGTAGGGTGGCCGGGCAAGATGCGCCGGCGGTTGTGTGGTCATGTGATTGTGCTTTGACTCCTGATGCCCGCCCCGTGCGCGCTTCCTGGGCCGCTCTGTCCGTTCCCGATCAGCGGACAGGTGCCTCGCGCATCCGGCGGAGCCTCGAGATGTGATCGGCGACCCATCGCGCCTCGCGCGTCTGGCGGTCGTCCGTGTTCGTAGCCCCGAACCGCCTCAGGGCCTCCAGCCCGGCTCGGCGATCCTTGCGCGTCGTGAGCGACGGCGGGGTGAGTCCGTAGGAGCAGGGAGTGGGCCCCCCGGTCCCGGACTCCATCGGGAACCATTGATATTAAACAACTTGCAGCCAAATAGGAAGCTGCCTCCTTCACTCCCCGAGAACTTTGATGATCACCCGCTTTTTCCGCTGGCCGTCCCATTCCCCGTAAAACACCCGCTGCCAGGGGCCGAAATCGAGCTTTCCCTGGGTGATCGGGACGATCACCTCGTGCCCGACGGTGAGGCTACGCAGGTGCGCCGCCGCATTGTCCTCACCGGTCTCATTGTGCCGGTAGCGCTCCGGATCCCATGGGGCGACGGTCTGCTCCAGCCAATGCAGGATGTCCTGCCACAGACCCGACTCGTGATCGTTGACGAATACCGATGCGGAGATATGCATCGCCGAGACCAGCGCCATCCCTTCCTGGACGCCGCTCGAGCGCACTTGCTCCGCGACGGTGTCGGTGATGTCGATGATCTCTTGGCGCTGCTTCGTGTTGAACCACAAATAGTGGGTGTGGCTCTTCATGGTTCGCTCCGGCCCGTGTCAGTTTGTCGCACTCACTACAACCTCCTAGATTGCTGCAAGATATGGCGCTCCCCTTCCGCCGGCGCATCTACTTCGTCCTCGTGCTCATGGCCGCGGTGCCCACGGGTCTGGCGGTGGTTTCCTGGGTGCTGACAGTGCGGACGTTCGGGCCAACGGCCGGTGCACGGGCCTCGCTCGAAGAGGTCGCCGCCTCGGCTCGCAGGATGCTCGAAGCGGTGGATACCGCGCGCCTGGCGCCCACCGCCCGGGAGACGATGCGTGCGCACCTGGACGCCGTGTCGCGCGGCGTGAGCTTTGCGCGGCGCGCGGACAGTTACCTCCGCTATTACACAGCGGGTCTGGCGATCGTGGTGATCGCGCTGGGGAGTCTGGTGCTGGTGGCCGCGGTATACCTGGCCGGCCACCTGTCGCGTCAATTGTCGCGGCCGATCGATGAGCTGGTGGGGTGGACACGGCTGATCCGGCAGCACGAGACCCTGCCCGCGGGCCCCCCGACTCGAGGCGCCCCCGAGTTCGCGTCGTTGCGGCTCGCGTTGCGGGAAATGGCGGGAGCGCTCGATACCGCGCGGGGCCGGGAGCTCGAGGCCGAGCGGTTGCGCGCGTTCCGCGAGGTGGCGCGGCGCGTGGCCCACGAGATCAAGAACCCGCTGACATCGATGCGCATCGCCGTGGACCAGCTGGAGCGGACCGACGGGCAGTCGGCGGGCCGCACCGCGATGGCGCTGGAGGTGCTGGCCGCCGAAACCGATCGGCTCGAGCGGCTGGCTCGCGAGTTCGCCGATTTCGGCCGCCTACCCGAGGGGCCGACCAGTGACGTGGACCTGGTGGAGCTGCTGCAGGAGCTCGGTCGCACCGCCGTGCCGGCGGAGGTCACCGTCAACGTGGAGGCCAACGGCGGCCGCAGGGCGGTTCACGGCCATTACGATCCGCTGCGGCGCGCCTTCAGCAATCTGCTCCGCAATGCGTCGGAAGCGATGGGGGGGCACGGCGCGATCGACGTGCGGGTGACGGGCGAAGGACGCGGCGTGGTCATCACGGTCGCCGACCACGGTCCGGGGGTTCCGGCCGAGCTGGGGGGACGGGTGTTCGAGCCCTACATGACGACGAAACCGGACGGCACCGGACTGGGTCTGGCGCTGGTGCGGCAAACGATGGACGCCCATCACGGAACGATCGCGGTGGGAGAAACCCCCGGCGGCGGAGCCACGTTCACGCTGGTGTTTCCCGCATGAGCCCGCGCGTTTTGCTGGTGGATGACGAGGCCAACATCCGCCGCATGGTCGGGGCCCTGCTCCAGGGAGAGGGCTACGACACCGCCGACGCGCCGAACGGTGCGGCGGCGCTGGCGGCGGTGCGCGATACGCCCCCGGATGCGATCCTCCTCGACCTGATGATGCCGGGTGGGGCCGACGGGCTCGCGACGCTCGAGGAGCTCAAGCGGACGCTGCCCGACGTCCCGGTCGTGATGATGAGCGGTAAGGCGTCGCTTGCCGACGCGGTTCGCGCGACCAAGCTCGGCGCCTTCCAGTTCCTGGAGAAGCCGCTCACCCCGGAGGGCCTGCTGGTGGCCGTGCGAAGCGCGCTCGAGCTGTCGCGGGCGCGCGCCGAGAACCGCCGGTTGCACGAAGCCCTGGGCCACGCCGATCCGCTGGTGGGAGTGAGCGCCGCCATGGAAGAGCTGCGCGGGCTGATCACCCGCATCGCGCCCACGGATGCCCGCGTCTTGATCACGGGCGAATCGGGGACCGGGAAGGAGCTCGTCGCCTCTGCGATTCACCGCCAAAGCGGGCGCGCCACCAAGCCGTTCGTCACCGTCAACAGCGCTGCGATCCCACGCGATCTCGCCGAATCCGAGCTGTTCGGACACGAGAAGGGGGCCTTCACCGGAGCCGGCGAACGCCGCCTGGGCCGGTTCGAGCTGGCCGATGGAGGCACCTTGTTCCTCGACGAGGTCGGCGACCTCGGCCAGGAGGCGCAGGCGAAATTGTTGCGGGTGCTCGAGACCGGAGTCATCGAGCGGGTGGGCGGGGAGCGTCCGGTCACGGTCAACGTGCGGGTGCTCGCGGCCACAAACAAGGATCTCGCACGGGCGACGCGTGACGGCCGCTTTCGTGAGGACCTCCTGTTCCGGCTCAATGTGCTGCCGGTTCACATCGCGCCGCTGCGCGAGCGCCCGGAGGACGTGACACCGCTGGTGCGCCACTTCATCGCCCGGCAGGCCGCCCGGCTGGGGCGCCCGCTCACGGTGGACGCGGGGGCGCTCCAGCTCCTCGTCGCATATCGCTGGCCGGGCAATGTGCGAGAGCTCGGCAACCTGGTGGAGCGGCTCGCAATCCTCGCCGGGACCGACGCGATCACCGCCGAGGAGGTGCTGCGCGTCCTTCCCCCGGACGAAATCGCACCCCGGAACGCGGGAGGGACGTCGGGCCCCGACGTTCCGCTGGCCGATGCGCTCGACCGCTACGAGCGGCAGCTGATCGCCGCCGCACTCTCCGCCGCGACCGGCAACGTCGCCGACGCCGCCCGCCGGCTCTCCACCGACCGCGCCAACCTCTATCGGCGGATGCGGCGGCTTGGACTCGAGCCGCCGCGCCACCTCTCGGAATGAGCTCGTTCATGCGCATCATCCCGCTGCTCGGCGCGGCGCTCGTCCTCGTCCGGCCGCTCACCGCCCAGGACACCGCGATCGTCATCCATCCCGAGAGCGCCGGCCTGCACCTCACGCCCCCGGAGCTGCCCCGCGCCGTCGTGGAGGAAGCGGTGCGGTTCTACAACGCCCCCACGACGACACATCTGGTGGGCCGCGTCCGCCTCCCGGCCGGCAACACGTGGGTCGGCAACGTGGTCATTCGCAACGGCCCGGCGTTCATCGGCGGGCGGGTGGAGGGTACGGTGTTGGTGCTGAACGGCACCGTGACCCTCGATTCCACCGCCCGCGTCACGGGTGATCTCATCGTCATCGGCGGCGCCGTCTTCGGTTCGAGCGGTCCGGTCGCCGGATCGGTCCGGCTGTACGCGGAGCCGCTGCCGTACCGTCTGGTGGGCGACACCCTGGTCCACGCCCCCGACCTCGCCCGTCGTTTCAGTCTCGCCGCCCGGTACATCTTCGGGCACGGGACGTCGCGCTCGAGCCTCGTGCTCGCGACCGGTGGCACCTACAACCGCGTCGAGGGTCTTCCGGTCGTCGCCGGACCGACCGTGGACCTGACCCTGCGCCGCGGCGTGACGCTGCGCGGCAGCGCGATGGGAGTGTTCCGGACGGCCCGCTCCATCAGCGGTGAATGCTGCGACCTGGGCTACAACGCCCGCGCCGAGCTGCGGCTCGGCGACCGCCGCCCGGTCTCCCTGACCGTGCGCGGCTTCGATCTCATCACGCCGGTGGAGGACTGGGGACTGCACGCGAACGAAGTGGGGTGGGAAGCGTTCCTGGTGCGGCGCGACTACCGCGACTACTACCGCGACAACGGCGTCGGCGTGCGGCTCGGTTGGCAGGCGGAGGCCCCGCTCGCGCTCGGCGTGGAGTTGCGTCGCGAGCGTCAGGCGACCCTCTCCGCCCGCGATCCGTGGACGCTGTCCCGCACCGGACGGCCGTGGCGCCCGAACCCGCCGATCGACAACGGCCATTACACCACCGTCACCCCCAGCGTGACATTCGATACGCGGAACGACCGATCCCTACCCACGTCGGGGTGGTACCTCCGAGCCTCGCTCGATATCGTGTCGAGCGACGACGCCCGGCCCGCCGCAGGGTTCCCGGGCACGGTGCGGGACTCGATCGCGCTGCTGGGCGAGTATCGCTTCACCCGGGCCTTTTTCGACCTCCGCCGCTACAACCGGCTCAGCGCTCAGGGGCGCCTGAACCTGCGCCTCGTGCTGGGAGGTTGGACGGGCGGCGATCCGCTGCCACTCCAAAAGCGACTGAGCATCGGCGGGCCGGAGGCCTTCCCGGGTTACGACTTCCGCCAAGGTGCGTGCAACGCCCTTGCCACCGGGGGGTCGTTCGCCGGCACCAAGGTGGCGGCGTGCGATCGCGTGATCGTCGTGCAAGCGGAATACCGGGGACACGTATCGCTGCGTACCCGCTACAACCCGGACACGGGCGAGGGTGAGGGTTTGGGCTACGTGACCCGGTTTCTCAGGGGACCCGATTTCGTGGTGTTCGGCGATGCCGGGCAGGCGTGGCTGGTGGGCGCCGGCCCGGGTCGCGTGCCCAGCGGGCAGTTGCCCGACCTGGACAGCTGGCAGGCCGACCTGGGTCTCGGCGTCGATTGGGGCGGGTTTGGTGTGTACCTGGCCAAAGCGGTGACCGCCGGTCAGTCGTTGCGCTTGACGGCCCGCCTGGAGCACCGGTTCTAGTCGTGCGCCCGATCATGTGGCGCGGCCTCCTCGCGGCGGCGGCGTTGCGCTTCGCCGTCCAGGCACCGGGACTCGCCGTGACGCGAGATGGCCCGGTCGCGCGTGTCCAGGCGGCCGGACTCCTGGATGATGGGAAGTTCATCGATCTGATGCGCTCCGGGTTCCCGCTCCGCTTGCACTTCCACCTGGAGTTGTGGAAGGAGCGCTCCGGCTGGTTCGACCGCTACATCACCGGCGTCGAATGGGACGCCGTGGCGCGCCACGATCCGCTGGCCGAGGAGTTCATCCTGATCCGCACCGGAGGGGGGGTGACCCGCTACAGCACGACCGAGGATCTCGCCCAAGCGCTGGCGGTGCCCTATCGAGTGACGCTCGAGACGCGGGGTGCCGGCCGCTTCTACCTCGTCGCCCGCCTGGATCTCACGACGTTGAACGACACCGATCTGGAGGAGCTGACCCGATGGCTGAAGGGGGACGTCACGCCCGCAGTCTCCGGCCGAGAGAACTTCGGACAGGCGCTGGCGCACGGGGCGCAGCGGGCGTTGGTACGCATCGCCGGGCTTCCGACGTTGACGCTGGAGGGACGCTCGGACGTATTCCCCGGCGACGCCGCGCCGCGATGAACGGCTAGGTGCCGAAGCGGGCGTCGATCGCTTGACGGATCTGCGTCAGGGAGCTGCCGCCGGCGACCATCTGCGCGGCGAGGACCGCTTCACTCATGCAGATATCGCAGTTCGCCCCGTGCTCCGATTCGAAGCAGGTCAGCAGGGACCGGTGATTGGCGTTCTCACGGCAGTGACAGTGGCAATACACGCCGTCGAGCAGCGCCGGGACGCTGCGCGCCGCCGCATAGGCCTCCACGGCACCGGGGATGTGGGGAACCGCCTCGGGAGACAGCACGCCGATGGCGGTGACGCCCGGACGCGGCTCCGGATGGAGACTGCCGCGCGCGCGCCCCGCGAGCAACACGACGCCCAGCGCGACGACCGCCCCACCCGCCACGATCCACGGCAACCCCCGACCGCTCACAGCTCCTCGAGCGTGCGGAGCACCGCCGCGCCGTAGAACAGCCGGATGTAGCGCGACTGGATCGCCGTGAGCCGACGCACCGCCCACGCGAGGTGGACGAAGTGCGGCTCGACCGGAGCCCGCAGCGGGTGCATCCCGACCTCTGCCGGGAGGAGGTTGCCCTTACGCGTGTTGCACGT
>Ga0210379_10000348_pt1 | contig 14648 bp, 9 predicted proteins | sample PLMedo_2_FD_155468 | JGI IMG/M metagenome (GOLD analysis project Ga0210379, IMG submission 155468) | Groundwater sediment microbial communities from an aquifer in East River, Colorado, USA - PLM4_32_coex redo | ecosystem: Environmental > Terrestrial > Soil > Riparian zone | place: USA: East... | reverse complement strand
AAAGGCGGTAACGACAGCGTCAGCGGCAGAACGGGCAATGACACGATCATCGGCGGTCTCGGCAACGACATACTATTGGGCGAAGGGGGCAACGACACGCTCTCCGGCGGCAAGGGCATAGACAGCTTGGACGGGGACTGGGGAGACGACGTTCTCGCCGGCGGCGAAGATGATGACGAAATCTTCGCCGGGGGCGGAAATGATGCGCTCGACGGCGGCTTGGGCGACGATCGGCTGACTGCTGATAGTGGCAACGACTTGCTGACCGGTGGCGCGGGCAATGACCTGCTGACCGGCAACGAAGGATCCGACGTCTATGCGTTTTCCATCGGCGACGGCCGGGACGCGATAGACGAGCAGGGCGTACTTGCAGCCAACCTTTTCGATACCTCCAGTATGGACGTGATCCGCTTCGCGGAAGGTATCGCACCCTCGGAGGTGAACTTGCTTGCCCGCGGCAACGGCGACCTCATCATTCGATACGGCGCGGACGATCAGGTGACGGTCAGGGGACAGTATCGCATTCCCGGCAATGCGGTCGAGCGCATCGAGTTCGCAGATGGGATGGTGTTTGATAGCTCGGTACTCAATGCGGTGCCTGTCATGCCCTTCGAAGGTGCCGCCGGGGACGATTTCCTCCATGGGACTGATGGGAGCGACACCCTGCTTGGATTTGCCGGAAACGACGTGCTCGACGGGGGGCGGTCACCCGATGAGGCGCAGTCGCCGGGGCTCCTCACCGACAATGACCGGCTGGAAGGCGACGCCGGGGCCGATACCTACGCCATGTATCTCGGCATGGGAACGGACACGATCGTTGATGCGTCCGATTCACTGGACGAGGTCAGCACGCTGAAATTGGCGGCAGGGCTGACGCTCGATAGCGTCCGCACCCAGCGGCGCGGAGACGATCTCTTCGTCGGCCTGCGAAGTGGGCAGGAAGGGGCACTGATTGCGGGCTATTACGATATAGCCGCGCCCGCTCAAAACTGGCAGGTCGTGACGGACGACGGCGCTGCAACGCCCATCGAGGATGTCATAAACCGTCCCGATCCCAACGCCGACGACATCGCGGCAACGGCGAGGGAGGATTACAGGCAGAATCTGCTGTCGAGCTGGAGCGTTCTCTCGCAGAGTGCTCAATTGCCGACCCATGCTCTCGTATTCAATTCCTGGTCGCAGACGGTGACGGTAGTGACGCAGTTTACGGACCCCCCTGTGGCGCCGCACGTCATTGTGTCTCCCCCGAATACCTCGCAGTTCATCGAACAGTTCGGCGTCAGGCAGGGAAGCACATTCGCGCCGGTTTTCACCTCTCAAACGCAGGTCACTCCCATACTCCTGAGCCGGGAAACAAACGACATCTTCATTCAGACACAGGGCACTCCACAATCGAGCGACCAAGAATTCAGGTACGAAGTGACGCTAGGAAGCGTAGTCAAGAATGTGAGCGGATTGATTTCCACGACAAACCTCCTGTCCACTCAGCCGGGTGTCAGCAGCACGCTTACCACGTCCACCACCGAAAGCTGGAGGAATATCACGCTTGCGCTGGATCCGGGCGCTGGAGTCGCGAATTCATTCGGAATATTTCAACGAACTGAAGAGCGTGTGATCGAGGAGATCACCGCCGGCGCTGGCGACAACCAGATCCAGGGGGCCATTTTCAGCAACGGCAACCACGTTGCATTGATCGACGCCGGCGGCGGGAACGACATCGTAAACGCCGGGGCGTACGACTTCGTTTACGGCAACGACGGGTCCGACCGGATCATGGGTGGTCGCATCGTCTACGGCGGCAACGACGGCGACACCCTTATTGACGGCGCGACATTGTTTGGCGGCGCCGGCAACGATGCGTTGGAAGGCGGGTCATTCATGGCGGGGGGGGAAGGTGGTGATTTTCTGAGGGGCAAGACGGGCGCCACCGGTTTCTACTTTGATCCTGCAGAAACCGGCGAGGACTTTGTTGAGGATCTGGGCGGCGTAAGCCCGGAGGATTTTGCTGAATGGTATTACGGGTCGATTGGGGTCGATCAGCCGCAGGAGCACGTGGAGTTCGCGGGAATGTACGTGGTAGGAGATATTGAAAACGAGACTAACCAGACGATGGTGGAACTCTCCCACGAGAATGCACTTGGGGTTAAAGACGAGTACGCCAGCAACAGCGATATGGACGGACTTGCCTATTTCTCGCTGGACGATCTTCGCTTTGACCTCGCGAGGTTCAACATTCTCTATCGTCCAAGCGATATTCGCTTTATCGAGCCGCTGCCGCCGGTCCCGGTGGTGACGGCGAATGACTACGCAGCGCTGGAACCTCTTTACGCCGCCGGCCTCATCGAGCGGGATACCGTGGAGTTCGGAGTGGGGGTTGGCCTCGACGACGTTGCTGCTTTCTTCGATGACTCGGGCAATCTTGCGTTGACCTGGGGTGCGGGAAAGGTGGTGCACATAACCCTACCCACCGCGACGGATCTCATCGGCATGGGCATCGAACGCTTCAAGTTCGCCGATGGCACGATTGTGAGCCTGGCGGAGATGCTTGCGCGCACCGGCCCGGCCCCGCTGCCCACGATAACCGGCACGGAGAATAATGATTCTCTGGTGGGCACTTTCGAGAGCGAACGAATTCTTGGACTGGGAGGGAACGATGTACTGGTTGGGCTGGAGGGAAACGACCAGCTTGACGGCAGTGATGGCAGTGACAATTTGAACGGCGGTCTCGGAAACGACACGCTTGTTGGCGGAACGGGCAGCGATTCTCTCGTCGGTGGTGAAGACGATGACGTGTATGCCTTCGGACCAGGAGATGAGGTTGATTTCGCCTTTGACGAAGGCGGTACCGATTCCGTGCGATTCGCGCAGGGCATTGTTTCCGGTGACATAGCCGTCACTAATGATCCCTACGGTACGCTCTATCTCGTGCGGACTGGCTCAGGCGATCGTCTCGCATTGTCTGACTGGTTCAACGACCCGGCGCACCGCATCGAAAGCGTTCAGTTCGCGGATGGAACGACATGGGACGCGACCGAACTTCAAAGCCGTATCGCGACACTTTCCGCGACCGAGTTCGGCGACATCCTTACCGAAACGGAGAACAGCGACACGATTGACGGTCTTGGCGGCAACGACGAGATCTACGGCCTCGGCGGCGACGACGTGCTGGCCAGCGGCGCCGGGGACGACTACATGGAAGGTGGGGCGGGCAACGATATCCTGAGGGGCGGGGACGGGGCGGACAGCCCGGCGGATTGGCAGGGCAATAACTTTCTCGACGGCGGGGCGGGAGACGACGCTATATTTGCGGACGGGGTGCCCAACTTCGCCGACGGGGGCAGCAATTTTGTCCTGGGTGGCGCGGGCGATGACTGGGTCGACTCGTACGCCGCGGGTAACGTCATAGCGTTCAATCCGGGCGACGGCCACGACACCGTATATGCCGCAAATGCGCTCATCCTGTCTCTGGGCGGTGGAATCGATGCCGCCGCGCTGTCGTTGAGCCCGGAAGCGGGCGATTTGCTTCTGACTATCGGGGCGAACGACTCGATCCGGCTGACCCGTCAATTTGAAGCCGATCCGGACGCGTGGCCGCGGATCACGCTGCAACTATTCGGTTCGGTCCACTTCTACGATTTCAATGCGGTAGTCGCAGATTTCCGGCAGGCTGTTGCAACGGACCCTCTGCTGCAGAAATTCGCGCTCGGCGCAGTACTGCAAGGGCATGAATCGGCGGTCAGCAACACAGAGGCGCTAGGCGGGGAATTGGCTCATCGGTATGCCACGACCGGCAATCTGAATGGGCTCAGCGATACCGCAATCCAGCAGGTGTTGGGCGACCCGGATTTCGGAACCGCGCCACAAGCCATCCGTATGGAAAGGGCGAACAATGCGCCTGCGCTGGACAATCCCATCGCCGACCAGTTCGCGATCGAAGATACTGAGTTCCGTTTCGTCGCGCCTGCGAACACGTTCGGCGATAGCGATCACGGAGACATGCTTATCTACGGTTCAACCCGTGCCGACGGGTCGGCGCTGCCGGAGTGGCTGACTTTCAATGAGGCAACTCGAACCATCAGCGGTACCCCTGTCAACGAGGATGTGGGCACGGTTGCCGTGAGAATCACGGCCTCGGACGGAGCGGGCGCCTCGGCCTCGGATGTGTTTGATCTGATGGTTATGAACAGCAATGACACTCCGGTGTTGGTCCATCCGATCGCCGATCAGTCCGCGAGTACGGGTGTTGCATTCGACTTCACGTTGGCGACTGGTGCCTTCCGCGACATCGACCGGGGCGAGGTGCTTGTGTATCGCGCTGCGCTCACGAACGGCGATCGGTTACCTGCGTGGCTCAGGTTCGATGCGGCAAGACGCAACTTTTCAGGAACGCCGGCTGCAACTGATGCTGGGTCGATTTCAATCCGTGTAACCGCATCCGACCAAGCTGGCACGAGTGCTGCGGACGACTTCCAGATCGTCGTGTCAAAGTGCGGCACGGGCCATGAGGTGGACCTCGTCGGAATGGACCAATCCGGCGATCGCGACCGCGGTCACGGGAAGCGCGACGACGGGCACGGCAGGAAGCGGGACGGCGGTAAACATGATGATCAAGGCGACAACCGCCTGGAACACAAGGGCGACCGAATAGCTCAATGGTTTGCAGCTTGCATTGAGAGCGAACCCCGCTATGACTTCGAAGCGCTGGCGCAGGCGCTGGAACGCACAGATCGGCACGGGGGGGCGCTTAATGAGCACGAAATCGCACGCCGCTGGCGGGCGGTAGGCCGTTACGCCAGTGCGTTATCGAACGAACATGATGAAGATGCGCGGAGCGGCATGGATTACCGCTTCAACAATCGTGCCTTGCTGGATAGTGGAGCTTACGGCGATGGTTTCGGATATGCGGCGACAGGCGGAGCGTTGGGCCGCGTGGCGGACTTTCAAATAATACTGGGACTGGAGGAGGGCTTTCAGCGGCTCCATTCCTGATTGGGAGAGGTGAACATGAAGATGCTCGACGCTCTAAGGGAGCGACCCCATTCCCCGCGCCAGCCGCAAGGCGCTTAATCGAGTACTTTGGGCACCGAAAACAGTACTCTAAGTCCGAGAAACTCTACTCTAGAGACGGGAAATCCAGAAGATGCATGAACCTGGCGTGATCCGACCCGAGAATCGCTAACCCTTACACGGAGAACAGCAGCAGCGCCAGGACGATTGCGAACAGGTAGAAGGGCAACGTGCCGAGGCGCACGGTTCGTGGCAGGACGGTAAAGTCGATCGAGAAGCGGACGAACCAGAGCACTGCGCCAAAGAGGCCAATCAGGAAAGCGAGCGCGACCCACACAACCCAGCTCAAGTTGGAAGCAAACGCGATCCTACCGTCCTGCTCAGGCGCCTCCTCGAACGCCTTGGCGAGCGTCTTTCGATCCTGGCGCAGTACGAAGCCGACTAGCGCGTCGAGCTTCTTCTCCTTGCTGACGTCCACGCCAGTGCCGTGCCCGCCCTGCGCGTAAGTTATGTTTCGGATCTTGTCGCGCGGATCGGCCGCGGCCTCGAATCCATGGAATCCCGCGGAGCCAATGTCCAGTAGCCCAGTCACAGGCTTCGAGCCGATCCACTCCGCTACCTGCTCAAAAAGCCTCGGGAAGAACGCCACGACCCAATCGGCGGTAGCCACCACGTTGGTTACGCTTTTCACCCTCTCCGGGATCAGTGGCGACCATGGATAGTGCTTGGGTACTACGCTGCCCGCGAAGTAGACGTTGTCGACCTTCAACGTCTTGTAATGCTGCAGGGCGCTCGCGAGGATGTAGGTCCCGTTGCTATGGCCGAGGTAGTCGAATTGCTTCAGACACGGCATCAACGCGCGGTTCTCGGTGTAGGTATCCATGAACCAGCGCACGTGTTTTTGCCGGTCGTAATAGGCGAGAAACGGCGCCATCGGGAACCAACCGTACTTGGCCGGCACCACAACGATGCCCGCGCGTTCCCTGGCGGGCCTCTTCTCGACCTCCTGCCGAATGCGGTCGGCCCATTCCGCGTAATCGCGTATGCCGTGCATCACATAGACAACGCGCTTTGCGAATTCAGGCGCGTCACGGGACGCGGAATCGCGCGGACACTCCGACGGTTTCGGGACCCGGTCGCTCGGGAGTTTGTCTGTCTCGCCGGCAAGCGCCCGCTCGATGGTCCGGCGCCGCGTGGCTTGCGGCGAGATCTCCGTAGCCGGCACCGCCTTGTCGAGGGCGTCACGAATGTTGGCATGATCGGTATCGGCGAGCGTCACGAATTGCACGCCGGGCGATGCCGCGATGTCGCGGCTGTCCTCAATGGAGACGATGTCATCGCGGTCGCCGAGCAGGTGGATGACCTTGGGTAGCGCCACTTTGCGAGGCGACGAGTCCTTCGCAAGATCGAGCCACTGGATGCGCAAGTCGGCCACGAAAGGCGCTCCACGCTGCATCCCAAGGATGAGCTGACCGGTGCCGGTGAAGCGACCGACCAGCTCGCCGGCCAGGTACAAGATGTAGCGGTACCAAGGCATCTTCGAGGGGATAGGGTCGATCGACCAGCCGCGACTCATGCCGGCGAGCGACACGAAGCGGTCCACTTTCCCGACCCAACGTCGCTTGCCTTTGGCGCCGGTCCGGTCCTCTTCGTGGCCGTACGCCCACACCAGAGTCTTACGGAGGATCAGCGCCCCAAGGCTGTAGCCGAACAGCACGATTTTGTCGTAACCATGGGTCTCGTAGGCTTCGTGGATGGTCTGCTCGAGCGCATTGGTGAGCTCGTAGGGATCGACGTTCGAGAGGTTGGCGAAGACCCCTGGCATGTACCGTGGCGCAATGCGGTCCGCGTCCGGATAGAGCCGTTTGGCGAGCGCCACCATCTCACTGTGCCCGTAGCCCCCCAGCCCATGCGCGACCACGACCAGCGTTTTCGCGCGTGCACCGCCGGCCGGCTCCAGAACGATTGACGGCAGCTGGTGCGGCACGATGAGTCTCAGCCCCAGCACGAGAGCCGCCACGACGGCGACCGTGACTCGAACGCGCCTCTTGACCAACGCGCCGAGCACGCTTCGCCCGCGTTCCAGCAGCGAGCGAGCGACCGCTTTCGCCTTTTCCCGAATGTCCATCTGCCGCCCTGGACGAGTTAAGGTGAAGTATCAGTTAGCGCATGCGTCGGGTAGTAGCGCGCGTGTCCGCCAAGCAGAGAGAGAAAAAGAGACAAAACATTCGACCGAGCCTTGATTCCAATTCGCCGAGCCGTGGCGCCGGGAGTGCGTATGCAGAATGTTTCTAACTGCGCATAACGAGCCTCATGTACGTGCTGCCTTCTTCCTCTCGGGGAGATGACCGCGATCCGAGTGCATATCGAGCGGGATCGGCGGTCACGCACCGAGCAATCTGTTTCAACCGCGAGAGCGCGGCAAGCGTCTTCCCGCACCCCAGCGGTTTCGAGGATTTACCCGAGAATCCACCTCGGCACTCGCAGCGTCCTGGAGAATCTCCTGTCGCCGGTGCAGAAGGTCGCCTAACGTGCTCCGCGACAATACTTTGCGTCTTTAGTCGATCGACGCGTACAGTTGCTCGTCGTAGAGGCTCCCTGACAGGGGGTTGATCACGAACAGGGGATCGTCCGCTACGCCGCTGCCCGGCGCGACGCCCGACAGGCCGTCACGGAAGCGCTTCGTGTCGGCATGCACGGTATGCGCTTCGTGGTCCTTCTTGCTCTGCCACATCTCGACGATGGTCATGTGGTTCGGACGGTTCGACTGGGTGAGCGCATCGAACCGCAGGTTTCCCGTGTGCTTGCGGCTGTCGGCGACCACCTTTTCCACCAGTGCATTGCCGCAGGGCCCGCTCTCGTTGATCTGGCGCTTGCACGGCGGAAACTGCTCGGGCGGAATGATGTCCACATGCGTCACGGCGTATACGGTGCCGCTTCCGCTTTTCGCGACCTTCGCGGGGTCCGCGGCCACCAACCCTGCGTGCGGCCGCTCGTCGTACGGGCTGTAAAGCAATGGTTGCAGCGCCTTGCGGAACGCCACCGTGCGCGCGGTCTTGGCATGCGCCTCCCGCGCGGACTGGTCCTGCCAGGCCTCGAGCAGGAGAAAGTGGTTCCTGCGGCCGGTTCCCTGCAGGGATTCGAACCGGAGGTTTCCTGCTTGCTGCTTCGATGCGGCGCTGTGCTTCTTGAGCAGGCCGGCGGCTTTCTGCGCCTCGGTCGGCGCGACCTCGATGTAGGTGACGATGAAGTAGGGCTTCTCCGGCAACACCGTGCCGTCGCGCAGCTTCACCTCCGCCAGAGCCGGATGCGCGACGACGAGACTCAGCATCGCGACGCCACTCAGAAGTTTCCAGAAATGTTTCATGACCCTCTCCTTTTCGGTTGTCGAATAGAACGCAACGTCCGATCCGCTGGATTGCGACGACATGCCCCGGCTTTCGCCAAACGTCCTCGCGCGAGCTGGTTCAGCCAGCGGGATCAGCGGTCACATATCGAGCAATCTAGTCCAACCGCGAGAGCGCGGCAAGCGCTTTCCCGAACCCCGGCTGTTTCGAGGATTTACCCGAGAATCCGCCTCGGCACGCGGAGCGTCCTCGGGTATCTCCTGTCACCGGTCCAGAAAGTTGCCCGCGAGTCATGAACCACGCGCTCGCCGCCGATTGTAGAAAACGTGGTCTATCTACTGCTATTCTCGTCGCTTGCATGCCAAGCCCGGTGGAAGATGAACCATGGCCGACAAATTCATCGATTACTGCGATTCGATGTCTTCACCGTGGACCTATCTCGGCCATCTGCGGTTCGTGGATCTCGCGATCCTGCGCGCGGTCTGGGTGGAGGATCGTGACATTGCCAATCATGCCACCTTGGTGACGATCGCCAATGAGAACGGCATGGACGCTTCGTTCTACGCTGTCACCGTACCGAGATACGCCTCACGTACGGCCGGGTCGTTTAGAAGTTCCGCGGCAGGACCGTGGCGTGTAATGCGTCCGCGGTCCAGCACGTAGCCATAGGTAGCGAGCTCGAGTGCGGTCACCACATCCTGTTCGACCAATAGGATGGATACCCCCGTCTTGTTAATCGCAATGAGCGCCTCGCACAGCTCATCGACCAGGCGTGGGGCGAGGCCAAGCGAGAGCTCATCGATCATCAGCAGCTTGGGCCTTGCCATGATGCCGCGGCCGATCGCACACATCTGCTGCTCGCCGCCCGATAGCGTAGGCGCATCCTGGCCCGCGCGCTCGGCGAGCCGCGGAAAGATCTTGAACACAAGCTCGAGATCGCGGCGGGTCGCAGCCGCGCCATCGCGTCGCGCGTAGGCTCCCATGAGCAGGTTGTCGCGCACGCTCATCCCTCTGAAGAGCCGCCGGCCTTCGGGCACGTGGACGACCCCAGCGGCAACCAGGGCCACAGGCGATGCGCCGCCCAGGTCGATGTCGTCGACGCGCACCGTGCCCTCCCTGATGGGTAACAATCCCGAGATCGCGCGTAACAGCGTGCTCTTGCCGGCGCCGTTCGATCCGATCAGGCAGACGATGCTGCCGACGGCGATATCGAGATCCACATCCCACAATACCTGCACATCGCCGTAACCGCAGGCGATCCTGCGCACGCTGAGCAGCGGCTTCAGAGGACACCTCGCGTATGGCGCGCGGCGAACTTCGAGCCCAGATAGGCCTCTATGACTTTGGGATCGTGCACGACCTCGGCCGGTGCGGCGTCGGCGATCAGCTGTCCCTGATGCAGCACGGCGATGCGGCCGCACGCATTCAGAACGACCTTCATCAGATGCTCGATCAAGAGAATGGTGATCCCGCGCGCGGCGATCGCGCGAATCAGGGCGAGCGCGGCCTCAATCTCAACTGAGTTGAGTCCGGCGTTGACTTCGTCCAGCATCAGAAGCTTCGGTTTCATGGCGAGGCTGCGGGCGAGCTCCAGTCGCTTGCGGCCCGCCAGCGTCAAGGCCGACGCAGGCTTGTCGGCGAAATCCGCGAGCCGGGTGAATTCGAGATGCTCGTGCGCAGCCGCACGGGCTTCGGCGGGCGAACGGGACCCGCCGGCGAACAGTGCCCCGGCCATCACGTTCTCGATCGCGGTCATCCGCGGGAAGGGCTGGACGATCTGGGTGGTACACGCGATGCCGAGGCGCGCGATGCGGTCGGGAGAAAGTCGCTCAATCGGCTGGGCGTTAAACAGCACCTGGCCATGCGATGCGGGGGTAACGCCGGTTACGACGTTGACCAGCGTCGTCTTGCCCGCGCCATTGGGGCCGATCAGGCCGACGATTTCGCCTTCGTTAAGCGACAGCGATACGTTATCGAGCGCGAGCAAGCCGCCGAAGCGGCGCGAGGCGCCGCGCAGCTCGAGTATGGCGCTCATGCGCTATCCTTCGCCGGGTGTTTCGCGCGGCGGAACACGCGCCGGAACTCGGTGCCGAGCAGACCCTTGGGCAGGAACAGGATGAGCAGCACCACGATGAGCCCCATGACCCCAAGGTGTATTTTCAGAAAGTTGCGCCACACCAGTTCCTCGAAGACCAGAAACACGAAGGCGCCAAAGACCGGCCCCAGCACCGTACCCGCGCCACCGAGCAGCACCATGATGATGGGCTTGACCGAGATCAGTACATCGAATGCCTCCGCAGGATCGATGTAGCTCACCCATGAGGCGTAGACCGCTCCCACCATGCCGACGTAGACACTCGACAGCGCGAACGCTGCCGTCTTGTAGCGCGCTGTGTTCAGTCCAAGGCGGATTGCAGCATCTTCATTCTGTTGAATGCAGCGCAGGCCGAAGCCGAGCCGGCTACGATCCAGCAGCCAGGCGGTAGCCAAGGCCGCCGCGGCGATGGCAAGCATCACCCCGTAGAACAGCTGTGCCTGAGTCGTCACCCCGAGTTTGAGCACCGGCAGGTTCAATCCCATTCCGCCGCCGGTAAGGTTGGTCGCGCCGTTCACGATTTCGCGCAGCACTTCCGCGATCACCAGACTGCCGATGGCGAAATAGTGGCCGCGCAGGTGCAGGATGGCCCGTCCGACGGCGGCGGCAAACGCCATCACAAGGAGCCCCGCGAGCAGCCATGCAATCGTCATCGGCACGCCTTTGCTCTGCAGTACGCCCCCGGCGTAAGCGCCGAGACCGAAGAACGCCGCAGTAGCGAACGACGGATAACCCGCAAACCCGCCGATGAAGTTCCACGATAGCGCCAGCGTGCTGTACATCAGGATGAAAGTCGTGACGCGCAGGATGTAATTGTCGGCCGTCCAAGGCAGCAGGAGAAACACCGCTGCCGCGGCGACAGCCATCGCGAGCTTCGCGCCGGGCTTCATTCGAAGCCCCGTTTGCCCATGAGACCGGTCGGCCGGAACAGCAGCAGCGCGAGCAGCAACACGAAGGCGATGGTGGTGGAGTAGTCGGGCCCCAGCCACAGCGTGCCGAAGCTCTCGAGCACTCCAAGGACCAACCCGCCCACCATCACGCCGGGCACACTGCCCAGCCCGCCGAGAATGCAGATGACGAATGCCTTGCCGAGAAAGCCAATGCTGCTGAGCGGCGAAATCGGGAAGATGACCGATATCAAGCTACCTGCCGCTCCGGCGAGGCATGCGCCAAGCCCAAAGGTCACGGCGTAGATCCGCGGTACGTTCACGCCCATCAGGGCCGCGGCATCGCGGTCCATGCGCACCGCCACGATCGCGCGGCCAATGCGCGTGGCACGCAGCAGCACGTAGAGCAGCAGCACCAGCACGAGCGCAAGCACCATCGCGTACAGGCGATCCTTCACCAGTACGACCGGCCCCAGGTCGAGCATCCCGAGCGGCGGGTTGAGGATCACTGTGCGGTAATCGGCCTTGAAGGCGAGGATCATCGCGTTCTCGAGCATCAAATTGAGCCCGAAAGTGAGTGTCAGCGTGATGAGCACCGGCGCTCCCATGACGCGGTTGATCAACCCGGCCTGCAGCAGGTAACCGATCGTGAACAGGAGCAGGCCCGCGAGAGGAACGAAGGCAAAGGGGTGGATCCCCAGCTCCGTGTAAGCGAAAAAGGCGGCGTAGGCGCCAAGAATGATCAGAGAGCCGTGGAGGATGTTGATGATATTCAGCACCCCCCACACGAGCGAAAAGCCGACCGCTATGCAGCTATACAGCCCCCCCAGCAGCAGGCCGTTGATCAGGATCTGGAGGTAGAGCACAGGGATGGAGCGCAGGCCTGCCGCTATCGATCGCGGCAGGCCTCGTACCGCCGTTGCCCCGTCAATTTACGCCAAACGCGAACTCGGCCTGCTTGATCGCTTTCGGAAAGAGCACCACGGGCTTGCCGCCCTGAACCTGGAAGATCGGCGGCTGATACGAGGTCGCGTAGCCCTGCGGGCTGAATGCGATCGGCGCGAAGAAGGTCTGAAACTTGCCCGAGGCGAGTGCGGCACGTACCTTATCGCGATCCAGTGTGGCGACCGATTCGATTGCTTGTTGCAGAACCACGCCGACCACGGCTCCGCTCGCGTTGGTGTAGTCGGGATCTTCCTTGTACTTCGCGCGGAACACCTTGGTGAAGTTCTCCGAACTCTTGAACACGTCATTGCCCGTGTAGCGCACTGCCGGGTGCCACCAGCTCGCGGTAGTAACGTTGGTGGCGAGCGGGCCCGAAGCGTCGATGAACTCCCGGTACGACGGTCCGGTGATCATGGTCATGATCGGCACTTTGACCCCCTGGTCGGCCATTTGTTTGCGCACCAGGATCATGTCGTTAATGTAGCCCGTGACAATGATCCAGTCGGGCTTCGTGGCGCGGATCTGTGTGATTGCCGAAGCGTGGTCCAGCGTGCCGATCGCGTATTTCTCGAAATATACAACCTGGAAGCCGCGCTTCTTGGCGGACTTTTCGAACTCATTGCCCAGCGCGAGCGGGTAGAGGTCGTTGCGCGCGAGGATCGCGATGCGCTTCACGTTTGGAGCCGTTGCCCTGACGAGATCCGACATCGGCTCGGTCAAGGTGTCATTGGGAGTCATCGTGCCGAACAGGTTCTTGTACCCTTGATCGAACACCTCCACCGACGAAGCGGTGGGCGCAATCGTCGGCACGCCGTATCTCTCCGAGACCGCGCTCGCGGCCTTGGTCGCCCCCGAGCCGAACGGCGAGAACATGAAGTGCACCTTGTCATCCGTGACGAGCTTTTCAGCGAGCTGCACGGCGCGCGATGTATTCGACTGGTAGTCGTAATAGATGATCTTCACCGGCATCTTGTTCTTGCCCACCTGCACGCCGCCCGCTTTGTTCACTTCTTCGGCCCAAAGGTCGTAGCCGCGCTGCAGCTTGGTGCCTTCCGGCGACAGCGGTCCGGTCAATGGCAGCGGAGCGCCGATCAGAATCGGATTCTGCGCAAGAGCGGCGGATGCGGGCAGCGCGGCGAGCAGCGCTACGCTAAGGAATTGCTTCAAACCGGTGCGGCGGGTCGGGTGCATGCAAGCCTCCTGGTGCAGTGACAGGTAAATATCGTCGAATGACGCGACCTAGCGCCGGCCGATGAAATCGATTTCGATGCGGGCGCCGCGCGCCAAAGCGGTGACGCCTATGCAGGTGCGCGCCGGTAGTTTCCCCGGCTTGAAGTAAGTCTTGTAGACCGCGTTCATCTTCTCGAAGTCGTCCTCGAAATGCCTGAGGAAGACCCGGGCGCTGACGATGTTGTCGAAGCTCGCGCCGATGCCGGCGAGCAGCGTCTGTAAGCCTTCCATCGTGCGCCGAGTCTGTGCTTCGATCCCCACGGGCAACGGAGCGTTATCGTCCTTGGGGTGGTTTGGAATCTGCCCACGGATGAAGAGCCATCCATCCACTTCGACGGCATGGCTATACGGAGCGACAGGGTTACCGACTTCAGGGACCATGTGGAAGATCGGAGCGGACATGATGAACGCCCTCCTTGCGGCCAAATGCGAAGCTTAACTGCGGACCCGTGCCGTTGGACTCTTGCGATGCGCCGCATCGATTGGGCCAACTCCATGCACTAGTCTAACCGGGCGCGTTCCCAATTGGAACCACCCGGGCATGGCGAGTATGAACCGATAGAAAAATCAATCTCTCCTGACGCATGCCGGAGCCGTTCACGATCGTATTTCCCGAGCGAGCTTCGCGGAATAGGCAGTGCGGGAGGGCGCCTGTCGCGCCTTAATCGATCTCAACAGGACGCAGCTTAAAAGCTAGGGCAGTCGCCTCAACCTAACTTCCGGATTGCAGGTCAACGCCGAGATCCATCTCGGCACGCGGAGCGTTCTTGAGCGTCTCCTCTCGCCGGTGCAGAAGATCGCCCACGAGGCGGGTTGAAGCGGTAACCGATGGAACAGTTGCACTGACCCTGATTTACTCGCGGTTCAAGCAATTCAGCGTGGTATATTCGGAATCGAATCGCCCATCTCAGCAAGCGGCTCGCTCCACGCTAAGAGTGCCTAACACAATGAAACACACGCTGCGCTGTCACGGTTTTGGCGACGCGAGGCCAGCGGCATGGTCGGGCTCCGCAACGGGTATGCGCCTAGCAGGTAGTTGCGGGCCAAAACCGTGCCAGCCCAAGGGGGTTGCGGCCAGAATCGCCGCTAGCTTTGTCGCGAGGCTTGCCAATACAGCGAGTATTGGCTGCACCTCGC
>Ga0210379_10000346_pt1 | contig 14707 bp, 15 predicted proteins | sample PLMedo_2_FD_155468 | JGI IMG/M metagenome (GOLD analysis project Ga0210379, IMG submission 155468) | Groundwater sediment microbial communities from an aquifer in East River, Colorado, USA - PLM4_32_coex redo | ecosystem: Environmental > Terrestrial > Soil > Riparian zone | place: USA: East... | reverse complement strand
CAGTGCGCCGTAGCCTGCCGCGGTTCTGTCTGGTCGGCTTGCTGCCGGTTGCACGGGGCTCGACGGATCTGGAGAGGTTCCAATACATCGCCGACATCCCCGGCAATCCGATCGGAGCGGGAACAGGGTTGATGACCAGCGCAGCCTATTCGCCGCTGTTCTCGCGCATCCTCGCTCTCGGATTCGTAAGCCCGGCCGACCGCTACCCAGGCACCAGGGTTACTCTGGCAGGCGGCGTTCCGGCCATCGTCGCCCGGAGGCCGTTCTACGATCCGGCCAAGGCGCTCCCGCGTCGCGCGTCCTGACCGGCGGTCCGGCCGGCCAGGTTTTCGGCGGCCTGAACCGTATTGGCGACCAGCATCGCAACCGTCACCGGTCCCACGCCGCCGGGCACCGGTGTAATGGCGGCAGCGACGTCGCGCACGCTTGCAAAGTGCACGTCGCCGACGAGCCCTCGCCCGGGCACCCGGTTGATGCCCACATCGAGGACTATGGCGCCGGGCTTCACCATGTCGCTGGTTATGAACTCCGGGCGACCGATTGCGACGACCAGGATGTCAGCCAGTCGCGTGACCCGAGCCAGGTCGCGGGTCTTGGAATGGCATAACGTAACAGTTGCGCTCCGTGCAGTCAGCATCAATGCCACCGGCTTACCGACAATGGCGCTCCTGCCGACCACCACGGCATGGCTGCTCTCGATCACTGCGCCGGCCTGATCGATCAACGCCATCACCGCGCGCGGCGTGCAAGGCTCGAACAACGAATGCCCCGCGACGAGCGCGCCGAGATTGTGCCAGGTGAACCCGTCGACGTCCTTCTCCGGAGCGACTGCCTGAGTAACGCGCACGGCGTCCAAGTGGCCGGGCAGCGGCAACTGAACCAGGATCCCGTGGATTCGGGGATTACGATTAAGTTTCTCGATCGCGTCCCGAACCGTCGCCTCGCTGCACTCGGCCGCGAATTCATGCATCTCGGAGTGCAGCCCGGCCTCCGCGCACGCCTTGACCTTGTTTCTAACATACGCCCTGGACGCCGAGTTGTCGCCGACGATGATGACCGCCAGGCCCGGTGTGATTCCCAGCTCCCTGAGCGAATCAGCGCGTTTCTTGCATCCCTCGCGGACTTGGCGTGCAACAGCATTGCCATCGATGATCTTCGCAGTCATGATCGGATGCCCGCCACGATGAACAACAACATGCTCGCCACCATGAAGCCGTAACCGGTCCTGTTGAGTTGCTTCGCACGCTCCGCGCCTATCCTGCCGCTCGATTGCAGGAGCGAAGCGGAGACCGATACGATCGCGCCCAGCACTGCCAGCGTGATGACGGCCTCCCGGGCGAGCAGCCAGTCCATGCGCGCGATCAAGTCCTGGCGGTTCGCTTCAAGTACGCCTCGACGAAATCGGCCGCGGCTTTCGAGCCGCGCGAGAACGAGCGCATCGCCTCGGCGTGCAGGATCGAGAGCGCCTGCTTCTTGATGTCGTTGGCGCGGTCGAGCTCGACCAGGTCGGACAGCCGCCGCGGACGCGGCAGATCGACCTCGATCACCGCGCGCACCTGGCACGGGATGTTCGACATTACCAGCATGCGGTCGGCGAGGAACACCGCCTCGTCGATGTCGGTGGTGACGAAGAAGTTGGTGCGCCGGTTTTCCTCGTAGAGCCGAGAATAGTACTCCCACATCAGCTCCTTGGTCATGGCATCGAGACCGCGGAACGGCTCGTCAAGGATCATCACTTTCGGGTTGTTGATCATGGCGCGCGCGAGCTCTGCGCGGCGCTGCATGCCGCCGGAGAGCTGACCGGGATACTTGTCGCGGAAGTCGCGCAGCCCGACCTTGGCGAGCAGGAACTCGCCGAACTCGACTGTTTCCTTCGTCAGCTCGCCGCGCGCGCGCGGCCCGTAGAGGATGTTGTCCCAGGTGGTCATCCAGGGAAACAGCGCCGTCTCCTGGAACAGCACCAGCCGGTCGCGGTCGGGGCCCGTGATCGGCGTGCCATCGAGTGTAATGGCGCCTTCGGACGGCGCCTCGAAACCGGCGAGCAGACGGATCAGGGTGCTCTTGCCGCAGCCGGAGGGACCCACCATGACGGTCAGTTTTGACCGCTCGATGGTGAAGGAACAGTCGTGCACGACCTCCTTGCGCAGGTGGATCGTGCCGTAGGACTTGCTCACTCCCTGGACGGAGATTTCGCCGGGGATGATCGTGGGGCGCGCGGTTGCGGCTTCGCTCATCTGACTTTCAGCCACGGCGTCGCGTAGCGTCCCCCCCAGCGCAGCAGCTCGCTCGAGATGAATCCGGCGATGCCAATCGAGATCATGCCGACCACGATCTGCTCGTACGAGCCGCCGACATAGGAGAGCCAGATGAAGAACCCCAGCCCGCCGCCCCGCGTTCCGCCGATCTGGCTGCCGCCGCCGGAGATCATCTCGGCGGCCACCACGACCTCCCAGGTGATTCCCATGCCAACCGCCGAGCCGACCACGATCGAAGGCAGGGTGCCGGGCAGGATGATGCGCCGGAAGATGTCCCAGCGCGACGAGCCCATCGACTGCGCGGCCTGGAAGTAGCGCACGTCGATCGAGCGCGCGCCGCCGAGCACGTTGATGACGATGGTGTAGAAGGCGCCGAGGAAGGTGATGAAGGTGATCGCCGACTCCTGCGTCGGCCAGAAGATGATCGAGGCCGGCACCCAGGCGAGCGGCGGGATCGGGCGCAGCACCTCGAACACCGGGAAGCTGATGCCGTGGGCGGTGCGGCTCATCGCGAGCGACAGCCCGAACGGAATCCCGATGATCATGGCGGCGATGAATCCGCCCATGACGCGGAAGAAGCTCATGTACCAGCTGTGCCAGTAGCTCATGTCACCGACGACCTCGAGCCAGGACTTGAGCACCGCCGAAGGGGCCGGCACCGCGCCGATCCAGGGCAGGTAATCCTTCTTGAATCCCATCGCGCCGAGGAGCTCCTTCAGCGGCGCGAAGAGCTCGGGCGCCATCCATTGCCTGGAGCGCGAGCCGATCTCCCAGAGGATCAGGAAGACCGCGATCGAGGCTACGCCACGCCAGAGCATCGGGTTCGAAAGCATTTTTTTCAATGCCCTATCCCTCCTTTTCTCCAGCCTGGAAGGCCTTGAGGGCTTCCTCGTGCACCGCTTCGTTGGTCTCCTCGATCAGCTCGCGGAAGCGCTTCGAGGTCAGCACGCCATAGTCGCGCGGGTGCGGGATGTCGACGTTCAGGACTTTCTTCGGCTTGCACGGCCGCGTGGTCATGATCGCGACGCGGTGACCGAGAAAGATCGCCTCTTCGAGGTCATGGGTGATGAAAAAGATCGTCACCTTGTTCTTGTAGTAGATCTCGAGCAGCGCCTCGTGCATCACGCTCTTGGTGAGCGAGTCGAGCGCGCGGTAGGGCTCATCGAGCAGCAGCGCCTTCGGGTCGTTCATCAGCGCGCGCACGATCTCGACGCGCCGGCGCATGCCCGAGGACACCTCTCCCGGATAGTTGTGCTCGACGCCCGAAAGCCCGGCGTCGGCGAGCATCGCGCGTCCCTTGTCGATTGCTTCATTGCGCGCGAGCTTGCCCTGCATCACCGGGCCGAAGACCACGTTCTCCAGGTTCGTCTTCCAGGGAAACAGGGCGCCGTTCTGAAATACGACGATCCGGTCGGGGCCGGGCCTCGCCTTGGGACGCTCGGTCGAGCACAGCACTTCGCCGTCCATGACGATGCGCCCGGACGTGATTTCGTGAAAACCCGCGATCGCATTGAGCAGCGTCGTCTTTCCGCACCCGGAGGGGCCGACGATCATGCAGATCTCCCCCGGCTCGATCTCGAGCGTGCAGTGGTCGACCGCGAGCATCGCCGCACCCATAGGGTTGTAGACCTTGACCACATCCTCGATCAGGATGTGTCCGCGCGTTGACGCGGCGGGCGGGCGCCTCATGTCCATCGCCCTAGCGTTCCGCCAGCGCGAGCTCGCGCACGCGCCACTCCATCAGATAGTCGCCCACGATACGTACCATGGCGCTCGTCGTGTAGCCAACCAGGCCCAGCGTCACCATGCCGATCACAATGGTGGGATAGCGCACCATGACATAGGAAGTCCAGATGACGTAGCCGAGGCCGTATTGCCCCGAAACCATCTCGGCGGCGACCAGCGAGAACCAGGACACGCCGATCGAGATCTGCAGACCGGTGAAGATGAAAGGCAGGGCGCCGGGGATGATTACGTGCCGGAACACCTGCCAGCGGCTCGCGCCCAGACAGTTGGCGGCCCGCACGTAGGACTCGTCAATCGACTCTACGCCGAGCATGGTGTTCAACGCCGTGGCGAAGAACGAGGCAAGAAACGCGAGGTAGACCACTGCCGACTCGGTGGCGATGAACATCACGATCGCGAGCGGCACCCAGGCGAGGATCGGGATCGGTCGCAGCGTCTCGAACAAAGGAAACACGTACTCCTTGAATTTCCTCGACCAGCCCAGCAGCAGCCCGACCGGCACGCCAAGCACGGTGGCGAGGAAGAACGCCTGCGTCACCCGCCAGACCGACATCGCGATGTGCTGGTAGTACTCTCCGGTGTAGAGCGAGAGGCCGTATGTCGGCGACGGAGCAAACCATTCCTTCACCACACCGGTGATCCCGGGCATCTCGCGGAAGCGCGGCAGCTTCCACACCTCGACCGCGAGGTACCAGAAGCTGAGGAAGAGCGCGAAGCCGATCAGCATTAGGTACGGCCGCGGGCTTCTCAGCCACAGCGACAGCCGGTACATCGTCAGGCTGAGGCTCGACATCTCCTCGGTGAGCGGCCCGGACAGGCGCCGCACTTGGGCGAGCAGTGCCGGCATCGCGAACTCGCGCTGGATCATGGTGGCAAAGCGCTCCATGACGTGTCCGCCCTCGAGCGGCTCGGACTCGAGCAACCTGACCAGCGCTTCGGTGTCGATGCGCAGCGCTTCGGTCGGCTCGCTCGCGGTCACCGTCGCCAGCCGCCGCGTCTGGCCGAGAAGCAGCCCGGCCCAGCCGAACACCCCGCCGCGCCCCATGCGCTTGAGGGCCTCGCGCGCGCCGACTTCAGGTTTGAAGACGTGCTCGGCGCATCCGGACACGACTATGAAAACGTCGTCCGCCGTATCGTCGGCGCTGTAGATACGCGCGCCGGCGCCATAGCGCACTACCCGCGAGATCGCCGCAATGCGCGCGAGCAACGCCTCGGATGCGTCCCCGAAGGGCGTCGTCTCGCGCAGAACGGCGATCGCGTCGTCGGCCGCGCCGACTTTCGGCGCCGCCTCCATCAGTTCTTTGGCGCCTGCGAATCCGGCAGCGCCCTCACCTGCCCTATGGGCGCCTTGAGGCCGCGCTCCTTGAGGATGTCCTCGGTCCACTTCGACTCGATCGCCTCGGGCCGCATCTTGTCGACGTTGATGCTCTTGATCGAATGCAGAAACGCGGTTGCCCGGCTGAGCAGCTCACGCGTCTCGGGCGTGAACCCGTAGTGCAGGTAGTTGCGCACCGCATGGCCGCCTGCGTTCTCGTCGTAACTGCCGTACAGCGAATACCAGAGCACGCGCTCGCCGAAGCCGGTGGTCTGCTCCTTGGCAATTTTCACGATTTCAGCGTTGTTCTTCGAATCCGCCAGGTACAGTTGCGCATCGAGCTCGGCCTGCAACCAGGCCTTGACGACGTCGGGCCGCTGCGTAATCAGGTCGGCGCGCATAGCGAGGAAGCCCCCGTCGTTCTCCTGCACGCTGGCACCCGAGGCGATACGGCGCGCAAGGCCTTCCTGCACCAAGCGCGACGCGGTCGGCTCCCAGATCACCGCCGCGTCAAGCTTGCCGGCGCGGAAGTTGGACGTGATCACCTCGATATTCTGGTTCAGGTACTCCTTCGGGTTGATGTTCATCTTCTTGAAGGTGGCTTGTGCGTAGCGATCGGTGCACGAACCCTTCGGCACGGCGACGGTCTTGCCGTCTAGCCACTGCAGCGCCTGCGTCGGGTTCTGGAAATTCGGCGCGTCGTTCCGCGCCAGGAAGATGTTGCACTGGTCGAAGCCCAGTCCGAGGTTTGCAACCAGGCGGACGTCAGCGACGTCCTGTTTAGTGGTCGAGACGATCGACGGCATGTCGCCCATGTAGCCGATGTGCTGCTTGCCGGCGAGCATGTTGTTGACGATGATCGCGCCCTGCAGGCCGATCTGGAACTCGACCTCCGAGCCCTTCGGCAGGTATTTCTCGTAGAACTTCTTGCCGCGCATCACCACGCCGGACCAGGACTGGGTGTAGTAGGGCTGGTAGCCGACGACCAGCTTTACCGGCGTGCCGGGCTTGCCGTAATCGATGTCGGCAGCCTGCACGCTGCCTAACGATGCGCTGCCGGCAATCACAACGCCGATACACTGAAGAAATCGTTTGATGTAGATCATGACACCCTCCCTTTCTGGTTGAATTGCCAGCGACGCCACGAAACGATACTCACTATTTTATTGTTGTTCAATCCGCAGGACATCGATAATAAGTTTCACTTTCCCTACCCCCGCGATCCGCTTCATCTTGCCCCCGAGGAAGCGAGATAGCGGGCGATGAGCGACGAAAGGCGTTTCATCACGAGATATCCGGACGCGGGATCTGCCTCCAGCACGTTCAGCACGCGCTTGCCGTTGATCCTCAACAGCGTCGAGCGCTCGATACACGTCGCCTTGGCAATTCTGACCGGCTGGCTTTCGAGCAGCGCAGCCCATCCGAACACTTCCCCTTTCCTCAGCATGAAGCCGGCAGGGCGGGTACGCTCGTCGCGGCCGATCAGAAATTCCACGCGTCCCGACTCTAGCACGTAAAAGTCGTCGGCGGGGTCGCCAACTTCATAAAGGGTACCGCCCTGCGAGTATTCGTCACGTTTCGCCAGCGCGTTGATTTGCGCGAGGGTGCCTTCGGGGATACCCGCAAACAGCTCACCGACGTCGAGCGCGCCGGGTGTATCGATGTAGATCGAGTCGTAGTCCACTTCCACCTTAAAGCAATTAAGCGGCATTTCGGCGAGCCCGAGGGGCGACCCGCTACGAATGTCCCATTGCCAGAGGTGCTGGTGACAGGTGAGCACTGAACCATCGTAGAGCCCCTCTGCCAACGAAACATCCTGATGCGGGCAGGTTGCCTGGCAGGCGAAATACTCGTCGCCGGAGCTGGCGATCAGCACCTTGAGCCCTTCCCCTGCATCAAACGCTGCCATTCCGTTCGCTGGAACATCCGCGCGGCGGCATACGAACTTTCGCGCCATCAGCTGAATTTGTCGTAACGTATGTTGTCGGTCGTGAGCCTTGCTTCCAGCAACAGCATGCGGATCGCCGCATCCACCGCCGGGGGCGGTCCCGCGACATAAGCGCGCAGGTTGTGATACTTGCCTTTCATGTGCCGCGCCGTTGCTTCGTGCACCAGTCCCCTGTCAAAGGCGAGAGCCGGGTAGCGTTGCGCGGCATCACCCGGCACGTCTTCGTCTGAAAGCACGATCGTAACCGCGAGTTTCCGCGAAAACTCGGTGCGGAAGCGCGACAGCTCTGCAAGAAAGAACGCATCCTTCATCGAGCGCACGCCAAAGAAGACGTAGCCACTGTACTGATCGAAATAGTGTTCCTGGCAGGCGCGCTCCAATATCGACATCATGCCGGCAATGCCGCTGCCGCCGGCGATGCATAGGATGCTCTTGGCCATGGCCGGGAAAAAGGTCGCGGTTCCGAGCGGACCGAACAGCTCTATCGGGTTGTTCTCGATATTGCCGTTAAACAGCCATTCGGAAACCCCTCCGCCCGGCTTCTTCTTGACGACGAAACCCAGGCGACGCGTGCTGCGTTCATAGTTCACCATGGAATAACCTCGATAGCCCGGCACGTTCGGCACCCGCATGACCATGAATTGCCCCGCATCGAAATCGCAAGGCGCCTCCAGTGCGACCGAGAAGCCGATGACGTCGTGGGTCAGCATGCGCGCGTTGCGCACCGTGCCGCGACCGGCCGCCGGCAAACAGGCGCCAGCATCCATGTTGTACACGAAGTTGGCGACTTCAAGGCTGCAGTCACTGCGCGCAGCGTTCTGGCACATCAGGAACTCGCCCGGCTGCTTGAGATACTTGCGGCCCGGCGCCTGCGGCCACAGGTCATCGACTTCCCCGGATACCAGCCGTGCTTTGCAGGTCCCGCAAGTGCCGCTGCCGCACTCGTAGGGCAGATTGATGCCTGCCGCCAGCCCGGCGTAGAGTATTCTCTGGGTTTCCGCGGCGCGAAACTGATAGGCGCGGTTTCTCGCGTTGAGCTCGATTTTCATGGGCCGCGTCGCCGTTTCCCGTCCGCCTCAGAACGGGATGTGATACCCGATGCCGAGCATGCGAGTATCGAGCTTCACCACTCGCTTGAGCAACAGTAATTTCCCGTCAGTCAACCTGACCGTGTCCAGATACTTGCCCACCGCGAACAGTTCGGTGCTCCCGCCCTCGAGCGCCGTCTTGAAGACTTGCAGCGCGCTCACGACATCGCCTTGACGCCCTGCCGTGTCATAACGCACCGTATAGACCGTTGCATGGCGGGTGAGCGGCGAGTGGTCGCTGTTGTGCCGGGGCAGCTGGGTGAGCAGAGTCACCATGCCTTTCTTGTCATGATCCAGCCAGATCATGTCCCTGCGGATCTCCGGGCTGTGCGTCGCGATCGTGTAGCGGAACTCTTCGTCGCACAGGTCGAGATACCCCTTGAAATCTTTCTCGTCGAGCAACAAGCAGGAGCGATAGATCAGCTCCTCGACTAAGGATCGGTCCAGCATCATGTCCCCCAAACCTGGGCGTCCGCAGCAACGGCGCGCCCGCCACTGCGTGTCGAAACCTCAGGCCACCGCCGATACCCTGCGCTCGTCGAAGGGATCGAACGATTTGCGTCCGATGCGCCTGCTCCACTCGGCGTAGTAGTGCCGCATGCCGATTTCGTCGTGTATTGTCGAGTTCTCTTCGCGTCCGTGCAGCACCCACCGGCTGTCTGTCCCCTCGTGCATGGCCCTGCCCTGGCCGTGCACGCCGAGCAGATCCTCGTGCAGGTTGCGCCCGAAGGGTCCCCAGATGGTGTTGTGATCGAAAACGCGCTGTGCCCGCTCCTCCCGCGTGTCGCTTTTCAACCCGAGGCCCCGATACTCGATGATCACCTTGTTGGGACCCAACGGGATCATCGTATCCATTCGCAGCACGGAGGTGCGCAGGTTATAGGTGATGCCCGGAAAGAGATCGATCAGGATCCAGCCGCCGGCGGCGAGCCCGGGCCAGCCCACGCCGCGGGCCTTGCTCCCCTCGTAGGCGTCGTACTTGATCTCCATCGATCCGACCAGGACATGCCCGTTGGGATAGCCGACGCACTTGCGGTCGAAGTAGCCGGGCTGCATCATGCCGGTCACCCGGTTAAAGTAGTGCATGTAGTCGTGATAGAACTCGCTGTTGGTGTCATGCCACAGCTTGAAGTTGGTGTTGACGATCGCGCGGTGGTAATGGAATACCTCGAGCGGCATGCCGATATAAGGCTGCAGCGCGCTCATCGCGGTCCCGATGAACTCCTGCAGCGGCCCGCAGTTGTCGTCGACGTTGACCCATACGAACCCGCCATACCCCGTCTCGGTGCGCACCTCGCGCAACGCCGCATCGGCCTTGCAGAAGCGCCCTTGATAGCCCTGCTCCTCGCGTGAGATGTCGATGCAGTTGCCCTTCGTGTCGAAGGACCAGGCGTGGAAGATGCACGTGATGCGCTTGGCATTGCCGGCGGGATCGTAGAGGAGCGAGTTGCCGCGGTGCGGGCAGATGTTGTAGAAGCTGCGCACCTTCATGTCCTCGCCACGGACGACGACCAGCGGGCTTCCACCGGGGTGCTGGAAGGTGCGGTAATCGAAGGCGTTCGGAATCTCCGACTCGTGACAGGCGATATACCAGCACTGGCCGAAGATCTTTGCGCGCTCCTCCTCGAATATCCGCTGATCGGTGTAGATGCGGCTGTCCACGTAATGCGACGGCGGAAACTTGGGGAGCTCACTCCATTGGGCGGCATTCTTGGCCATCTCTGCTATCTCCTCGGGCAAAACTAACTCAATAGTCAAATCGAGTATGACCAGGCACGACTCATGTCAATAGCTTGATTTGACAATGAAAGCCTGGAAATCTAGGGTCCAATGTCAGTTGATTCTACCGCTTTCGGAACACAATTTGACCTGCATCAAAAGGGTCCGCCGCCAAGTGCCCGACAATGCCAGCACTTGGTTAAGCGGGAGCATTACTATGAACCCAATTGCACGATTCATCGGCTGGTCCACTCCAATCGTGCCACAATTCGATTACGCATCGATCGCGCACGTTCTCAGACACAAAGGCAGCGCCAACTGCCTTGCGCGCCAGCAAGGCAGGTGTCCGGGCCTCGAGTTTTGCCACGATTGTGCATGGCGGGAAGGCAGCACACGCGAGCAGACCTGAACGGACACTTGCAAATTTTTGGACGATATTGTCTCGCGTTGGGCACCGCAGTAACAGGGCGGGCGTGAGCTCGATCCTCACGAATATTTGGCCGTCCTTGTCAAAAAAACGGGCCCGTTCGGGCCCGCTGGTTTCCCCATAGTGATCCGGCAAATATCGCGACCGGCTCCTATTTACAATTCGTCATGCAGCGCACTGCCTTGGAATCCGGACGGTCGTCGACCACAAAGCCGTCACGGTTCGGCATCTTGATCTGCGCCAAGCTATTCTGGTCGACAGCCCCATTGGCGGGGAGCAAGCCGTTCAAATTGAGCAGGTAGGCTGATACTGCATAGATCTCGTCGCTGGTCAGTGTTTGCGGGCTATCCATCGGCATCGTGCGACGAATGTAATCGAACAGGATGGGAGCATAGGGATACATGCTTCCCGGCGTCACGATTCGGGGGCTGCCCTTGAACGAGCCGATACCGCCCACCATCGTGCCGTACACGCTCCCGCCTTTGGCATCCGCCCCATGACAGGCGGTGCACCGGGCGTCGTAGATCGTCTTGCCTTGGGCGACTGTCCCTCTGCCGGGCGGTAGTCCAGCGCCGTCAGGCGTGCGGATGTCGATGTTCCAAGCGGCAAGATCTGCTTCGCTAACGGGCTGGCCGAAATGTGGCTTGTCCGGTAGCGGTTGCACGGCATGCGGGCCCGTGGCGCCCAGCGGAATCCCGGTCGCGGATTTGACGGCCATGCCGCCACCGGTGCCCGCACAGCCGATTACAGCAAGTGCAGCGGCCGTCGATGCGGCCAGCAGCTTAAGCTTTGCCAATGCCATTGGTCACCTCCCCCTTCGCACCGACGATCCATGGCTGGATCGCGTTATGGTGTTGCACGGATCCCACGATGGCCCGCGTTTTTTGCAGATCCTGAACTGAGGGTTGCACATAACCGGTGCTGTCGACCGCGCGACTCATGAGCACTGCGGGGCCGCCGTTCCAGTTCCATCCGATCTTGAAACGGGTCAGGCACTTGTCCATGACCGGCTCTTCCAGCATCGCTTCGCGCCAGTTCTGGCCACCGTCGAACGAAACGTCGACATGGCGGACCTTGCCGGCGCCGGACCATGCGAGCCCGGTAACTTCGTAGAAGCCCGGACCTTTCAACGTTTGCCCACCGGACGGGGAAGTGATGACCGACTTGCATTCCATCACCATGCTGAATTGTCGCCACTTGCCTTCTGGCAACGGGTCGGTGTAACGCGCCGTCTCGCTGCGAAAGTGCCATGGTTGTTCGCCGAGCTTGATCCGGCGCAGCCACTTCACGCTGACGTTGCCTTCCCAGCCCGGGATCACCACTCGCACCGGATAACCGTTTTCGGGGCGCAGCGCCTCGCCGTTCATCGCATACACGATCATCGTGTCGTCGAGCACCTTCTCGAGTGGTACGGAACGCGTGTGCGCCGAGCCGTCCGCACCTTCAAACAGCACCCATTTCGCCTTGGGATCGATACCCGCTTCCTCCAGCAGCGTCGCGGCCAGCACGCCCGTCCACAGCACGCCCGACAGCAGGCCATGGGTCTGCTGCACGGTCTTGGATGCGGGCTTCAGCCAATCCGTCAGGCCGTTGCCGGAGCACTCGTGGAAATAGAAGCGCGAAACCGATGGATAGCGCACGAGGTCATCCATTGCGAATGTCAGCGGCTGCTTCACCATGCCGTGTATCACCAAGCGGTGGGTTGCGGGATCGATGTCCGGCGTTCCGGCATGGTGACGCTCGAAAATGAGACCGTTCGGAGTGATGATGCCAGGCTGGTACTGCAGCGGCGTCATGCTCCAGTCAGACCAGTTCTGGCGGTTGACGAACACATCGGAGCGCCGGCGCACGACGTTTTTCTCGAATCTTGATGGTACCCCGTATTCGCTTGCCGGAATGGGCTTGCCCATGCTCCTGTTGGACTCGGGAACCGGCAGCGGAGCCGCGCTCGCGGCCGTGACGCCGACTGCGCCCACGGCAAGCGTGGTGCCCGCCATTGCCATGCCTTTGCTCAGAAAACGTCGCCGGTCCATCGATTGCAACTGCGCATCGACTTCGGCCGGCAACAGCTGTTTTTTCTTTCGAGTGGAAGGGGCAGTACTGACCTGCGCTTTTTCTGACATAAACTCACCCTCCTTTGGTAGCCGTACTGTGACGAACTTATTTGCCGCCAATTATGGCCTCGTAATTACGAACTGTCAGCAAGACCCATAGTGGAATCCTATCCTGTTGAAAATAAGTTAAAAAGAAGAACAATCTGAAACAAAGAAAAGCGGCACGGCTACGACGGGATATTAGTAGGGAGTGACGCGCCTAGCGTTGCGGAGCGGTCTGAGGCGCTGCAGCGCCCGTCGGGGGATCGACAATTTGAAAGAATATCTCGTCCTGCCGGATCATGCCGAGCTCGCTCCGCGCCCGTTCCTCGATCGCCTCGAGGCCGACCTTGAGATCGCGCACCTCGGCCTCGAGCGCGGTGTTGCGTGCCTGCAGCTGGCGATTGGTCTCGCGCTGCGCGCGAATCTGCTGGTCCACTTCCCACACCCTGAACCAGCTACCCTTGCCTAACCACAACGGATACTGGATCAGTACGATCAGGGCGGCGAGGGTCAGCGTCAGCACTCTCACGCCGGCTCAGCGCAACTGGTAGAACGCTCCGCGGCCCGGGTAGCTCGCCGTCTCTCCCAAGTCCTCCTCGATGCGCAGCAGCTGGTTGTACTTGGCGAGCCGGTCCGAGCGCGCCAGCGACCCGGTCTTGATCTGCATCGCGTTCGATGCCACGGCGATATCGGCGATGGTGGTGTCTTCGGTCTCGCCGGAGCGGTGCGATACCACGGAGGTATAGCCGGCGCGCTTTGCCATCTCGATCGCCGCGAAGGTCTCGGTCAGCGTGCCGATCTGGTTGACCTTGATCAGGATCGAGTTGGCCACCCCCTTATCGATGCCCTGTTTGAGGAACCGGGTGTTGGTCACGAAGATATCGTCTCCCACCAACTGCACCTTCTTGCCGAGACGCTTGGTCAGCAGCTTCCAGCCGTCCCAGTCGTCCTCCGCCATCCCGTCCTCGATGCTGATGATCGGATACTTGTCCACCCACGCTGAGAGATAGTCCACGAACTGCGCTGAACTCATGGCCAGCCCCTCCGCGGCCAGGGTGTACTCGCCGTCCTCGAAGTACGCCGAGCTCGCGCAGTCAAGCGCCAGCGCAACCTGATCGGCCGGCTGGTAGCCGGCAGCCTCGATCGCTTCGAGGATGGTCTTGATCGCCGCTTCGTGCTTGGGCAGCCGCGGTGCGAACCCCCCTTCGTCGCCCACTGCGGTCGAGAGTCCGCGCTCGGCGAGAAGCTTCCTCAGCGCGTGGAATACTTCGGCGCCGCAGCGCAGCGCCTCCCGGAAAGAGGTGAATCCCACTGGAACGATCATGAATTCCTGCATGTCGAGACTGTTGTCGGCATGGGCGCCGCCGTTGATCACGTTCATCATCGGCACCGGCAGGGCCATGGCCCCGGCCCCGCCCAGATAGCGGTGCAGCGGCAGGCCCGACTCCTCGGCCGCGGCTTTGGCCACCGCCAGCGACACCGCGAGCACGGCATTGGCGCCGAGGCGCGACTTGTTCTCGGTGCCGTCGAGTTCGATCAGCGCCTTGTCCACGAAGCTCTGCTCGGTTGCGTCCACCCCGATAACGGCTTCACAGATCTCGGTATTGATATTTTCTACCGCCTTCAGCACGCCTTTTCCGCCATAGCGCTTGGCGTCGCCGTCACGCAGCTCGACGGCCTCCCGGCTGCCGGTGGAGGCTCCCGATGGCACCGCCGCGCGGCCCATTACGCCGGACTCGAGCAGCACGTCCGCCTCGACGGTCGGCTGCCCGCGTGAATCCAGAATTTCCCTCGCAATAACGTCAACGATCGCACTCATTATTATTCCTGTCGTGGTTGTAACAGTACTAAAGGCCGTTTCAAAATGACCGAAACGGCCCCTGATGTAGGGGAGTATGAGGGGAGTATCCCTTCATTTCGGTACCATCTCTATAGCATGTCCTCGGCGAACCCGCGCTGCTTGACCATGGCATCGAGCGCCTGCAATGTGGCGAGCAACGGCTTCATGAGCTTGAGCGGCCAGGCGTTCGGACCGTCGGACAGCGCCTGTTCCGGGTTGGGGTGGGTCTCCATGAACAGGCCGGCGACGCCGCTCGCCACCGCTGCGCGCGCC
>Ga0210379_10000345_pt1 | contig 14722 bp, 19 predicted proteins | sample PLMedo_2_FD_155468 | JGI IMG/M metagenome (GOLD analysis project Ga0210379, IMG submission 155468) | Groundwater sediment microbial communities from an aquifer in East River, Colorado, USA - PLM4_32_coex redo | ecosystem: Environmental > Terrestrial > Soil > Riparian zone | place: USA: East... | reverse complement strand
GACAAAACTTGCAAGATGTTGCATGCCGTCCTCCCCGAACCAAGTCGGGCGGCAGTGTAGCGCGGCTAGACGGTTTCCTCGGCTTTCGCCTTGGCCTTCGCGCGCTTGGGTTTTGCCGCGGCCTTCGCCTTGGCCGGCGCGGTCACGCCGGTGCGCGGCCGCGAGCCGAGCACCTCGATGCACAGCGCGGCGATCTCGGTCTCGAGCAGCCGCTCCGCGTTGGCGTGCAGGTTGCGCACCTCCAGCGTGGAGAGCGAGTCGATCTTTTCCTTGGTCCATTGCGCGGCGTGGCCGCGTCCCAGGATGCGCATGTTCAGTATCTCTTTCCGGAAGTGAATTCCACCTTGAGGCGCGCCACCTGCCGCCTCACGGCCTCGATGTCGGCGCGGGCGCGCTCGACCTTCTGCTGCAGCTCGTCGCTCGCCGCACCTGCGGCCGCCTCGCGCGCGAGTTCCGCGTGCGCTTCGCGGTAGCGGGCTTCGGCCGCGTTCCAGCGTTCCACCACCTGCTGCTCCTGGTCACGCCAGAGCTTTCGCTTGTCCATGCCCGCTCCTCGAAGAAATGTGAAAGCCCGGAATCACCGGGCTTGGGGTGCGGCAGCTGCGATTACGCCGGGCGGACGTTGGTGGCTTGCGCTCCCTTGGCGCCCTGGGTGACGTCGAACTGCACCTTGTCGTTTTCCTTCAGCGTCTTGAACCCGCCGCCCTGGATCGCGGAGAAATGCACGAACAGATCCTTGCCGCCATCTTCGGGGGTGATGAAGCCGAAACCTTTTGCATCGTTGAACCACTTCACTGTGCCTGCGCTCATGTCTGCTTTCCTGAAAATTGATGTAAAGGGCGGTTGCCCTGCGGAATGGTCAAGGAGGGAAAAAACTACCTGATGAGCGCGGCAATTTCGCCGCGAGCGGACCAGCTATTTCGGCGCTTGAGAATCCTGCATGCACACTATACGCCGCGTGCGCGAATCCGTCAATGAAAACAGGCGCTTGCTGCCAGCGTGCGGCGGTTCAGAACTTCAGCTGCGCGCTCACCGACAGCGCGCCATAGCCGTAGTCTGCCTCCAGTCCGCCCACCGAGTGCGTGACCCCGCTGACAACCTCGTAGTCGGCGCGCAAGCTGAAGTTGGGCGCGACGCGCCAGCCCACGCCGGCACCGAGCACGCCAGCGACGCCCGACTTGCTGGTGTTGACGAAGATGCCGCCGCAAGCGGTCACGCAGGTGTAGTCCACGTTGGTGAAGGCGATGCCGAGCTTGGCGTTGAAATCGAAGTTCGGGGCGAACGGCGTTGCAAACACGCCGGAGACTGCCATGGCGTTGGTCTTGAACTCGTCCGACTTGGCGGTGCCGGTGCGCACCTCGAAGGTGCCGAGATCGTAGTAGCCGACTTCAATGCCGAAGCGGCTGGGCCACAGGTAGCCGCCGTAGATCTTGAAGCCAGTGGCAGAGCCGTCGCCGCTGGTGGCGTAGGTCGCGGCGAAGTCGCGCGCATTGTCGGTCGAAACGGACATCAGGCCGACGCCGGCGTAGCCGCCCTGGGTCTGGGCCTGGGCCGGAGTCGTGAGGCAGGCGGCGGCAAGCGCCGCGAAGAGCGTTAGGATCTTTCGCATGGGCGTCTCCTGTTTGGACCTGATGGAATTATGCCCGCATTTCCGGAGGATGTGATGAGCTATGAATGCTTCGCAGTGCAGCTCGAAGGCAAGGTCGCCCATCTGAAAATGTCGCGGCCGGAGCGGCGCAACGCCATGACGGCGGCGTTCTGGCGAGAACTGCCGGCGATCGTGCGCGAACTCGACGCGGGCGGCAAGGTGCGCGCGCTGGTGCTGTCCTCCACCGGCCCGCATTTCTGCGCCGGTCTGGACCTGTCCATGTTCCAGAGTTCGGAAGCGCTCGGCGGCGGCACACTGGAAGCGCGGCAGAAATTCCGCCGCGAACTCGAGCGATTGCAGGCCAGCCTCGATTCCCTGGCGCAAGCCCGCTTTCCCGTGATCGCGGCGGTGCAGGGCGGCTGCATCGGCGGCGGCGTGGACATGGCCACCGCCTGCTGCCTGCGCTACGCGACGCGCGACGCGTACTTCGTCATCCAGGAGATCAACCTGGGGATGATGGCCGACGTCGGCACCTTCAACCGCCTGCCCAAGCAGCTGCCGGAGGCGGTGGTGCGCGAGCTGGGCTACACCGGCGGCAAGCTGCCCGCCGAGCGCGCGGAGCGTCTCGGCTTCGTCAACGGGCTGTTCGAGTCGCACGAGGCGCTGGTCGAAGGCGCGCTGGCGGTGGCACGGCGCATCGCCGCGAAGGCGCCGGTGGCGGTGGCGGCGACGAAGGAAATGATTTCCTACACCCGCGACCACTCAGTGGCTGAGAGCTTCGCTTACCTCAACGCCCTGCAGCCGGGGATCTTCAGCATCGAGGACATCCGGCGCAGCGCGGCGGCGAAAGGCGGCGCGGCGGAGTACGCCGACCTGCCGGCGCGCGGCGGCTAGGGAACCGGCGCGCGCGGCATCTGTCGAAGTTCCTGCACAACTTTCTTGCAGGAGTCCTTCATGCAGACCAGGAAGCTTTCGGCCGCGCTGGCCGCGCTCGGCTTCGTCGCCTTCGGCGCGTTCATCGGCAGCCAGACCGCGCATACGCCGGGCGCCCACGCGGCGCCCGCGTCCGTCGTTCGCGCCGTCACCACGCTGCCGGATTTCGCCGGCCTCGTGGAGCAGACCGGCCCGGCCGTGGTGAACATCACCACCGCAGGAGCGCGCAAGGCCCAATTCCCGGCGGCACAGGGCATGGGCTCGGGCTTCATCGTCAGCACCGACGGCCTCGTGCTCACCAATGCGCACGTGGTGCAGGGCGCGAGCGAAGTCACCGTCAAGCTCACCGACCGGCGCGAGTTCCGCGCCAGGGTGCTCGGCGCGGATCCGGCCACCGACGTGGCCGTGCTGCGCATCGACGCCAGGGGATTGCCGGCGGTGAAGTTCGGCGACCCGGCGCGCGCGCGCGTGGGCGACTGGGTGGTGGCGATCGGTTCGCCCTTCGGCTTCGAGAACAGCGTCACCGCGGGCATCGTCTCGGCCAAGGGCCGCTCGCTGCCGGGCGACGCCTACGTGCCCTTCATCCAGACCGACGTGGCGGTGAATCCCGGCAACTCGGGCGGGCCGCTGTTCAACATGGCGGGCGAGGTGATCGGCATCAATTCGCAGATCTACAGCCGCTCCGGCGGCTACCAGGGGCTGTCGTTCGCCATTCCCGCCGACGTGGTGCAGCGGGTGACGAACCAGATCGTCGCCAGCGGGCGCGCTTCGCATGCGCGGCTCGGCGTGAGCGCGCAGCCCATGGACCAGGCGCTCGCCAGGTCCTTCGGGCTGGAGCGCACGGAAGGCGCGCTCATCGCGGAGGTGGTGCCGGGCAGCGCGGCGCAGAAGGCCGGGCTGAGGGTGGGCGACGTGGTGCTCAAGTACAACGGCAAGCCGGTCGGCGCCTCGGGCGAGCTGGCCGCGTTGGTGGGGCAGTCCTCGCCGGGCGACAAGGTCCGGCTGGAAATCGTGCGCGAAGGCAAGAAGCGCGAGATTTCGGCCACGCTGGGCGTGGCCGAGGCGCCGAGGCGGCAGCAGCGCGGGTAGTGGCGCGGCGATGGGCCCATAATCGGGCCCATGGCAACCACTCCTTCACCGGCGGCGCGCGCCGAACTCGCGCCGTCCGGCACGCTGCGCGTCGGCATCAACCACGGCAATTTCCTCCTGGTGAATCCGGGCTCGCCGCAGGGCGCGCCGCGCGGCATCGCGCCTGACCTCGGAGCGGAGCTGGCGCGGCGGCTTGGCGTGCCGGTGGCGTACGTCAGCTTTGCAGGGGCGGGGGAGACGGCGGATGCAGTGAAGAAAGGCGCCTGGGATGTCGCGTTCCTCGGCGCGGAGCCGCAGCGCGCCAATGAGATCGCGTTCACCGCCGCCTACCTCGAGATTCCGGTGACGTACCTGGTGCCTGCCGGGTCTCCAATCCGCAGCATCGCCGATGTCGACCGCACCGGCGTGCGCGTCGCGGTTTCCGCGAAGAGCGCCTACGACCTGTTCCTGACGCGCAGCTTGCGGCACGCCACGCTGGTGCGCGCCGAGGGCTTGCCCGCGGCGTTCGAACTATTCAAATTGCAAAAGCTGGAAGCACTGGCGGGATTGAGGCCGGGCTTGCTCGCGGATTGCGGGAAGGTGCCGGGGTCGCGGCTGCTCGATGGGCAGGTCACCGCGGTGCAGCAGGCGATCGGCACGCCGAAGGCGCGCATGGAGGGTGCGCGGTACCTGCGCGAGTTCGCCGGGGAGGTGAAGGCCTCCGGTCTGGTGGCACAGTTGATCGAGAAACATGGCGTGCGCGGCGTGAATGTGGCGCCTGCGAAGTAGGCCCAGGACTTAAAATCCCGTTCATGACCATAGCCACATCGGGAATGAAGCGGGCCCCGGCGAAACGCCGGGCGAAGAAGGCGAAGGCGGACACCAGGGGGCTGACGCCCGCCGAGTGCCGGCTGGACATGCTCTCCGGTGTCGCGGAGGAAGTGCGCGAGCGGGTGGTGAAGGAGGGCGGGGAGATCATCGGCACCTACAAGGATCCCCTGGGCGGGAATGCGCTGCTCGCGTGCATCCTTCCCGTCTCGAAAGTGGAACCCACCCCTTTCCAGCGCGACCTTTCGGAAACCCACCACCGCAAGCTCGCGGACGTGATCGACAAGACCGCGATGTTCCTCGACCCCATCATCTGCGTTACCGCCCCGAAAGAAGGCTTTTGGACGCCGAACGGCATGCATCGCCTGATGGCCTTGCGCCGCCTTGGGGCGAAATCCGTAACAGCACTGGTTGTTCCAAAACGCGAAGTTGCCTGGCAGATCCTGGCGCTGAACACCGAGAAGGCGCACAACCTGCGCGAGAAATCCCTGGAGGTCATCCGCATCTATCGCGGCTTGATCGAAGAGGATCCGCAGCGGGCGGAGTCCGGGTCTTCCTTCTACCTGGAGGAAGCTTCGTTCGTCACCATGGGGATCTGCTACGAGAAGAATGGCAAGTTCGCGGGCGGGGCCTACAACTCGATCGTGCGGCGGCTGGAGAAGTTCTCGGACGAGCCGTTGTCCAAAACGCTGAAGGAGCATGAGAAGCATGCGGAGTTGCTGATGGAGCTGGATGCGCGGGTGGGGGAGGTGGTGAAGAAACTGAAGGACAAGGGATTCGTGAGTCCGTACCTGCGCGCTTTCGTCGTTGCCCGCATCAATCCGTTGCGCTGGATCCAGGGCGAGCCGCCGCCGCTGGAAGAAGTGCTGAAAACCATGACTGGGCGGGCGGCGAAGTTCAACACCGAGAAGATCAAGCAAGAGGATCTCGCTACCGCCGGCGGAGCAGCGGACGAGCCGGACTGACGTAGAGTGCCGCAATGGCACGTTGGTTGCCCTAACAGAACGGAAGGCAAGACAGGCTCAAACCTAAGGTGAGGCGGTTTCGGCTGAACAGTAGTTGACGTCTAGACGTCCAATCGGTTAGCATGTGTTTATATACAGCACTGCAAAGCCGAGATGAAAAGACGCCCAGGCGAAGTTCGCGATGCAATTGTCTCAGTGCTCGGTGCAAGGCCGCGCGGCGCGACCGTAGCTGATATCAAGAATGAGGTATCGGCATTGATTGGCGACGTTCCTGCATCATCTGTTCGCTCATACCTGCAGCTCAATACCCCTGGTCTCTTTGCCAGGATGGATCGCGCGCAGTATGTATTAAAGGAGTTCCTGGATCGACCACTGAACGATCGGCCGCAAACCCAGGCCAGATCGTTTGTCATTGGCAAAGCAAAACTCTTCAACACAGATTGCGTTGGCTGGCTTGAGCAGCAGCCACCAAACTCGTTTCATGCGGTGGTGACAGACCCGCCGTACGGTCTTGTGGAGTACACAGAAAGCGAGCAGAGAAAACTGCGATCTGGCAAAGGCGGTGTGTGGAGAATCCCCCCGTCATTTGACGGCTCGAAGCGCGCGCCTTTGCCCCGATTCACAGTTTTGAAACCAGCGGATCTTGATGCAGTAGAAAGCTTTTTCTACGCCTGGGCTCGGAGATTGATTGGCGTGATCGTACCGGGCGCTAATGTCGTTGTGGCCAGCAACCCCCTTCTCTCCTATTTGGTGTCTGGTGCCCTCTCGAAAGCCGGTCTCGAGAGGCGAGGAGAGATAGTGCGACTGGTCATGACAATGCGGGGTGGCGATCGCCCGAAGGATGCGCACGTTGAATTCTCGGATGTGAGCGTAATGCCGCGTTCCATGTGGGAGCCTTGGCTGGTATTCCGCAAGCCCCTGAACGGACGTGTTCAGGACAACTTGAGGCGATGGGGCACTGGCGGATTTCGGCGGATCTCCGAGGATCGCCCGTTTGGTGATGTGATCGAATCTTCGCCGACCCGGCCAAGCGAACGTGCAATTGCACCTCATCCTAGTCTCAAGCCTCAAGCTTTTCTAAGGCAGCTGGTGAGGGGTGTCCTACCCCTTGCACGGGGAGTGGTACTTGATCCCTTCGCCGGCTCAGGCTCAACTTTAGCCGCTGCGGAAGCGATGGGCTACGAGAGTGTTGGTATTGAGAAGGACCCGGAGTACTTCCGCGTTGCGCAGAAAGCAGTACCAGCACTTGCTCGGTTGCAATTCAACGGCGCTTAAAGGCGGTAGACCCAGCTTTCTCTAAGCTTCGCGATTCCCTTTGCATGCAGGGTAGCAGTCCTCGTTCCCAATTCGCTGCGGGGGTTCTTGCGGAAATCCTTAACCGTCACTTTGCCCAAATAGACCTCTGTGAAGGTGAGAGGCCGGCGGCCAGAGGATGGTTCGGTTTCATTGTCGATCTTGTAGACGAAGACACACATCCATTGCTCCCGGGCGCCGTGCGTATCCACGGCGCCGCCCGCCTTTCGTGTGGTCTTGATCTCGACACCATGCTCGCCTGACTTGGCGGAGTTATTTGGATACTTTCCTCTCACTACCAAGTCGGGGTGGCCGTTGAAGTACTCGTTCTCCACCAAAGCCCTCGAATGCCTCGCAAGGCTTGCGGTCAGCATATCTGAGAGCACTCCCGACATGATTGCCGGGCGCAACATATCGTCCAAGCGGTCGAGGCCCTTGCCTACCAGATGCGAATTGACGTCGTGGAAGAAATCGTAGATGTCTTGAAGAGCCAAGGAAAAATCTTCGATGCGAAGTTCGAACGGAAGCTTCGCTTTGGCATTGAACTTCGCGGAATCTACGGTATTGCGTGTCAAAACCATACCTCGTGCACCTCACCGCATACTCGACGGCGTCTCCTTGTAATCCTCCCGCTCGATCCATAGCTTACGAGAAAATGGCACCTGCCACTTCCCCCCAGGAAAGCCGACCGAGAATCGCCGGACGTTCATCGCCCTCCACCAGCAGGGCAAACCGGGACCCGCTCGCATCCGCGCCGGCGCGCAGCGCGACCTTCGCACCGTAGAACACCGGTCCCTTCAGCCACGCGTCGAGTCTGACCGGCAGCGCAGTAGCTGCACGCGGGAGGTGCGCCAGGCACTGCCCCAGCACGCGCTGCGGATGGTGGAACGCGCGGCGGAACCCGAACAGGCGTGCGTACCACGCGGACAGGTGGATGCCGTTGTAGTCGCCCGTCAACTTTCCGAATCGCCAGCGCGACGTGGACGCCGGTATCCACTCCGCCACGCTGGCGCCATCCACCACCGGCGCCGCGGACAGCGGCGAGGCCGCTTGCGGCGCACCATGGCGTCCGCGGTAGTAGAACGAGTTCAGGCTCTCCCAGACTAGCGTGCCGCCGCGGTGCGCGGCGCAAGCCAGATCGATCTCGGCGCCCTTGTCCAACACGCGCGCCTGCGCTACCCGCGCGCTCAGATCGAGCGCCTCGCCGCGCGCGAACGGCTGGTGCAGCAGCAGATGGTTGCGCACCTGCAGCGCACCCAAGATAGGGAACGGGAAGCGGAAATCCGTCAGCAATGTCATCTGCAGGCGAAAGCCGAGTACGTGCGGGTAGAGAAGCGCCCACAGAGGATGGCCGTCGAGCCCGGTGAGCGCGAGAAAGGCGTCGAGCGATGCCCCGTCGACCCGGTGGCCGCGCCATGCAGCGGCAAGCGGCGGCGCGCCCCCGCGCAGCCCCGGCCGACCGGGAACGAGCATGGCGCGCGCCATGAACGCGGGCGCAAACGGCGCGCGCGAGTACTCGCGACGCAGGCTACGCTGCGCCGCCGCCGTGACCGCTCCAGGAATCGCGCAACGTGACCGTGCGATTGAAGATCCGAGTCGCGCTGCTATCTAGTGTGTAGTACCCATGCCTCTCGAACTGGAAGGTCGGCTGTTCCGGACTCTGTAGGCTGGGCTCCAGCTGCGCCATGGAGGTGACCTTCGAGTTGGGATTGAGATCCTCTACTCCTTCCGGGTGCTCCTTCCTAAACAACCGGTCGTACGTCCGGATTCCTCCAGCGAACGCACCCTTCACGCTCACCCAGTGGATGTTCCCCTTCACTTTGTACTTGTCCGCCCCTTGCGTCCCTGACTTCGAATCCGCGTAGTACGTGCACCGCACCGTATCCGTCGCCTTGTCATACCCGGAGCACTTCACCACGAAACCATGGCGCAAGCGCACTGTATTCCCCGGGTACAAGCGAAAGTACCCCTTCGCCGGCACCTCCTGGTAATCCTCGCGCTCGATCCACAACTCCCCGGAGAAAGGCACCTGCCGCTTCCCCATTTCCGGCTTCTGCGGATGATTGAGAATCTCGAGCGACTCTTCCTGTCCCTCCGGATAGTTCTCGATGACGAGCTTCACCGGATCGAGCACCGCCATGCGCCGCGGAGCGACCTCGTTCAGGTGCTCGCGCATGCAATCCTCGAGCACGCCGAAGTCGATCATCTGGTTCGCCTTCGACACGCCAATGCGTTCAGCGAAGCGGCGTAAACCCTCCGGCGTATAGCCCCGCCGCCGCGCCCCGGCCAAGGTCGGCATGCGCGGATCGTCCCAGCCGTCCACATGGCCTTCCTCGACCAGCTGAATGAGTTTGCGCTTGGACAACACGACATGGGTCAGGTTGACGCGCGCGAACTCGATCTGCTGGGGCAGGGGACGCTTGAGTAAGCCGCCGTCGGCGAGTTTGTTGAGGAGCCAGTCGTAAAAAGGGCGCTGGTCCTCGAACTCCAGGGTACAGAGGGAGTGGGTGACGCCCTCGATCGCATCCTCGATCGGATGCGCGTAGGTGTACATCGGATAGATGCACCACTTGTCCCCGGTGCGGTGGTGCGTCCCGCGCTTGATCCGGTACAAGGTCGGATCGCGCATGTTGATGTTGGGCGAAGCCATGTCGATCTTCGCCCGCAATACGTGCGCGCCGTCCAGGTGCTTGCCGTCCCGCATTTCGCGGAACAAATCCAGGTTGTCCTCGATCTTCCGTTCACGGAAGGGACTGTTCTTCCCCGGCTCGGTGAACGAACCCCGGTGGAGTTGCACCTGCTCGGCCGACTGGCTGTCCACGTAGGCATGGCCCTCGGAAATCAGGAGTTCCGCCGCCTGGTACATGAAGTCGAAGTAATCCGACGCATAAAGCGCGGTGCCGTAGTCGTACCCCAGCCACTGCACCATCTCGAGGATGGAATCCACGTACTCCTGCTCCTCCTTCTCCGGATTGGTGTCGTCGAAGCGCAGGTTGCACCTTCCGCCGTAGAGCTGCGCCAGCCCGAAATTGAGGGCGATGGCCTTCGCGTGCCCGAAATGCAGGTAGCCGTTGGGCTCCGGCGGAAAGCGCGTGACGATGGTCTTGTGCTTGCCCGAGGCGAGGTCGGCCTCGATGATCTGCTTGATGAAGTTCGAAGTGGAGGGCGGCTGGGGCTTGTTCACGCGGGGATTTTACCGTCCCGCGCAGCCTTCACCGTCCGCCCCAGCGCCTCGCCGACGACCCGGGCCTCCTCGACGCTGAGATGGCTGGAAAAAAGTTCCTTGATGCGGGCTTCGTACACCGGCCACATCTTCTTGCGCATCGCCCGTCCCGCACGGGTCAGGAGCAGGTCGTAGCCGCGGCGGTCCTCCGGGCAGTCCTGCCGCTCGATCAGCCCGGCATCCTCCAGCCGGTCGGCCAGCCGGGAAAGGTTGCTCTTCGACAGCACCACCCGCCGCGCCAGCTCGATCATGCGCAGGCGGCCGTCGGCCTTCTCCAGCTCCCACAGCACGTCGTACCAGGCGAGGGGAGGGAGTCCGGCGGCCGAGAGCGCCGCTTCGATCAGCTCCACCAACGTCGCGTGGGCGGTAAGAAGCACCGCCCAGGCATGCCCCTTGAGGTCGGAAGCCATTGAACCGGAAGGATACGGGAAAGTAGTTGCAAGTGCAACCAGCCTCGGCTAAGATGTAGTTGCAGTTGCAACCAACTAACCCGAGGAGAACGCCATGAAACTGATCGACCGCAATACCGTGCAACACAAGCTGCGCCGCGCCACGCTCGTGGAAGCCCTGCCGGAGAAGTACTGGCGCGACTGGCACCTGCCGGGCGCGCAGCACCTGCCGCACGACCAGGTGCGCAGCCTCGCCCCCTCGGTCCTGCCGGACAAGTCGGCGGAGATCGTCGTCTACTGCGCGAGCAGCACCTGCCGGAACTCCCACATCGCGGCGCAGCTGCTCGAGCAGATGGGCTACGCCAAAGTCGCCGTCTACGCGGGGGGCAAGCAGGACTGGCAGGAAGCGGGATTGCCCGTGGAGCGGGGTGCGGCCGTGGCAGTCTGAGCGGGCTCGGCGCGCGGCGGGTAACATGCGCGGGCCATGAAAGCCGTAGGCTTCTACCACTACCTGCCGATCGACGACCCCGACTCGCTGCTCGACGTCGAGGTCGGGGCGCCGAAACCCACCGCGCGCGACCTGCTGGTGGAGGTGAAAGCCGTGTCGGTCAATCCGGTGGACACCAAGCGCCGCGCCGCCGGCACGCGCCCGGACACCGAGCTCAAGATCCTGGGCTGGGACGCGGCGGGCATCGTGAGCGCGGTGGGTCCGCAGGCGCAGCTGTTCAAGCCCGGCGACAAGGTGTATTACGCGGGCAGCAACCAGCGCGCGGGCGCGAACAGCCAGCTGCACCTCGTCGACGAGCGCATCGTCGGCCGCAGGCCCACCAACCTGTCCTTCGCCGAGGCGGCGGCCATGCCGCTCACCACCATCACGGCCTGGGAGGCGATGTTCGAGCGCATGGGCATCTCCAAGTCCGGCGCCGACACCGGCAAGCTCCTGCTGATCCTCGGCGGCGCGGGCGGCGTGGGCTCGATCGCCATCCAGCTGGCGAAGAAGCTGGCGCGCCTCAAGGTGATCGCGAGCGCCTCGCGGCCGGACTCGATCGCCTGGGTGAGGGCGCTGGGCGCGGATGCCACGGTGGACCACAATAAGCCGCTGCCCGAGCAGATGGCCGCCCTGGGTGCGCCCGACGTGGACTACATTTTCTGCTGCAACAACACCGAGCAGGTGTTTTACGTGCTGCCGCGGCTCATCGCGCCGCAGGGCCGCATCTGCTCCATCGTGCGCATGGCCAAGCCGGTGGACCTGTCGCTGCTGCAGGAAAAGAGCGCGAGCTTCTCCTGGGAGGGCATGTTCACGCGCTCGACGTTCCAGACGCCGGACATGCAGGCGCAGCACGACCTGCTGGAGGATGCCGCCGGGCTGCTCGAAGCCGGCGCGCTGGTGACGACGCTCAGGGAGAACCTGGGAAAAATCTGCGCCGCCAATCTCAGGCAGGCGCACCAGCGCATCGAGCAGGGCCACATGGTCGGGAAACTGGTGCTGGAGGGTTTCTGAGCAGGCCGATGGCGCTTCGCCTACCAGACAGTCCGCAGCTGAGGAAAGCGGCGCAGCCGCACATCCGCGGTCACCAGCCTTGCGCCCAGAGCGAGTGCAGTTGCCGCGATGATCCGGTCTGCCGGATCGCCGGGCGCTGAGGCGTCGAATGAGCCGGCCACGCGGGCAATCTCGGCCGTGACGGGCTGAATCTGCAGTTCGGGAAGCCGCGCAAGGTCCTCGCACCACCGATCCAGTGGAGACCCCAGTGCAAGCCGGCCCCGGCGCACTGCGGTCGCAATTTCCAGCAGGCTGATCGCCGACGCGCTGAGGCGCCCAGCGGCCTGCGCCGTGCGGATCTCGCGCTTCGCCCGCGCCGAAAGCGGCTTGCTGCCGCTGACCCACCAAACGAGGGCGTGGGTATCGAGGACGATCAACGGTTCATTTCCCACTCTTCCGGAGCGATCACCGGGTCGAGCGGGTGGTCATACCGTTGCACGCTGCCCTTCAGCCGGGCCCGGGCAGCGGCGGCCTCGTCTTGAGAAGCGGCGGGGGGCGCGATCTCCGCGATCACTTTGCCCCGCGACGTGATCCGCAGCCGCTCGCCGCTCCGCACCCGGGCGAGGTACTCGGGCAGCTTCTGCCGCAACTCGGTGACTTTGACTTCTTTGGCCATGGGGCAATGTGTACAGATCAAGTGTACACCAATCGCCGCCCAAGCCCGTGTAGGATTCCGGCTGGAGGCAAGCAACCCGGTGTCATCCAGGGAAGCGTCGCGGGGCGAAGCCCAGCGGCGCGCCGACGAGGTCCGGATCTTCCGCCAGGAGCTGGCCAGCCTGGAGCGTGCGGCCGTCATCGCCCTCACCGACGAGCAGCGCCGCGCGGTGATGGCCCACCACGACGGGCTGCTGGACAGGCTCGCCAGCGACTTCGACATCGACCGCGACGCCAAGGCGAAGCGGCTCTCGCTCGGCATGCGCGTCGCCTCGTTCCTCGGGGCGCTCGCCCTCGCGGCGAGCGTATTTTTCCTCGTCTACCGCTACTGGGGCCTATTGCCGACCGCGGCGCAGGTGGCGATCCTCATCGCCGCCTCGCTCGGCAGCTTCGGCTTCACCGTCTGGCTGCAGGGCCGGGACGCCACCGGCTATTTCACCAAGCTGGCAGCGATGGTGGCCTTCGCCTGCTTCGTGCTCAACATCTGGCTGTTCGGCGAGATCTTCAACATCACGCCTTCGGACAAGGCCTTCGTATGCTGGGCGGCCTACGCGCTGCTGCTCGCCTATGCTTGCGATCTGCGCCTGCTGCTGGCCGCGGGCATCGTCTGCAGCATTGCTTTCGTATCCGCGCGTACTGGCACCATCGGCGGCATGTACTGGCTGTATTTCGGCGAGCGCCCGGAAAACTTCTTTCCGGCCGCCGTACTCCTGCTCGCCGCGCCGCAGTTCGGGCACCGCGGCAAGTATGCCCACTTCGCCCCGATCTATCGCATATTCGGTCTGTTGACGTTGTTCGTCCCGATGCTGGTGCTGTCGAACTACGGAGCGGTGAGCCATCTCGATTTCGAGCGCAAGGCGGTCGAGGGCCTGTATCAGGTGCTCGGCTTCGCGGGCTGCGGCGCGGCCGCGTGGTGGGGCGCGCGCAAGCACTGGCCCGATGTGGTGAACACCTGCGTAACCCTGTTCGTCATCTTCCTCTACACCAAGATGTTCGACTGGTGGTGGGATGTGATGCCGAAATACCTTTTCTTCCTGGTCCTGGGCCTTACCGCGGTGCTGATCCTGTTCGTACTACGCAGGCTGAGGAAGGTGGCGCAATGAACCGGCTCGACCGCCAGCGTACTTTGCTCGCCGGGCTCGCGCTCATCGTGCTCACTAACGCCGTCGTGCTGGCCGGGGTGGCCTACAACCGCAGCGGCGAGCCCGAGGCGACGTTGCGCTTGACCGAGCGCGAACTGGGTGTGACGGACTATGGCATGTGGGCCGGCGAGAAAAGCGGCATCGAGCTGAACCTGCAATGGCGCCTGCCCCAGCGCGAGACAGACCGGTCGCGCAACTCGTACGGTTTCTGGGGAGGCGAAGCGGCCTGGCTGGACGAAGCGAAACTGCGCGAACTGGGTTTCGAGCCGCCGCCGGCAGGGTTGCCTGAGGAGAGGCGCGGGCGGCGAGAGAAGGAAAGGGCGGTCACCCTGGTCCTCGAGTACGACGGTCCGGCCTATCAGGCAGTGCTCGAGCGCGCGCAGGAAGCCGCCGCGAAGGAACGCGCCGGCGAAGGCAAGCCGAAGGGCGCCTACGACAACGCGGCGCAGTGGCTCGAGCGCGAGGAGCGCAGCGGCAGCCGGCTGTTCGTGGTGGACGCGGGCCTGGACGCGGACGCGCTACGCGCCAAATATCCGGACCGCGCGCGCTACGCGATCGCCGAAGGGCGCGTGCGCCCGGTCTACCGGCCCAACGTTGTGAACCCGAAGGCCTCCGGGCACGTCACGGCCGTCAGCGTGCCGAGCATCAATGTGCCGCTCGAGTACCGCGCGCTGTTCGCGTCGCTTTCGGAGACCCCTTACCACTTGCAGCAAAAAGGCGGCCCGCGCTACGAGGCGATCCTGTCCTACGGCAAACGCCTCGAGCCGCGCCTCGCCGGGGCCAAACGCCTGCCTCACTAGCTGAGCGCGAACCGTGTTTGACTTGCGTCAAGCCGCGAGCCGCGGCGAGGTGTACACGTGCTCTGTGGACCGGCCTGCGATCCGCACCCCGCTTGAGCTGTATGCCCATGCCGTTGCTATCGAGCGCGAGGCGGCGGAGCGCTACGCCGAGCTCGCGCAGCGCATGGACGATCTCGGCAACGACGACGTCTCGAAGTTGTTCAGGACCCTCGCCGTGTTCGAGGCCGAGCACCTGAGCACGCTGGAAGCGAGGACCGCGGGACTGTCACTGCCGCAGATCGACCCGGGCGAGTACGCCT
>Ga0210379_10000343_pt1 | contig 14751 bp, 7 predicted proteins | sample PLMedo_2_FD_155468 | JGI IMG/M metagenome (GOLD analysis project Ga0210379, IMG submission 155468) | Groundwater sediment microbial communities from an aquifer in East River, Colorado, USA - PLM4_32_coex redo | ecosystem: Environmental > Terrestrial > Soil > Riparian zone | place: USA: East... | reverse complement strand
TGATCCGCACCCAGCCCCGGTCCTCGAACCACACCTCGGTCCAGGCATGCGCGTCGGCCTGGCGCACAATGAAATAATCGCCCAGCAGGTTGATCTCCCCGCCCTGGTAGCCGGTCACGATGCGGGTGGGTATCCCGGCTGCCCGCATGACCACCGCGAAAGCCGAAGCGTAGTGCTCGCAGAAGCCGCTGCGCGTGGAAAACAGGAACTCGTCCACCGGTTGCTCGCCGAGCAGCGGCGGTTCCAGCGTGTAGTGGAAGTTCTGGTTGCGGAACATGCTCAGCATCTCGTTGACGATGGCGCCGTCGTCGGAGTGCTGCCGGCGCAGCGAGCGTCCCAGTTCCAGCGCGCGCGGATTGGAGTCCGCGGGCAGTTGCAGTGCTCGATGCATGGCATAGCGGTTCTCGACCTGGCCGAACGCGGCATTGAGATAGGACGTCATTTCGTAACGCAGGCGGGTATTCACCGGCTCCACTGAATAGAGCAGGTAATCGGAGCTGACGACGGCGCGCGGCGGGACACGGGCGGGAAGGTCGAGAGCGAACAGCCAGCGCTTGTTGTGCGGCTCGATGGTGATTTCGTACGACACCGGGTCGCCGGTGGCTTCGATGCTTCGCGACGAGTAGAAGAACAGCGGCGACGACCAGGTGCGTCCGTCGAAGTCCCACATCACCGGGCCGCGCCAGTAGAGATCCTTCTGGCGCGGCCGGGCGGACTCGAAGCGCACCCGGAACGCGACCGCGTCCGACAGGGTGAGGCTGGACAGGCTGCCCGGCGTCATGGTGTCCGACAGTCCGCTGACGCCGGCGAAGGCGTCGCGTGGCAGCCCCCACAACGGCCCGGGCACGCGGGGAAACAGCAGGAACAGCACCAGCATCAACGGTACCGCTTGTGCCAGCAGCACCCCTGCGGCCCGCAACTGGACCCGAAACGGCGGTTCGGCACGCGCGTAATTGAGGGCGATCATGCTCGCGGTGATGACCAGCGTGCAGGCCAGCATGTAGAGCGCCGTGGCGATGGTCTGGGAGTAGAGAAAATTGGTGATGATGAGGAAATAGCTGAGGAAGATGAGCAGAATCGCGTCGCGCAGCGTGCGCGCCTCGAGCAGCTTGAGCCCCAGCATGATTACCAGTAGCGCCACCCCGGCTTCGCGCCCGAACAGCGTGCGGTAGCCGATGAATACGCCGATGGAGGCGGCCACCGCGAACAGGAACAGCAGCCAGCGGTTCGGCATCGCAAGCCGGGCGTAGCCGATGTAGGCGCGCCAGATAATGAGCATGGCTACCAGCGCAATCACCCACCACGGGAGATGGGCGGCGTGCGGCGCGGCTACCATCGCCAGCGACAACAGCAGGCACAGCACGTGGCGCCAGGCGAGGGGTTGTTTGGCGTCAGTCATTCCAGAAACCCGCGAATCGTTATTCGTGAATCGTGAATCGACCGAAACATGGGCTGACCTCCGCGCAACCTCGAATCACGAATCACCAATCACGAATCACGGTGGTAGAGTGCCAGCGCCTCGAGACAACGGTCGCGCTGGGCTTCTCCTGCCGCCATCTCCACGGTTGACCCCGGCAGGCGCAAGCCGTAGGTAAGCTCCGCCGCCTGCGCGTCGAGCACCCAGCGTGCGAGATGGGACAGTCGTTCTTCCACTCCGATCTGCGGCGGCAGTTGCGCCCAGTCGAGCCACAACTCGGTTTCTGCCTGCCCGCTGAACTGCTTCGTCAGCAGGCCCCGGTCACGCGCGGCGGCTTTCCACGCGACATGGCGGGGCGAGTCTCCGGCGTGATACTGGCGCAGGCCGTGAAAATCATCCTGCCCGCGCCGTGCTCGGCGCCGGCGCCGGCGCTCGCCGCGACGGGCGGCAACGGCAGACCGGGGAAGGCCGGCCGCGGATAAACGATGCAATGCATGGCGAGCTCGAGATAGGCCCAGGCGTAATAAAGTCCCAGCGGAAAGCGGGTGAAAAGGGTGAGTCGGCCCGGCCGCAGGATGCCACGCCGGGACGCCGCGATGCCGATCGCTGCCGGCGTGACCGTGCGCGCCTTCACGTCCACGAAAGTGGCGTCCTTCCGGTCCCAGGTGAGGCCGATAGCGTAGCGGTCGGCGCTGCCGCTGTTCTCGAGGTGAACGGTGAAGCGGGCTGTGTCGCCGGCGAACACCGGCTGGGTCCGGCCGCCCGTTATCCTCAGGTTCGCCAGGTTGCGGAAAGTATGGATCATGGCGTTCACGGCGAGCGCGCCCAGCAGAAAGGTGAGCACAAAACCCAGGCCCAGCGAGTAGTTGATGGAGCCCGCGAGCATGACCAGCAGCACCACGGCGAACAGCAGTCCCTGGCGCGACGGCAGTATGAAGACCCGCCGCTGGCTCAGCACGATCACACCAGCTTCCGGCCCGCGCGGCCGGAACAGCCAGTTATAGAGGTGATTCTTGAGCGCAGCGTACATCGGGAAATAGGAAATGGGAAATGGGAAATAGGAAATGGTCAACGGCGCCGGAGCGAGCCGGAGCTGCTCTGACTATTCACCATTTCCCATTCCCCATTCCCGCTCTTACGGGATGGCCACCTGCTTGATGAGTTGCGCAGCGATGTCGGTGCCATTGGCACGGGTGATCTCGCCGGTGGGGACCAGCCGGTGGCCGACCACCGCCGGCAGCACCGCCTGCACGTCTTCCGGAACAACGTGGTCGCGTCCGGCCATCAGCGCCCAGGCGCGGGCGGCGTGCAGCAGCGCCAGCGCCGCGCGCGGCGAAAGTCCGTTGACGTAATCTGCGGCGCGGCGCGTATGATCGGTCAGCGCCTGCACGTAGTCGAACAGCGCGTTCGATGCATGAACCTGCTGGGCGCGGTGTTGCAGCACGGTCAATTCCTGCGGCGTCATGGCGGGTTTGAGCGTTGCCAGCAGGTCGCGCCGGTCCCGGCCCTGCAGCAGCGCGCGCTCCGCCTCGCTGTCGGGATAGCCGAGGTGGACGCGCATCAGGAACCGGTCGAGTTGCGATTCCGGCAATGGGAACGTGCCCACCTGGTAGGAGGGATTCTGGGTGGCAATGACGAAAAATGGCTCGGGCAGGTGCCGCGTTTCGCCTTCCGTAGTCACCTGATGCTCCTCCATCGCCTCGAGCAGCGCGCTTTGCGCCTTGGGCGTGGCGCGGTTTACTTCGTCGGCCAGCACGACCTGGCTGAAGATCGGGCCCGAGTGAAACTGGAAGCCGCCGGTATCGCGGTTGTAGATGGAGACGCCGATGATGTCGGCGGGCAGCAGGTCGCTGGTAAACTGGATGCGCTGGAAAGCAAGTCCCAGCGACGTGGCCAGCGCGTGCGCCAGCATGGTCTTGCCGACGCCCGGAATGTCCTCGATCAGCAGGTGGCCGCGCGCGACCAGACAAGCAATGGCAAGCCGGATCTGGCGGTCCTTGCCGAGGATGATGTCGCCGACCTGCGCCACCACCTTCTCTATCTGCTGAGTCATCTGTTTTGGAGCGGATTTCCCGTACGGAGTTGCAGCATTATACGGCGACCGTCATCACGTCGCCGTCTCCGATGCGGATTCCGGTGGCGCGAGCGGCGGACATCGGCGCCTGCATCAGGCAGGGGCCTGCGTCCCATTCGCCTGTCATCGGACACCACGATGGCGAACTCGCAGCGTCGCCGGTCTACCTTCGCTACGCAGCGCGCGATGCTGACCTGCATCGACCGCCATGTGGCAACGTATCTCAAGTTCCAGGGACGGCGCGAGTGCCGGCTTGCGGGGCACTCAAACGGCGCGTTACCGTCGGAAATCATGCAACCGGGCGCTATAATCACCGGTAAGGCCCGGTATTTTTGCGCTTTTTTGGCAAGAGGTGTAGCTTGAACGGTGGCAGTCAGGTTTGACGGAGGGTTGGATGCGCAGGCCGTATCAAATCAACAGCGGTAAATCGTTGCGCAAAGCGAAACTACGGCCCAAGCAGCGACGCAGGCTGGCGCAGGGTCAGGATCTTTCCGAGCGGAGCCGCATCTGGCAGGCGCTGCTCGAGAGCGAAGACCGCTACCGGGCGACGTTCGATGGCGCGCCGGTGGGCATAGTGCACAGCAGCGTGGAATCCGACCGGATTCTGCACGTCAACCCCAAACTGTCCGAGATGCTGGGGTACACGCGGAACGAACTGCTCGGCATGACGACGGATGACATTCTCCATCCGGATCACGCCGGCGCTGACCGGCCCCGGTACCGGGAAAAGATGCTGTCGGGGGAATTGGACTCATTCTCGTCGGAACGCAAGTACGTCCGCAAGGATCACTCCGTGGTATGGGTCAACCGCACGGTCTCTCTGGTGCGGGATTCGCTTGGCAAGCCCGTTTATTTCATCCGGATCATGCAGGACATCACCGGGCGCAAGCAGGCCGAAGCCAGCCTCGAGCGATTGCTGCGCGTGCGCCACGACATGGCCGAATGCAACCGCGTGCTGGTTCACGCTGTAGACGAGAACGCGATGCTGGAGGAGTTGTGCCGCACCCTGGTCGAGTCCGGCAGCTACACGATGGCATGGGTGGCGCTCGCCACCGGCGATTCTGCTCATCCGCTGCGGGCGGCGGCCCATGCCGGGTTCGGGGGCAACTCGCCCATGCCAGGATCCACCGCCCGGAGCGCGCAAGGGCGCCTCCAGCGGGTCATTCAGGAGGTAGTCGCTACCGGCCATCCGCACGTCGCGCGCGGCCTCGCCGGCGATGCTGCGCTTTTGCAGCGCCGCGCTCGCGCCGAACAGCAAGGCTTCCAATCCTCAATTGCGCTGCCCCTGAAGAGCGAGGGCCGTATTCTCGGGGCGGTTGCCATCCATGCGCTCGCGCCGGAGGCGTTCGACGCCGACGAAGTCCCCCTGCTCACCAGCCTCGCCAACGACATCGCGTTCCGCATCGCGAGCTTGCGCGAACGCATTGCCCGCCAGAAGGCCGAGGCGGAACGGCGCGAGAGCGAACAGCGCCTGTCGCTGGCACTGGAAGGAACGGGACAGGCATTGTTCGACTGGAATATCGTTACCGGCGAGGTATTTCTCGGCCCGCGCTGGAACGAAATACTCGGGGGCGAGTGGACGCCCGTGCATACCACGTTCGAAGACCTGGCGCGTCTGGTGCACCCGGAGGATTTAGACAATTTGAAGGCCAGCATTGTCGGTTCACTCAAAAACGACACGCTGTACCGGACGGAACACCGGGTCAGGAATCGTGCGGGTGCCTGGATCTGGATTCAGAGCCACGGGAAAGTGACCGCTCGCGACGCGCAGGGACGCGCGCTGCGCCTGGTTGGATACAACACCGATATCACCCCGCGCAAGCTCGCCGAGCTTGCGCTTGCCGAGAGCGAGGAGAGGTTCCGTGCGACCTTCGAGCAGGCCGCGGTCGGCATTACCCACGTCAATCTCGATGGCGTGCTGGTCAACGTCAACCAGAAATTCTGCGACATGCTGGGGTATGGCCGGGACGAACTGATAGGCAAGACGGTCAGTGACATCACCCATCCGGATGACTATGGCCAGGGCTCGCGGTACCGGGAAATGCTCACGCGTAGCGCGCTGGAATCGGCCAGCGGGGAAAAACGCTTCCTGCGCAAGGACGGCGCCATCCTGTGGGCGCGCCGGACCATGTCCACGGCATGCGACGGGCTCGGGAAACCGCGGTACGTGATCAGCATCGTCGAGGACATCACCGAGCGCAAGCGTGCCGAGTCGGAGAGCAAACGCTCGCTGTCGTTGCTTCAAGCGACGCTGGATTCGACCGCCGACGGCATCCTCGTCGTGGACGGGCAAGGGCGCGTGACGAGCTACAACCAGAAGTTTCTGGATCTTTGGCGCATCCCGGATGCGCTCGCGGCAACGCGCGACGACGAGCGTATGCTCGGGTACGTTCTTGCGCAACTCACCGACCCGGACAAGTTCATCGGCAAGGTGCGGGAGCTCTACCTGCATCCCGCAGCCTCGAGCGAGGACATACTTGTGTTCGGGGATGGCAGGGTCTATGAGCGATTTTCCCGCCCCCAGGTACTCGACGGAGAACTCGTCGGCAGGGTATGGAGCTTCCGTGACATCACCGAACGCAAGCGTGCCGAGGAAGCAGTCATCCACGAGCGGGTGCTGCTGCGGGCCATCATCGACACGGTCCCCGATTACATCTACGTCAAGGACGCGGAGGGGCGGTTCCAGCTCGCCAACAAGGCGTGGCTCAAAGAACGCAATCTCAGCGACACGAGCATAGCTGGCAAGACCGTGTTCGACGTCTTCTCGGCCGAGTTGGCCGAGAGGATGGCGGCCCAGGACGCGGCCATCGTGAGAACGGGGGTCCCGATTCGCGATCTCGAGCAGAAGGTGGTCCTCAACCCGCGGGAAGGGGAGTCCGCCCAGCCGCGGTGGTATTCCATTACCAAGGTGCTGATGCATGACGCGTCGGGCAAGATCATCGGCACGGTCGGCGTCAGCCGCGACATCACCATGCGCAAGCTTTCCGAGATGCGCCGGGAGATGGAGCACGCGGTCACGATGGTGATCAGCGAGGCGGCCTCGGTGGACGAGGCGATGCCGAAGCTGCTGGGCACCATCTGCAGTGCCATGAACTGGGCCTACGGCGCGCGCTGGACCTGTAACGACGAAGAAGGCTTGCTCCGCGCCGACTATTGGGCCGATTTCGAGCCTGACTTCGACCCTGAAGACAGCGAAAACTGGGTGCGGCAGGGGGTGGAAGGTTCCATGGTGCTGCTGCACCGGGCCTGGCGCCACGGCGAGCCCACTTGGGTGGTTGATATCGAGCAGCATGCATCCTTCCGCCGCCGGGCAAGCTCGCGCAAGTTCGGGTTGCACAGCGCGTTTGCCTTCCCGATCGTCGCCAGCGGGCGCGTCATCGGCATCATGGAGTTCTTCGGCCGTGAATCGCGCCAGCCGGACGAGATGCTGCTGCAGATCGTGCGTTCGATCGGCAGCCAGATCGGCCAGTTCATGCAGAGGAAGGAGGCGGAACGGGCGCTGCGCGCGAGCGAGGAGCGCTATCGGGACGTATTCGATGCGAGCCCGCTGCCGATGTGGATTTGGGACGATGCAACACTCAACATCGTCGCGGTCAACCTGGCCGCGATCGCCCATTACGGCTATAGCCGGGACGAGTTCCTGGATATGAACGTGCGCGACCTTTGGGCGCCAGGGGAGGCGAAGCAAAATGAACGCAATATCCGCAACCGTTCGCAGCAACAGACCCTGCATTTGCAGCGCCGGCACCGCACAAAGGACGGGCGCATTATCCACACAGAGGTCACCGCGCGGCAGTTTTCGCTCGGCGGACAACCGGTCTGGCTGACCGTGGTCAATGACGTGTCCGAGCGCATGCACGCGGAAGCCGCCTTGCGCGAAAGCGAGGAGCAATTTCGCCAGCTTGCCGGCAACATCCCGCAGGTATTCTGGATCACCGACACATTCAACCGGCAGACCCTGTACGTCAGCCCGGCGGCGGAAACCATGCTGGGGAGGCCGCTCCAGGAAATTCTCTCCGACCGCCGTTCGTTGATCCGGGCGGTGCACAAGGAGGACCGGGCGCGGGTGCATGCTGCGCGTAGATCGGCGATGGAAACGGGATACGACGAGACCTACCGTATCGTGCGGCAGGACAACTCCATTCGCTGGGTGCACGATCGCGCGTTTCCGGTACGTGACGGCGAAGGCAAGGTCTATCGCATTGCCGGCATCGCCGAGGACGTGACCGACCGCAAGCATGCCGAGGAACGGCTGGAACATCTGGCGCACTACGACACGTTGACCAATCTGCCGAATCGCGCCCTGTTCTACGAACGGTTGAAGCAGACGCTCGCCCAGGCGCGGCGCAATCGGTGGACGATGGGCGTCATGTTCATCGACGCGGACCGCTTCAAGAACGTGAACGACACGCTGGGGCACGCAGTCGGCGACAAACTGTTGCAGGAGATAGCAGGACGCCTCACGCGGTCGGTACGTTCGGACGATACCGTGGGGCGCCTGGGTGGCGATGAATTCGCGATCGTGCTGTCGACCCTTGCCAGCGCGCAGGACGCCACCCTGGTCGCCCAGAAGATCATGGCTGCCTTCAAGGAACCGTTCAGGCTGGAAGGCTCCGAGGTGTACGTGACGGCCAGCGTCGGCATCACGTTGTATCCCATCGACAGCACCGATCAGGATGTTCTGATAAAGAACGCCGATACCGCGATGTACCGCGCCAAGGAAATTGGCCGTGACAACTACCAGTTTTACACACCCGAGATGAACACGCGCGCCATCGAGCAACTGGGAATGGAAAACAGCCTGCGGCGCGCCCTGGAGCGGGACGAATTCCTGCTGCACTATCAGCCCAAGGTCAGCATCATGGACGGCGACATCACGGGCGTGGAGGCGTTGTTGCGCTGGAGGCACCCCGAACGGGGCCTGGTTTCGCCGGCGGATTTCATTCCGCTGCTGGAGGAATCGGGCCTCATCATTCAGGTTGGAGAATGGGTTCTCAAGACGGTCTGCCTGCAGATCAAGGCCTGGGCGCGCGCCGGCATCAGACCGGTCCCGGTATCGGTCAATCTTTCCGCCCGTCAGTTCGCGGCCAACGATCTGGGCCAGACCATCAGGCGCATCCTAGAGGAGCATCGGGTGGATTCCGCCCTGATCGAGCTTGAAATCACGGAAAGCGCCTTGATGAAGAATACCGGGGAGGCGGTGCGGACCCTGGAATTCCTTGACCGGCTTGGCGTCAGTCTTTCAATCGACGACTTCGGCACCGGTTATTCAAGCCTGGGTTATCTCAAGCGCTTTCCGCTTTCCGCGCTCAAAATTGACCGCTCGTTCGTTCGCGATGTCACTACCGATGGCGACGACGCGACGATCACACGGGCGGTTATTTCGATGGCGCACAGTCTCGGACTCAAGGTGATTGCGGAAGGGGTGGAAACCCGGGCCCAACTGGAGTTTCTCGCGGAATACGGTTGCAACGAGGTCCAGGGCTATTACTTTGCGAAGCCGATGCCGGCCGAGGAATGCGGCAACTGGGTCAGGGAACCGCGCCGCCTCAAGCGGCCGCAAACAGAAGCCGGTGGAAGCGTGCCGGTCGTGCTGCTCGTGGACGACGAAGACGACGCGCGCGCGCACCTCCAGCGCACCCTTGCCAGGGATGGTTACCGCATTCTGGCGGCAAGCAATGCGCGCGAAGGGCTCGCGCTGCTCCGCGACCACCGCGTGGATGTCGTGGTTTCCGATCAGATCATGCCGGGCATGTCGGGCGTGGATTTCCTGCAATGCGTGCAGTCACTGTCACCGAAAACGATGCGCATCCTGACGACCGGATACGCCGATTTCCAGACCATGGCCGATGCGGTCAACAAGGGCGGCATATTCCGCTGCCTGCCAAAGGATATCGGCGACGATGCGCTGCGCGACCACGTGCGCAAGGCGGTGCAGGCAAGGATCCATGGGCTGGAGAATACGATACCGCCTGGATCAGTGAGGAAGCAGTCCTAAGTCATAACGGTTCTTCGGATTGCTTGCGGTAACGACTAACGATGGGCGGGGAATAGTCCACCCGCCGAATCACTTTTCGATCAGGATCGCCGCGACGACCTTGCGGCCCTCGGACGCCAGAACGTTGTAGGTCCGGCAGGCCGCGCGCGTGTCCATGACTTCCACCCCGACACCCGTGGCGGCCAGCGCCTTGGCCAGTTCGTGGCGCGGGAACCGCTGCGTCGCCCCCGTCCCGAATATCACAATTTCGGGTTTCAGTTCAACGATGAAGCCGAAATCCGTCCGCGTGAGCGTCTCGAAGTCCGTAACCGCCCATTCCGTAACCGCCTGCGGGCTGACCACCACGCACTTTTCATGGCGGACGCTATTGACGGCGACGTATCCCGCACCGTAGCCGCTGAACAGTTGCAGTCCAGCGGCGTGCGTCAGGTGTAGTTTCATAACCTACTGATTTGCTTCGAGTTAGTCGCTCCGATAGAATATCACGCTTTTGCTCTGCAACGCACCGAGGCCATGGAAGAGTTCGCGAGAATAAAACGCCTGCCGCCGTACGTGTTTAACGTCACCGGCGAATTGAAGCTCGCCGCACGCCGGCGCGGCGAGGACGTGATCGACTTCAGCATGGGCAATCCCGACCAGCCCACACCGCGGCACATCGTGGAGAAGCTGATCGAGTCCGTGCAGCGCCCGGATACCCACGGTTATTCGGTGTCGAAGGGCATCGTGCGGCTGCGGCGCGCGATCTGCAATTGGTACAAGACGCGCTACAGCGTCGAGCTCGACCCGGACTCGGAGGCGATCGTCACCATTGGCTCGAAGGAGGGCATTGCCCACCTCGCGCTGGCCACGCTCGATACCGGCGACATCGTGCTGGTGCCCAACCCCAGCTACCCAATCCATATCTACGGGCCGGTGATCTCCGGCGCGGACATCCGCCACATACCGATGACGCAGGGAGCGGATTTCTTCGAGTTGCTGGAGAGCAGCATCCGGGATTCGTATCCCAAGCCGAAGATGCTGATCGTCAACTTCCCGAGCAACCCGACCACCCAGTGCGTGGACCTGGCGTTTTTCGAGCGGCTGGTGGCGATCGCGCGGGAGCACCATATCTACGTCGTGCACGACCTCGCCTACGCTGACATCGTGTTCGATGGCTACCAGGCTCCGTCCATCATGCAGGTGCCGGGCGCGCGCGACATCGCGGTCGAGTTCTTCACCATGTCGAAGAGCTACAACATGGCGGGTTGGCGCGTCGGTTACATGGTCGGCAACCGCGAGCTGGTCACCGCGCTGGCGCGCATGAAGAGCTATCACGATTACGGCACTTTCACGCCGATCCAGGTCGCCTCCATCGTGGCGCTGGAAGGACCGCAGGAATGCGTCGAAACCGTGCGCCGGGTGTACCAGGGGCGGCGCGACGTACTGTGCGGCGGATTGAAGGCGGCCGGCTGGAATGTCGAGGTGCCGAAGGCGACGATGTACGTGTGGGCGCCGATCCCCGAGCCGTACCGCAAGCTGGGCTCGCTCGAATTCTCGAAGAAGCTGCTGACGGACGCCAGGATCGCGGTGGCGCCGGGCATCGGCTTCGGCCACTATGGCGACGACCATGTCCGATTTGCCATGATTGAGAATGAAGCCAGGACCAGGCAGGCACTGCGTGGTATTAAGGAAATGTTCAAGAAGGACGGACTGCTATGAGGGTCGAGGGTGGCGGGTCGAGGGAAGCAACGAGGGAAGAGGATCTAGGGTCGAGGGTGATTTCACATGGCACCCGTCACTCGTCACTCGTCACTCGTCACTTGCCGCGGAAGCGGCCATGAAGCCGATAAATGTAGGACTGCTCGGCATCGGCACCGTGGGTGGCGGCACGTTCGCGGTCCTGGCGCGCAACCAGGAAGAGATTGCGCGCCGCGCCGGCTGCGCCATCACCATGAAGATGGTGGCGGACAAGGACCTCGAGCGGGCGCGCAGGCTCGTGGGCGGGAAGGCTGTCGTGACCGCGGACGCCAACGAGGTGGTGACCCACCCCGACATCGACATCGTGGTCGAGCTGATCGGCGGCACCGGCGTGGCAAAGGACCTGATCCTGAAGGCGATCGCCAACGGCAAGCACGTCGTCACCGCCAACAAGTCGCTGCTCGCGCAGCACGGCAACGAGATCTTTGCCGCCGCACAGAAGAAGGACGTAATGGTGGCGTTCGAGGGCGCGGTCGGCGGCGGCATTCCCATCATCAAGTCGCTGCGCGAAGGGTTGACCGCCAACCGCATTGAATGGATCGCCGGCATCATCAACGGCACCAGCAATTTCATCCTGTCGGAGATGCGCGACAAGGGGTCCAGTTTCGCCGACGTGCTGAAGGAGGCGCAGGGCCGCGGCTATGCCGAGGCCGACCCCACCTTCGATATCGAAGGCGTGGACGCAGCACACAAGCTTACTATCATGGCCGCGATCGGCTTCGGCATCCCGATGCAGTTCAAGTCCGCCTATATCGAGGGCATCTCGAAGCTGGCGCAGATTGATATCCGCTACGCCGGGGAACTGGGCTACCGCATCAAGTTGCTCGGCATCGCCAAGCGCAAGGACAAGGGCATCGAGTTGCGCGTGCACCCGACCCTCATCCCGGAGCGGCGGCTCCTCGCCAACGTCGAAGGAGTGATGAACGCGATCCTGGTCAAGGGCGACGCGGTAGGGCAAACGATGTACTACGGTGCCGGCGCGGGAGCGGAGCCAACCGCTTCCGCGGTGGTCGCCGATCTGGTGGACGTGGCGCGCATGCTGACTGCGGATCCCGAGCACCGGGTGCCGCACCTGGCATTCCAGCCCGACCAGCTCTCCAGCATTCCGATCCTGCCGATGGGGGAGGTGGAGACCTCGTATTATCTGCGGTTGCGCGTGCAGGACCGGCCCGGAGTGCTGGCCGACATTACCCGCATCCTCGCCGACTTGCAGATTTCGATCGACGCCATGGTGCAGAAGGAGCCGCACGAGGGCGAGGACCAGGTAGACATCATCATGCTTACCCACTTGACGGTGGAGAAGAACGTCAACGCGGCAATCGCGAAGATCGAGAAGCTACCGGTGGTGGTTGGCAAGGTGACCCGCATCCGCCTAGAGGAACTCAACTGAGAGTTCCTCTAGGCAATTTACAAGCACCAAATAACAAATCCCGATCAAGTTCCAAACAGCAAACTCCAAACAACAAACCAGTTTGGGTATTGGATTTTGAGATTTGGTGCTTGCGATTTGTTGCTTGTGACTAAGGATTTGGAATTGTTTTGTGATTTGGATTTTGTGATTTGAGATCTTGATGTCTCATTACACTGGACTCATAGATAAGTACCGCGACCGGCTGCCGGTCGGGCCGGATACCCGCGTCATCTCCCTAAGCGAGGGCGCAACGCCGTTAATCGAACTCAGTAACCTGCCGGGTCTGGTGCGGAAGAAGGTCCGCATACTCGCCAAGTTCGACGGGCTCAATCCGACCGGCTCGTTCAAGGACCGCGGCATGACGATGGCGGTTACGCGGGCGGTGGAAGAGGGAGCGCGGGCGATCATCTGCGCCTCCACCGGCAACACTTCGGCGTCGGCGGCCGCCTACGCCGCGCGCGCGGGTATCGCCTGTTTCGTGCTGATCCCGGAAGGCAAGATTGCGCTCGGCAAGCTGTCGCAGGCGATGATGCACGGCTCGACCGTGCTGCAAATCCGCGGCAATTTCGATGACGGCATGCGGCTGGTGCAGGAAGTCGCGAAGACGACGCCGGTCAATATCGTGAATTCCATCAATCCGTACCGCATTCAGGGCCAGAAAACCGTCGCTTTCGAGGTGATCGAGGCGTTGGGTGACGTGCCGGACTATCACGCGCTGCCGGTTGGCAATGCCGGCAATATCACCGCGCACTGGATCGGCTATTCGGAATCGGCCGGCGCGGACACGCTTGCCCTGAAGCTGCCGGAAGGGATGCGCGAATACCGGAGGCAGAAGACTGTGGAGCGCCGGCCGATAATGTTGGGCTACCAGGCTTCGGGCGCGGCGCCGATCGTGCGCGGGCGTCCAGTCGAAAACCCCGAGACGGTCGCCACGGCCATCCGCATCGGCAACCCCGTCTCGTGGCAGCAGGCGGTGGCGGCGTCGCGGGAATCCGGCGGCTGGTTCGCCGAGTGCACCGACCAGGAGATCCTGCATGTGCAGAAGCTGCTGGCGCAGGCCGAGGGCATCTTCTGCGAGCCGGCTTCGGCCATCGCGCTCGCCGGGTTGTTGAAGGACCTCGAGCTGGGAAAGGTGGGCGAGGGCAGCACTATTGTCTGCACGCTCACCGGTCACGGATTGAAGGACCCCGACACCGCCATCGCGCAGAGTGCCAAGCCGGTGACGGTTGATGCCGAGCTCAAGGCGATCGAAGGCGTGATCCGCCAGCACCTGCCGAAGTAACTGCCAAGAGCCGTATAAAGTCAGCCGCCACGGCGCCGAGACGCCAAAGTAAGTGGGCGGGACCAGACAAGAACGGGTGCGGATACGCGCTCGTTCTTGTCAGACAATAATAAACCTCGCCACTTGGACGGTGTCGCGTCAGTCGGCAGCTGCCGCCAGCAACAGGGCCAGCAGGGCACTCACCCCGGCCGGGATGCCATAGCGCTCCCATCGCGATACTGCGTCGCCCGGGATCACCTCGATCGGCACCGGAGTCAGCTCGATCACCTTGTTGGTGACCGAATTCTCGACCAGCCGTGTCAGGGAGTTCTTGCGCGCCGTGCTCATCACGATCTGGTCGCAGCGCAGCCGGCGGGCCGTATCAGCGATGCGTTTTGCCCTTTCTCCCACCTCGATGTGCGCCGAGTACGGAATGCCGTGGCCATCGAGCATCTGGCGGATCGGGCGCAGCGCCATTTCCGACTCGTCGCGGTGGTGGTCGTGCAGCGTCTTCCTGCTCACGAAGCGCGCGATATAGGCGCTGAACGGCGGCTGGACGTTGAGCAAGTGGATCTCCATCGCCGTGTTGTTCATGAATTGCTTGATGACGTGCCTTACCGCGAACTCGCAATTGCGGGAACCGTCCACCGGGATGAGCACCTTGATCATGGCTTTCCCCCCCGTGGAGGCGCGCGCGGCCAGTGTGTTGGCCGGGCCCTGCTGCGCCATACTCGCGGCAGGGATGCCGGATAGCAGCGCTGGCCCCGTGTCCATCACCTTTGCCGTCCTGCTCCGGAAGTAAACCTTGAGTAGTTCCATGGCGATCGGCGAGGCGAAAAAGAAGGGGAACATG
>Ga0210379_10000342_pt1 | contig 14772 bp, 13 predicted proteins | sample PLMedo_2_FD_155468 | JGI IMG/M metagenome (GOLD analysis project Ga0210379, IMG submission 155468) | Groundwater sediment microbial communities from an aquifer in East River, Colorado, USA - PLM4_32_coex redo | ecosystem: Environmental > Terrestrial > Soil > Riparian zone | place: USA: East... | reverse complement strand
GCAGATCCGTCGTCACGATAGCGGGCAGCTTGAGCGCCACCGTCTGGAGCCCGCCGTCGACCTCGCGGGTCACCGCAGTCTCGCCGTCGAGGATTTCCACTTTGGCCGCGAACGTCCCTTGCGGCCAACCCAACAGCGCGGCCAGCATCTGGCCGACCTGATTGCAGTCGTCATCGATCGCCTGTTTTCCGAGGATCACGAGCCGCGGCTGCTCTTCGTCCGCAATCGCCTTGAGGATCTTGGCCACGGCCAACGGCTCGATCGGCCCGTCATGCTTCACCAGGATGCCCCTATCGGCGCCCATGGCGAGCGCGGTGCGCAGCGTTTCCTGGGCGCCCGAAGGCCCGATGGATACGGCCACGATTTCGGTTGCGGCGCCGTGTTCCTTCAGCCTGACCGCCTCTTCGACCGCGATTTCGTCGAACGGGTTGATCGCCATCTTCACGTTGGCAAGGTCGACGCCCGAACGGTCGGCTTTGACACGAACGGCGACGTTGAAATCGATCACCCGCTTGACGGGGACGAGGACCTTCATTGTGCGAAGAAGCCTATCGAAGACCGAACTAAAAGGCCCGGCCGGCCCTTTTGCTACGCTATTGTGCGCCGCAATAACTAAGGGTGGGTCAGGGGACTGTCAACGAAGCTTCATACCGCCAAAGCTGCCCGTTTGCCTAATTCTGCGTCACTGGGCCGCAGAATCGCTCAGTTCCGCTCGGCGGCGTTCAGCCCTTTGGCCGTCTCGATCGCGCGGCGGAAACCCACCGGATCGTCGATATTCGGAATGTCGACCGAGTCGTCGCCGGTACCTTCGATCCTCAAGGTGCCATAGCCGAAGATCCGGCCCCAGATGCCCTGATTGACCCGGACACCCTCGATGTTCGGGATTGCGACTTCGGCGGTCTTGAGCGAGATGAAGCCCGTCTTCTTGACGAGCCGATGCGAGGTGATCCCGATTTCGGTCGTCCATTTGTGGATCATCATCGAGAAGAAGATGATGATCCCGGCGACCAGCAGCGCGACCGCGAAGATCGCGAGCCCCTCGCGCACCATCTCGTCGGCGTAGATCATGACGGCGATGAGCAACACAAGCGGCACGACGATCGCCAGCCAGGCTCTCAGATTGTACAGCCAGTGAAAACGCGCGCGGATGACGACCTTTTCGCCTTCACCCAATGACCTCTCGATATACGACATGAATCCCCTCGTTCATGCGTGCAGGCCCTAGCTCTTACTGCCGGCCTTCCGGCAGCAGGATCTCGCGCTTGCCCTGATGGTTGGGCTTGCTGATCATGCCGTCTTCTTCCATGCGCTCGATCAGCCTTGCTGCGCGATTGTAGCCGATCATCAGCCGGCGCTGGATGTAGCTGGTCGACACTTTGCGCTCGTTCGCGACGATCGCGATCGCCTTGTCGTACAGCTCATCGCCCGACTCGCCGCCATAGGCGTCGTACGAGTCTTCCCCGTCCTCGTCCGGATCTTCGGTGACGGCTTCGAGGTACTCGGGTTGTCCCTGCGACTTCAGGAATTTCACGACCTCCTCGACCTCGGAGTCCGTCACGAAGGGACCGTGCACGCGGCGAATGCGGCCCCCCGCCATCATGTAGAGCATGTCGCCCTGGCCTAAGAGCTGTTCTGCGCCCTGTTCGCCGAGGATGGTGCGGGAGTCGATCTTCGAGGTGACCTGGAAGCTGATGCGCGTCGGAAAGTTCGCCTTGATCGTGCCGGTGATGACATCGACCGAGGGCCTCTGCGTCGCGGCTATCAGGTGGATGCCCGCGGCGCGCGCCATCTGGGCAAGCCGCTGCACCGCGCCTTCGATCTCCTTGCCGGAGATCATCATCAGGTCGGCCATCTCGTCGACCACGACGACGATGAACGGCATCGGCTCGAGCTCCAGCACTTCATCCTCGTAGATCGGCTTGCCGGTTTCCCGGTCGAAGCCGGTCTGCACCGTGCGCTTGAGGACCTCGCCTTTTTCCTTCGCCGCCTTGACGCGCTCGTTGAAGGCCTCGACGCCGCGCACGCCGATCTTGGCCATCTTGCTGTAGCGCTGCTCCATCTCGCGCACGGCCCATTTGAGCGCGACCACCGCCTTCTTCGGATCGATCACCACGGGCGCGAGCAGATGGGGAATATTGTCGTACACGGACAATTCCAGCATCTTCGGATCGATCATGATCATCCGGCAATGTTCCGGCGGCATGCGGTAGAGCAGCGAAAGGATCATGGTGTTCAGCGCGACCGATTTGCCCGAGCCCGTCGTGCCCGCGATCAGCAAATGCGGCATCTTCGCGAGATCCGCCATCACCGGCTCGCCGCCGATGGTCTTGCCCAGCGCCAGCGTCAACGGCGCGCGCGCCTTCTCGTATTCGGGCACCGAGAACGATTCGCGCAGATACACGGTCTCGCGCCGCTGATTGGGCAACTCGATGCCGATCACGTTGCGCCCCGGGATCACGGCCACGCGCGCGGCGACTGCGCTCATCGAGCGCGCAATATCGTCGGAGAGCGAGACCACGCGCGACGATTTCACGCCCGCCGCGGGCTCCAGCTCGTAGAGCGTGACAACGGGCCCGGGTCGCACCGCAACGATGCGTCCGCGCACGCCGAAATCGGCGAGCACGGATTCGAGAAGCCGCGCGTTCTCTTCGAGTTGATCATCCGAGAACGTGGGACCCGCGGTATCTGCCGGCGGCTCCCTGAGAAGGCTCAGCGGGGGCAGTTGATACTCGCCCTCCGCGAGATTGAGCGCGGGCTGAAGGCGCGTCTTGAGATTGGGCTTGCGCTTCTTGTCCTCGGTGCGCCGAACACGCGTCGGCAAATCGAACTCTGCAAATTCCCGCGCTGACGCCTCGGGAGTGTCCTCGTCGAAGTGTGGATCGACTGGCCTTTCGTCCGCCTCCTCGTCGTCCGCGTCATCCTCGGCGTACCACTTCTCCACTTTCGGCCTGGCGGCGACGCGGGTCCGCTTGAACGTCAAAGCCCGGCCGACCGACTGCGCGGCGCCTAAGGCCGTGGCGGCGAGCGCGGTGAACGCGGCCGCGACCGCGAGCCAATCGAGGTCGGCCGAACGCAAGATCAGCCAGGCGCCGCCCACCAACGATGCGAGCGCCGCAAGGATGGTCAGCACCGAAAAGCCGACGAAGTCGGCTCCAGAGGCAAACAGGACGTGCAGCAGTTGACCCGTTATGCCGCCCGCGAGCGTGGGCAGGTACCCGAGCGCAGAGGGGACGCCGAACCCGGCGGACAGCAGGATCGCGCCGCCCGCGAATGCGGGAATCCGCCACAGCCAGCCGGCAGGCGGTGCGCCGCCCAAGAAGCGCCAGCCCCATGCGGACAAGGGCAGGGGAAGAGCGAACGCCGCCCAGCCGAGCACCTCGAACAGCAGATCGCCACCATATGAGCCGCTCGCGCCCATCCAGTTCTGGGGCGACCGCCAGGTCGCGACATTGAAGCTTGGGTCGCTCGAATCGTAGGTGATGAGCGCGACGACGATGGCGAAGGCCAGCGCAACAAGGCAGAGCCCGAAGGCGCGCCGCACGCCTTCCATAACGAGCCCGAGCACAAAGGCGCGCGCGCTCGCCATCGCCTCCGCCACTTGGGTTCGGCGCGAACGCGGCTGATACACAGCCGTGCGGTGCATACTCATCGGAAGCCGCCCCTCTGCATAAGATCCGCGACCCTCTCGAGTGCGGCCGCAATGGTTAACGAATCGTGAACGAGAGCGATTCTGACATAGGAATGGCCCGGATTGCTTGTCGGATCGCCTTGGATCGTCTCCTTGCCCATATAGGCGCCCGGCATGACCCTGACCCCGTTCCTGCGCCACAGCTCCTTGGCAAAGGCCGCACCGTCGCCGACATCCAGCCACACATAGAACCCGCCGGCCGGCTTTCGGAACCCCGGCATGTTGCCGAGCAGTTGCTCGGCAACCGCAAACCGGCGCCGGTAGAGCGCACGCGCGCTCTCGACGTGAGCTTCGTCACGCCAAGCGGCCGCGGAGGCCGTAAGCACAGGGATCGGCACCTGCGGCGCCGAGGTGTTGCGGAAGAAGGTCATCTCCGAAATCAGCGGCGCGGGACCCGCCACGAACCCCGACCGCAGCCCGGGTGCGCTCGAGCGCTTGGACAGTGAGTGGAACGACAGCAGCCGATCGAAATTGCCGCGCATCTTGTAGCGGATGTCCATCGCGCCGAGTGGCGGCACCTCGTCATAGATTTCGCAGTAGCATTCGTCCGCGAGCACGGTGAAATCGTAGCGGTCGGCAAGATCGAACAGCGCGCGCCAATATTTCTCCGACGCGCACGCACTCTCAGGATTTGATGGCGAGCAGAAATAGGCTGCGACCGTTCGCCGAAGCACGCCTTCCGGCACGTGATCGAAGTCCGGAAGGAACCCGGTCTCGCGTCGCGCCGGGACGTAATAGGGCTCTGCACCCGCCGCGATCGTCGCTGCGGGATAGACCGAGTAGAACGGATTGGGGATCAGCACGACCGGCTTTCCGCCGTTCTTGCTCTCAGGAACCAGCGGGAACATCGCGAAGAACAACCCCTCGCGCGATCCGTTGAGCGGCAGGATCTGCGTGTCCGGGTTGATCGCATCGAGCGGAAAATCGAACCGGCGCGCGCACCACTCCGCGCACGCGGCGCGGAACGAGACCGTGCCCGCGAGCGGTGGATAGCGGCCAAACTCCTTCGCCTCGCGATGGACGATCTCGGCGATGAAATCCGGCGTCGGGTCCTGCGGTTCCCCGACCGTCATGATCACCGGGGTCTCGCCGTTCGGATAGGATTGCGGCGTGATGTCCTTGATCAGCCGATTGAGCTTGGCAAAGGACGAGAGCGGTACCTCCGCCAAACGGCCTGAAAACACCTGATGACCCCGACGCTGACGCGAACCGCTTCGTGCAGGAAAATACCCCGCGGGGCCGGCCAAAAAAAGAGGGCGCCCAAAGGCGCCCTCTTTCCTAGGAAATGCTGGTTATTTCAGCTGTGTACGGTCTCGCCGTGCAGGTTGATGTCGAGGCCTTCGACTTCGACATCGCGTTTCACGCGAAGACCGACCGTCATATCCACCACCTTCAGGATGACGAAGGTCACGATCGCGCAATACACGAAGGTGTAGAGCACGCCTTCGACCTGGGTGAAGATCTGGCCGAAATTGCCGTCATAGATCCAACCCTTGCCGAGCGAGTTGACCGCGCTGCTGGCGAACACGCCGGTCAGGATCGCGCCGAGGGCACCGCCGACGCCGTGGACGCCCCACACGTCGAGCGCGTCGTCATAGCCGAACGCCCGCTTGATCGGGACAGCGGCGAGATAGCACACGACGCCTGCCGCGATGCCGATCCACAGCGCACCCATCGGATTGACGAAGCCCGAGGCCGGGGTGATCGCGACGAGGCCTGCGATCGCGCCCGAGATCATGCCGAGCACGCTCGGCTTCTTCGCCACCAGCCACTCCGTGAACATCCACGCAAGAGCCGCCGCCGCGGTGGCAATCTGCGTCACCGCCATGGCCATGCCGGCATTGACGCCAGCCGAGACCGCCGAACCGGCGTTGAAGCCGAACCAGCCAACCCAGAGCAGGGAGGCACCGATGAGCGAGAGCACGAGGTTATGCGGCGCCATGTTCTCGGTGCCGTAGCCGACGCGCTTGCCGAGAACCATGCAGCAAACCAAGCCCGCGGTTCCGGCATTCAGGTGCACCACCGTGCCGCCCGCGTAGTCGAGCACGCCCATGCTGCCGAGCAATCCGCCGCCCCACACCGCGTGCGCGATCGGGGCATAGACGAAGATCAGCCAGAGGCCCATGAACCACAGCAGCGCCGAGAACTTCATGCGGTCGGCGAACGCGCCCGTGATCAGGGCGGGCGTGATGATCGCGAACGTCATCTGGAACGTCATGAACACGGATTCGGGGATCGTCGCCGCGAGGCTGTGAGTCGAGTTCACCCCCATGGGCCCCAAGAACATGTAGCTGAGGCCGCCGATCATCGTCTGCATGCCTCCGCCGTCCGTGAACGCGAGGCTGTAGCCGATCATCATCCAGAGCACGGACACGAGCGCGGTCACGGCGAAACTCTGCGCCGTCGTCGCGAGCACGTTCTTCTTCCGCACCATGCCGCCGTAGAACAGGGCAAGACCTGGAATCGTCATCATCAGCACGAGCGCGGTGGATGTAAGCATCCACGCCGTATCGCCGGTGTTTAGCATCGGAGCAGCCGGAGCGGCTTCTGCTGGCGCGGCTTCCGCTGGAGCTGCCGGCTCAGCAGCCGGAGCTGCCTCGGTCGCCGCCGGCGGTTCTGCAGGGGGCGCCTCTGCCTGCCCATAGGCAGAGCCGCTGAAAATCACCAGCGCAGCTGCGCCGGCGATGAGTGTCCTTCCCAACCATTTTGTGATGTCGTTCATCATGTTGTCCTCGTGAATAGCGTGCGTTGCGCTCAGAGCGCGTCGTTGTCGGTTTCGCCGGTGCGGATGCGGACGACCTGATCGACCGAGGTGACGAAGATCTTCCCGTCCCCGATCTGGCCCGTCCTCGCGCTCGCGGTGATGGCTTCGACGACCGCCTGCACCATCTCGCTGCGCACAGCGACTTCGATCTTGATCTTGGGAAGGAAGTTCACCGCGTACTCTGCACCGCGATAAATTTCGGTATGCCCCTTTTGCCGTCCATAGCCCTTGACCTCGCTCACGGTCATGCCTTGGACGCCGAGGGCTGACAGCGCCTCCCGGACTTCCTCGAGCTTGAAAGGCTTGATGATGGCCGTGACGAATTTCATGCTGGGTCCCCCATTCGGCCTGATTTACGGGTATGACTGCGGATTGCAGTCGCGAGTCCGAAATCAAGAACCGTGCCGCGACTGTGCAGGTGCGGTAAGAATCGGGGTCGCTTCATAAATTTGGGTTTTTGGGCAGGAGTCGCCGATACTTGCCCAAGACGGCTTGCCCATTTTTTGTGCAAAACGAAGAAATCGCCTAGAGATTAGGCGCGTCGTGGCGCGGCATTGACCGAATTTCCGGCCACCCTAAGAGTGCGAAGTCATGGCACGTGATCCCATCCGGACTGATGTCGCGATAGCCGGCGGGGGCATGGTCGGGCTGACGCTGGCTCTGGCCTTATCCCAAGGCGGTCTGAAGGTCGCCCTGGCCGACCCGATGACGCCGACACAGCTCTTGGATGAGCGCTTCGACGGCCGGGTGAGCGCGCTCGCCTTTGCGAGCGTGCGGATGCTGCAGGCCTTGGGGCTCTGGGAGCCGCTCGCGCCCGACGCACAGCCGATCAACGACATTGTCGTCAGCGACGGCGAATTGGGCGGCAACACGTCGCCCTTCTCGCTGCACTTCGACCATCGCGAGATCGGTGAGGTGCTCGGCTACATCGTCGAGAACCGCCATATCCGCAAGGCGCTGCTTCAAGCCGTCGAGACGCGCGGCGGTGTCGTGTTCCTTCCAGGCGTTGCCGTCGAAGGACTGACGGTTCGCGACAGCGCGACGTCGCTGACGCTCTCGAACGGGGACGCGATCGAGAGCCCGCTTGCGGTTGCGGCCGAAGGCCGAGAGTCGCCGCTCCGCGAGGCGCAAGGCATCCGTTCCGTCGCCTGGGATTATCCGCAGATCGGCATTGTCACGACCGTCGCGCACGAACGCCCCCACAACGGCGTCGCCTACGAGCACTTCCTCCCCTCCGGTCCCTTCGCGATACTCCCGATGACGGGCAACCGCGCCTCCCTCGTCTGGACCGAGGAGACAACCGAAGCGCGCCGACTCCTTGCGCTCGACGAAGCGGGCTTCACCGCGGAGCTGCGCCTGCGCTTCGGCGCGCATCTGGGCGACGTGAATCCCATCGGCCCGCGCTGGGCCTATCCGCTCAAGCTGCATCTCGCGCGAAGCTATGCGCAGCATCGTTTCGCGCTGATCGGAGATGCGGCGCACACGATCCATCCGATCGCGGGACAGGGGCTCAATCTCGGCCTCAAAGATGCCGCGGCGCTGGCCGAGACGGTGCTCGATGCCGCGCGCCTCGGGATCGATTTCGGCCGTAGCGACGTGCTCGAGCGCTATGAGCGCTGGCGGCGCTTCGACAGCGTGGCGCTCGCCGCGGCGACCGACGGCCTGAACCGGCTGATGTCGAACAGCATCCCGCCTCTGCGCTTCGTGCGCGATCTCGGCATGGGCGTGGTCGATGCGATCCCGCCGCTTCGGCAATTCTTCATGCGCCACGCGGGCGGCGATGTCGGGACTCTGCCGCGCCTGCTCAAGGGCGAGGCGGCTTGACCGTCTCGCGCTTGGATTCGTCGGTCAGCGCCTTAGGCTCGCCACGCGGTTCGCGCCAGCCGCGCCGCGACAGATACATCTTGTCGAGCTCCAAATAGAACTCGCGAGCCTTCTCGACGATGATGTCGTGGCGCGCGGCTTCCGCCTCGCGCCGCGTCGCATACTGCGTCCCCAAGAAGATGAAGCGCTCGATCGGTTCCCCGGTGCGCGCATCCTTCGTGCGGAACTTCGTGATTTCCTCGACCTGCTCCTCGGCGAGCGCGACCGTCTGGCGGTAATGCGCATAGCGGTCGAACATCGCGCGAGCCTCCTCTGCCCGGCGTGCGGCGTTGCGCGCCTCGAACCGCTGGAACGCACCGACGATGCGGTCGCGGAACGCCAAGAACAGCGCAATGACCGCGAAAAGCACTGCAACCATCAGGAGATTCTGCAGGGGCATGGATGAGCTCGGCCGGAGTTCCGTTTGACTCTCCCTTAACCATAAACCACACTCGTCCCCGGGAGAACTCGCAGACGCCCAAAATTTGAGGCGGATCAGGCATCTGCGCGTGGGTGGTGGTATAGCGCATCGGGGGATTATCAATGACTGCGCGTCCATGCCTGATTGCGGCGGTCGCCGTGGCCGTCTGCGCCTGTGCGTCGACCGCGCCCGAAAGGGCTTCGCTTCAGGGCCCCTTCTATATGGTCGGAGACAACGTCGCCCTTGAAAGGACGAGCGATGCCGCGGCCCCTATGGAGGCCCAAGGCCAGTTCTCCGTGGTCAAGCGGGTCTACTGGTTCTTCGCCGGCCGCTGACGCCGAAGCCTACTTCGCCGAAATAAGCTCGCGGGTTCCGTGACCCAGCCGCAGATACTGCGCGCTCTGCATTTCCATGAGACGTGACGACGCGCGCTTGAACCAGTCCGCCTCTTCGCACCGGGCGCAAAGCTCCGCGGGCGCCGCCGCGGCCGAGCACACGAGCTTCACGCGCTCGTCGTAGAGCGTGTCCACCAAGAGCGTGAAGCGGCGGGCCACGTTGCCGTCCTCCGGCCCGAAGCTCGGCACGCGGTCGATTAGGATCGTATGGAAGGCCTTCGCGAGCGCGACGTAGTCCACTGCCCCCAGCGGCTCGCGGCACAGCGCATCGAAGCCGAAGCGGGCGACGCCCTTTTCCGCCTGCGGCACGATGAGCTTTCGTTGCAGCACGAAGAGGGTCTGTGGGTTGCCTCGCTTGGTATCGGTCAGGCGCTCCCAGGCGGCGTCCATCGCCGCGTCGGACTCCGCGTTCAGCGGCGTCATGTAGACATCGAGGTCGTCCATGTGGCCGAGCCGGTAATCGCGCGGCCCGTTGAGCTCGACGACCTGCATCTTCTCTTCGATCATCGCAATGAAGGGCAGGAACAGCCCACGATTGATGCCGCCTTCGTAAAGCCGCTGCGGCGGCGTGTTCGATGTCGCGACGATGATCACGCCCTGCGCGAATAGTTTTTCGAACAGCCGGCCCAGGATCATTGCGTCCGCGACGTCGGTCACCTGGAACTCGTCGAACGCGAGCAGCGTCGCTTCGGATGCGATCCTCTTCGCGACCGGCGCGATCGGATCATCAGCCGCCTCCCGCCTATATTCGTCGCGCGTTTCGCGTTCGTCCTCCGAGAGCATGCGCCACTCGTGGATGCGCTGATGGGTCTCGGCCATGAATGCGTTGAAATGGACGCGCCGCTTCTTCGCGAGCGTCACGCCCTCGAAGAACAGGTCCATCAGGAACGATTTGCCGCGTCCCGTATCGCCGTAGAGATAGATTCCCTTCACGTCGTTCTGCGCGCCGTTGCCGACACTGAACAGCCGGCGCCGCGGCGGCCGGTAAGACTTCAGCTTGCGATAGAGGGCGTCGAACGCCGCGGCTGCACGCCACTGCGCGTCGTCCGGTTTGAGTTCGCCGGTTTCGGAAAGAGCGCGATAGTGCTCGAGTGGCGACTGCGGAACGGCAGGCGAATGTCGCGGCGGCGTCACCTACTTGCTGCTGCCCTTCAGGAGTTTCCGGTTGATCAGCTCTTCGGCGATCTGAATCGCGTTCAACGCCGCACCTTTCCGCAGATTGTCGGAGACGACCCACATCGAGAGACCGCACTCGACCGTCGGGTCCTTGCGGATGCGGCTGACATAGGTCGCATCTTCGCCCGCGGCTTCGAGCGGCGTGATGTACCCCTCGTCCTCGCGCTTATCGATCACAAGCACGCCCGGCGCCGAGCGCAGGATCGTCCTCGCCCTGTCCGCGGTCAGCGGCCTCTCGAACTCGACCGTCACCGCTTCCGAGTGGCCGATGAACACCGGTACGCGCACGCAGGTCGCGGTCACCTGGATATCGGGATCGAGAATCTTCTGAGTCTCCACCATCAGCTTCCACTCTTCCTTGGTGTAACCCGAGTCGAGGAAGGCATCGATGTGCGGAATGAGGTTGAAGGCGATTTGTTTTGTGAATTTCTCCCTCTCGATCGGATCGGCGACGAAAACCGCGCGCGCCTGGCGGAACAGCTCGTCCATTCCGGCCTTGCCGGCGCCCGACACCGATTGATAGGTCGCGACGACCACGCGCTTGATCTTGGCCACGTCGTGCAGCGGCTTGAGCGCGACGACGAGCTGCACGGTCGAGCAATTGGGATTGGCGATGATTCCCTTCTTGATGTTGGCGCGTTCGAGCGCGTCCGCGTTGACCTCCGGCACGACCAGCGGCACCTCGCGGTCCATGCGCCATTGCGAGGAATTGTCGATCACGATCGCGCCTTGCGCTGCGATACGCGGCGACCACTCCTTGGACACCGACGAGCCCGCGGACATCAGGCAGATATCCGTGCCGTGAAAATCGTAATAGTCGAGCGCCTTTACCTTCAGCGTCGCATCTCCGAACGAAACGTCCGTGCCCGTTGAGCGCGTGGAGGCGAGCGCTACGACTTCGCTTGCGGGGAAGCGGCGCTCCGCGAGGATGCTCAGCATCGCTCGCCCGACATTGCCGGTCGCGCCGACGACGGCGACTTTGTAGGCCATTTGAATCCGTCCTTCTTGGATTCGTTGCACTGCGGCAAGGATAAGTCCTTGCGGGCGCGCACCCATATAGCAATGTACGCAGACGCGAAAGAGGGAGTAATTTCAGGATCCAATGACTGGAACCTCACGCGCCTTTCGCAGTTTGGAGCAAAAGCGCAACAGAGCACTAACTTCCACTTAAGCATGGGCCCTTTTTGTCTGTGTCAACATTGAGGCGAGCAGGTAAGGTGAACGCAGTCAAGGAGACGTCGTCGTCTTCGGCAAACGCGTTCGGGATAGAGCGCAAAAGGGGTGGGGTTAAACGTATGCGTAAGACAGTGAAGGTGTGCGCTTCGGCGCTGATGATCACTTGTATGGGGGGTAACGTGTGGGCGGCGGCGGCGACGGCTTCAGGCTGCGCCAGGCCGGCCGACATGAACGCGCTCAGGACGGCTGCCATGCAGCAGCGCCTCATGGTGGCGGCGCTCTCCTGCGGTGAGTCCCAGAGCTACAATCAGTTCGTGCGCAGCTACCAGACCGAGCTCCAGGCTTCCGACAAGAACCTCCAGACGTACTTCCGCCGCGTGAACGGCAAGACCGGCACGGCGGACTACCATGCCTACAAGACGCGCCTCGCCAACTCATCCTCGATGGCGGTGATCAACGACAGCGTCGGTTATTGCGCGAGCGCGAAGGCGTCCTTCGAAGAGGCGCTGAACACGAAGGTTGTCCTGACGTCGTTCACCTCTCAGGCCGCGCTCGACTCGCGTTTCGTGCCGTGCCCGATCACGACGGCCAGCACGGACGTCGCGAAGAAGGCGCCGGCGGCGCCCCGCACGCGCCCGGCTCAGAAGCCGGTCGCCGCGCAAGGCGGCCTCGCGCAGAGCAAGAAATAAGAATAACTGGGGAAGTGGTGGGGGAAAGGGCGAGCTTCGGCTCGCCCTTTTCATTTATGGCCGAAGCAATGACGTGATCGCATCGGGCGCCGCCTTGAGCACGAAGGCATAGCGGCCCGGCAGCACGTGAAGCGCGTAGCCATCGTGCCGCCCGGCTTTGGCTTCGAGCGCACCCAAAAGCTCATCGCGCGGCGTGACATGGAACAGCGCGAGCCAGGCGCGTAAGCCTCGCCGCGCAATCGGCCACAGCGTTCGCTGATCGCCGAAATCGACCGCATGGACTCGGCCCTCGGCACGCACGCTCGACGCGGCGGCCTGAAGTGCGACGCGCCAGTCGGGGATCATGGAGAGGCTGTAGGAGAAGATCGCGTGATCGAACGGCGCATCGTGACCGAAGAAGCGCGGCGTCACATCCTCGGCGAGGCCATGCTTCAGCGCGATGCGCCCGGACAGCTTCGCCCGCGTGATCGCCTCCTCGGCCGTCCGCAGCATTTGGGCGGACGCGTCCAGGCCGTACAGCTTCACGCCCGGATAGCGCTCGGCGATGCGGATCAGGTTGCGCGCCGTGCCGCAGCCGATCTCGACCACCGTTTGTCCTGGCTGCGCCTGAAGATCGCGCACCAGCCTGTCGCGCCCCAAGAGATAGTATTTCCGCGTGAGATCGTAGAAGTGCCGCTGACGGCGATAGACGCGATCCATCAGCGCGGCGTGACTTGCCTCGGTCGCCTTGTCGATCAAGCGGCCTTGCGCCTCTTGTAGACGTGGAACCCGCCATAGATCGACGAGCGGTCACGCGCGTGGAAGGCTTTGCCTTCGGCCTCGCTGTACGCCCACGGCTCGAGCAGCGACGCGGGCAGCTTCTTCGGCAGCGGCGAGTCCGGTCCCGCCGTGCGGAAGATGACGCGGGCGTCCTGCGCGTCCGCGGTGCGATCGATCTGGGTCCACAGCGCCGTCATCTGTTCGGCGCTCATCCAGTCCTGCGCATCCAGCAGCACGTAACGATTGAGCGAGCGCGCCGGCTGCTGGCTCAGGAAATCGGTCATCGAGGCATGGTGCACCTCGACGCTATTAAGCCGCGATTTGATCGTCTCGTAGTTCTCCTCGCGCAAATAGGGCGGGACCGCGTTGCGCCCGTGAACGTCGTAACCGCGTCCGAACGCCTGCCAGGCGAAGTAGTTTTCGTGAATCGGAAAATCGCAGGCGAGCCGTTCCACGCGCTCGCGCAGCGTGGTCACGGGGTTGCCGTCGTGCGACGAAGCGACCAGTTCGTCGTACTGCGCCGGCGGGATGCCGAGGCCGTAATAGCTCACCGGCATTTTGGATAAGAACCGTACGAGCTTGTTGTCGAACAGCGGCGCGATCGTGCGCTCGAAGATTTGGCGCTGCTCTTCGGGCGTCTTCGCGGACAGGATGTCCTGCAGCCGCTTGCCGTGCAGCCTGGCCACCACGTGCAGCACGCCGATGAAGCGGCCCAAGAGGCCATAGCGATAGAGATTGCGCGCGAACATGTTGATGCGCCGGCCGTGCAGCGGCATGCGCCGCTCCCAATAGCGGCGCGTCTCGGCATCGAGCCTTTTGCTCAAGAAATCGTCGAACACGCGCCGGTTCGCCTTGTCGTTGGCGTGGCCGAAAAAGCGGAAGAAGGCGTCGTGGTCGGGCAGGTGATCGAAGGCCTGCAGCTTGAGCTTGGTCAGCGCGACATGGTTGGTGTTGAGATCGACCGCGATGATGCGTTCAGGTCCTGCGGCGAGGTAGTTGAGGACGTTGCATCCGCCCGACGCGATGGTGATCAGGCGGTGATGGGCCTTCAGATCCAGCGCCTCCAGGTCGACGGCGGGATCTTCCCAGATCTGGTTGTAGACGAAGCCCTTGAACATGAGCGTGAACAGGCGCTCCAGCGCGCCACGCTTGGTCGTTGCCGGCCGCTGGTGGGCGGCGCGTTGCAGGAGGGCATTTCCCATTCGATGATCCGGCGGATTTCGCCGCCCCTTTTCCAGGCACAGGGGGCCCCAGGCAAGCGGAATTTCTCCCGCAAGCCTGGGCTCGGCTGCGGTGCTGAAGCAGATTCCGCCGCTTTGCGCCCGACTCTCGGACCTTTAATACTCGGACCATGAGCGAGGATTCGACTGAGAGGCTCGACAGATCGGCTGCCGAAGCCGGTGCACGCAAGTCTTTGGCCGAGTTGCTGTCGCTGTTCGATCTGGAGCGGCTCGAGGAGAATATCTACCGCGGCGTCTCGCCCAAGGACCGCTGGCAGCGCGTGTTCGGCGGCCAAGTTCTGGGCCAGGCTCTCGTCGCTGCCAGCCGCACTGTCGAAGACCGCGTTTGCCACTCGCTGCACGCTTATTTTCTGCGTCCCGGCGATCCCAGAGTACCCATCGCCTACGAGGTCGATCGCAGCCGCGACGGGCTCTCGTTCACCGCGCGGCGCGTCGTGGCGATCCAGCACGGCAAGCCGATCTTCACGATGTCCGCATCGTTCCAGGTGGTGGAGCAGGGGCTGGAACATCAATCCGCAATGCCCGACGTGCCCGATCCCGATAGCCTTAAAAGCGAGCATGAATGGCGCAAGGAGATCCTGAACCAGGTGCCCGAACATG
>Ga0210379_10000341_pt1 | contig 14777 bp, 14 predicted proteins | sample PLMedo_2_FD_155468 | JGI IMG/M metagenome (GOLD analysis project Ga0210379, IMG submission 155468) | Groundwater sediment microbial communities from an aquifer in East River, Colorado, USA - PLM4_32_coex redo | ecosystem: Environmental > Terrestrial > Soil > Riparian zone | place: USA: East... | reverse complement strand
CGGTTTGGGCCTCGGGTATTTCGTGCTGTTCTCCTCGGCCACAACGTTTGTCGGCAATCCAGGCCAGGGCGCTTACGTCGCCGCGAACGCCTATCTCGAAGCGCTCGCGCGTCGGCGAAAGGCGGAAGGCTTGCCGGCTCTCGCGCTTGCGTGGGGCGCCATCGCCAACACCGGCGTGCTCGCGCGCAATCGCGGCCTGATGGAAGCGCTCTCGAGCCGGATAGGCGTCAAACCGATCGCACCAGACACCGCGCTCGATCTGATGAAGGACGCGCTCGAAGAACAGGGTCCCTCGGCCGACGAGGCGGTGATTGCGCTCGCGCCGATGGATTGGGCGGCGGCCAAGGGCCGGCTCGCCGTGCTCAAGTCGCCGACCTACTCCGCCGTGGTGCCCGAAAGCGCCGCCGCCGAAGGCGCGGCCAACCGTGTCGACCTGCGCACCGTCATCGAAAAAGAGGGCCTGGAAGCGGCGAAGTCGGTCGCCACCGAGGCAGTCGTCGCCACCGTCTCGCGCGTGCTGCGCTTGCCAGCCGAAGACGTCAGCCTGTTCCGCCCGCTTTCCGAAGTCGGCGTCGACTCATTGATGGCAACCGAGCTCGCGCTGAGCCTCGAGGATCGTTTCGGTCTGGAAATGCCGTTCTCGGCCTCTGCCAGCGGCCTCTCGGTCACCGGCCTGGTGAGCCAAATCATCGGCTTCGCCGGCGGCCCGAGCAGCGGCAACGGTTCGGTGGAAGCCCCCGCTCCCGTGGCGCAGGCGCTTGCAGAGCGGCACCTCGAGAACACCAGCGAGGAAACCATTGCCTCGCTCTCCCGCCTGATTGAACAAGCAGGTCAGCGCACCGGAGAACGGCATTGAGTTCGCGCAAGGGCGGCGGTCTCTCCGACGCTGAACGCGACGCGCTACTCACCCATGTGGTCGCGCGCGGGGGCGTCAAGCGCCCCGCCGCGTCCGAGCAGCCGAAGGAACGGCGCGCGGGCGAGTTCTCCGCGCTCCCCGGCTATCGCGAGCTCATCATGCAGCGCTCGCTCGGAAGCGCGCTCGGCTTTGACGATCCGTTCTATCGGCTCCACGAAGGCCGCGCAGGCCCCGAGACCAGGATCGGCGGACGCACGTTCCTCAACTTCTCCTCCTACGATTATCTCGGCCTGAACGGCCATCCGAACGTCACAGCAGCAGCGAAAGCGGCTGTCGACATGTACGGCACGTCGCCGTCCGCGAGCCGCCTCACTGCTGGCGAGCGGCCCGTCCATCGCGAGCTCGAAAAGGGCTTGGCCGAGATCTACCGCGCGGAGGCCTGCCTCTGCATGGTGAGCGGGCACGCGACCAATGTCACCACCATCGGCCACCTCGTCGGCGCGAAGGATCTCGTCGTCTACGACTCCATGGCGCACAACTCCATCCTGGTCGGCGCGAAACTTTCGGGCGCGGAGCGCCGCAGCTTTGCGCACAACGACATCTCGACGCTCGACGCTTTGCTTTCCGCCATGCGCGACCGCTACGAGAACGTGCTGATCGCGGTCGAGGGCCTCTACAGCATGGACGGCGACTACCCCGATCTGCCCGCGCTGATCGAAGTGAAGCGGCGCCACGGCGCCTGGCTGATGGTCGACGAGGCGCATGCGCTCGGCGTACTCGGGCGCCGCGGTCACGGACTGTTCGAGCATTTCGGCATCGATCCGCGTCAGGTCGACATCTGGATGGGCACGCTCTCCAAGACGCTCTCGGCCTGCGGCGGCTACATCGCGGGCTCAGCGCAGCTCATCGACTATCTGAAGTTCATTGCCGGCGGCTATGTCTACAGCGTGGGCATGTCGCCAGTTCTCGCCGCCGCGGCAGTGGCCTCGCTCGACCTGATGCACCGCGAACCGGAGCGCGTGACGAAACTCCAGTCCAACGGCGCCTACTTCGTCGAGCGCGCGAAGAAGGCGCGGCTCAACACCGGCATGAGCGCCGGTCTTTCGGTCGTCCCCATCATCGTCGGGGATTCGCTGCGCACGGTTTCTCTCGCGCAGAAGATCTACAATCGCGGCATCTATGCGCTGCCGATCATTCCTCCCGGCGTTCCCGACAAGTCGGCGCGCCTGCGCTTCTTCATCACCGCGGAGCACAGCAAGGAGCAGATCGAGCAGGCCGTTGCCGTCACCGCCGAGGAAAGCGCCCGCCTAGGCTGACGCATGGCTGAGGCTCTCGAAATCCGCCCGGTTCGCACGCACCGGGACATGAATGCCTTCATCCGCGCCGCCTTCCGCGCGCAAGGGAACAATCCCAGATGGGCGCCCTCGCTCGACATGGAGGCGCACGAGTTCTTCGATCCGAAGCACTCGCCGTTCGCCAAAGAGAATGAGTTCGAATGCTACGTCGCGCTGCGCGACGGCGAACCGGTCGGCCGCATCGCCGCGATCGTCAACCGCGCACACCTCGCCTATCGCAAGGATCAGACCGGCCATTTCGGCTTCATCGAGGCGATCGATGACTCTGATGTGTTCAGGGCGCTTACCGATCAAGCAGGCCGTTTCGCCGCTTCGCGCGGACTCACGCGGCTCATGGGACCGTTCAGCGCCTCGATCAACCACGAGGTCGGGATTCTCATCCATGGGTTCGACGAGACTCACATGGTGCGGACAAACTACTCCCCGCCCTACTACGCGCGGCAGCTCGAAGCGCTCGGTTTCACCAAGGCCATGGACATGATCGCGTTCGAGACGAAGACGGATGCCAGCATCGACGAAAAGCTGCAGCGCATTCGTTCGGCTGATGCGCGATGGAAGGGGCGAGGAGATCTGAAGACCTACGGCCTGACCTATCGATCCTGGTTCTCTTCGTTCAAGAGGTTGCTCGCGCTCTTCAACGATGCGTGGTCCGAGAATTGGGGAGCAATCCCCATCAGCGACGAGGAAGTGGCGTACATCGCAAAGCTGATGCTGCCGGTCATCAAGCCGTCATGGATCCGCATCGCCGAATGGCAGGGAGAACCCGTCGGCATCGTGGCGCAGATCCCCAACGCCAATGAGGCCTTCGCCGAACTCAAGGGGAAGCTGCTCCCGTTCGGATGGTGGCGTTTGATGAAACGCATTCATATCACCGGCACGCGCAGCTCACGCATTCCGATCGCTGGTAGCGTCAAGAAATGGCGCAACTCGCGCGTGGGCCACATGGCGATGGCACGAATGATGCTCGAATCCTTCGAGATCGCGCGCGCAAACAGGATCGAGCGGGTCGAAATCAGCTGGGTTCTGGAAACCAATATTCACGCCGTGCAGAGCATCGAGTTTTTCGGTGCGCGGGCGATACGGAAATTCCGCATTTTCGAGCGCGCGCTTCAGCCGGTTTGAGCGCGGTGCTTCGCCTTGAACGCCTTGTAGCCCAGCCGGTGAAGGATCTGCGGCAGGTGCGGCATGATGTGACGGCTGGAAAACGCGAGCGGCTGAGGAAATGCGATCACCGCGCGGTCGCGCGCGAGCCCGCGCGCGATGACCTTGGCCGCGGCTTCCGGCTTCATCTCCATCGGCCGCCACATGACGAAAGGATCGTTGATCGGCGCCGTAACCCAGCCCGGGCAGATTGTGTTGACGCGCACACCGGTCCCGCGCAACCGCTCCCGTAAGGACGTCGCATAGACGAGAAGCCCCGCCTTGCTCGCGCAATAGGCCGGCCAGTCGGGATGCGATGCGAACGCGGCGAGCGAGCTCGTGAAGGCGATCTGCCCGCGTTTCCGCTTGAGCATTTCCTCAAGCACCGGAACGGCCGTGTTCAGCGCTCCGATGAAGTTCGTCTCGATCTGCACCGTCGACTGGTCAAGCGACTCGATGCTGCCTTCTTTCAGCGAGCCCGTCAGCATCCCGGCATTGGCAAGGAGCAGATCGATCGGCTTGCGCGCATCGAACGCCAGCAGCCATTCACCGATCGCTTGGCGATCCCGCACATCGGCGGTACCCGTTTCCACGTGCGCGCCCTTGTCGCGACAGTGTCGCGCGACCTGCTCCAGGCGCTCCGCATGACGGCCGATGAGTGCCAAGGTCTGACCTGGCGCCGAGTAATACTGCGCGAGCGCGGCGCCTATGCCGCTGGAGGCGCCTGTGATCGCAATGACGGCTGGCGTTTTTGGCATCTATGACGTCCGGCTTTTCCGCAGCAACGCATCATAAACAAGGAGAACGAACAAGGCCGGCATGAACACGACGATGAAGAGCGACGCATAGTCGATGATCGACGTCGCGCGCCACGTGATCAGCGCCGCCATGCCGTGGCTGTAGATCTGCTGAACGGTGAGCACCGCGAAGGCATAGGTGAACCAATCGGGCCGGCGCAAGAGAAGATACGCGGTCACGGGATCGATCACCACAAAGGCTGCGTGAAAGGCCGCAAGCCCCGGATCGGCCAGCGACGCAATCAGACCATAGAGGTGGTAGAGGCCCGCGCCGATGAACAGGATCGCGCTTCCGACAAACACGGCCTCCCGGTTGGCGAACATGCGCTAGTAGCCGTAGGTTTCGAAGAACGGGGCCCAGCGCCTGCGCAACTCGCTGTGCAGATCAGGAGCAACGTGTTGGCGGCTGGGCTGATAGTTGCGCACGTCCGCGAGATGGGCGGCGAGATGCGGGCGCGCCTCTTCGAAATGGCCAAGCTGAAGGTGGTCGTAAACGCGCTGCAACTGCGCGAGCGGATTGGCAATCAGATCCTCGTATCGCAGCTCGCAGAATTGGTCGGGTGGAAGCGCATCGCGGGCTTGGCTAAAATCGCGGTAAAGCTCGTTGAAGGTCGAGAGCACATAGTCCTCGATCGAGGCCGCGCCGTTTGGAAGCGCTTCAGCGCGCGGCGTCTGGCAACCCTGCGAATCGAACAGGCTCAGCCAGGTGCGCACACTCGACGGGAACACCTCGGCGGGGTTGCGCACGAGGTGGATGAACCTCGCGCGCGGGAACATCTCGCTCAAGGCCGCGAGGCGCGCCGTGTGGGGCGGCGATTTCAGAACCAGACGAGGCGCAACTCCGTTCCCGCGCTTCATTCGATATAACGTCACAGACTTGAGGAACGTGATGAAGGTTTCTCGCCACCGCGCGCGTTGACGCGGCGAAAACTCGTCGAGTCGCAAGAAGGGCGCTGCACGTTTCCGGTGATTGGGAAAAGCGAGCTCCTGATAGGGCGACGGCAATCCCATGTTCAAAAGCGCGAACTCGTCCTCCTGCGGGTTTTGCCAGCCCATCTTCATGTCATCCATGGGGCGCGTGGTCGGGATGAGATAATCGAACCTGGCGAAAAGCCACGCCGACAGATGGAAGTGGCCGGGGCAAATACATTCGTACGTGGTGGGGGCCGTGAGCGTGGGATCACGCGTCAGCAGCTCGTGAAGGAATGTCGTGCCGGACCGCCAATGACCGATGATGAAGATCGGCGGTTCGAGGGTCACTCGCGCGATACTTCGCCCGTAGACAACCCGCTGGACCGCGTTCAGCAGCGAGTTCATGAACGAAAAGATCACTGCCGAAACGAGGATATGTATGCGCCCGACGGACGGCGAGACGGCAAAACGGTTCTTTGCCAGCAAGGCGAACAGTGTCGGCACGTCCATGCCGTTCCAGACACGGCATGCCCACCACGGATAGCGGTTGTGCGTCGAACCCATTCACCAAATCCCAAGAGGCGCGCCGCCACAAACCGCGGAATGCTGGCGCCCCATTCCCCCCTCCTTTAACATAGCGCCCATGCAAAACGCCCCCCAAATAGCCGCTGAAGCGATGCAGCGGGCGCACGCCCTCGCCCAGGCCGGCGATCTTGCGCGGGCGGCCGAAATCTGCCGGAGCGTGCTCGCACGCGCCCCCGCGAATGTCTACGCACTTTTCATGCTGGGCACGATCGAGAGCCAATTCGGCCGTTTCGACGAGGCGGCCGGGCACTTGTCGCAGGCGGCCAAGCTCAGCCCGCAAACCGCGGAAATCCTCGCCTCTCTTGGCAATGTTCTCTTGGAGTTGAAGCGGTACACGGAAGCGATCGACGCGCTCTCCAAGGCGATCAAGCTGCAACCCCAGAACCAAAATGCCCTCATCTATCGCGGCCTTGCGTTGGCTCAGACCGGACGTCGCGAGGATGCGCTCAAGGATTTCGACCGCGTCCTTGCGATGGCGCCACAATCGGTCTTCGCGCACCACAATCGTGCGAATGTTCTTCTTCAGCTGGACCGTCACGAAGACGCGCGCAAGAATGTCGAAGCGGTATTGCGGATCGCCCCCGATCATGTCGCGGCGATCGCCAATTATGCGAACATCCTTTTGCGCGAACAGAAATTCGACGAGTCGCTCAGGGTCGTCGACAAGGCATTGTCGCTCGAAGGCGGCAATGCCGATCTGTGGAACACGCGTGGCGAGGTCCTTCGCCACTTGAAACAGTATGACGCGGCCCATAAGAGCTACGAACGAGCCCTGTCGCTGAACCCTAAGCTCGCGGCGGCAACGCTCAACATCTGCAACGTCTTGATGGAGCAGCAGCGCCTCGAGGAGGCGCTAGCCTCATCGGAGAAGGGCCTTGCCGTCCATCCGGACTACGCGCCGCTGCATCTCATTCGCGGCAACATCCTCTTGCATCTCGGCCGGCGCGAAGACTCGCTCGGGAGCTACGACGCCGCTCTCGCCATCGATCCGGACTATCACGAGGCGCACTACCACCGCGGTTCGACGCTGTTTTTGACCGGTCGCTTCGTAGAAGGCTGGCGGGATTTCGAACACCGCTGGTTCGTTCCGGATTGTGGGTTTGACCGGCCCGCGCTTCGCGCCGCCCAATGGAAGGGGGAAGGGCTGGATGGGCAGAGCATCGTCGTCTATTCCGAGCAGGGACTCGGCGATACGATTCAGTTCGTACGGTTTCTGCCGGAGCTCGCGCGGCGCGGCGGCAAGCTTACCTTCCTGTGTCATCCCAATCTTATGCAGCTGTTCAGGCCGCTCACGGCCGATTTCGAGATGGTTGGTTCGGTCGAAGGGAACTGCCGCTTCGATTTCCAGTGCGCGCTGATGAGCCTACCGCTCCGTATGAACATGCCCATCCCGCGCGCCGAGGCATCCTATCTGTCTGCGGAACCCGATCTGATCGCGCATTGGCGCGAGAAGATCGGGGCGCATGGTTTCAAGATCGGGCTCTGCTGGCAGGGCAATCCGAAGGGCAGGATCGATCAGGGGCGCTCGATACCGCTGGAGAAATATGAGCCGCTCGCGTCGATGCCGGGCGTCCGCCTGATCTCGCTGCAGCGGACGCATGGGCTGGATCAGTTGGGGCACCTGCCGGCGGGAATGACTGTGGAAACGCTTGGCGAGTTCGATACGGGCGACGATGCGTTCGTCGATACCGCGGCCATCATGAAGTGCCTCGACCTCGTCATCACCTCGGACACCGCTATCCCGCATCTCGCGGGCGCGCTCGGGGTGCCGGCGTGGGTCGTGCTGAAACAGGTGCCCGACTGGCGCTGGATGCTCGAACGGAACGACAGTCCGTGGTATCGCTCGCTTCGGCTGTTCCGTCAGCCGGCGCCCGGCGATTGGGACGGCGTGGTTGCCGAAATGACGGATGCGTTGCAAGGACTCATTCGGAGGGGCTCATGATTCCATCTGTGCCGGTTTCCTGGGGCGAGTTGGTGGACAAGATCACCATCCTCGAGATCAAGGCCGAGCTTTTGAGCTCGCAGAGCGCGCGCGAGAACGTCAAACATGAGCTCGTGCGGCTGGTCGCGATCTGGGAGCCGATCGAGCGCGAGAATCGCAACGCCGCAGGTTTGAAAGTGGCGCTCAAACATACAAACAAGACGCTGTGGCAGATCGAGGACCAAATCCGCGAGAAGGAAGCGCAGAAATGCTTCGACGATGAGTTCATCTCACTCGCGCGCGCGGTCTACAAGACGAACGACGAGCGCTCGCGGATCAAAAGGCAGGTCAACACGCTGCTCAAATCCGAGATCATGGAAGAAAAACAGTACTCGGCGTACTGAGACCTGGGGCCTTGACGCCTGGGCCTGCGAATGATCCGGTCAGCGCATGTGGCGGCATATCCCCAAGATCGTTGTGCTCTCGGCCATGGGGCTGATGGTGCTCGTCTTCTACTTCACGCGGAGCGGAGCCCCCTCGGGCGCCCAAGCGCCGAACGTGGTCTACATCAACCAGGGCGTGGGCACCGGCGGCCGCTAGGCCCCTCATTCCCGCCAATGTCGTGCGCGCTAGGGATTTGCTAGAATTACCCCAAGATCGCGCTTCGTGCCGTAGGGAGGACTTCATGGCCGATAACAATGTCCCGCGTCGCAGCTTCTTGAAGGGCGCTGGCGCGGCCGGCACGCTGGCGGCAACAGCGCTGACCGGCGCCCTGCCCCGCACCGCCGAGGCTCAAGCCGCCCCGGCCGCAGCACCCCACCCTGAGCCGATGCTGACGCTTACGGCGACCGAGGCCGCTTTCTTGGGCGCCGCCTATGACACAATCGTCCCCGCCGACGCGCTGTCGCCGTCGGGCACTGATTGCGGGCTCGTCACCTATATCGACCGCCAACTCGCGGGCGCCTGGGGCTCGGGCGCTCGCATGTACCGCAACGGCCCGTTCCTCCCGAGCAAGCCCGATTATGGCTACCAGCTGCCGCTGACCCCGCGCGAATATTTCGCCGCCGGCATCAAGGCGACGAACGCCTGGGCGACGAAGACCTATGGCAAGGAGTTCGACCGTTTATCGCCCGCCGACCGCGCAAAGGCGCTGACCGCGATGGAGCAAGGCCAGGCGCAGTTCGAGGGCTTCGACGCGAAGCTTTTCTTCGAGGCGGTTCTGCAATCGGCGATGGAAGGGTTCTTCGCCGATCCGATCTATGGCGGTAACCGCAACAAGGTCGCGTGGAAGATGGTGGGCTATCCCGGACTGCCGGCGACCTGGGCGGGCAAGGCGCTCGAATATCGCGGCAAGAAGGTGACGATCGAACCGCAGTCCATCGCGGACTTCAGCTGAGGAGCACGAACCCATGGCGACAAAGCTGAAGCAGGTGGACGCCGTAATTGTCGGCATGGGCTGGACCGGCAGCATCATGGCGCGCGAGCTCACCAAAGCGGGACTCAACGTCGTTGGTCTCGAGCGCGGCGAGAACCGCGTGCCCTCCGAGGACTTCACGCTTCCCGGCATCCGCGACGAGTTGAAATACCGGCTGCGTTTCCAGCTGATGCTCGACAACTCGGTCGAGACGCTCGCTATGCGGCACATGCCGAACGAGACCGCGGTGCCCATGCGGCGCTGGGGCGCGTTCCCCTTGGGCGACGGCGTCGGCGGCGCAGGCACGCACTGGAACGGCGTCACATGGCGCACGCTCCCGTCCGAATTGCGCCTGCGCTCGCATCTGACGGAGCGCTATGGTGGCAACGCGATCCCCGCCGATCTGACGATCCAGGATTTCGGCGTCACCTATGATGAGCTCGAGCCGCATTTCGACCGCTTCGAGAAGCTGTGCGGCACGTCGGGAAAAGCCGGCAATTTGCGCGGCCAGGTCCAGGAAGGCGGCAATCCGTTCGAAGGCCCGCGCCAGAACGAATATCCGAATAAGCCGATGATCATGTCGCAGGCGGGACTGATCTTCAGCGAAGCGGCGCAGAAAGTCGGCATGCATCCGTTCCCGACGCCGTCATCGAACAACAGCGCAGCCTACACCAACCCCGAAGGCATGACGCTCGGCGCCTGCCAATATTGCGGCCACTGCGAATATTTCGGCTGTGAGTCCAATTCGAAGGCGAGCCCGAACATCTGCATCATGCCGGTGCTCCGGGCAGACAGCCGCTTCGAGTTGAGAACGCATGCCTATGTGAAGAGCCTCAATTACGACCGGCGCGCGAAGAAGGTCACCGGCGTCACCTATATCAACCGCAACACCGGCGAGGAGATGGAGCAGCCGGCCGACCTCGTCGTGCTCTGCGCCTATCCGTTCAACAACGTGAACCTGCTGCTGACAGCAGGCATCGGTCGCCCCTACGATCCGAACACCGGACGCGGTGTCGTCGGCAAGAACTACTGCCTGCAGACGATGTCGGGCGCGCAGATCTTCGTCGAGGACGAGATCAATCCGTTCATCGGCACGGGCGTGAATCCCGCTGCAGTCGATGACTTCCAGGGCGACAATTTCGATCACTCGGGCTTGGGCTTCTTCGGCGGTGGCTATCTCTATCCGACCGTCTCCGGCGGCCGCCCGATCCAGGTGCGCGCGACACCACCCGGCACGCCTCGCTGGGGCTCGGAATGGAAGAAGGCAACGGCCGAGTGGTACAATCACACCTTCCCGATCAACGCGCACGGCACGAGCTACGCGTGGCGCACGAACTATCTCGATCTCGATCCGACCTATAAGGACGCGATCGGCCGGCCACTGACGCGCATGACGTTCAACTACAGCGACAACGACCGCAAGATGTCGGTATACCTCACCAACAAGGTGATGGAGATCGCGCGCGCGGCGAACGCCAAGGTGATCGGCAATCCCAATCCGCGCACCGGGAATTTCGACAACATCTCCGGCCAATCCTCGCACCACACGGGCGGCGCGATCATGGGCACCGATCCGAGGACGAGCGCGGTCAACCGCTATCTGCAGAACTGGGATGCGAGCAACCTCTTCGTCATGGGCGGCGCGGTGTTCCCACAGAACCCGGGCTACAACCCGACGGGACTCTTGGCGGCGCTCGCCTACTGGTCGGCGGAAGCGATCACGACCAAGTACATCAAGTCGCCCGGCCCTCTTATGCAGGCCTAGAACGGCGTTACGCCACCATCAGGCGGGCGTAGCGTGAATGCAGGTCGGTCGGCATCATGCGGTCGTAGGCACCGAGCGCGCGCGCCGCGAGATCGTATGACCGATAGTTCTCGTGCAGGATGGCAGCGAGCTTGAGGAGCGAGTGCGGCTCCAATCGCTCGAACGCAGGGAAGTCGCGCACATAGACGGCGTCCCCCCAGGCGGTTTGCTGCGACGTTGCTGCGCTCTCGTTCTTGGCGACTTTCGACTTGAAGCTCAACGTGTAATGCTGAATCCGGTGCAGCATGAAGCCCTGAGACCGCAGAAACGAATCGACGTCTGCAAATAGCGGCTGATTCTTGTAGAGCGGTATGAAATCGACCTCGACGTCGACAATGACCGCCGACTTGAGGCATGCCGGCGCGCCCTGGAACACCATGATCTCGCCGCCTTGCACGTCGACCTTGAGAAAGTCGACGCCCGCCGTTTCCGCGATGTCGTCGAGACGCGTGGTTTGAACCTGATGCGTCCTGACAACCTGAAGGGCCTCCGCCAGATATTCGAAATTTCGTGCCATCGCGAGGTCGGGCTCGAAGAGCGATGAGGTGTAGGGAGCCCTGCATTCGTAGAAAGTCCGCAACGAGCCGTCACCAATGAAGTCGGGGAAATACCGATGCTGAGACCGGTTCAGTGCAACGAGCTTTTGGTACTCCGCGGCGACCGGTTCAAAACCAATGACGTCGCACGGCAAGGCGCGGACGAGATTGGCGTAGCGGTCAGCATCCGCCCCGGTCCACATCGCGCCGACATCGACAATCCTGAGCCGCGGTAGGGGTGGCAGAATGGAGGCAATCGACGGCAACGATTCCTCCGGATGCTTTGTTACTTCGCGCGCGTGTAGACGTTCGCGGCCATCGCGGGACCGTCTCGTGATGCAGCGGGATTCGTGTTCCGGAACTCCGTCTCGGTCAGCTTGTCGATGGTGCGCGTCTGCGAGGTGCCCTCCTGGTTGGGGTACGTGCTCGCCGTGATGTTGAAGGTGAGCGTCTTCTTGGCTTCGTCCACCGTGTAGGTGCCGAACAACGCGAGCGTGCCTTGCACGATGGCGCGGTTGTCCGCGTCGGTGCCCGCAAGCCGGTTGTTGGAGGCAATGCGCGGCAATCCGCTCGAGACGTGCACCTGCGAGAAGTGTCCGTCCGCGGTGAAGATCACCTGGCCCTTTGGCTTGTCGCCGAAGGGGAGCGTCTTCGTGCCGTTGCCGGCCGTGATCTCGGCGATCACAAAATCCCAAGTGCCTACGAGCTGCTCGCGCAGGGACTTCGCAGGCTGCGCGGATGCGGCGCCCATTCCGAGCAGTACGGCCAATAGAACAGCGGATGTCCGCGTCACATGCATGGCGATCTCCTCAGTAGCGGTACTGTCCGTCCTCACACTCGCGGGAATTGGGCGCGCCGGTGCGCTCGAGAGCAAAGCACAGTCCCTCCTCCGCGCCCTGCGGATTGACCTGAAAGCCGGCGCGTGCCCGCATCTGGCGCACCTTGCCCATCGCCGCCTGAAGCTGTGGGATCGAGCGCGCCGCACGCGGGCCAAGGCTGCCCAGCGACAGCGCAGCGTAGTGCACGACAAAGATCTCCTCGCTGCTCAGAAGCGCGGTCAGCGCGGTGATGGTCGCGTCGTTGACGGAGGCGGGCTGGAGCTGCGAGACGACATTGGGGAGTTCCTGCGCGGCAATGTAACGGTCGCCAAGAATCTGCGAGGTCTTGATCGTGTTGATCAGCTCAGTCACACGCGCCGCCGACGGAGGCGTCTGGGCGAGCGCAAGGCCTGCCAGCAGCACGCTGCTCAACGCCAAAGGTGCGATTATCGTCACACAAACTCGCTTCATCGCCGTCCCCATCTCTTCTCTGCTAATTTGCTCAAGACGGGCGCGGTTGTCGATCACGACAGTTGAACTTTGCGCGAGGTGATGGCTTTGCCAAAGCCCAGGACCAGCAGGGCCGCCAGGACGAGCCCGCAGCCCAGCGCTGCCATGGCGGCGGCGTAGTCGCCCGTCGCGCCGCGAGGAACGGCACGAGCCGCCATGCGCACTTCACGAACACCTGATCGCTCCCGTTCATGGCGGCGAGCCTAGCACGCCGACGCTTCCGGGTTCCTATCCCGCGGTCGTGGAGCACCTCGATGCGTTACATCGCATCCGGCTATTCGATTGACGCGCAAACAGGCCCGCGAACATCGCGGGCCTGTCTTGCGTTATGCGGTCAGCCCTTCGCCGCGGGAAGCTTTTCCGCTTGGGCCTTCGTCATCCGGGTCAAGAGGATGTTCCGGTCCGGAATATAGGTGAGATTCTTGGCGGCCATCGAGACGATGTGGCCGTCAATGTCCACGTGAATCGCCGTGGGCGCACCCGTCTCGCCGGTTACGACGGACTTCACCGGCCCGAAGGTGTGTCCTTGATGGTCGTCGACCTTGGCGTTCGCAAGCGTGCTGACCGGATTGCTGACCTTGTTGAGCGGCATGGCCGCGTTCATTTCTTTCTGGGTCAACGTGTCGGTCGGACCGGCAGGCACTTGTGCCTGCGTCGTTGCCTTGGGGGCGGTGGTTCCGGCCGTCGAACTGGAATACCCGGCCGCGACGGCACTACCGGCAAGCGCCAGAGCGGCTGTGACAGTGAGCACAAAAAGTCTGGGGGTCATGTCCTTCTCCTGTGCGAAGTCTTGCTTCGCGATGACGCTCCCCCGCGCCGCCAAAGAAACGAGTTCACAGGAAACGCCGTTCCAGCATGTCCAGATGTTCATGCGGCGTTAAGCCTTGGCGCCCGCTTGCGCGGCGTCGGGTCGATGCAAGCCGCCCCGGACGCGAGCGAGCAGCAGCACGCTGATTGCGCCGCATACGGCCGGAATCGCGAAAATCAGGAACACCGGCTGGACCGCCATAGTGGCGAGCAGGATTCCGCCGACATACGGCCCGATGGCGCCGACCAGCCGTCCGAAGCTCGACGCCCACGACACGCCGGTGGCGCGGATCTCGGTCGGATAAAGCGTCGTCGCAAACGCGTTCAGCGTGTTGTTGGCGCCGACAAGACAGAAGCCCATGCCCGCGACGGCGCCGACGAGCAGGATTGCCTCCGGCCCGAGCGAGCCTGTTGCTGCGATGAAGAACGAAAGCCCGAGAAAAGCGAGAACGATCACCTTCGGATAGCCGAACTTGTCGGCGAGATAGCCGAGGCACCACACGCCCGCGATGCCGCCGAACTGGAACAGCGTCGTCACGCGTAGCGCCTGGGGCTGAGAGAGCCCCGCGCCATACAGCACGATCGGCAAGAAAGCGATCAGCGTGTTGAGCGAGGCGAGACTCACAAGGAAGGCGAACCACAGAAGCATCGTGGTCGTTGCGTGTCCGCGCGAGAAGAGCAAAGCAGGACTAGCCTTCTTCTTCTGCGGCTCCGCGGAAAGCACGAACTCGGTTTCGGGAGAAAACGCGAGCTTCGGATTCATGAGCTTTAAAATGCGCGCGATCTCGTCCGACTTGCCCCCTCGCGCGGCCAGGTAGCGAACCGATTCGGGCAGCATCAGCACGAGCGCGAGCGCGAGGACGAGAGGCAATACGCCGCCGACGAAGAAAATTCCTTGCCAACCGAAGTAGGGCACCAGCTCGGCCTGCAGCAGCCCGCCCGAAGCGGCGCCGATCGCAAAGCCCCACGCCATTGCGGCGATCATTCGCGCGCGGATGCGCGGCGGCGCAAACTCGTTGACCATGACGAAGGTCAAAGGCAGGGCCGCGCCGAGACCGAACCCCGTGAGCGGACGCACGATCATCAGCTCATCGACGTTGCTGACGAGCACCGTGCAGAGGCTCAAGAGGCCGAACACCGTCACCGAGGCGATGATGATCCTCTTGCGGCCGAAGATGTCGGCGAGAAATCCCATGCAGATCGAGCCGATGCCTGTCCCGATCGCGCCCAGACTGACCACGGTACCGAGACCTTGCGGGCCCAAGCCCCACGCATCGCGTAGCGCCGGTCCGGCAAAGGCGAGCGCTTGGGTGTCGAAGCCA
>Ga0210379_10000340_pt1 | contig 14791 bp, 17 predicted proteins | sample PLMedo_2_FD_155468 | JGI IMG/M metagenome (GOLD analysis project Ga0210379, IMG submission 155468) | Groundwater sediment microbial communities from an aquifer in East River, Colorado, USA - PLM4_32_coex redo | ecosystem: Environmental > Terrestrial > Soil > Riparian zone | place: USA: East... | reverse complement strand
CCCACCAGCGCGTGCGCGCGCCGTCGAGGTCCGCGGCGCGCTCGCCGAAGCACAGACCGGCCCCGGATTCCCCGGCGCCGCCCATGCGGCTTCCGCCATCGGCCTCGACCACGGCGCCCTGCGCCACCAGATCCTGGAGCCCGCCCGCGCGTTCCGCGGTTTCGAGACGCTCGCGGCTCCCGGGAGCGATGGTGAGCGAGATTCCGTTCGGGAGCTCGCGGCCGCGCAGCCATTGCGCGAGCTTCATGAGATCGGAAGCCGCCGCGCCCGGACCGATCCGCACGTGCCTGACCTCGGTGCCGGTGACGCCCGCGAGCGGCCGCGCGGTCTCGGGCCGCCCGAGCTCCGCGAACTGCGGCTCGATCTCGCCGAGATCGAGATCGAGCCACTCGTCCGCGCCCCCCTCTCCCGCTTCCGACTTCCTCCAGTCGCTCGGACGGCCGCGCGCCGCGAGCCAGGCGCGCGTCACCTCGTCGGCCGGGAAGACGGCGGCCGCCGCTCCCCACTCCGCGCTCGTCCCGCACACGATCATGCGGTCGGGGATCGAGAGGCTCGCCACTCCCGGGCCCGCGAACTCGACCAGGCGTCCGCCCGCGCCGCCGGGCGCCAGGCGCCGCGCGATCTCGAACGCCACGTCCTGGCCGGTGACGTACGGGGCGGGCGAGCCGCGCAGCCGGATCCCGAGCACCGCGTCGTCGCGGACGAAGCGCGGGGCGCCCGCCAGGATCGCGGCCAGCTCGAGCTCGCAGCTTCCGAGCACCAGCGTCCCGAGTGCGCCGGCCGCGGCCACGCTCTCGCCCGCGCTCGCCACCGCGCGCCCGGGAGCCGCGAAACCGTCCACGTACACCGCTTCCAGGCGGCCGCTCCCGGGACGCAGCACGTGGATCCCGAGGTCGCGCGCGGCGGCGTGCGCCTCGACGGCCAGGCTCGAGGGCGCGCTCGCGGGCGGAAGCCGGCGCGGGTCTCCGCCCATGAGCGCCAGCGCGACGCGCACGCGCGGGATCCCGAGCGTGCGCAGCGCCGGAAGCACGAGGCGCGCGCCGGCCTCTGCGAAGACGGCGTGGCCCACGCGCAGCGCGTGCTCGTGCGCGTCGGTCTCCACGGCCGGGTCGCCGGCCGGATGCCGGCCGGCCGCGAGCAGGCCGCGCGCGAGTCCCGAGGCTACGGCGCGGCTCAGGGTTTCTCCCGGCCCTTCTTCGAGCCGCCCGATGCGCCGGAATCACCGGAAGAGGGCTTGGTGTCGCCCGACTTCTCCGCGTTGGCCTTGTCCTTGTAGTCCTTGTTGCGGTAGTCGGTGATGTAGAAGCCGGTTCCCCGGAAGATGAGCCCGACGCCGCTCGCCGGCACCTTGCGCGCCCGTCCGCCGCAGCGCGGGCACTTCTGAATACTCCGGTCGTTGATGCCGTGGAACACCTCGAACTGGTGCTCGCACCTGCGGCAGCGGTAGTCGTAGGTCGGCATGAGACTCAGTCCTCCCCGCGCGGCGTGGCCGGATGTCGTTCGAGCGCGCGGGCCGATGCGGCCAGCGCGCAGGCGATGGTGGAGACCTCGACCACGTCCGCGGCGCTGCAGCCGCGCGAGAGGTCGTTCGCCTGCAGGCGCAGGCCCATGAGGATGGGGCCGTAGGCGCGCGCCCCGCCCAGGCGCTCCACCAGCTTGTAGCCGATGTTCCCCGCATCGAGGTCGGGGAACACCAGCACGTTCGCGTGTCCCGCCACCAGGCTCCCCGGCGCCTTGCGCCGTCCGACCTGCGGATCGAGCGCGGCGTCCGCCTGGAGCTCGCCGTCGAGGTGAAGGTCGGGCCGGCGCTCGCGCGCGATGCGCAGCGCCTCGCGCACCTTCTCGACGCGCGGATGCTCGGCGCTGCCGCGCGAGGAGAACGACAGCAGCGCCACGTGCGCCACCTCCTGGGTCAGGCGCGCGTACTGGTCGGCGGCGAGGCAGGCGATCTCGGCGAGCTGCTCCGCGGTGGGATCGGGCACCACTCCGCAGTCGGCGAACACCAGCACGCGCTCGCCCTGCCCCGCCACCGGCGGCACGACCATCAGGAAGAACGACGAGAGGGTCCGCACGCCCGGGCTCAGCCCGATCAGCCACAGGGCCGCGCGCACGATGTCCGCGGTGGGCCGCGAAGCGCCGGCCACGAAGCAGTCGGCGAGTCCCTCGCGCACGCGCGCCGCCGCCTGGAACACCGGGTCGCGGCTCAGGCGCTCGAGGTCCGGCGCGCTCAGGCGCTCGCCGCGCGACGCGCGCAGCGCGCGCGCCGTGCGCTCGATCTCGGCCGCCTCGCCCGGATCGTGGAGCGGCACGCCGGCGAGCGTGACGCCCGCCTTGCGCGCGGTGGCCCGCACCTCGTCGGCGGCGCCCATGATCGCGACTTCCGCCAGGCGCTCCCGGCGCAGTCCCTCGGCGGCGCGCACCACGCGCTCGTCGCCCGGCTCGGCCAGGAGCAGGCGCTGGGGAGTGAGGCGCGCGAGCCGCCGGATGCGCTCGAGAACCGCGCTCATGCCCGCGCCCGGCGGCGCGCCGCCTTCGGCCTGCGCGCCGCGGTGCGCGCGCCCGCGCCGTTGCGCCCGGCATGCGCGGGCCGGGCCGCGGTGCGGCCGGCTCCATCGGCCGCGGTCGCAGCGGCGGGCGCGACCGAGGTCGCGGCGGCGGCGCGCGCCGATTTCGAGGGCCCGAGCCGCACGCGCAGGCGCTCCTCGACCACGCCCGGGACCAGCCCCTTCACCGAGCCGCCCAGGCGCGCCACTTCCCTGACGAGGGTCGAGTTGAGGAAGGTGTACTGCATGCTCGGCATCAGGAAGGCGACCTCGAGCGCGGGCGAGAGCCTGCGGTTCATGAGCGCCATCTGGAACTCGAACTCGAAGTCGCTCACCGCGCGCAGGCCGCGGATGATGACGGCCGCGCCCAGGCGGCGGGCGCAGTCCACCACCAGGTCCGAGAACTCCACGACCTCGACCTTCCGGAGACCCCGCACCGAAGAGCGGATCATGTCGACGCGCTCCGCCATCGGGAACAGCGCTCCCTTGGCGGGGCTCTCGGCGACCGCGACCACGACGCGGTCGAACAGGCGCGCCGCGCGCCGCGTGAGATCGAGGTGGCCGTTGGTGAACGGGTCGAAGGTTCCCGGGAACAACGCAGTTCGGTCGCTGCTCATGGCCATCCTCCTCAGGTATCCCGTGCACCAGGTTCGGGGCCCGCCTCCGGCGGCTCCGCCCGGTACGTGCTCACCACGGTCTCGCCGTAGGATCGCTCCCGCACCCGCCGTAAGACTCCAGCCGGATCCGGCAGCGCGTCCTTGGCGTGATGCTCGACGACGACGCGCGCCCCCGGCTTCAGCACGCCCTCCGCTCCCAGCGCCGCGAGCGCCGCGGACGCGATCCGCCCGCCGTAGGGAGGATCGGCGAGCACCAGGTCCGCAGCGTGCAGCTCCTCACCGATGCGCCGGAGCCCCGCCGGCAGGGCGAGCGGCCAGATCCGCGCCCGGTCGCCCAGCCTGAGGGTCTCGAGATTGGCCTCGAGCGCCGCACGCGCGGTGCGATCGGATTCCACGAAATCGGCGCACGCTGCGCCCCGCGAGAGGGCCTCGATCCCGAGGGCGCCGGAGCCCGCGTAGAGATCGACGACGCGCGCCCCCGCGAGGGGCTCCAGGGCCATGAACAGGGCCTCGCGCACGCGATCCGAGGTGGGGCGCGTGCGGCGCCCGCGCGGAGCCATGAGACGCCGGCCCCCCAGTGTTCCCGCGATCACGCGCACTGGCGGGCAGCGAGGATTGTCCACGCCCTCCGGAGTGTCAAGCGCCGCCGGCTCACGGCAGGTCCACCACCTGGAGCGAGGCGGGGGGCTGGAGCACGAGGGCGGCGCGGCCGCGCGCGCGCGGGAATCTCCAGCCGCTCAAGCGGTACTCGATCCGCTCCGCCCCGGGCACGAGGTACTCGAGCCGCGCGGGCAGCCCCTGCGAATCCAGCACGACGAGAGCGGTATCGCCGCCGGGTGCGGCGTCGCCCTTGCGCACGACCGCGAAGCGGCCGGGGCCGAGCTTGCGCTCCGCGAACTGCCGGCCCGCGCCCGGAAGCAGCAGATCCCACCAGCGCCGCGCGGCGGCGGCGTTCTCGGGGCCGAGCCTCAGCATCTGCCCCAGCCCGGGCTGGAGCCACTCGCCGCCGTCGCCGCGCAGCGCCACGCGCTCTCCGGTGGCGGGGAACTCGAGCAGCGCACGATCGGGCGGCTCGAGCGCGATCCGCCCGCGGGTCGAGCGTCCCTTGCCGGTGAAGGCGTCGAGCGCGCGGCGTTCCACCTGGGCCTCGGCGCGTCCGGCGCCGCGCAGGCGCGCGGCCAGCCCGCGCGCGTACTCGAGCGTGTCGCCGGCGGGCGCCCCCGGTGCACGCGCCGCCAGCAGTACCAGCGCCGGCAGGAACGCCGCCACGATCCAACGCCCGGCGCCGCGCGCCACGTCACAGCCCCCGCGTGCGGGCGAGCGCCCGGCGGATGGCCGGCCATTCCAGGCGCTCCGCGCCGGGCGGGATGCGCACGACCAGGCGCTCCGGCGCCGGCCCGGCGTTGCGCACCACGTGCCCGAGCTTGAGCACCAGCGTGATTCCCGCCGCGCGATCCTCGAACTCCATCCGCACCGGCCAGGACGTGCCCTCGATGAACTCCCAGGCGCGATAGCGCGCCTCCACGGTGTGGCCCCTCGCGTCGCGCCGCACCGCCCGGCGGGGCATCCCGTCGGACCCGACGCCGACGGCGAGCGAATCGCCCGCCTCCTCCCAGCGCACGACCAGCAGCGAGTCCTCGTAGCCCGCGAGCGCCCACGCCGGGTCGGGCGGCTCCCAGGTCGCGGCGAGGACGTGAACCCCGAGCGGGCCGGGCGAGCGCAGGCCGAGCGTGTCGAGGGTGGCATCGAGGGCGACGCCGAGCCGCCGCGGGGGAACGAAGCAGGCGAGCGACTCGCCCCACGCCGCGAAGTCGAGCGCGACGCCGAAGAGCGACTCCACCCGCACCCGGAAGGCGCCGGGAGCCCCGAGCGCCAGGCGCGCGTGAACGCCCGGCAGATCCCGGAGCGAGTCGCCGCGCAGCCAGGCGCTGGCTTCGGCATCCAGCGCTCCGGCGAGCGCCGCGCGCGCGGCGCGCGCGACGCGATAGCGATCGGCGACGCGCTGCGGATCGAGCCGCGGCGGCGCGACGAGGTGCGGCGCGCACGAGCCGAGCGCCGATGCCAGGAGCAGCACCGCGACCGCGTGCGCCGCACGATGGCGTCTCACGAGGGGGGCGCCCCGGCCGCGTGGCTCAGCGCCTCGAGCACCTTCGCGGCGACCTGCTCGGCGCTCCGCCCGTCGGTCGCGACCCGGGTGGCGGCGACCTCCGCGTAGAGCGGCGCGCGCGCGGCGAGGGCGGCCGCGAGCAGCGCCTCGGGAGCGCCGCCGCGGAGCAGCGGACGCCCGGGGGCGCCTTCGCCCACCCGGCGGGCCGCCTCGGCGGGCGAAACCTCGAGCCACACGACGCGGCAGCGGGTGCGCAGCAGCTCGCGCCGCGCGGGATCGAGCACGACGCCTCCCCCGCAGGCGATGACGCGTGCGCCGGCCGAGAGCGCGCGCGCGAGCAGCTCGCTCTCGCGCCGCCGGAAGTACGGCTCCCCCGTGCGCTCGAACAGCTCCGCGACGGAGGCGCCCTCCTCGGCCTCGATCATGGCGTCGAGATCCGCCACCAGGGTCCCCATGCGCTCGCCCAGGATGCGCGCAACGGCGCTCTTGCCCGCGCCCATGATGCCGACGAGCGCGATCGGTCGGTCGAGATCCACGTCGCGAAGGTAACACAGGGCCGCGCGAGCCCGCCGTTCCCGCATGAACGCGGCGAGGCCGCCGGGCCCCGGGGGTCCGACGACCTCGTTTCGCTGCCCGGCGGCGGAGACTACTTCGCCGCCATGCTCTCGACCAGCCGCGGCGTCACGAAGATGATGAGCTCGCGGTTGGTGCGGGTGTTGTTCGAGGAGCGGAAGAACATGCCCACGAGCGGGATGTCCTTGATAATCGGCACGCCGCGGCGAACGCTCGATTCGTCGGTGCGGATCAGGCCGCCGATCACGGCGGTCTGGCCGTCGTCGACCATCACGCGCGTGTCGGCTTCGCTGGTGTTGATGATCACACCGCCCTGGACCGTGCTGCGGGTCGCGAGCGCGCTCACCTCGGGATGCAGGTCCATGATGATCTTATGGTCCTGCGTCAGGTGAGGCGTGACCTTGAGCTGGATGCCGATGGTCTGGAGCTGCGACACCGCGTTGCCCGCAACGTCCTGGACGATGAGCGGGATCTTCTGGCCGACCAGGATCTTGGCTTCGCGATTGTCCACGGTCGTGATGCGCGGGTTCGAGATGATGTTGGCCTTGCGGTTCTGCTCCAGCGCCTCGAGCTGGATTTCGACCGAGCCCCAGTCCTTGAAGATGCCGTATTGGATCTGGACCGAGTGATCCGGCAGCCCCTCGTTGATGTTGCCCCCCGCGCCCTGGTTGTTGTCGTTGTTGGGATTGAGCGCCCTGCGGCCCGGGGGTGTGGGCACGTTGTCGAAGAACGCGGGTTCGGCTCCGCCCACGTTCCACTCGATGCCGAGGTCGCGCAGCGCTTCGGCTTCCACGTCCACCAGCTTCGCTGTGATCTCGATCTGCGGCGTGGTGGAGTCGAGGTTCGCAGCCATCTGCTCGATCTTCGCGCAGTTCTCCTCGAGGTCGCTCACGATCAGCGAGTTCGTGCGCTTCTCGACCTGGATCGAGCCGCGACGCGAAAGCGAGGGCTGCAGCGACATCGAGAGCTCCGCGGCGTTCGCGTAGTTGAGCTTGATGATGCGGGTGTCGAGCGGCCGGAGCTCCATGGCCTTGGCCCGTGCAGTCTCGCGCTCGACGGTTTCGGTCTGGAGCTTGCTGAGATCGTCCACGCGCAGGATGCCGCCCTCCTCGACATAGTCCAGCCCGTTGCTGCGCAGGATGGTGCGGAGCGCCTCCTGCCAGCCGACATTCTTGAGCGCGACCTTGACGATGCCCTTCACGTCCTTGCCGACCACGATGTTGCGGCCGCTGAACTCCGAGATCGCGCGCACGATGGTGCGGATGTCGGCGCCTTCCACGTCGATGCTGAAGGTGCCCGTGCCCGTCCGGACCAGGCCCACCTGCTGTATGGTGCTGCCCTGCGCCGCGGCCGGGCGGACGGTCCCCCCCATGAGGCATGCGCAGGCCAGCAGAACGAGGCCTACCTGGACCTTACCGAGTCGCATTGGACTTATCTCCCTTCCGCGTCAATGGAATGGCTACCGTTTGAGTCTGCCCATCCGCTGTAATCCGGACCACGACGGCGTCGCGCCGTAGCGACTCGACGACCCCGTTCATGACCTTGTCGCCGACCCGCAGCACGAGGCTCTGGCCACGGCCGTCTTCGGCCATGGCGAACTTGTCCTCGGTGCCCCAGACGATGCCCACCACCTTCATGCCGCCGACGTCCACCGGCGCGTCGCCGCCCACGTCCACGCCCACGAACTCGCCGCCGATCATGGCCTGGAACGGATCGCGACGCCCGAGCGCGTTGTACTGATAGGTCAGCTTCTGATCGAGGTGGGCCACGGTCTGGACGCCCCGCGTCCTGCCAGCATTGGCCAGGCGCGCCGGGGTGGGACCGGCGGGCGTCACGCCCGCGGGGGCGCGCGCGGGCCGGACGGCCGGCGTCGTGGCGGCGGGGGCCGGCCGCGAACCCTTCGCGGCGGCGGGGGTCCCGGCGGACGCAGCGGGACGAGCGCCAGCCGAAGCTCCGGCCGCGCCTGCATCCCGCGCTCCGAACGTGGAATCGGTCGCGCCGCGCGTGCTCTCGGAGGCTCCGGTGCTGCCGTCGGATCCCGCGGCCAGCTTGCCCGTCGCCGTCGGCGCGGGCTTGCTCGCGGAGGAAGCGGAGGGAGCGGAGGGAACGGACGACTTGCCCGCGGGCGTCGCGGCCGTCGCGGCCGGCTTGCCCGCGGATGCCGGCGCCGGGCTGGCGGGGGCAGGCGCGGTGCGGCCCAGGGACGGGGTCGCGCACAGGATCAGGCAGGCGGCGCCGAGCAACCACCCGGCCGCCGCGGCGTGAACCGCGCCGCGCGGCGCGGCGTTCCTGGATCCGGTCCGGGTCTCAGGACGCTTTGCGGGCATTGGTGGCTCCCTTCTTGTCCGTGGGCTTGTCCGGCGCGGGCGCCGCGGGCGTCGCGGCCGCGGGCGGGACCGCCGGTGCGGTGTTGAGGCTGTAGGCCGAGGCCGTGAACTCGACCGCGGTGGTGAGCAGCGGATCGTTCCCGCTGTTGGTCTTGAGCTTCACGTTCGAGACCGTGATGATGCGGCGCAGGTTCGCCAGCTCGGCCAGGAACGATCCGACCTGGTGGTAGCCGCCGTTCACGGTGATCTGGAGCGGCATCTCGGTGTAGTACTGCTCGTTCTTGGGACCGCTGGGGCGGAAGGTCACGAAGCGCACCCCGGTCTGCTGCGCCGCGAGCGTGATCTTGCGAAGCAGGGCCGCCACCTGGCGATCGGTCGGCAGCAGCTCCGCCGCCAGCGACCAGCGCTGGTGGAGCTGCTCGTACTCCGCCTCGAACCGCGGAAGGTCCGCGACCGTGGCGCGCGCGCGCGCGAGCTCGGTGGACTTCTTTTCGTATTCGACCTTCAGGCCGTCGATCCGCTCGCTCTGGTTGGGAAAGTTGAACGGCAGGAAGTGGGTGAAGAAGAACACGCCCAGCGCGCCGAGCGCGATGACCCCGCTCAGGATGCTCTTCTGGACGACCGGGCTCTTGAGATCCACGCTGGCCATGGCGGTCTCCTAGTGGGCGGGCTCGTCTGGCGTCACCTGGCAGGTGAGCCGGAACTTGACGACTTCGCGATCGGTGACGGTTCCACGCTCCGCGAAGTCCAGCTCGACGTTGGCGAACAGCGGCGAACGCTCGAGCCGGGAAATGAAGTCGGAAACCACGAGATTCGAAAACGTCACGCCTTCCACGCTCAGACTGCCCCCCGCGTCCTGGGTCGCGCCGGTGAGCCACAGGTGGTCGGGCACGCAGCGGGCCAGGTCGTCCATGAGCCGCACGCTCTGGGCGCGTCCCTTCTCGAGCTTGGCGATGATCCCGAGCCGCAGGTCGAGCTCCGCGCGCTCCTGCGCCAGGCGATTGACGCGCTCGATCTGGGGCGCGAGCGCCCGCGACTGCTCGTCCACCTCGGCGATCGAGCGGGCCAGCGAAGTGGCGCGCGAGTACTGGGAGAGCGCCATCCCGGCGATCACGAGCGCGGTCGCCACCAGCAGCATCGCCGGGAACACGAGGTCCCCGGCCTTGAAGGTCATCGTGACCGGGCGCTGGGACTTTTCCTCCTTGGGGAGGAGATTGATCCGGATCATTTCTTGTCTCCCAGCCGGCGCAGGGCGAGCCCGATGCCGACCGTCAGGAGGGGCGCCACCTTCATGACGTCCTGTCCGGAGAAGAGCGCCGGTTCGTAGGCGATCCGGGCCAGGGGGTTGGCGATCTCGCAGGGGACGTTGAAGCGCCGCTGCAGGAACTCCGAAACACCGGGCGTCATCGCGCTGCCGCCGCACAGCATGATGCGGCTGACCGGGCCGGCCTCGCCGGCGGTGCGCAGGTAGGCCTGCGCGCGCTCGAGGGCCGTGGCGAGACCCTCGCACGCCTGCTCGATCACCGGGATGATCTCGAGCCCGCCCGACTCGCCGCGCACGGCGGAGGCGGCCTCGGACTGGCTGAGGTTGAACTTGCGCTGGGCGGTCTCGATGAAGATCGTGCCGCCGACCTGCAGGTCCTTGGTGAAGAAGGGCACGCCGCCCTGGGTGATGTTGATGTTCGTGATGTCCGCGCCGATGTTCAGGATCGCGACCACTTCGCTGGAGCCGAAGTCGTAGTTGGTCTCGAGCGCGTTTTGGGCCGCGAAGGAATCGACGTCCACGATCAGCGGCTGGAGGCCCGCTTCGCGGATCAGGTCGCTGAACGACATCACCATGTCCTTCTTGGCGGCGACCAGCAGCACCTGCATCTGCTTCGGGTCGTTGGGCGCCGGTCCCAGGATCTCGAAATCGAGGGACACGTCGTTGATGTCATAGGGAACGTGCTGCTCGGCCTCCCAGTACACGGCCTGCTGGGCGTCCTCGGGCGAGAGCTTGTTCATCATGATCCGCTTCACGATCACGGCGCGGCCGCTCACCGCGGCCACCACGCTCTTCGACTTGATCCCGCGGGATTCGAGCAGGTTGGAGATCGCGTCGGTGACGAGCTGGCGATCCATCACCTCGCCGTCCACGATCGCCTCGGTGAGCGGCTGCGAGATGCCCCAGTTCACGAGGCGATGCCCCTTGCCGGATCGCGCCTCGAGCTCGACCGCCTTGATCGAGTGGCTGCCGATGTCCAGCCCCAAGAGGGACTGCTTCTTCCCGAAGAGCATGTCTTCACTCCCTGAATGCGACGCGGCGAGAGGCCGCTTCGCCCGGCTGGACCGCGGCTCCCGATCCGGGCGCGCGGCATGTCGCTTCGATGCGGGCCCGCCTGCTCCCACCTGCCGCTATGGCTATCGGTAGGGCGCCTTGCATTCTTGAGAGCGTTCTTCGCTTTTGCGCCTGCACGGCCCGGGCGTCCTGCAAGCCGGCACGCCTCACGGCCCCCCTCCGATCACGACGCGGGGCGTGGTGAGGCGCTTGACCGCCAGCTCCCGCCGGCCCTGCTCGAGGGCGGCGCGAATCTCCTCCAGGTTGCGCTCGGCGATCTCCCGCATGTAGCGGTTCGGCGTCTCGCGCTCCACCGCCGACCACAGCTCGTAGGCCACGCGCAGGTCCCCGGCGTGCTGGCGCGAGAACGCGGCGAAGCGGGCGGAGGCGGGAGGCGCGTCCGTCTGGCGCGCGGCCTGCTCGAAGTACTCCGCGGCGTGCCGCAGGTCGCGTCCCCCGGGGCGCACGTAGTAGAGGAAGCCCATCTCGAAGGCCAGCCGGCCGCTCGTGGGATTGGCGTCGATCCCCTTCCGCATCAGCCGCTCCGCCCCTTCGAAGTCGCCGCCTTCCTGGGCCATGGCGAAGGCGCCGAACACGTGGGGCGAGAGAAAACGGGGGGACAGCGTGGTCAGGATGTCGAACACGTGGGGCATGCGCTCGAAGCGGTTGTCGGTGGTGCGATGCTCGCCGTAGTACTGCACGGCGCGCAGCCACGCGAGGTCGGCGGCGGCCTCGTCGTGGCCGAAGGCGGCGGCGCGGAGGTGGTCGCCGGAAGGGTAGTAGGACAGCTCCTCGAGCGGGCTCGCCCGCGGCACCCACCGGTGAGCGACGTCGGCCAGTCCGTACGCGGCCGCCGCGCACACCAGCGCGACCGCCCATGCAGCCGCGACCCTGCGCGTTCGCGGGTCGGGGTCCGGAGCCCTCACTTGAAGTCCCGCGATTCGAACGCCGCCGCCGCCAGGCTCAGCACGCACGCGCAGTAGACCAACGCGTAGGCGCTCGCGAGCCCCAGATGGAGGAGCGTGGTGGTCTCGCCGTTGGCGGCCAGGGTGCGCATGTTGAACAGCGGCAGGTTGGGCACCAGGTTGGATGTCGCGTGCAGCACCGGAGCGAGCGCGCCCGGGAGCTGGTCCGCGTAGGCGCGCAGGTCGTCGCTCCACTGGCCGATCAGGAATGCGCCCAGGGTGTAGAGCGCCGAGAGCACCGGCGTCGAGAGCGCGGAGAACATCACCGCCAGCGCGGCGACCAGCGCCAGCTCGAGCCCGGCCAGGTACACCGCCTGCAGGAGCGAGAGCGCGTTGGGAGCGAACCCGCGCGCGAGCAGGAGCGCCCAGAGCGCCAGCCCGAGCCCGCCGGTCACCACCCACAGCGCTGCGATCATCCCGATCCACTTGCCGAGCAGGTAATGGGGACGGGCGATGGGCCTGGACAGGAGGTTGTAGATGGTCCGGCGCTCGATCTCCTTGGCGACCAGGCTCGTGCCCACCAGCAGCGTGACCAGGATCCCCAGCAGCGAGATCCCGGAGAGTCCGAGATCCACCGTCAGGCGCTTCCCCTCGCCCATCGCCAGCGGGCTCAGGATCTGGGTGCCCAGGAGCAGCACCAGGCCGGCGCCGATCACGCCGGCGATCACGCGGTCGCGGGTCGCCTCGCGAAACGTGTTGCGCGCGACCAGGGCCGCGATCACGCCACCCTCCGCCCGCGCTCGAGCCGCGCTGGGGGGATCCCGCGCTCCGGCCCGCCGCGGCCGGGCGGCAGCGTCGGATGCCCGAGCGGCTGCGCCTCGCCGACGGACGGCGGCTCGCCCTCGCTGCGCGGCGCGTCGCCGTCGTTCGATTCGGCATTCCCCGCGGTCGCGCTCAGGAAGATCTCCTCGAGACCGGTGCCCAGGGGGGTCACCGCCCGGATCTTCACGCCGCTGCGCACCAGCCAGTCGAGCACGGAGTTGACCTCGACGCCGCTGCTCACCTCGAACTCGCTGTCGCTCCCGCCCGGCCGGCGGGCGACGCGCCCGCGCCAGCCCGGCGGGATCTCGAGGATGGGCGCGCCCTCGCAGCGGATGATCACCCGTCGCGCAACACCGGCGGCGAGATCGCGCGGCTCCACCGCCCGCACCAGGCGCCCGCGATGGAGGATCGCGACCCGGTCCGCGACTGACTCGACGTCGGGCAGGATGTGGGAGGAGAACAGCACCGTGACGCCCCGGGCGTGCTGCTCGAGGATCAGCTCGCGCACGTCGCGACGTCCGTAGGGATCGAGCCCGCTCATCGGCTCGTCGAGGATCAGGATCTCGGGACCGTGGACCAGCGCAGCTGCGAGCCCCAGGCGTTGCAGCATTCCCTTGGAGTACTTCCGCAGCAGCAGCCGCGGGCGGTCGCCGAGACCGACGCGCCCCAGCCAGTGGCGGGCGCGCTCGTGAGCCTCGATCCCCGGCAGCCCCGAGAGACCGCCGGCCAACTCCAGGTACTCGAGTCCGGTGAGGTAGTCGTAGAAGTACGGCTGCTCGGGCAGGAAGCCGAGCGGCTTGCGGCTCCGCGGCTCCGCGATCGGCACGCCGAGCAGCCAGGCGTTCCCGCACGAGGGCTTGAGGAGGCCGGTGAGCAGCTTGAGGGTCGTGGTCTTGCCGGCCCCGTTGGGCCCGAGGAGCCCGAGCACCTGCCCGCGCTCCACGTCCAGGTCCAGCTCCTCGAGACCGCGCGTGATTCGGAGGGTCCAGGGGCTGCGGTAGTGTTTGGCCATCCCGCGGACGCAGATGGCGAGGTTCGCGTCCATCGGGCTCGGGCCGGCCGCTTTGCTGCCGGTCGCCGGCCAGACCTCGGCCGGTCGGGTGGTGACCTGCATGGACTCCCTTTCGCTTCGAGAGTGCCGGAACCCCCGCGATCACCGGTTCCGGATGCGCGGGCTTCGCCCGGATCGCGGACCGGGCCCGTTCGTGGGAATGGCAACCCGCGTGCCGGGGAACCACACCGGCCCGCAACGCAAAACGACGAGGACGGGATCGCTCCCGTCCTCGTCGCGAACCGATCCGGTCTCGGGACTACTGACCGGCGGTGAGAACCAGCGTCAGGACACCGTTCTTGCCCATGCCCTTGACGTTGTAGGTGAGGCCGGTCGCAGAGTCCGCGTAGCTGGTGATGCCCGGACCGCCCGCGGGGTCGGTCGCGGCGCTGGCACGGTCTTCCCACGAACCGCCGGTGCCGACCGTCTGATCGAACGGATTCTTGAAGCTGGCGCCCGCGGCGGGAAGCAGCGGCTCGATCTGGCCGCCCGTGTCGGCGTACGTGCCGTCGTTCTGGACACCGTAGTCCTCGGCCGACAGCTGGAACGTGTGCATGTTCGCCTTGGTGCTGCCTTCCTTCGCCCGGTTCTGCATCGCGATGAAGTTCGGAATCGCGATCGCCGCCAGGATGCCGATGATCACAACCACGATCATCAACTCGATCAGCGTGAAGCCCTTCTCTCTACGCATGACTCTTACTCCTCCTTCGGAGGTTTGGGGGCCATCCCTACGACGGCCTCTCATGACTGCCCAATCGTTGTGCAACCGATATGCCAGACCCGGGGCCAAAGACGATCCCGTTGTGCCGCCGCCACTTCCGCCTCCCGAAGCCCTCCCGGAGCGGCCTTTCGTCCGCTTTGCGCCCGCGCAAAATGCAACCAGCGGGCATCCCGCACGCACGGGGTGGGGCCGGCACGTGCGGGAGCGCCCGGGACCGGGAGGCGGGAGGAAGGCGGCGGACGTCCAAGGGTGGCGGGAAAAGCACGTCGCGGACGGGGGAAGATCCCCCGCCCGCGACGCACCGCCTGGATTCCGGGACTACTGGCCCGAAGTGAGCACCAGGGCCAGAGCCGAACTCCGGCCGTAGCCCTTGACGTTGTACGAGCGCCGGAGCGAGTCGGAGTAGCTGGTGATGCCGGGCACGGCGGCCGGCGCCCCCGAGATGCTGCCCCGATCCTCCCAGGCACCGCCCAAGCCCGTGGTGCGATCGAACGGGTTCATGAAGATGATCCCCGTCGACGGCATCAGCGCCGCGACCGAGCCCGCTGCGTCCGCGTAGTTGCCGTCGTTCTGAACGCTGTAGTCCTCGGCCGTGACCTGGAACATGTGCATGTTGGCGCGGGTGGCGCCTTCCTTCGCCCGGTCCTGCATCGAAGCGAAGTTGGGGATCGCGATGGACGCAAGCAGCCCGATGATCACGACCACGATCATCAGCTCGACCAGCGTGAAACCCCTCTGCGTCTTCACCCATCACCTCGGTTTTGGCTCACCCGACTGCGGCGAACCCGTTGGCGGTGGACGCTCTCCG
>Ga0210379_10000338_pt1 | contig 14803 bp, 10 predicted proteins | sample PLMedo_2_FD_155468 | JGI IMG/M metagenome (GOLD analysis project Ga0210379, IMG submission 155468) | Groundwater sediment microbial communities from an aquifer in East River, Colorado, USA - PLM4_32_coex redo | ecosystem: Environmental > Terrestrial > Soil > Riparian zone | place: USA: East... | reverse complement strand
CGTGTTCACGGGACTGGGCGCCGCAGTGAACGCATTGCCCGGCGGCGAGATCGTGCCGGCGATGGACCGCGGGCTGCTCGACGCAGCCGAATTCAACAACGCGAGCTCCGACCGCCTCCTCGGCTTTCCGGACGTGTCCAAGGTGTGCATGCTGCAGAGCTACCACCAGAACGCCGAGCAGTTCGAGATTTCGTTCAACAAGACGAAGTATGACGCCCTCCCGGCGAAGATGCAGGCGATCATCGAGAACGCCGTGGAGGCCGCTTCAGCCGATATGTCCTGGAAGGCGATCCACCGCTATTCCCAGGACTACATCGAGATGCAGCAGAAGCAGAACGTCAGGTTCTACAAGACTCCGGACTCGGTGCTGGCCCGCCAGCTCGTCGTCTACGACCAGGCCGCCGCGAAGCGCAAGGACAATGCGATCTTCCGCGAGGTCGAGGAGTCGCAGAAGAGTTTCGCCGCGCGCTCGGTGCGCTGGTTCCTCGACACCCAGGTCAGCTCGCGCATGGCTTACAACCATTACTTCGCGCCCAAGAAGGCGGCCCCGAAGAAGGCCTAAAGGAACACGTGTTTCGGTAGAACACCATCCGGCGACCCCGGATGGTTTTTTTTTGCACGCCAGCTGCGGGGAAATGGGAAAATAACCCTCCCGTATCCGGCACCAATCGAGACCCCGCGCCCATGCAAAAGATCCTGCTCTTCATTGACAAGGTGAGCACCTGGGTCGGCCAGGCGTTTTCCTTCTGCATCGTGGTGCTCACGCTGCACGTCTCGTGGGAAGTGTTCTCGCGCTACGCGCTCGACGCCCCGCGCGCGTGGGCCTTCGACTTCATGATCATGATGTACGGGACGCTCTTCATGATGGCGGGCGCCTACACGCTGTCGAAGAACAGCCACGTGCGCGGGGACGTGCTCTACGGCTTCTTCACGCCGCGCACGCAAGCGACGATCGACCTCACGCTCTACATTGTTTTCTTCATTCCCGGCGTGTTCGCGTTGACCTACGCGGGCTATTACTACGCCGCCGAGTCCTGGCGGATCAACGAGCATTCGACCATCACCTACGAAGGCCCGCCGATCTACCCGTTCAAGACGGTCATCCCGCTGGCCGGGGCGATCCTGCTGGCGCAGGGCATCGTCGAGATCATCCGCTGCATCATCTGCCTCAAGCAAGGCGCATGGCCTTCACGCCAGATCGACGTCGAGGAAGTGGACGTGGAGAAGCTGAAGGAGGAGTTGCACGTCAAGGACGAGGACATCCAGAAGCTCGATGAATACGTCGTCCATAAGGAACCGACCCGGTGAAGCTGCGCAAGGAACTGTGGTTCGGCTTCTCGCTGATGGCGGTCATCGTGATCACTATCCTGGTGTTCATGCCCTGGGGCAACATCACGAACGGCCACCTCGGGCTGCTGATGCTCGCGCTGATCGTGGTGGCCATCATGCTCGGCTTCCCCACCGCCTTCACGCTGATGGGCATGGGCGTGTTCTTTGCCTGGCTCGCCTATGAAACCGTCAACCCGAAGCTCGCCGTCCAGCAGGTGCTTGATCTCTTCGTGCAGCGCACTTACGGTGTGATGTCGAACGACGTGCTGATCGCGATTCCCCTATTCCTGTTCATGGGCTATCTGGTCGAGCGCGCGCAGCTGATCGACAAGTTGTTCCACAGCCTGCACCTCGCCACTACGCGCGTGCCGGGCTCGCTTGCAGTGGCGACCATCGTCACCTGCGCGATCTTCGCCACCGCCACCGGCATCGTCGGCGCGTGCGTGACGCTGATGGGCCTGCTCGCGTTCCCGGCGATGCTCAAGGCCGGCTACAACGTCAAGATCGCGGCTGGTGCGGTAACCGCGGGCGGTTGTCTCGGCATCTTGATCCCGCCATCGGTGCTGCTCATCGTCTACGGCGCGACCGCCGGAGTGTCGGTCGTGCAGCTCTACGCCGGGGCCTTTTTCCCCGGCTTCATGCTCGCGGGACTCTACATCGGGTACATCATCGTGCTCGCGAAGTGGAAGCCGGCACTCATGCCGCCGCTTGCGGAAAGCGAGCAGCGCGTCCCGCTACAGCCTCTGGCGCGGACGCTGGCGCAGCAGGGCGGCCACGCATTGGCCGGGTTGTGGCGCGCGCTTACAGGTCCTGCGAGTGCGGGCGTCGCGAAGCATGCCGTGGCCGGGCAGCTCATCGTGTCTCTGGTACCGGCGCTCGCTATCGTCGTCTTGCTGGGCGTTACCTATCGTTCCGCGACTGCGCCGGAAGTCGTGGCGAGCGCAGCGGGCCTGATCGAGGCGGGCGGCGAGGTTGCGGCGGCGGCGACCTCGCAGGAGCAGGAATCCGGAATTATCGGAGAGCCACCGCCGGAAGAGGAGAAACAGGAAGTCGCCAAGGAACCGCTCGCCGAAGCGCCGAAGGATCTTGGTGCCCCGCCAACGGCGGATCAACTGAAGTCCGAAGGTACTCAGGAGCCGGGATCAAAAGTGAAGCCGGCCGCAGAAAAATCCGCATCGACGGCAGCCAAGGCCCCCGCGAAAGAAAGGCTCCCGATTCCTGCCTGGTTCTGGATCGTGCTCGCGATCGGTATCGCTGCCATCGGGCTCATCTACCGGCTCTGGAACTGGGAGCGGCTCGAGGTATTCAAGCTGCTGCTCACCTCATTCTTCCCACTGGCGTTGCTGATCCTCGCGGTGCTGGGCTCGATCGTATTCGGGCTCGCGACGCCTGCCGAAGCGGCTGCGGTCGGCGCGTTCGGCGGATTCTTGCTGGCGGCGGCCTACCGCTATATTGGCCATTTGCAGCGAGGCACGGGCGGCCCGTTTTCCGGGGCCGTCATCGGCGGCACGCTGAGGGAATTCGGCACCATCATCAAGGAGTCGTCGTTCCTCACCGCCCGGACCAGCGCGATGGTGTGCTGGCTGTTCGTCGGCTCCGGAATCTTCGCGGCGGCGTTCGCTCTGCTCGGCGGCCAGGATGTCGTCGAGAAGTGGGTGCTGTCGCTCGACATGACGCCGGTGCAGTTCATGATCCTCGCCCAATTCATCATCTTCATCCTTGGCTGGCCGCTCGAGTGGACGGAGATCATCATCATCTTCATGCCGATCTTCATCCCGCTGCTGCCGCACTTCAACATCGACCCCCTGTTCTTCGGCCTGCTGGTCGCGTTGAACCTGCAGACCGCGTTCCTGTCGCCGCCGGTGGCGATGGCAGCGTTTTACCTCAAGGGGGTATCGCCGCCGCACGTGACGCTCAACCAGATCTTCGCCGGCATGCTGCCGTTCATGGGAATTCAGATAGTCGCGCTGGTGCTGCTCTACACGTTCCCGGGCATCGGCCTGTGGCTGCCTAGCGTGCTCTACAAGTAGCGTCAAACCGGCAGCCGCCGGCGCCGGTTTGACTGCGCGCGTTGGAGCGGACGAACTGATCGCCGCTCAACGCGCGCGGATCATCCAGCCAGTGCGCTTCCAGCATTTCCCCCACGCGGAGCCTTCTTGAGCGGCAAATCGAGGATGAAGCCCGCACACTTGCGTAAAGCGGTATTCGCGCTGCTTAGGGCATGCGCGGGCGTCGGGCCAGCGGATGCGCTGTTTGTCCGGGAGACGCGCTGTCGTAACATCTGGGCTGACCGGAATCAGCAGGAGACAGCATGAAGCCAAGAGTTCTGGTGACCCGCGAGGTGTTCGACGAGACGCTCGCCTTCCTCACGCAGCATTGCGAGGTGGAGTCCAACCAGGAGGACCGTGCTTTCGACCCGGAGACGCTCGCGCGCAGGCTCGCGGACAAGGACGGCGTCATGTGCGCGCTCACCGACCGCATCGACGACAAGCTCCTCGCGCGCTGCCCGAAGTTGAAGGCGGTGGCGAACATCGCGGTCGGCTACAACAATATCGACCTTCCCGCCTGCACTGCGCGCGGCGTGATGGCGACGAACACCCCCGGGGTGCTGGACGACTCCACGGCCGATCTCGCCTGGGCGCTGATACTCGGCACGGCGCGGCGCCTGACCGAGCTCGAGCGCCGCGTGCGAGCGGGGGAATGGACGGGCTGGCGGTTAAAGCAGTGGCTGGGCATAGACGTGCACCACGCGACGCTCGGCATTTTCGGCATGGGCCGCATCGGCCAGGCGATCGCGCGCCGCGCCGCGGGCTTCGAGATGAAGGTGCTCTATCACAATCGGAAGCGAGTCGCTTCCGATATTGAACTGCGACTCAGTGCCACCCACGTCACAAAGGATGAGCTGCTGCGGCAATCCGACTTTGTGGTGCTGCAAGTGCCCTATTCGCCGGAGACGCACCACATGATCGGCGCCCGGGAGTTGAAGCTCATGAAGCCAACCGCGATCCTGATCAACTCGACTCGCGGCGGCGTGGTGGACGATGCAGCCCTTATTGCGGCGTTGAAGAGCGGTGTCATCCGCGCGGCGGGCCTGGACGTTTTTGAGAACGAGCCCAGGCTCAACCCGGAATTCCTGCGACTCGATAACGTGGTGCTGATGCCGCACATCGGCAGCTCCACCGAGGCGACCCGCCGTGCCATGGCGATGACCGCGGCGCGCAACCTGTTCGCGGCATTGACGGGCGGCAAGCCGCCCAACCTGTTGAATCCAGAAGCGAAAAAGACATAGACGCCAAGCCTGTCCTGAGCCTGTCGAAGGGACGCAAAGAGGCGCGGGGTTTCGTGTAACAATCTGCTTTCCGAATTGGCTTCAGGGCGGTTACAGCCTCATTCGGGATACCCCAATCGGGACCAGGCCATGGCCGAACATGTAGCGGGCGATCGGGTTTACGCCGAACAGGTGCGACAGCTCTACCGGCTGTCACGGCCCTCGTACCTGGGCACCCTGATCAATTCCAGCATCCTCGTCTTTGCCCTGTGGGGAATCGTGTCGGGCACTCTGCTGGGCGCGTGGCTGTGCGCCATGTTCCTGGTGACCGGGGCGCGCTACCTGCTGTACCGCGCGCACCGGGGCACCAATCCGCCGGACGAAGAGGCGCACCGGTGGGCGCGGCGCTTCGTGATGGGAACTGGCGCCGCCGGCTTGCTGTGGGGGCTCGCCGGCTCGGTTCTCTATCCGGTGTCCTCGCTGCCGCACCAGTTCCTCGTGATCTTCCTGATCGGAGGCATGGTGCTGGCCGCCATGGTGGTCCTGGCGCCGCTCCGGCAGGCCTTTCTCATCTACCTGCTGCCGGCCTTTATCCCGCTCATCGCCACGGTGTTCGTGCAGGGCACCACGCTGCACATCTTCATGGGCGTGCTGATTGTCGTGCTGCTGGGGGTGGTGCTTGTAACCAGCCCGATCCTGGCCCGGACCATTCGCGAGTCGCTGCGCGTCAAGTTCGAGAATTCGGCACTGATCGAGCAGCTGTCGCAGGCCAACCGCGAGCTCTCCGAGCGCATCAGCGCGCAGCAGAAGGCCGAGGAAGTGCTGCGGCTGACCTCGCAGAAATTCGAGGCCCTGATCGAGGCGTCCCCTATTTCGATCATTGCGCGCGACCGCGATTTGCGCATCGTCAAGTGGAATGCCGCTGCCGAACGCATGTTCGGCTGGAAGGAGCAGGAAGTGCTGGGCCAGGTGATGCCCTCCGTTCCTCCCGATCGCGAGGAAGAGGCAATGGCGATGCGCCAGCAATTGCAGCGGGGCGAACCGCTCAGCGATCACGAAACGGTGCGCTTGCACAAGGACGGCACGCGCATCAACGTCAGTATCTCGACGACGGTCATGCGCGATGCCGAGGGACAGCCGACGGGTTTTATCAGCCTCGCCACCGACATCACCGAGCGCAAGCGCGCCGAGCGACGGATGCAGATGGAGCACTCCGTCACCCGGATACTGGAAGAATCACGCACGATGGAGGACGCGCTCCCGAAGTTCATACGCACCCTGGCTGAAGCGAGCGGCTGGGTTTATGGGGCCCGCTGGGAACTCGACAAGGCCGCGAACCTGCTGCGCTGCATGGAAACGTGGTGCGTGGACGCGCCGGAAGTGCGCGAGTTCATGGCCTTCAGCCGCTTGCGCACGCAGACCCCTGGTGAAAGCAAAGGCCCGATACACCAGGTGTGGACCAGCAACGCCCCAGCGTGGATCGCGAACCTGGCTCAAGACACCAATATGCGGCGGGCGCCGGCGGCGCTCAAGGCCGGGCTCCATTCCGTTTTCGTTTTTCCGATCCTGGTTGGTGAGGAGTTCTACGGCGTCATCGAGCTGTTCGGGCGCGAGGTGCGGCAGCCCGACCCCGGGCTTATAGGCGTGGTGCACACGATAGGCAGCCAGCTCGGGCAGTTCATGGCGCGCAAGGCCGCCGAGCAGAACCTGCGCTTTGTCGCCAGCCACGATCCGCTCACGGGATTATTCAACCGCAACATATTCAACGAGCGGCTGCACCAGGCGCTGGCGCAGGCGGCGCGCTTCGGGAGGAGCCTGTCGCTGCTCTTTGTCGACCTCGACGGCTTCAAGCTCATCAACGACACGCACGGACACAACGCCGGCGATGCGCTGCTCGCCGAGCTGGCGGAGCGGCTGCGCACCACCCTGCGCGAGGGCGACGTGATCGGGCGCATGGGGGGCGATGAGTTCGTGGTGCTGATCGAGGAGTTCGCGGAAGTAAGCCAGGTCGCCGAGGTCGCCAAGAAGCTGCTCGAAACCGTGACGCGGCCCTTCGTGCTGCATGGCCAGAGCTGCCACGTGACGGCAAGCCTCGGCATCAGCATCTATCCCGATGACGGCAGCGACGCCCAGACCCTGCTCAAGAACGCCGATATGGCGATGTACCTCGTGAAGCAGCAGGGCAGGAACAGCTTCCGCTTCTACTCGCCCCAGATGAACGTGCACCTGATGGAGCGCCTCTCGCTGGAGTCGGGCCTGCGGCGGGCGATTGAGCGCGGCGAGCTGCTGCTGCTCTACCAGCCGAGGGTTGGCGTCCGCGACGGCCAGGTGACCGGGTTGGAGGCGCTGATGCGGTGGCAGCACCCGACGCAAGGCATGATCGGCCCGAGCGAGTTCATCCCGGTGGCAGAAGACGCGGGGCTGATCGCCGCAATCGGGGAATGGGCGCTGCACTCGGCCTGCCGCCAGGCGCGCGCCTGGCGCGACCTGGGCCTGCCGCTGCTGCGTGTCGCGGTTAACCTCTCCCACAAGCAATTCCAGCAGGAAAGCCTGATCCAGGTGGTGCGCGAGGCGCTGCACCGCGTGGCGCTGGAGCCGGCGCGCCTCGAGCTCGAGATCACCGAGGAGATGGTCAACCGCAACCCCGAGCGGGCGGTGCGGCTGCTCACGCAACTGAAGGAAATCGGCGTGCGGGTGGTGGTCGACGGCTTCGGCACGGGCTTTTCGTCGCTGAGTTTCCTCAAGCGATTGCCGATCGACAGCGTCAAGATCGACCACTCGCTCATCGTCGATTTGCCGCGCAACAACGATGCGGCGGCGCTGACCCGAGGGGTGATCGCGATGGCGCACAGCCTCGGCCTCACTGTGATCGCCGAGGGGGTCGAAACGCGCGAGCAGTGGGAGTTCCTGCACCAGCAGGGATGCGAAGAAATGCAGGGCAACTACTTCAGCGCGCCGGTCACGCCCGAGATCGTGCCGGGCATCGTGCGGCAGCCGGCGGCGGCGGGCGGGCGGGCGAGCGTGCAGACGCTGCGGTCGCGGCGCGCAGACGGCGACGCTGACTAAGATGGGGACGCACACAATTTTTGCCTGCAGTTCTGCTCGAAAATTGTGTGCGTCCCCTTTTTATCGCGCCCGATTTTGGCTACACTGAGCATCCGCGGCACGGCCGGCCGGAGGAGGTTGCCATGAAAACCCTGAAGCAATTGCTGGAGGCGAAGGGCAGGAACGTTTACTCGATTTCCCCCGACGCGCGGGTGTTTGATGCGCTCAAACTGATGGCGGACAAGAGCGTGGGGGCGCTGATCGTAATAGAAGGCGGCAGGATCGTCGGCATCCTTTCAGAGCGCGACTACGCGCGCAAGGTGATCCTGCACGGCAAGTCCTCCCACGATCTCGAGGTGCGCGAGATCATGACCAGCAGGGTCATCGCCGTGCAACCCGGCCAGACGGTCGAGGAGTGCATGGCACTGATGACCGAGAAGCGCATCCGCCACCTGCCCGTGACCGAGGGCGAACGGCTGATCGGCGTGCTCTCGATCGGCGACCTGGTGAAAGAAGTGATCGCCGAGCAGCGGCAGACCATCGAGCAGCTCGAGTCCTACATCCACCGCTAGTTCGCGTGCCTCACGGCGCGCTCAAATGATGAATGCGGAATGATGAACGCGGAATGTCCTTTTGCTCTTGACTCATCATTCATCATTCATCATTCATCATTCCGATGAGGTTCGGCGCGATTATCATCGGCGATGAGATCCTCAGCGGCAAGCGCAAGGATGGACATCTCGCCAGGACCATAGAAACGCTGGGAACGCGCGGACTCGAGCTTGCCTGGTGCCACTACCTGGGGGACGATCCGGAGCTCATCGCGGCCACGTTCAGGCGCACGTTCGGATCCGGCGACGTGGTGTTCAGCTTCGGTGGCATTGGCGCCACGCCCGACGATCACACGCGGGCAGCGGCGGCGCGCGCGGCGGGCGTCACCCTCAAACTCCATCCCGACGCGGAAGCCGAGATCCGGGCGCGCTTCGCCAGCGATCCCAAGGCCATCACGCCGCAGCGGCTCATGATGGGCGAGTTCCCGGAAGGGGCCAAGATCATTCCCAACCCCTACAACCGCATTCCCGGATTCAGCTTCATGCGCCATCATTTCCTGCCGGGATTTCCGCAGATGGCGTGGCCCATGCTGGAGTGGGTGCTCGACACGCATTACCGGGATGTGTTTGCGCCGGGCAGCATCGCCGAGTCCTCGATCATCGTGCGCGAGGCGGGAGAGAGCCAGCTGATCGAGCTCATGAACGTCTGCCAGGGCCGCTATCCCCTGATCAAGGTATTCAGCCTGCCGCGCCTGGAGCCGGACCGCCACATTGAGCTGGGGGTGCGCGGGGAGCCCGGGGAAGTGCAGGGCGCCATCGCCGCGCTCAAGAACGGTGTCAGCGCGCTCGGCTTTCCGTGGACGGAATGCCGGAATGCGGAATGATGAACGATGAATGATGAATGAAAGATGGAACGCGCCTGCTATTCCGCGCTCATCGTTCCGCGTTCATCGTTTTAGACGGCGCCAAAAAAAAGCCCCGGATGTCCGGGGCTTGTTATGGGTGCTGGCAGCTGACTAAGCGGCCTTCTTCATCTTCTTTGCGCCTTCTGCCGCCTGCTTGGCGACGGCATTGATGTTCGACTGAGTTGCTTCTGTGAACTGCTTGGCAACTTTCGACAGGTTGTCATACGCGCTGTTGACCGCGGCGATGCCTGACTTGAACGCGGCGATGCCGACTTCGGAGCCTGCCGGGGCGGTCTTAACCATCTTGTCGAGCGCCGTCACGACCTGCTTGTTGAACTCGGAAACCTGCTCCTCGACGAGCTTGCCGATTTCCGCCTGGGTGGCCGTAGTGACGTCGTACACGCTCTTCGCGTAGGCGGTCGCCTTCTCGATGGTCGGCTGCGCCAGGGTGTCCTTCAGTGCGGTCAATTGCTGGACGTCCTTGACTGCGGCGATCGCCTTGGCGTTTTCGATGGAATCGGCGAACGCGTTCTTGGCAGCCTTCAGCTGCAGATCCAGAATCTGTTCAGCGCCTTGGAGCGCTACGCCGACGAACTTCATTGCGATTTCCAGGTTGGCCTTATTGAGGGCCACCAGTTGTTCGGGGGTCTGATACATTGAGATACTCCTTTTAAAACATCACGTTAGGCAGCGACCGAGTCTGTATTGCTGCGCTGCACAATCAGAATTATATGCCTTAAAACCGGGGTGTCAAGGGGTTCATGATGAATATTTAATGCATCGCAACAAATGATGCGTCTCCCTTGACAGTCGCCGGCTAGACCGGCACCAACTCAAAGTCTAAAACTCATTTATAATCAGTATATTATATATACACCTTGAGGGCCGTTCGGGTTGCGCGTCCAGCCCGGGCGGGGGATAGTCCCCGGATCATGGGCTCCAGGGGGTAACCAATAGGAGAAAGAGATGACGACAATCTTCGGCAAGATCATCCGGCGCGAGATCCCTTCAGACATCGTCTACGAGGACGAGCACTGCCTCGCAATTCGCGATATCAATCCGCAGGCGCCTACTCACGTACTGGTCATTCCAAAAAAGGAAATTCCCAAGCTCGCTGACGCCCAGCCCGAAGACCAGGCGCTTCTCGGCCATCTACTGCTCGCTGCCGGCAAGGTCGCGCGCCAGCTCGGCGTCGACAACGCGTTCCGCGTCGTCATCGCCAACGGTGCAGACGCCGGTCAGACCGTGTTCCACCTGCATCTGCATGTTCTCGGCGGCCGGAAATTCCGCGAACGACCGGCTTGATTGCTGGCTCCGGGCGCGGAGGGCTGGAACGGCGCTAGCGGCTGGCGGCGGGCACAAGCTCCCCATCGCGCTGCGCGATCACTCCGGCTTGTAACAGGTCATCCAGGAGCATCTCCGCCAGGGCGACCGGAGCCAGCCGGAAAAACTTCTTGTTGTATTCGCGATAGCAGGGGACCCGCTCGAAATAGGCCGGCAGCTCCTTGCGCGCAATACTGCCGCGCGCGAGCAACGCAAACACGAAGAACGATTTCAGGCAATGGCGCGCCAGCTTCAGCGGATCCCCGGCGTAGGCTTCCACCCGCTGTAACGCGTGCTCAATGGCCGGACCGACCTTGCTGAACGGCGCGCCGTGTCCGGGAATCACCACCGACACCTCGAGCGCGGCGATCCGCTCCAGTGTGGCACGCGCCGCCGCCAGCCGCTCCTCCAGCCGGTCAACCGGCTCGATCAAGCCGAAGCCGCGTTCCCACAGCGCGTCACCCGACACCAGCACGCGGTGCTCCGGGGCATAGAACACCAGTGCGGTCATGTCGTGTCCAGGGGCGGCGAGCGCCAGCCATTGCGTGTTGCCCAGCACCAGCGTATCGCCCGCGGCAATGGTATCGGTGCACACAAATCGTTCGGCTTGCTGGTCGGCGTAATCGAGCAGCAGTTCGCGCGTGTCCCAACGCGCGATCAGCGGCGCTGCGTCCACCGGGAGGCTGATGGGTGAACCGTAGGCGCGCGCAATCGCGGCGTTGCCACCCATGTGGTCGCTGTGGCAATGGGTATTGATAAGCCGGTCGAGCAGTCGCCCGCCCAGCGCCTGCGGAGCGCGCAGTAGCTCGAGCGTGCGCTGCGCGTGCAAGCCATAGCCGCTGTCGATCAGCGCGCATTCCTCGGTGCCCGTGATCAGCACGTGATTGGCATTGAGCCAATCGCGAACGATGACCGTAATCCCCGGCGGCAGCAGGATACCTTTCATTGTGGGAGCCGGTTCAGGCGGCGGCCGAACGCCGCCGGAAATCTGCCAGATATTGCAGCCCCGCGACCGCGCGGCTGCCGTACCATGAAGTCATCTCGCCGTCGATGAGCGCGACTCTGATCCCCGGCGGCACGAGGCGCCTGACTTCCACGACGTCCCGGTCGCGGAAGCGATACGGTTCGCTCGGGAGAAGCACCTGATGCACTTCACGTGGGAGCACGTCTTCGAGCAATAGTTCAGGATAGCGCTCGCCAGCTGCTTCCGGAACGGTGTCCCAGCCTACCGCCGCGAGGGCCGCCGAGATATAAGTGTTGCGCGCGACCGTCATCCACGGTTTCTTCCAGATGAGATAGAGCACGTTTTCGCGCGGAAAGGCGGCCGCTTCGAGTCTCGTCCGGCTCCATACCTGGTCGAAGCGGCGGGCCAGCGCTGCGGCCTCGGCATCCCGGCGAAAAACGCCGCCCAGCAGACGATAGAGGCCGGGGTTGTCGCACGGATGCAGAGGATGGGTCACGATGACGTGAGGCACGAAGCGCGCGATCTCGTCGACGGTCGGTTTCTCGTTTTCATCGACGTTGACCACCACGTGCGTGGGCTTGAGATCGCGCAGGCGGGCGAGGTTGATGCTCTTGGTGCCGCCGACCTTGGGAATGGCGCGCACCACGGCGCGAGGATGTATGCAAAACCCGGTGCGGCCGACGAGCTGCTCCGCGAGCCCGAGGTCGCAAAGAAGCTCGGTAAGGCTCGGTACGAGCGAAACGATGCGCGGTGCTCCGCGTACCGGCAAGTGCCTCACGCCGGCGGCGTCAGTCAGCGCTTGATCTTGTACGAGATCCATTAAGCGACGGGGAATAAGGGACTGCGTCAGCTTGCCCCATGATAGTATTACATCGTCGAACCGCTAAGAAAAAGCGATGACCGATTTGAGCGTTAAGAGCCTGACCGGCGACGCCCGGACTCGCGTCAGGATGCGGTTCGTCACCGCCGCCAGCCTGTTCGACGGTCACGACGCCTCGATCAACATCATGCGCAGGATCCTCCAGGCCTCCGGGGCGGAAGTCATCCACCTCGGGCACAACCGCTCGGTGGACGAAGTGGTGACGGCGGCGCTGCAGGAGGACGTGCAGGGCATCGCGGTCTCGTCCTACCAGGGCGGACACATCGAGTACTTCAAGTACATGGTCGATTCTCTCAGGAATCGCGGGGGCGAGCACATCCGCGTGTTCGGCGGCGGCGGGGGCGTGATCGTGCGCGACGAAATCCGGGAGCTGGAAGACTATGGCGTGGCACGCATCTACTCGCCCGAGGACGGGCAGAAAATGGGCCTGCAGGGCATGATCAACGATATGCTCGCGCGCTGCGATTTTGACCCCGCCCGATACGCGCCCAGGGACCTGAAGGCGCTCACGACGGGCGGCGAGCGCGCCCTCGCGCAGATCATCACGGCGCTCGAATCGGGCACGGCCGCTGCGGCGCTGAAGAAGGCGATCCACGCTGCCGCGGAGAGAAGCGAGGCGCCGGTGCTCGGCGTAACCGGCACTGGCGGGGCGGGCAAGAGCTCGCTCACCGATGAGCTGGTGCGGCGCTTCCGGCTCGACCAGGGTGAAGGACTCCGCATCGCGATCCTCTCGGTGGACCCGACGCGCAGGAAGACCGGCGGCGCGCTGCTCGGTGACCGCATTCGCATGAACGCGATCCACGGGCCGAACACGTTCATGCGCTCGTTTGCCACGCGCGAGGCCGAAAGCGAAATATCCGCCGCGTTGAGGGACGCCATTGCCGCGTGCAAGGCAGCCGGATACGACCTGATTCTCGTAGAGACCGCGGGTATCGGCCAAGGCGACGCGGCGATCGTGCCGCTGGTTGACGTGTCGCTATACGTGATGACGCCGGAATTCGGTGCCGCGAGTCAGCTCGAGAAGATAGACATGCTCGACTACGCCGACTTTGTCGTCATTAACAAGTTCGACCGCCGCGGGGCCGAGGATGCGCTGCGGGACGTGCGCAAGCAGGTGCAGAGAAACCACGAGGCATTTCGAAGCAGGCCCGAGGAGATGCCGGTGTACGGCACGATTGCCTCGCGTTTCAACGATGATGGCGTAACCGCGCTGTATCAGGCCGTTTCTTCAAAGCTCGTAGAGAAAGGGCTGAAGCTTGAACCCGGGATACTGCCGAAGCCCGACACTCAGTTTTCCAGCGCCATCAGCCTGGCGGTGCCCGCCAAGCGAGTGCGGTATCTTGCCGAGATTGCCGAGTGCGTGCGTGGATATCACCAGCACGCCAGGGAGCAGGCGCGCGTCGCGCGCGAGCGCGCAAGCCTGATTGCCGCGCGGCAGATGCTCCGCCAGGCGGGCAGGGACGGCCGCGACCTCGACCCGCTGATCGAGGAGAGAAGCGCTGCACTCGATGCTCATTCCCGGGAACTCCTGGAAACCTGGCCTGCCACGCTCAATAATTACGCGGCCGGCGAGTCCGTGGTGAAAGTCCGCGACAAGGAGATTCGCACACAGCTCAACTGGGTTTCGCTCTCGGGCACGAGGGTGCCCAAGGTTGCGCTGCCCCGGTTCGAGGACCCGGGCGAGATCTTGCGGTGGCAGCTGGCGGAGAACCTGCCGGGTTCGTTCCCGTTCACCGCCGGCGTATTCGCGTTCCAACGCGAGAACGAGGACCCCACGCGCATGTTCGCCGGCGAGGGCGATCCGTTCCGCACCAACCGGCGCTTCCGGCTCGTGTCCAAGGACTTGCCGGCGAAGCGGCTTTCCACCGCGTTCGACTCGGTCACGCTGTACGGCTTCGACCCGGACGAGCGGCCGGACATCTACGGCAAGGTCGGCAATTCCGGCGTCTCGATCGCGACGCTCGATGACATGAAGGTGCTCTATTCCGGCTTCGACCTGTGCGATCCGGCGACCTCGGTTTCGATGACGATCAACGGCCCGGCGCCGACGATCCTCGCCATGTTCTTCAACGTTGCGATTGACCAGCAGATCGAGGCGTTCCGCAGGGAAAACGGCCGCGAGCCGTCCGGAGACGAGACCCGCAGGATCCGCGCCTCGACGCTGTCGAGCCTCCGTGGCACGGTGCAAGCCGACATCCTGAAGGAGGACCAGGGGCAAAACACCTGCATCTTCTCGACCGAGTTCTCGTTGAAGGTGATGGGCGACATCCAGGAGTATTTCACGCAAAACCAGGTGAGGAACTTTTATTCGGTCTCGATCTCCGGCTACCATATCGCCGAGGCCGGGGCGAACCCGATCAGCCAGCTCGCATTCACGCTCGCCAACGGCTTCACCTACGTCGAGGCCTACCTCGCGCGCGGCATGCGCGTGGATGACTTCGCGCCGAACCTGTCGTTCTTCTTCAGCTCCGGCATGGAACCGGAGTACGCGGTGCTCGGGCGCGTGGCGCGCCGCATCTGGGCCGTGGCGATGCGCAG
>Ga0210379_10000337_pt1 | contig 14843 bp, 15 predicted proteins | sample PLMedo_2_FD_155468 | JGI IMG/M metagenome (GOLD analysis project Ga0210379, IMG submission 155468) | Groundwater sediment microbial communities from an aquifer in East River, Colorado, USA - PLM4_32_coex redo | ecosystem: Environmental > Terrestrial > Soil > Riparian zone | place: USA: East... | reverse complement strand
TACAAGATCTAGAACCTTCTCGTCGAAGCGTTTGCCGTTTACACCAACAAGACCATGGCGGGCGCAATGCGCGGCTTTGGCGCGCCGCAAACGTGTTTTGCCTACGAGTCGCACATGGACGACATTGCCGCCGCATTGGGTCTGGATCCCCTCGATATCCGGCTGCTGAACGCTTTTGACGAAGGTTCGGCAAGTCCGACGGGGCAGGTGCTCCAAAGCGTCGTCGTGAAGCAGTCGCTGCTCAAGGCGGCGCAGCGCTTCGGCTGGAAGGAGGCGGGGCAATGAAGCGACGTGGGCGGGGCATCGCTTGCATGTGGTATCCGGTCGGTTACACGGTGACGGCCAATCCGAGTGCGGCGGTCGTGAAAATGAACGAGGACGGAACCGCGACAGTGCTCACCGGCACCGTGGAAACGGGGCAGGGCTCGCTTACCGTGCTCGGACAGATCGCCGCGCAGGAACTGGGGATCGCCACGGATGACGTGTACGTGGTCTCGGCCGACACCGATGCGACCCCGGCGGACATGGGCGCGATCGCGAGCCGCACCACTTACGTGACGGGCAACGCGATCCGGCTCGCCGCCGGCCGGGCGAAGGCGATCCTGTTCGAGGTCGCCGCGCCGCTGCTCGGGGTCAAGCCCGATCAGCTCGAGGCGCGGGACCGCAAGATCCAGGTGAAGGGCTTCCCGCAGAGATGCCTGGCTATCGGCGAGGTGGCGAACCGCGCGCAGGTTGACATGGGCCAGCCGGCGATCGGAGCCGCGTCCTGGAACCCGCCTACCGTGGCGTTGGACCCGGAAACCGGCCAGGGCAAGCCGTTCAGCACCTATGTCTACGCCACGCAGATTGTGGAGGTGGACGTCGACGACGAAACCGGAGAAGTGGAAATCCTGCGCATCGTCGCGGCCCACGATTGCGGCACGCCGATCAACCCGATGCTGGTCGAGGGCCAGGTCGAGGGCGGCATTTCGATGGGGATCGGTTTGGCGCTGCACGAGCAAATCCTGTTCGACGATGCCGGCCGCCAGGTGAACCCCAACCTCACCAACTACATCATGCCGACGAGCCTCGACATGCCGGAGATCGAGGTCGATATCGTGGAGAGCTTCGACCCGACCGGCCCGTTTGGTGCCAAGGGTGTTGGCGAGCCGACGTCGGTGCCGACCGCGGCGGCGATCCTCAACGCGATTCACGACGCGGTCGGTGTGCGCATCACGACGTTGCCCGCCACGGCCGACAAGGTGCTCGCCGCCATCCAGGCGAAACGCGCGGCGGCGAGACCCGCGCTTCCCGCGGCCTGACGCGACAGGGCGCCGCGCGACCGGAAAGTATAATCATCGGGATGCGTCTCGATGACTTTGACTATCGGCTGCCACAAGAACTGATCGCGCAGACTCCCGCGCGCGAGCGCGGCGGGAGCCGCCTGCTGCATCTCGACGGCCGCAGCGGCCAGTTGGCCGACCGGCAATTCCGAGACTTCCCGCAACTGGTCGGGCCCGGTGACCTGATCGTGCTCAACGATACGCGCGTGATCAAGGCGCGGCTCATCGGGCGCAAGAAGACCGGCGGGCGGGTCGAAGTCATGGTCGAGCGTGTGCTGGGAGGCGGCGAAGTGCTGGCGCAGGTCGGCGCCAACCACCCGACGCGCGTGGGCGGCAAACTGGAGCTTGCCGGCGGGATCGAGGCGACCGTGCTGGGCCGCGAGAGCGAGTTCCTCCGGCTGCGCTTCGAGAAGTGCGACGACGTTCTCGCTATGCTCGATCGTCATGGCAGCATCCCTCTGCCGATGTACATCGGGCGCCCCGCCGGGGAGGATGATTCCGAGCGCTACCAGACGGTCTACGCGCGCGAGCCAGGGGCGGTTGCGGCGCCGACGGCGGGGCTGCACTTCGACCAGGCGCTGCTGGATTTGCTGCGCAGCCGCAGTGCCGGCATCGCTCGCATCACGCTGCACGTGGGCGCCGGCACCTTTCAGCCGGTGCGCGTGCAGAATCCGGCGCAACACGATATGCACGGCGAGTGGTATGACGTGCCGCGAGAGACGGTGGACGCGATCAACCGCGTGCGCGCCCAGGGCGGGCGCGTGCTGGCGGTGGGCACGACGACGCTGCGAGCGCTGGAAAGCGCGGCGGCCGGCGGGACGTTCGAGCCCAGCCGCGGCGAAACGCGACTGTTCATCCTGCCCGGATACCGCTTCAACGTGGTCGAGCGTCTGCTTACCAACTTCCACCTGCCGAAATCCACCCTGCTCATGCTGGTTTCGGCGTTCGGCGGCATGGATAATGTCCGCCGCGCGTACTGCCACGCGATCGAGCAACGCTATCGCTTCTACAGCTACGGCGATGCCATGCTCATCGAAAGAAGGTGACGAGTGATGAGTGATGAGAGATCCTTTTTTTGGGGTGATCGGCGTTCATCAGCGTTCATCGGTGGCTAATCCTTGATGCAGTTCAATGTTACGGCAATTGATGGCGCGGCGCGGCGGGGGACGCTGGCGCTGCCGCACGGCGTGGTGGAAACGCCGGCTTTCATGCCGGTCGGCACCTACGGCACGGTTAAGGCGATGAGCCCGCAGGAACTGAAGGGGCTCGGCGCGCAGATCGTGCTCGGCAACACCTTTCACCTTTGGCTGCGGCCGGGGCTCGACGTGATCGGCGCCCACGGCGGCCTGCACCGCTTCATGGGCTGGGACGGGCCGATCCTCACCGACTCCGGCGGCTACCAGGTGTACAGCCTCGGCGCGCTGCGGAGGATCACGGAGGAGGGCGTGCGCTTCCAGTCGCCGGTGAATGGCGACCCGTGCTTTCTCACGCCCGAGGAGTCGATGCGCATCCAGCGCGTGCTCGATGCCGATATCGTGATGGTGTTCGACGAGTGCACGCCGTACCCGGCGGATTTCGAGCAGGCGCGCGATTCGATGCAGCTCTCCCTGCGCTGGGCCGAGCGTTCGAAGCGCGCGCACGAAGGCAACCGTAACGCATTGTTCGGCATCGTGCAGGGCGGCATGCACGCGCCGCTGCGGGATGCGTCGCTCGCGGGGCTCGCGAATCTCGGATTCGACGGCTACGCCATCGGCGGCCTGTCGGTGGGCGAGCCCAAGGAGGAGATGATGCGCATGCTGCAGCACACCGCGCCGCAATTGCCCACCCAACGGCCGCGCTATCTGATGGGCGTGGGAACGCCGCAGGATATCGTGGCCGCGGTCGCGGCCGGGATCGATCTCTTCGATTGCGTGCTGCCCACGCGCAACGCCCGCAACGGCTGGGTTTACACGCGCAACGGCGTGATCAAGCTGCGGAACGCAAGCTATCGCACGGACCTGGCGCCGCTGGACGAGACGTGCGCCTGCTATACCTGCCGCAACTTCACCCGCGCCTATCTGCACCACTTGCAGCGCGTGAACGAAATCCTTGGCGCGCGGCTGAACACATTGCACAACCTCCACTATTACCAGGAGCTGATGCAGGGGCTGCGGGCCGCAATCGAAACCGGGAAACTGGACGAATTCGCGGCGAATCTGGGGCAGCAGGCGCGCGCGAAAACGTGATAAAATGCCCGGCTTTTCAGAGGCATGATGCGCCCGTTCGGCGCCATCCACGGAGAATTTCATGTTGATTAGTCCAGTCTGGGCCCAAGGCGCCGGCGGCGGCGCTGGCGGTGGTTACGAAAGTCTGATCCTGATCGTGCTGATGTTCGGGGTGCTCTACTTCCTCATGATTCGCCCGCAGATGAAGCGCGCGAAAGAGCACAAGACCATGATCGAGGCGCTGCAGAAGGGCGACGAGGTGGTCGCCGCCGGCGGCGTTCTCGGGCGCGTTACCCGGATTAACGAGAACTACGTTACGCTGGAAGTATCCAGCAACGTCGAGATCCAGATTCAGCGCTCGGCGGTGCAGCTGGTGCTGCCGAAGGGCACCATCAAGAATATCCAGTGAGGCGTAAGGCGTAAGGCGCTAGGCGGGATAGCTCGATATGAACTCGCCTCACTCCTCACTCCTCACGCCTAATGATTTTTCATGAACCGCTACTCCTTCTGGCAATACCTCCTCATCGGCGTCGCGCTGGTGTTGGGCCTTGTCTATACGTTGCCCAATTTTTACGGCGAGGTGCCGGCGGTGCAGGTGCAGCCGCACCGGGTGACGCTCAAGGCCGACGCCGCGTTGCTGGCCCGCGTCGAAGACGCCCTCAAGAAGGGCAATCTCGCCACTACCGGGCTGTTCCTGGACGCGACGAGCGTCAAGGCGCGTTTCACCGATACCGACACCCAGATCAAGGCGAAGGACCTGTTGCAGGCCCGGCTGGGTGACGACTACGTCATCGCGCTCAACCTGCTTTCCAACAGCCCGGGCTGGCTGTCCGCGATCGGCGCGAAGCCGATGTACCTCGGGCTCGACCTGCGTGGCGGCGTGCATTTCCTGCTGCAGGTGGACATGAAAGCGGCGCTCGCCAAGAAGATGGAAGCGACGCTCAACGACATCCGCGGCAACCTCCGCGAGAAGCGCATCCCGTACGCCGGCATAACTGCCGAAGGCCAGGGCGTCGCGGTTCGCTTTCGCGAGCGGCCGGCCCGTGATAAGGGACTAGAGGAGATCTCCCGCACCCTTCCCGATCTCGAGTTGAAGACCGTCGACGACGCGGCGGAGTACCGTATTATTGCCGTGCTCAAGCCCGAGGCGGTCAGGAAGACCCAGGAATTCGCGTTGCAGCAGAACATCACGACGCTGCGCAATCGGGTGAACGAGCTGGGCGTGGCCGAGCCCATCATCCAGCAGCAGGGCGCGGACCGCGTGGTAGTGCAACTGCCGGGGGTGCAGGACACCGCCAAGGCGAAGGACATACTCGGCCGCACGGCGACGCTGGAAGTGAGGATGGTGGACGACGAAGGCACCAACAGCCCGGCGGTGATGCAAGCGGCGCTGGCGGGGCAGGTTCCGTTTGGCGACGAGATCTACACGGAGCGCGGCGGCGTGCCGATCCTGGTGAAAAAGCCGGTCGTGCTCACTGGCGACCGCATCAACGACGCCCAGCCCGGCTTCGACGGGCAGACCGGCGAGCCGGCCGTGCACATCAGCCTCGACGGCGCCGGCGCCCGCATCTTCCACCAGGTCACGCGCGAGAACGTCGGCAAACGCATGGCAATCCTGCTGTTCGAAAAGGGCAAGGGCGAGGTGGTGACGGCGCCCGTGATCCGCTCCGAAATCGGCGGCGGCCGGGTGCAGATCAGCGGGCGCATGACGACGCAGGAGGCGCAGGACGTCGCGCTGCTGCTGCGTGCCGGCGCGCTGGCCGCGCCGATGGAAATCATCGAAGAGCGCACCGTCGGCCCGTCGCTTGGGGCAAAAAACATCGAAATCGGCTTCCAGTCCATGTGGATGGGCTTTGCCGCCATCGCCGCGTTCATGATCGCCTACTACGCGCTGTTCGGCCTGATCTCGATCCTGGCGCTGTCGGCCAACCTGCTGCTCCTGGTCGCGCTGCTGTCGATGCTGCAGGCGACGTTGACGCTGCCGGGCATCGCGGCAATCGCGCTCGCGCTCGGCATGGCGATCGACGCCAACGTGCTGATCAACGAGCGCGTGCGCGAGGAACTGCGCAACGGCAACACGCCGCAGGCCGCGATCCACGCCGGCTACGAGCGCGCGTGGGCGACCATTCTCGATTCCAACGTGACGACGCTCATCGCCGGCCTCGCGTTGTTCCTGTTCGGCTCGGGCCCGGTCAAGGGTTTCGCGGTGGTGCACTGCCTCGGTATCCTGACCTCGATGTTCAGCTCGGTGGTGGTCTCGCGCAGCATCGTCAATCTCTACTACGGCGGCCGGCGCCGGCTCGACAAGGTTTCCATCGGCCAGGTGTGGCGGCCGCAGGCGGCCGCCAAGTGAGGAGTTAGGCGTGAGGCGTGAGGCGATAAACACTGGAAACTCCCTCTCCCCGGCGACCTGGGGAGAGGGTTGGGGTGAAGGGCGTCACTCATCACCCGTCACTCGTCACCCGCGACGTTAGGAGCGCGAATGGAATTCTTCCGCATCAAGCGCGACATCCCGATCATGCGCTACGCGCTGATCTTCAATGTGATCTCGCTGATCACGTTTCTGGTCGCGGTCGTGTCGCTGTCGACGAAGGGGCTGCACCTCGGCGTGGATTTCACCGGCGGCACGGTGCTGGAAGTGTCTTACAAGCAGCCGCCGGACCTCAACCGCATCCGCGACCGCATGGTGAAGATCGGTTTCGCGGAGCCGAGCGTGCAGAATTTCGGCACCGCCCGCGACGTGCTGATCCGCCTGCCGGTCAAGGAAGGCCTGACCAGCGCCAAGCTGTCGGAACTGGTGATGCAGGAGTTGAAGCAGCTCGACGGCGCGGTCGAACTGCGCCGGGTCGAGTTCGTCGGGCCCCAGGTCGGCAAGGAACTGCTCGAGAATGGCGCGCTGGCGCTGCTGGTCGTTTCCATCGGCATCGTGCTCTACCTGTGGATGCGCTTCGAGTGGAAATTCGGCGTGTCGGCGATCATCGCCAACCTGCACGACGTGGTGATTATCCTCGGCTGCTTCTCGGTGTTCCAGTGGGAATTCTCGCTGCCGGTGCTGGCGGCGGTGCTGGCGGTGCTCGGCTACTCGGTGAACGAATCAGTGGTGGTGATGGACCGGGTGCGCGAGACGTTCCGCAACCGCAGGATGCGCGGCCTTTCAGTGCCGCAGGTCATCGACCACGCCATCACCGCGACCATGTCGCGCACCATCATTACCCACGGCTCGACCCAGCTCATGGTGTGCTCGATGTTGATCTTCGGCGGCGAGACGCTGCACTATTTCGCGGTGGCGCTGACGATCGGCATCTGCTTCGGCATCTATTCTTCCGTGCTGGTGGGCAGCCCGCTCCTGATGTGGCTGGGCCTGCGGCGCGAGGATCTGGCCCGGCCCGAGACCGAGAAGAAGGCCGGCGAGTCCGGCGCGGTCATCTAGGCCCGCACGGCCGTGGACCTAATCGCGGGTTTCATCGATATCGTCTTGCACCTGGACCGCCACCTGCAGTGGCTGGTCGCAAACTACGGCGCCTGGGTCTACGCCATTCTGTTCCTGATCGTGTTCTGCGAAACCGGGCTGGTGGTGACGCCGTTCCTGCCCGGCGACTCGCTGCTGTTCGTGGCGGGCACGCTGGCGGCGGCAGGCAACATGTACGTCCACGGCCTGTTCGCCGCGCTCGCCACGGCCTCGTTCCTGGGCGACAACACCAACTACTGGATCGGGCGCTACGTCGGCCCGCGAGTGTTCAAGCGGGAAGGGTCGCGGTTCCTCAATCCTGAGCACCTGGCGCGGACCCAGCGGTTCTACGACAAGTACGGCGCGAACACAATCTTCTTCGCGCGCTTCATGCCGATCGTGCGCACCTTCGCGCCGTTCGTCGCCGGCATCGGGCGCATGCAGTACGCGCGCTTCCTATTTTTCAGCTTCGCCGGCAGCATCGCCTGGGTCGGCTCGCTCACCTATGCCGGCTATTACTTCGGCAACGTGCCGGTGGTGAAGCAGAACCTCACGCTGGTGATAGTGGCCATCGTCCTGATCTCGATCATGCCCGGCATCGTCGAGTATCTGCGCCACCGCAAGTAACCGGTGACCAGTGACCGGTGACCAGTGATCGGGAGAGCCGTCCGGCCCCGCGGACGGCCCGCGCATGAATCTCTATCTCCGGCTGTTCCTGCTGCTGTCATGGAACAGCGCTTCGAGTCGGCCGGGCTGCTGTGCGCCCACGCCTACGTCAAGGGGTTGTTCCTCGGTGCGCGTGGCAGGGTGGCAAACTCGACGGTGGTCGCCGAACTGGGTTATACCGGTGCGCCGCCACCGATGCCGGAGAAGCTCAGGATCTGGGCCGAGCTCGGAACAGTCAAGAAGCAAGAATCGTGAACTGTGACAGGTGATAAGTGATAAGGACTCCCGGCAGTGCCGGGGTCAAACACCTATCACCTATCACCTATTACCTATCACGGGTCATTCGGGACGCAAGCCTGCGTCCTGAATGACCTTGCGCCAGCGCGCAGTGTCTTCCCGGATCAGCTTGGCGAAGGCGTCGGGCGTAACCGCGCCCGGCTCGAAGGCCTGCTCGGCGAGGACATCACGCATTTCGGCGGAGCCCAGCGTCGCGTTGATCTCGCGATTGAGGCGCGCGACCACCGCGCCGGGCGTGCGCGCCGGAACGAACACGCCCACCCATAGCGAGGCCTGGTAGCCGGGGAAACCGGATTCCGCGATGGTCGGGACCTGGGGCAGGGCAGCGACCCGCTGCTGGCTGGTGACGGCGAGCGCGCGAAGCTTGCCCGCCCTGACGTGTGGCAGCGAGGCCGCGATGGTGCTGATATTCAACTGAATGCGGCCCGCGAGCAGGTCGATGAGCGCGAGGTTGGACCCCTTGTAGGGCACATGCACGATGTCGATACCGGCCGCCTTCTTGAGCAGTTCGCCCGAGAGATGCCCGACGCTGAAGTTGCCGACGGAAGCATAGAGCAGCTTGCCGGGATTGGCGCGGGCGTGGGCGATGAACTCCCTGACGTTGGATGCCGGCAGCGCGGGATTCACGGTCAGGAAATAGGGCGAGTCACCCAGCAGCGCGACCGGCGCGAAATCCCTGACCGGGTCGTAGCCCAGCTTGGGATTGAGGATGAGGGCAAGCGCGTGAGTCGTCGTCGTGCCGAGCCCCCAGGTATAGCCGTCGGCCGCTGCGCGCGCCACGGTCTCCACACCGATCGTGCCGCTCGCGCCGGAACGGTTGTCGACCACGATGGGCTGACCGAGGCGGTCGCCCACGCGCAGCGCCACCAGCCGCGCCACCACGTCGGTCGTGGTTCCCGGCGGAAACGGCACCACGAACCGCACTGGCCGCGCGGGAAATGCCGGCTCGGCCGCCTGCACCGCCCCAAGCAACAAGAACAGCGGAACCACAAAGGACACAAAGGACACGAAGGAAGACCGAACAGAATGAGGACCAAAATCAAAACGAAGGTCGAGGCTATACACCTTTGTGTCCTTCGTGTCCTTAGTGGTTAAAGATTTGCCCGTCAGCCGCCACGTATCACTTGTTTGGGCTCAGTGCCTGGTCAATGCCGAGCAGCAGTTCTTCAAAGTCATCCATGGAATTGTAGCGGGGCGCCGCGGCAAGGTGTGGCGTGATGATGACGTTGCGGAAACCGAGCAGGGGATCGTCGGCGCGGCCCGGCGCGTCGTAATGGGGGTCGAGGCCGAAGCCGCCGAGGCGTCCCGCGCGCAGGGCGTCGAGCAGCGCCGCGCGGTCCACCAGCGGCGGGCGCGAGATGTTGACCAGGATCGCTCCCGGCCGGATCAGTCCCAGTTCGCGGCGCCCGATAATGCCGCGCGTGGCGTCGGTGAGCGGCAGGTGCAGGCTCACGAAATCGCTGCTCGTCAGCAGCGCGTCGAGCGGCGCGTAAACCGCGCCGTAGCGCGATTCCTCCCGCGCCGGGAGGCGGTGGCGCTGGGTGTAGACGATGCGCATGCCGAACGCCGCGGCGCGCAGCGCAACCTCGCGTCCGATTTCGCCGAAGCCGACGATACCGATCTGCCTGCCGTAGAGGTTGCGCGTGCCGGTTACCCGGGCCCAGTTCGCGTTCGCCGTGTGCTCGCGGTCGTACTTCGTGGGGGAATATCCGGCCGCCTGCAATTGCTCGACGCTGACCAGGCCCGCCGTTTCGCGGATCTTGCGGGCCAGCGCCAGCATCAGGCCGAACGCATGCTCCGCGCAGGAAATGTTGGCGCGGCGCCGCAGGGTGAGCACCCGGACGCGGGCGCGCCTGCAGGCGGCGGTATCGATGCTGGAGGGGACGGTGCCGTACTTCTGGACGATGCGCAGCGTTCCACCTGCCGCGGCGATTTCGCGTCTACCGCAGGTGAGTGATTCCACGACCACGGCGGTGGCGCCGGGCATGGCGGCGAAAAGTGCCTCCTGGTCCGCGACGAGTCGCACTTCGGCGGGGTGCAGGTTCTTCAGCCGCGCGCGAAGCCGTCCGCACCAGCCCGCGAAATCCGGCTCTTCGTGCGCGAAGAAGTGGGAGAATGCGGCGACGCGCGCGGCGGGCGTCGCCGGATCGAGTATCACCTGGATCAGCCGCGGGAAGGGGTCGTTTTCGACGACGACCACGGGTCGTCGTCCGTTTCTCGTTACTCGTTTCTCGTTACTCGTGAGTGGTTTCTTGCTTCTTTTCATCGCGCCTGCCTTTAAGCGTTACCGGTCACGAGCAACGAGAAACGAGAAACGAGCAACGAGAAACGAGTCACGCCTTATCAGGCTGAATGTCGAGCGCCTTCAGCACGCGAGTGTGCATGTTGTAGGCGGCCACCAGCACCGTGATCTCGACCACTTCGCGCTCGGAGTAGTGCTCCCGCACGGATTTGAACACGGCGTCGGCGACCGTGACGTCCTGTGTCATGGCATCCACGTATGCCAGCAGCGCGCTCTCCTTCTCGCCGTAGACGCCGGACTTGCGCCAGTCGCGCAGGGCCTCGACCAGCTGCGGCGTGACGCCGGCCGGGGCCGCGTACTGCGTCTCGTGGACCTTCCACACGTAGTCGCAGCCAGTCAGCGCTGCAACGCGCATGATGACCAGTTCCCGCAGCCGGTCATCAAGGCTGGTCTGGAAGCGCACCGTATTGTTGAAATCAAACCACGCCGAGGCGAGGGCGGGCGTGTGCAGCAGCGCCTGGTAGAAAACATGCAACTGGCCGCCGCGGGCCCCGCGGATCTTCGCGACGAGCGCGGCGATACCGGGAGTGGCGTGTTCGTCGATCAAGGAGATGCGGGCCATTTTGCTCGATAAAGAGTGACTCGTTACTCGTTCTTCGTTGCTGGTGTCTGGTCACCCGTGCGCGAAAACGAGGAACGAGGAACGAGAAACGAGAAACGAGTCACGGCGCGGCGGAACGTGACGCTCAAATCCGCCGCGCGAGCTCGACGGCCTTGCCGATGTAGGTCGCGGGCGTCAGCGCGAGCAGGCGTTTCTTCTCGGGCTCCGGTATCGCGAGGCCGCCGATGAAAGCGTGAAGCATGTCGCGGGTAATGCGTTCCTTGCCGCGCGTCAGTTCCTTGAGCGTCTCGTAGGCGCCGGTGACTCCGTAGCGACGCATAACGGTCTGAATCGGCTCCGCGAGCACTTCCCAGTTGTCGTCCAGGTCCCGTTTCATGCGCTCACGGTCGGCCTCGAGCTTGCCGAGGCCCTTGAGGCAGGAATCGTAGCCGAGCAGGGCGTGGCCGAGCGCGACCCCCATGTTGCGCATCACGGTGGAATCGGTGAGGTCGCGCTGCCAGCGGGAGACGGGCAGCTTGTCGCTCATGTGCCGCAGCAGCGCGTTGGCGACGCCGAGGTTGCCTTCCGAGTTCTCGAAATCGATGGGGTTCACCTTGTGCGGCATCACGGAGGATCCCACTTCGCCGGCCTTCACCTTCTGCCGGAAGTAACCGAGCGAGATGTAGCCCCAGACGTCGCGGTCGAAGTCGAGCAGCACAGTGTTGGCGCGGGCGCAGGCGTCGAACAGTTCTGCGATCGAGTCGTGCGGCTCGATCTGGATGGTGTACGGGTTGAATTCGAGGCCGAAGCCCTCGACCAGCCTCCGCGCGATCTTCTCCCAGTCCACGCCGGGATACGCGGCGAGGTGGGCGTTGTAATTGCCGACCGCGCCGTTGAACTTGCCGGTCAGCGTCACGCCGGCGATGCGCTCGCGGGCGCGCACCAGCCGGTGGGCGACGTTGACGAGTTCCTTGCCCATGGTGGTGGGGCTCGCCGGCTGGCCGTGGGTGCGCGCCAGCATGGCGGCGTCGGCAAGATCGTTGGCGAGTGCCGCCAGCTTCTCGATGATGTGGTCGAGCGCAGGCAGGATGACCTTGTCGCGGGCGTGCTTGAGCATCAGCGCGTGCGCGAGGTTGTTGATGTCTTCCGAGGTGCAGCCGAAGTGGATGAACTCCGCCGCCCTCATGACTTCCTTGTTGCCCGCGAGCTTCCCGCGCAGGAAGTACTCGATCGCCTTCACGTCGTGGTTGATGCGGGCCTCGGTCGCCTTGACCGACGCGCCATCGGCTTCGGAGAACTTTGCGACCACCTCGTCGAGCTGGGACAAGGTGGGAGGAGAGAACGGCGGCACTTCCATTATCGACGGCTCGGCGGCGAGTGTTTTCAGCCACTCGATTTCGATCCGCGCCCGGTAGCGGATGAGGGCGAGCTCGCTGAAGGTGTCGCGCAGCCCCGCGAGCTTGTCGTGATACCGGCCGTCGAGCGGAGAAAGGGCGGTGAGCGGGGAGAGCGCCATGACGGAGGTATGGGTGATCCAGGACGAAATTTTACCACGGCGCATATCCGCACCAGGTTCGCCGCCGCCGCCGGTATTGGCGCGCATTTCGCGCCCGCCCCGTTCAGCTACAATCCGCTCACCCGGCCGGCGCGCTTCGGTCGCAGCCCCGGTGTTGAAGGCACATATCATGAAGCGGGCAGTTCGATTTGGATGGCTGGCGCGGGCGGTCCTGGCGTGCTGCGCAGCCGCAGCGTGGGCCTCGGGCGCGGCCGCACAAACGTGGAAGCCGGAGAAGAACGTCGAACTCATCGTGCCCGGCGGCGCAGGGGGCGGGCAGGACCGCACCGCGCGCATCATGCAGAAGATCATGCAGGACGGCCTGGTGCCCGCCACCGTCACGGTCGTCAACCGGCCCGGCGGCGGCAGCAATCTCGCCTACATTCATCTCAACCAGTTCGCGGGCGACGGGCATTACCTCGCGTCGGCTACGGCAACGCTGCTGACCAACTACATACTGGGCACGAGCCCGCTCAATTACACGCATTTCACCCCCGTCAGCGTCCTCTACGGCGAATTCATTGGATTTGCGGTCAAGGCCGACGGTCCGTTCAGGACCGGCAGGGACATCATCGAGCGGATGAAGTCCGCCCCGGATTCGGTGTCGTTCGCGTTTGGCACGAGCGCCGGCAACGCAAACCACATCGGCATCGCGCTGGCGCTGAAAGCGGCCGGCATCGACGCCACAAGGATGAAGGCGGTGATCTTCAAAGCCTCGATCGAGGCCACCAGCGCGCTGATGGGCGGGCACGTGGACGTGGTGGCGACGCCGATGTCGACCTATCTGCCGGTGCTGGACACCGGCAAGCTCCGGATCGTTGCCATCGCGGCGCCCCAGCGCGTCGGCGGAAAATTCGCCAACGTCCCGACCTGGAAGGAGCAGGGCTACAACGCCGTCATGCCGAGCTTCCGCATGTTCATCGGTGCCAAGGGACTCGATATCCGGCAGCTGCGCTACTGGGACGGCGTGTTCGCGAAGCTCGCTGCCAGCGATGAGTGGAAGAAAGAGCTGGCCGCCAATGAGTGGCAAAGCTCGTACATGAACAGTGCCGACAGCCTCAGCTATCTCGACTCCCAGGCGCAGTCCTACCGGAATATCCTGACCGAGCTTGGATTGGCAAAAAAATGATGCGCCGCGCACGGCCGCTTGTGAACAACACATGGCAGTGACCGAGACGCTTTCGGAATGGTTGTGCGGGCAACGCTGGGAGGCGATCCCGGAGCCGGCGCGTCTCAAAACGGTCGACGTAGTGTACGACTCGGTCGGCGCGATGATCGCGTGCTCTCAGTTGCCCGAGGTGCAGGCGCTGGTCAAGTTCCTGCGGCGCATGGGCGGCGCGTCGGAATGCACGATGATCGGCCACGCCGGCCTCACCAGCCTGGTGAACGCGGCGATGGCGAACGGCGGCATGGCGCACGGCGACGAGGCCGACCCGGTGCATCTCAAGTCGGTCGGCGGGCACGTCGCTTCGGGGCCGGCGCCGACGGCGATCACGGTCGGCCAGTGGACCGGCGCCAGCGGCAGAGACGTGCTGCGCGCCGTGGCGCTCGGCTACGAAGTCGGCGGCCGGCTGATGACCATCTTCTACCGCGAGCGCGATTACGCCGCCCGCCGCTTTTATCCCACCGCGGTTGTCGCTACGATCAGCTCCGCGGTCACCGCCGCGCTGCTGCTCGGCGTCAACCGCGAGCAGATGCAGGTGGCGATGTGCCTTGCGGCCTACCAGGCGGCCGGCCCCGACAACATGACCAAGGATCCCGGCCACATGGGCAAGACGTTCCAGGTCGGCGCGGCCAACCGGAACGGGGTCACCGCGGCCTTGCTCGCGCACGACGGCTGCCATGCGCCGTCAGACATTCTCGACGGGTCTCACAGCCTGTTCGACGCTTACCTCGGCGCACCGGACGCGGGCGGCGAGATGCTGAGTAAACTCGGCACGTATTATTCAATTACCGACGTCATGTACAAACGCTACCCCGTCGGCAGCCCGAACCAGGCGTACTTGCAGGGCCTGTTCGGCCTGATCGGGAAACACGCATTGCGGCCGGATGACATCGCCGGGATCGAGGTGCAGATTCCGCAACGCGGCCTGAAGCGGATACCGAACACGCGCCACGCCTCGATATCCGCGCTGGCAGTGTGCGCAATAGCCGCTGCGCACGGCAAGCTCGACTTCTATCATCTGCACGGTCCTGATGCACTGGACGGGCCGGCGCGCGACATGCAGCAGCGCATTAAATTCGTGGGGCGCGAGGACTGGAAGGACATGGAAGCCGGGCGGCATGCGATCGTGACGGTCGGAACGCGTGACGGCAGGACGCTGACCGAGGAAGTCTGGCACCAGCCGATGACCGGGCCGGAGCTCGATCGCAAGTTCGACGGGCTGGTGGTGCCGCGCTTCGGCAGGGAAAAGAGCGCGCGGGTGGCCGGGCTGCTCAAGTCGCTGGAGAGCGCCGCAAGCGTCAAGCCGCTCATGTCGGAGCTGGTGATATGACCGCAATGCTGCG
>Ga0210379_10000335_pt1 | contig 14911 bp, 11 predicted proteins | sample PLMedo_2_FD_155468 | JGI IMG/M metagenome (GOLD analysis project Ga0210379, IMG submission 155468) | Groundwater sediment microbial communities from an aquifer in East River, Colorado, USA - PLM4_32_coex redo | ecosystem: Environmental > Terrestrial > Soil > Riparian zone | place: USA: East... | reverse complement strand
GCGATCCCCATGTTCAGGCCGGTCGCCCAGGCGCCCATCGAGAAGGCGTTGATCGTGATCCACGGTCGGTCGCCGAAAAAGTAGGTCGCGAAGTAGCTGATGAAGAGCTGGCTCTGCCTTCGTTCTCCTGGACTGCGGATCCAGTTGAAGGGCGTGCCCATGCTTCCCGACGATTCGTCGATCATGGCCTCGCGGTCCGGCATCGGCTCCCCGACGCAGCGCTCCTCGATCGCGTGCTTCTTGATGTAGGACTCCTTGTCCATCTCGGGGATGCTCGCCGGCGATGCGCCCTGCGCTTCCAGGAAGCGGGCGTAGGCCGGCACGCTGCGCGCCGTCTTGAAGAACGCACGCCGGGCCCGCTGCTCGCTGCTCCAGGCCAGATACCCGGGATGAAGATGCTCGAAGCCGAACAGGAAGCTCCTGTAGCTGCTACACACGACGTAGAGCAGCCAGTCGCGCGGGCCGAGGAACAGGAACTGGAGCCTGTCCCGGAACGATGGTCGGATCACGCGGCTTTGGTTCATCTCGACCATGTCTGCGGCCCCCCCATCGGACGAGAGTAGCAGGATCCCGGGCGGGGGCGCCGTCACCTTTGCGGCCAAACGCAGCATGCCTCGGCGTCACCGCAGCGCGGCGTTCGGGCCTTGTGGCGCTCCCTGGCGAGGCCTAGAATTCAGGCCGTTCGAGAGGCCAATGCCGGCCGCCGATGCCCCGCGGGGCCCCGGTGGGGGTGAGTCCATGTCCATTCAGACTTCGATCCGATCCAGCGCCTTCACGTTGTTCGCGTGCGTCCTTGTCTTCTCCGCGGCACGCGCCGCCTGGAATCCCGACGGCAACCGGGTCTCGTTCCACGTGGGTCAGAGGTCATCGAGTACGCCGCGATCCCCTTCGGGGACGGCGGCGCGCTCATGGCCTGGTCATCGTACGACCCCGCGAACCACATCGGATCCGGGGACATCTACGCACAGGCACTCGATGCCGACGGGAACGTGATGCCGGGCTGGCCAGCGAACGGCCTGCCCATCACCGCGGCCGAAGGGACGCAACGCTACCCCACGATGGCGCCCGACGGTGTGGGCGGGGCGTTCGTGGCCTGGCCGGACGGCGGCAAGCTTCGCATCCAGCACCTGACCGAAACGGGGGCGGTTGCGCTGGGCTGGCCCGCCACCGGACGAGTGGCCGCGGATGCTGTCGTGGGAGCCCCGGCTCCGACGGCGCCGGATGGTGCGGGGGGCGTCTACGTGGTCTGGACCGGACCCGATACGGCCCCCGGGTCGGCGTCGTTGCGGCTCATTCGCATCGGCCCCGACGGCGGGGTCTCACCCGGCTGGCCGGTCGACGGTCTCACGATCGGGGTGCCTGGTGATCCGTGGGCGGTCGACCTCGTTTCGGACGGCGAGGGAGGAGCCTTCGTCGGATGGACCGCCTGGCCGGAGCCGCAACCGCACCTGCTGCTGATCCATCGTATCGCGGGGGACGGCACGCTTCACCCAGCCTGGCCGTCCGGAGGCGTCGCGGTGGGGGAGGACGATGTCCCCTGGAGCCTTGGCCAGCCCAACCTGGTGCCCGATGGGCGCGGTGGCCTCTACGCTGCCTGGTGGCGCAGCCCGCAGCTCTGTGCCGCGGTCGGGCCGAGCGGCCTCTGTATCCAATGCTGTCCCCCCACGAACCAGATCGCGAGCCATCTGGATTCCAACGGAGCGCTGGTGGCAGGCTGGCCTGCGAAAGGCTTGTTCTTCGGTAATGCGGGTCGGGTCGCAGCGGACGCACGAGGAGGCCTGCTCGTGGCGACCACGTCGACGGCGGAATCCGACGGGCAATACATCCGCAGCCGCGGGCTCGTGACGCGCGTCGGCCCGGACGGCACGCCCGCGACCGGCTGGGCGTTCGAGGGCAATCCGATGTGTTCCGAGCGCCGCCACCAGATCAATCCCGCAATCGTCCCCGACGGCTTCGGTGGGGCCTACGTCAGCTGGATCGACGCCCGCACGTTCGAAGCGGTTCTCTACGTGTCGCGGCTCACACCTTCGGGATCGATCGCGGACGGCTGGCCGGCCACCGGCTCGATCGGCTCAGAAGCGGCCGTCTCGCCAGAGGCGCCGTTCCTCGTGTCTGGGAATCCGGGGGAGGCGATCGTGGTCTGGGTCGACCGCCGTGACGGAAGCCCTCAGCTCTACGCGGAGCGGGCGCGACCGGGACCGCCGGGACCCCCGGCTCCACGTACCGGGCTCGGCTTCGCGGTCGCGGACCTGCGACCCAATCCGGCGCGCGGCGCGTTCTGGGCCACGGTGTCCCTGCCCGAGCCTGGAGAGGCGACGCTGGAGCTGTACGACGTCGCGGGCCGGGTGCTGGAATCGCGGCGGATCACCGGTGGGCAAGTTGGAGTGGTGCAGATGAATCCGTCCGGCCGGCTTGCGGCCGGGGTCTACTGGCTGCGCCTGCGCCAGGAATCAACGTCGCCGGGCATGGGGGTGCGCTCGTCGACCGCGAAAGTGATCCTGCTGCCGTGAGGAGCTGAGCGGCGAGCGGATCCAGGCGATCCATCGCGACGCGACCGCCACGCTGGGTGGGGCAGAGGCGTCATGAACCTTCGATCCTGTGTGACTGTCGTGCTCGCGCTGTGCGTCCCGGCCACGGCGCCCCGCCGCGGCATCCCGCAGGCCTTGCGCCGCGGCGGCGCGGGCCGGGGGGTGCGCCGGGTCGGACGGCGTTCGCCGGATCCCGAACGACGACAGAGTGCGCCCCGGCGGGGTCTCTTGTTGCCGGGGGACGCCGGGTACTAGTCTGGGTCTGTTGGCTGTCGTCCCGCACTCCGTCCCCATTGCAGCTGGTCGGCCGCAGCGGCGCTCCGGAGTGTGCGTTCGCTCCATCACCGACCGGAGGTCGCCCGATGTCGCGTAAGGTTCTGCTCTTGGCCATCTTCCTGCCGTTCACTCTCCTCTGCCTCGAGGTGCCGTCGGCACTGGCTGGAGGCGAGGCGCACACCCACGATGGATTCTTCCTCAGGCTTGCGGCGGGAGCCGGCTCTGGTGGCAACAAGATCGAAGCGGGAGGTGACAAGCTCGAGATCTCCGGCACTTCCGGTGACCTTGACATCGCGATCGGCGCTGTGGTCCGCCCGAACCTCGCGATTCACGGCACGCTGTTTGGGTGGTCGGTTTCGGACCCCGACGTCGACGTCACGATCTCCGGCGTGAGCGGAAGTGGCACGGCGAAAGGCACAGCGACCATAAGCGCGGTGGGCGGCGGAGCGACCTACTACCTCATGCCCGCCAACGTGTACTTGTCCGGCTCCGCCGGCTTTGGCACGTTCTCCTTCGATCCTGATACCGGTTCCTCGGCGGAAACCGATGGTGGGCTCGCGCTCGCATTCACCGCCGGCAAGGAATGGTGGGTCGCCAATTCGTGGGGACTGGGCGTGGCGGTCGGCTATGTCTTCAGCTCGCTACCCGACAAGGACGTGAGCGAGAACTGGTCGGGCAACGCGTTCAGCGTGCGATTCACGGCGACAATGAACTGAGCTGCGCCTGTTCATTGGTACGGCGCCGAGCGTGGGCTCGAGGCGAAACGGAAGGAGCCGGCGCGGGTGAGGTGAGCGCCGGCGCACAACTCCGGTCGGGGTGATTCGCGGCCCCCGGTTCGGGCCATGATAAAGTGAACCGGGTGGCCTCGCGCGCGGCGGGGCCCGATCGCACTCCGGCGGAGGGATCGATTTCCACATGACGGCGGGAGAACCCGTAGCCACGGCGACGCTGGCCCCGGCCCAGGCTCGGAGTCTCGAGCCGCAGGGGGAGCGGGGGTCCGGCGAGCGGCGCACGGAAGCCCCGACGAGCGTGACCGTCGTCATCCCGGCCTACAACGAGGAGCGGGGCGTCGCGGAGGTCGTGCGCCACGTGGGCGAGGTGCTCGCCGCGGCCGGCATCGTCCACGAGATCCTGGTGGTGGACGACGGCTCGCAGGACGGGACGGCGGTGGCGGCGCGCACCACCACCGCGCACGTGATCCAGCACGGGGCCAATCGCGGCTACGGCGCGGCCCTGAAGACCGGCATCCGGGCCGCCCGGCACCCGATGATCTGCATCACCGACGCGGACAGCACCTATCCGGCCGAGCAGCTCCCGCGGCTGATCGCGGAGGCCGAGGAGGCCGACATGGTGGTGGGCGCGCGCACCAGCGGCGCGGTGCAGATCCCGATGGCGCGCCGGCCGGCCAAGTGGTTCCTGAACACGCTCGCCAACTACCTGACCGACACGCGCATCCCGGACCTCAACTCGGGGCTGCGCGTGATGCGCCGCGCCATGGTCCTCGAGTACGTCGACATCCTGCCGGACCGCTTCAGCTTCACGACCACGATCACGCTGGCGGGATTGTGCGACGGTTACCGCCTCAAGTTCATCCCGGTCGAGTACCGCCGCCGCGTCGGGAAGTCCAAGATCAAGCCGGTCGAGGCGCTCAACTTCCTGATCCTGATCCTGCGCACCATGACCTACTTCCGGCCGCTCCGGATCCTGCTGCCGGTCGCGTTCGGGCTGTTCCTGGTCGGCGCCACCAAGTTCGTGATCGACTGGTTCTACAGCCGCCTGTCGGGGACCAGCGTGCTGTTCCTGCTCGCCTCGCTCAACACCGTGTTCTTCGGCGTGCTGGCCGACATGCTGTGCTTCGTGCGCCGGCACCGCACCGCTCCGCCGCAGTGACGGCGGAGCGTCCCTGAGCCCAAGGAAGACCCGCCCCCCATGTGCGGCATCGCCGGCATCTTCGACACGCGCCGTCCGCTGACCCCGGAGGACCACGCGCTGGTCGAGCGCATGGCGGCGGTCGTCGCCCACCGCGGGCCGGACGACTCCGGCACCTGGTTCGGCGGCCGCGTCGGCTTCGGCCATCGCCGGCTCTCGGTCATCGATCTCTCGCCGAACGGCCACCAGCCGATGAGCAACGAGGACGGGACCGTCTGGATCACGTACAACGGCGAGATCTACAACTTCGCCGACTTGAGGGCCCGCCACCGCCTGATCGAGAAGGGCCACGTCTTCCGCTCGGCGACCGACACCGAGGTGCTGGTCCACCTCTACGAGGAGCTGGGCCCGGCGATGGCGAAGGAGCTGAACGGGATCTTCGCCTACGCAATCTTCGATACTCGCAAGAACGAGCTGCACCTGGCGCGCGACCCCTTCGGCGTGAAGCCGCTCTTCTACACCTGGCGCGACGGCGCCTTCCTGTTCGGCTCGGAGATCAAGTGCCTGCTCCAGGACCCGCGGGTTCCGCGCGAGGTCGACGTTCAGGCGCTCCACGACTACCTGACGTTCGACTACATCCCGGGCGAGCAAACCGCCTTCCGCGGCATCCGCGAGGTGAAGCCGGCGCACCGCATGTGCGTGGACGGCGAGGGCCGCGTGAGCACCGAGCGCTTCTTCGACCTGTCCTTCGAGGAGGACGAATCACTCGACGAGCCGCGCGTGGTCGAGAGGGTGCGGGAGCTGATGGACCAGGCGGTCTACCGCCAGCTGGTCGCCGACGTGCCGGTGGGCGTGCTGCTCTCGGGCGGCATGGACTCCAGCACGTGTGTGGCGCTCATGAAGCGCCACACCGGGGAGCCGATCCACACCTATTCGGTGGGTTTCGAGGACCCGAGCTTCAACGAGCTGCCCTACGCGCGCATCGTCGCCGCCAAGTTCGAGACCGAGGCGCGCGAGGTGGTGGTGACCTCGGGCATGGTGCGCGGGCTGCTCACCCGGGCGATGGACTTCCTCGACGAGCCCTACGCCGACGGCTCAGCCATCCCCACCTACTTCGTGTGCGAGCGCGCGAAGGGCGAGGTGGTGGTGGTGCTCTCCGGCGAGGGCGGCGACGAGATCTTCGCCGGCTACGAGACCCACGCCGCCTACAGGGCCTCGCGCTGGTTCGCGAAGGTGCCGGCCTCGATCCGCCATGGCCTGATCGCGCCGCTCGTCCACGCGCTCCCGGTCTCGCACAAGAAGCTGAGCCTCGAGTTCAAGATGAAGCGCTTCCTCGGCGGGCAGGACCTCTCGCCGGCCGCCGCGCACCTGTGGTGGCGGATCGTGCTCACCGACGCGCAGAAGACGGCACTCTACGCGCCCGGCGTGACCGAGCGGCTGGCGCTCGAGGCTCCGCTCCGGCACTTCGAGGAAGCGTTCAACCGCTGCCGCGCGAAGGACACGCTCAACCGCCTGCTCTACGTGGATGCGAGCCTGTTCCTGCCCGACGATCTCATGATCAAGAACGATCGCATGAGCATGGCGCACTCGCTCGAGGCGCGCGTGCCGATGACCGATCCCGATCTCGCGAACTACATGTCGCGCGTGCCGGCGCGGCTCAAGCTTCCGGGCTTGAGGAAGAAGCACCTGATGCGGAAGGCGATGGAGGGAATCCTGCCGCCCGCGATCCTCGACAAGAAGAAGGTGGGGCTCGAGATGCCCTACTCGCGCTGGTTCCGGAGCGAGCTGCGGGATGTGATCAACGACTACCTCGGCCCCGAGCGCATCTCCTGCACCAGGCTCTTCCGCCCCGAGGCCGTGACCGCGCTGGTGAGCGAGCACATGGAGGGCCGGCGCGACCACGGCCGCGCGCTGTGGGGGCTCCTCAACTTCATGATCTGGCACGCCAAATACATCGCATGAGTGCTCCGTGCCGCGTGGCGATCCTCGGCGCCGGGCCATCGGGGGTAGGGGCCGCGTACCAGCTCGCGCGCACCGGCCGTGGCGCGGTCACCGTGCTCGAGAGGGCACCGGTGGTGGGCGGGCTCGCCGGCAGCTTCGAGCTGGCCGGGCTGCGCGTGGACTTCGGCAGCCATCGCCTGCACCCCGCATGCGCGCCCGAGATCCTCGCCGACATCCGCTCGCTGCTCGGCGGCGACCTGCTCGACCGCCCGCGCCACGGGCGCATCCGCCTGCGCGGCCGGTGGATTCACTTCCCGCTCAAGCCGCTCGATCTCGCGCTGCGCCTCCCGCCGGGATTCGCGCTCGGCACCGCCGCCGACCTGGTCATGCGCACTCTGCCGGGCGGTGGGGCCGCTGCGGGGGAAGAGTCGTTCGCGACCGTGCTCTACCGCGGCCTCGGCCGCACCATCTGCCGCGACTTCTACTTTCCGTACGCGCGGAAGATCTGGGGCCTCGCCCCCGAGGAACTGTCGGCGACCCAGGCGCGGCGCCGGGTCAAGGCGGGATCGCTCGGCAAGATGGCGGGCAAGATCCTCTCGGCCATCCCCGGCATGAAGCCCCGCGGCTTCGGGCGCTTCTACTACCCGCGGCGCGGCTACGGCCAGATCACCGAGCGGCTGCACGAGGCCGCGCGCGATCTCGGCGCGAGCTTTCAGTTCGGCGCGGGAGTGGAGACGGTCGAGCTGCTGACGGAGGGCGGCTGCCGCGTGCACTACAAGAGCGGGGAGAAGGCCGAGACGCTCGAGGCTGACCACGTGTGGTCCACCATCCCGCTCACCGTGCTCGCGAAGAGCCTGCGCCCGGCGGCGCCCCCCGACGTGATCGCGGCGACCGCGGGCATTCGCTACCGCAGCATGATCCTCGTCTACCTCGTGGTGGGGCAGGAGCGCTTCTCCGAGTTCGACGCCCATTACTTCCCCGGGGCGGAGATCCCGTTCACGCGCATGTCCGAGCCGCGCAACTACTCGCTTGTCCCGGAGCCCCGCGACCGCACCGTGCTGTGCGCCGAGCTGCCGTGCGCGGCCGGCGATGCGTACTGGAGCATGAGCGACGCTCATCTCGGCGCGCTGCTGAGTGACACGCTTGCGCGAATCGGTCTGCCGCTGTCCTCACCGGTGCAGCAGGTGGCGACGCGGCGCCTGCCGCAGGCCTACCCCATCTACGAGCGCGGCTACGAGGCGCGCTTCGCGACCATCGACAAGTGGCTCGCCGGGCTCCCCGGCGTGCTCACGCTCGGCCGGCAAGGCCTCTTCGCCCACGACAACACCCATCACACGCTCGCCATGGCCTACGCGGCGGTGAGTTGCCTCGACGAAAGCGGCCGCTTCGATCGCGAGCGCTGGGCGGGGTTCCGCGAGGTGTTCGAGACCCACGTCGTGGAAGATTGAGGAGGCACCCCCCATCTGGTTCGGGTTCAACGTGATTCTCGTGTAGGTCATGGTGTGCTCACCTCGAGTCATCAGCGCAGCATGGAACCACGTGACCGGCACCGGAGCGGCCTCCGCTCTGCCGCATGCACGAGGCCCGGCTGGGCCACGCCGCTCCGCGGCTCACCCCTTCGGCGCTTGCGCCTCGCCCGCGGGCTGGTAGAACACCACGCGGTTCTTGGGCGGGCGCTTGGCGGCGAGCAGCGCCTGGTTGGCGGCGCGCCACAGCCCCGCCTGCTCGCCCGCGTGCTCGGGGAACACCGCCACGCCGATGCTTACCGTGACGCCCACGCGGTGCGTGCGGCGGTCGAGGCCCTCGAGCCGCACGCTCTGGCGTTCCACGAGCAGGCGGAGCCGCTCGGAGATTGCCATCACGTCCTCGGCGTGGATCGGCGAGGTGAGCAGCAGCGCGAACTCCTCGCCGCCCCAGCGCGCCACCGTGTCGAAGGGGCGAACCGCGCGCTTCAGTGCCTGCGCCACGTGAGCCAGCACCTGGTTCCCGGCCTCGTAGCCGTAGGTGGTGTTGAATCGCTTGAAGTCGTCGATGTCCACGATGCACAGCGCCATCGAGGACTTCTCGCGCTCGGCGCGTGCCATCTCGTTCTGCAGCGCGAGATCGAAGTAGCTGCGGTTGTAGACCGAGGTGAGCGGATCGATGAACACGAGCTTCTCGAGCCGGGCCGCGCGCTCGAGTGCTGCGCCGCAGTAGTCGGCGAGCAGCGCCGCCATCGCGAGGTCGTCGGGGCGGAACGGGTCCTCTGCGCGGCTCAGGATCTCGAGATGGCCGTGAGGCGCGCCGTCGGCGCGCGGCAGCCCGGCGAATACGGCGGCCTTCACGCCGCGCGCGGCAGCTGCCTTCGCGAGCGCCGGCGCACGCAGCACGTCGGGGCAGTAGAGGAGCGCGTCAGGATTGGCTGTCGCCTCGCGCCCGAGCGCGGGCTCGAGCGAGAGCGCGGGCGCGGCCTCCTCGCCGCTCTCGGCGGGGACCAGCCGCACCTCGCTCGCGCCGAGGAATTCGCTGCCGATGCGGTCGAGCTGCGGGATGAGGCCGAGCCGCGAGCGCTGCGTGCGCGGCTCGGCGAGCAGCGAGTCGTCCTCGAGCCGCAGCAGCCGCCGCACCCGGTCGAGGCTCGCCTGGGCCTGGAGCGGGAGCGTGGCGCGCGGGAAGACCACGATGCCGTCGTGCCGCGCCTCGCCCGGAAGCTGGATCGTGATGACGTCGAGACCTTCGCGGCGCTGGTAGCGGAGTGCGGGCGGGCCGCCGTTGGAGGGGAGGCGCTTCAGGGCTCCGAGCTGCTCGAGCTGGCGCACCGCGTAGAGCGCGGCCTGCTGGAGCTGGCCGGAGACGCCGCTCTTCAGCGCACGCTCGACCGCGCTGCGGTCGGCGGGCGGAAGCTCCTCGAGCGGCAGCAGGCGCTCGAGCAGCTCGCGAAAGTCGATGTGCTTCCGTTGCATCGGGCTTCCCTGCCTCCCTGCCGGGTGGCCCACGTTCGAATCCAAGGGACCCTTCTATGAAGTGTCGTCCGCGCGCCGCTGTCCGAGGGTCGCAACTCAGGATACGGACGCTCATTTTAGCACAGCGGGGCGCGGAGTTTCCGCGTTTCCGTGCGGAGCGCGCCTTCTTCGCGGAATCGTGGAGGACGCCGGCCCCCCGTGCGGGGGAGCGGCCGCGCTCGATCGCGCGGCGCCGCGAGGTCAGCGCGTGCGGATGACGCGCGCCGTGAAGGCGCCCGCCGCGGAGCGCAGGCGCAGGAAGTAGAGCCCCGAGCCCAGCGTCCGCCCGTCGCCGTCGCGGCCGTTCCACTCGATGGCGGTGGTGCCGCGCGCGAGGGGGCCGCGGTGGAGCGTCCTGAGCGCCCGTCCCTGGACGTCGAAGAGGGCGACCTCGACGTCGACCGGCGGGTCGCCGGGCCGGCCGGAGAGGGCGATCGAGATCGTGGCCGGCCCGCGTCCGGGATTGGGAAAGATCCTGGCGCTCAGCGGCTGCTCGCGCGGGATCGTCACCGCGTAGGGGCCGAAGCTCTCGTAGCGGCCGCCGGGCATGGTGAAATCGAAGCGGTAGAAGTAGGTCCGGCCCGGTAGAGCTTCGTAGTCGGCCACCGAGCACTCGCCGATGCACAGCACCTCGGAGTCGCTGATCATGCGGTACTCCGGCTCCCCGGACGCGGCGCGGAAGACCGTGTAGGAGCTGCCCGAGAAGCTGCCGGCGAGCTGGATGACGGGGATCCCCGAGCGGTAGGTGACCGTGACCTCGGGGCCGGCGACCGCGAGCCCCGCGAGCAGGGCGAGCGTGGCGATCGAAAGCGCGATGGTGCTTCGCATGGCCGGATCCTCCCGTACGCACAGCATTCTCCCGCAACCGCGGGGCCTCAGTCCAGCCCTACGCGCCGGGCGCCCGCTGTGTGACCCGGAGGCGTCGGGGGCTTCCCCGCGCGCCCTCACGCGAAATGGCTTGACACTTCCGCGGCGCGCTCTTTAGGTTGGGATCGACAAGCTCTGAATCCGTTGCCCGCTCGGCGGTTGGTGGACCTGGAGAAGCTCGTTTTCCGGGGTCCGGCTCGAGCGAGCGTGGCGGCCGCTCCGCGATGGATCGCGATCGGTACTCTGGGAGGGAGGCCCATGAGGCTTTCCGAGCTGTTGAACCCCAAGGCGGTTTCTCTTCGTCTCGTGGCCCGCACCAAGCGCGAGGCGCTGGTCGAGTTGGTGGAGCTCCTCGAGTCCGCCCACGGCTTCAAGAGCCAGGGCGAGATCCTCGACCGCGTCATGCGCCGCGAGGCGATGATGACGACCGGCATCGGCAACGGCGTCGCGATCCCGCACGGCAAGGCGCGCTCGGTGGACCGCATGGCCGCGGCCTGCGCGGTGTGCGAGGAAGGGCTCGAGTTCGAGTCCGAGGACGGCCGGCCCGTGCACCTGCTCGTGCTCTTCGTCTCGCCCGAGAACGCCGCCACGCTCCACGTGCGCGCGCTGGCCAACCTGTCGCGGCTGCTCAAGGAAGAATCGGTGCGCAAGAGCCTGCGCGAGGCGAAGACGGTCGAGGGCTTCTTCGCGGCCCTGCAGTCGGCGGAGTCCGCCTACATTCCCACGTAGGAACGGCTCGCGAACGGGACGGCGGCGGGCGCCCGCCCGCGCGATGACCAGTCCGCCACCGGCGAGGGACCGCGCGTGGATCTCTTCAAGTTCTGGTTCGGGCTGCCGCCGCAGGAGCTGCTGCGGCTTCTGCTGCCGGCGTTGCTGCTCGCGCTCGCGACCGTGCTGCCCGGCCGGGGAGTGGCGCGCGCCGCCTCGTTCGGCGTGGCGCTCGCGCTCCCCTTCCTGCGCCCGCTCGACACGCCCGCGCCGCTGACCGCCGCGTGGTCCGCGCTGTGGCTGGTCGTGGCGTGGCAGGTGGGCCTTCCCGCTCCCGCCAACGCGCCGCCGCCCCGGCGCCGCCCGGGCGCCGTGGAGTCCGGCGCGGTCGGCCTGCTGGTCGGGCTCGCGCTGCTGCTCCTCATGGTCGCGTCGCTCGCGCGCCAGGATCTCGAGCCCCGGGTCGGGCGGCGGGTCGTGACGGCGCTCCTGCTCATGGGCATCGGCGTGCTCCATCTCATGCTGCGGGGACACGTGCGGCGCGCCGCGATCGCCTTCGCGTCCCTCGGCCTCGGGCTCCAGGTGCTGGACGGCACCGCGCGCGGCGTCGAGCTGGCGGGCTCGGCTCCCGCGCGCGCGGGCGTGTGGCTCGCCACCGCCTTCGCGGTCGCACTGGTGGTGCGGCTCGGCCACGCCCGCGAGCGCTTCGCCGGGAGCCCGTGGGTGAGCGATGCCCACGATCTCCACGACTGACGCGTGATGGCACTCCGGTTCGGCTTCCTGCGCGATGCCCGCACCGTCGGGGCCGTCATGTGCATCGCCGGGCTCACGCTCCTCCTCTGGCCGTCGCTGCTGGCTGCGGCGCTTGGCGTCGAGCTGCTGGCGGGCGCGTTCTGGTGGTGGGCGCGCGCCGCCGAGAATCCCGCCGAACAGGTGCGGCGCTGGTCGTGGCTGCGCCGGCCCGCCGGAGCGCTGTGGCTCGCGGTCGCGATCCAGCAGGTGATCCCCACGCTCTCGTTCGTGCCGACCCTGTTCACCTGGGACATGCCCGCGCTGCTCAAGTGGGCGCAGTCGCTGGCGGTGGTGTGGGCCGGGCTCGAGCTGCTGGCTGCGCTCCCGCTCGCGCGGGCCTACTCCGACGTGCCCGGCCCGCTGATCGCGATGCGGCCCTGGCTCCCGGCGCTGCTGCCGAGCACCGGCTTCGTGCTGCTGTGGCGGCTCGCGCCGCTGTGGGTGGCGGTGCCCGATGTGCGCGAGGCCGCCGTCGTGCTGCTGCTGCTCACCGCCTGGCTCGCGACCCTGCGCGCGCTCGGTCGCCGGCTCGTCGCCGCCAGCCTGCGCTGGCTGCTGGTCTCGGACGGGGCAATCGCCGCCGTGCTGGTGGCCTCCCGCGCGGTGCGCGAGGATGTGAGCTTCCTGCTGTGGGCCGGCGCCTTCGGCGGCCGCGCGTTTCTCCTCGCCGGCGAGATGCGCAGCGCCGCGGCGCGGCGCGGCCCGCGTCTCGCGCGGCTGTGGCGCCTCGCGATCTGGACGGCATCGGGTTCACTCGCCTGGCCGCTGCTCGCCACGCTCGCCACGCCGCCCTACACGCGCGCGCGGCTCCTCGAATACCTGTTCGCAGCCATCCCGGTGGCGCTCGGTTCGCTCGTGACCGTCGCGCGACTGATCCCCGCGCCCGAGCGCCGTGCGGTCGGGCGGCGCCAGCTCGTCTTCTCGCTGGCCCACGTGGCTGCGACGCTCACGTTCGTGATCGGCCCGGTCGGGCTGGCGATCGCGTGGAGCTCGGGATTCGCGCCGGCGCAGATGCCCGCGCTGCTGGCCGTGGCCCCCGCGCTCCTTGGCGCGGGCCTCGGGATGCTGCGGCGGCCCGCGTTCATCCTCGACGCGGTGCGCCGCGTGGCGCGCTTCACCTCGCGCGGCGTGCTCACGCGCGAGCGCGGCGCGGTCGACCTGATCGCCCGGATCGGGCAGGGAGCGACCTCACCGCTGCGCGATCTCCACACCGGCGACGCGCAGGAGTACCTCCTCTTCCTGGTCGGCGTGGCCGTACTCGCCCTGCTCCTGCCGCTGCTCCAATGAGTGCGCCCCGTCACAGCCTCGCGCCAGCCGCGCGCGCGATCGCGGCGACTCCCGCGCTGCTCCCCGGGCGGCGCCCGTGAACCTGCTCTCCGGCCTCTTCGGCGTGGGGGCGCCCCTGATCGGGGCGGCGGTCGCACTCGTCGCCGCCGGCTTCCTGCTCCTCCACGACCGCGCGCGCAGCGGGAAGCTCTACGCGGTCGCCCCGCTCGCCGTCCTCACGCCGCTCGCAGCGCTCGTCGCCTACGGCGGGCACTCGCACCCGGCGTGGGCTGCGATCGCGGCGGCCCTGGTTGCTGCGCTGCTCGCGCGCTCGCGCGAAGACTCGTTCCACAGCGAGTGCGCGCTCAAGCTGGTGTGGGTGCTGGGCGGATCGCTCGCGCTCTCGTGGGCCGGGCTCCAGCTCCTGGTGCTGGCCACCGGCACGAGCCGCGTGGACGAGCAGTGGGCCGTGCTCCGGCTCGGGCTCGATCCGCCGCAGCTCTGGAGTGCTTCGCTCTCGCTCTCGCTGGTCGCCGGGATCGTGCTGCTGGGTGCCGCGCCCTTTCACTTCTGGGCCGCCGATCTCTTTCAGGGCGCCAAGGCCTGGCTCGCGCCGCTCGCGGTCGCCGCACTCCAGGTGGGCGGCTCCGGCTGGATCATGAGCCGGCTCGCCGGGATCTCCGCCTGCCCCGAAGCGGCGCGCCTCACCTCGTACCTGCTCGGGATCGCCGCCGCCACAGCTTTCGCGGTGGGCGCGGTGGCCGTGCTGTGGCAGAAGCGGCCCGAGCGCCGCGTCGGCACGCTCGCGAGCCTGCAGGGCGCCATCCTGCTCGCCGCGCTCGCCGCCGAGCGCGCGGGCCGCTACCACCGGATCTCGGCCGACGACCTGCTCGGCCAGTGGGCGCCGCATCTGGTGCTCGCGCTCACCGGCGCCGGAACCTTCGCGCGCTTTCTGCCGGTCTCGGGCACCGGGGCCGAGCCGGCGGCCGTGATGTTCCGCCGCCATCCGCTGAGCGCCCTGTTCGGGCTGTTCTCGCTCGCGTCGCTCGCCGGCGTGCCCGGCACGCCGGGCGCGCGGCTGTGGCTCGACGTGGCGCGCGGGCTCGCGGGCTCGGAGCGCATGGGGCTGATGCTCGCGCTGGCGGCGGCGTGGCTCGCGAGCTTCGCGGTCGCGGTGCGCCAGGCGCGCGAGGCCAGCGGCGTGCCCTCGCAATCACCCGCGCCCGAGCAGCCCGTGCCGTGGTCCGCGCGCGCCGCGCTGTGGGCCGCCGGCGCGGGGCTGCTCGCGCTGGGCTGGGCGTGGAGGTAGGGGGGGAGCGGCATCGTCGCCGTCGGCAGTCAGGACCTTGGTAGTCTGACCCGATCGCATTCCATCAGGGCCGCCGGGGAACCTTGCGGAGGCAACCCTCACGACACCATGAAGGCCACGACCCGCAGGCAACCCTCGAGTCGCAACGCGGCGTTCAGCCTGCACGCCACCACGTCGGCCCGGGCGCCATGGGCGCGCGTCGCAGGCTGGTGGGTCATCGCCGCCGGCGCGCTGGCACTGGCCGTCGTCGCGGGGTTCTATCACCCGGTCGGCGACTACGTGGGAGAAACCGATTTCTACGGAGGCTACGTCGAGGGCGCGAAGCTCTTTCAGGCGGGGCACCTGGACCCCGCGCGCTACGCCGTCGTCGGCCC